>Ga0233425_10000408_pt1 | contig 113748 bp, 97 predicted proteins | sample Watercolumn_Towu_2_FD_181712 | JGI IMG/M metagenome (GOLD analysis project Ga0233425, IMG submission 181712) | Freshwater microbial communities from Lake Towuti, South Sulawesi, Indonesia - Watercolumn_Towuti2014_140_MG | ecosystem: Environmental > Aquatic > Freshwater > Lake | place... | reverse complement strand
TCCTCGCCTCCTGTCTGCCTCAACCGGAGCTAGGGCCAAGCCTCGCCTCGGCTACCATTACCCCAACTTCATTACCCGCCGCCGTCTCCACGCCCATCCCCTCGCGCCCCGCCTACCCCCCCGGCCAGTTGGTCGATTACACAGCCCAAATGGGCGATACCCTCCCCGCGCTGGCCGCCCATTTCAACACTACCATTGACCAGATCCGCCAGGCCAACCCCAGTATCCCTGCCGATGCCACCACCATGCCGCCGGGCATGCCGATGAAGATCCCCATCTACTACCTGCCGCTCTGGGGGACCGCTTTCAAGATCATGCCGGATAACTTGTTCGTCAACGGCCCCTCGGCGATTGGGTTCGATGCCCAAGCTTTCGTCGCCCAGCAGCCGGGCTGGCTCAAGGATTTCCGCGATTACGTCGGCGGCGATTGGCGCTCCGGTGCAGGGATCGTCGATTACGTCGCCCGGAATTTCAGCGTCAGCCCGCGCCTGCTGTTGACATTGTTGGAATACCAGTCTGGCGCGCTGACAAATCCTGAGAAGCCTTCCACACCGTACATCCTCGGTTACGCGGATTTGGATCATGTCGGCCTGTACTTGCAACTCGTCTGGGCGGCGAACACGCTCAACAATAGTTATTACGGCTGGCGGACGGGTCGCCTGTCTTACTTCGAGCATCTCGATAGTAGCCTGGAACTCCCCGACCCCTGGCAGAACGCCGCGACGGTGGCTATCCAGGTTTATTTCTCCCACTTATATTCCAAGGATGAGTATGATCGAGCGGTTGGCCCGGATGGGCTGGCGCATACTTTCCAGGTCTTGTTTGGCGACCCTTGGGCGCTGGAATCGCCCCACATCCCGGTCAGCTTGAAGCAACCCGCCTTCCTCTTGCCCTTCTCGGCTGGTGAATCCTGGACTTACACCGGCGGGCCGCATACCGGCTGGGGAAAGGGCGCGCCACTCGCCGCGGTGGATTTTGCCCCACCGTCCTCGGCTGGCGGCTGTCTGCCGTCAGATAAGTGGGCCACCGCCATCGCTGCTGGCTTGGTGGTACGTTCCGGCGATGGCGTTGTTATCCTCGACCTGGATGGCGACGGCGACGAGCGCACCGGCTGGGTGATCTTCTACCTGCACGTTGGCACCGAAGGGCGCGCACCAGTCGGGACAACGCTTAAGACCGGCGACCCGCTTGGACATCCATCCTGTGAAGGCGGGGAGGCGACGGGCACCCACATCCATATCGCCCGCCTCTACAATGGCGAGTGGATCCCTGCCGATGGCCCCCTGGCATTCGACCTGGAAGGTTGGATCGTCCACAACGGCAGCCAGGTCTACAAAGGTACGTTGACTCGCAATAACATTACGGTTACCGCCTGCGAATGTTCGGACCTCGCCAGCCAGGTGACCGCCGGAAAATGAGCTATAAATCAATAATCTGGTAACTCATCTCCATCTCCACCGCCTTAGCCAGCATCGCCTGCGCCGGGCAATAGGTAGTCTTGGAAAGCTCGATGGCGCGCTCCACTGCCGCCTTTTCGATGCCTCGCCCGCTGATTAGATACTCTATCTTGATGTGGGTGAAGACATGCGGATGTTCCTGCGCTTGCTCGGCGTGGACGCGCACCTCGAAGCCGGTGACCTCCTGCCGCTTCTTCTTTAGGATGGAGATCACGTCCATCGCTGTGCAGCCCGCCAGGCTGATGGCCATCAGCTCCAGCGGGCGAAAGCCGTCGTTCGCGCCGCCAACTGCCGGGTCCGCCCCGAGCGGGACGGTGAAGCCAGTTCCGGCCGTGCCGGTGAAAGTCATTCCTTGCTGCCAGGTTACTTTTGCGTCCATTATTTTTCCTCGATAAGCGGCGTAACGTATTTTTCCAGCATTTCCCGGCTAATCTCGCCCACCCATGCCAGCCGCACCGTGCCGCTGCGGTCGATCACATAGGAGCTGGGCAGGTTGTAATTTTGAAAAGCGTCGGTGGCTTTACCGAGCGGGTCGAGCCAGATCGGGAAGGTGAGCCGGTATTCTGCGACGAAGGAGGCCACCTCATTGGCGGGATCACCGGCCTCGATGCCGATGATCACGAAGCCCTGCTTGGCGTGGGAGTTGTAATAGTCTTGAAGCGTGGGCATCTCGGCTTTGCATGGCGGGCACCAGATGGCCCAATTGTTGACCAGCACCACCCTGTCGAGATAATCCGCCAGGGAGTTTGTCCTGCCCTGCAAGTCGTTCAGGGTGATCGCCGGCGCGCGGAAATTCACTTCCGCCGGTATGGCCGATAAGTCAAACGAACTGGCGGTTGGCGGCTCACTGAGTTGCAAGGCAAATATGATCGCCGCGCCGACCAGGAATAATCCTCCGGCCACGAGGCCCATGAAGACCACATTCCTCCGTGAGGAGCTTGCCTTGTTCATACGCTCAAAACATCCCTGTTCATCGCAGTTCACACCTGCACTTGCAGCGCAGGTGCAATTGTCTCTGAAAAATTATTAACTAAGGTGAGAGCATTCGGAAACTGATTGAAGCTTCGGAATTCACTTGAAGGCGTCCAATAGTCGGTACCCAGTCCGCTTTAGCGGACTTTGCATATTAGCCGGGGACTTCAGTCCCCTGGCTGACCACGCGTAGGAGCTCGGCCAGCAGGTTGGCTTCAGGGACGGCGCCGACGATATTCTTCTTGCCCTCATTGATGGTGGTTTGCGGAACCCCGCTGACCCCGAACTTTCTTGCCAGTTCGGGGAATTCTGTGGCATCAACCATTTCCGCCTGCACCAACGGGCTTTCCAGCGTCAGCATGGCTGCGAGCACCACGGCTCGCGGGCAATATGGTCAGGTGGGTGTGACGAAGACCTGCAGATCTACAGGCGCTTTCAGACTCTTCAAAGCTTGGCGGGTCTGCTCGCTCAGGCCAGAGTCGCGGTTGGCGACTAACAGGAGAATCTGGATGAACGCAGAAAAATCGTATCCGCCGGGGATGCCGGCGATGCGGATGCCGAAATCACTGATTGTCTCGCCATCCTTTGCAGCGATCACCAGGCAGGGCGTCTTGTCCACATGGTATTGGGTCGCGAGCGCCGCGTCCGCTTGAATGTCGTAGACGCTCAGGCCGAGTTGATCCGATAGGGTGCACACTTCCTCGGCCAGTTGCCGGGTATCTGCGCAATAGTCACAGTTTTCTTTGGAACCGAAGAACAGCACCTGCACCGGATGTTGCATCTGTCCAAGGGCTTCTTTCACCTGTCCCTTGATCTGTTCGTTGAGAAGTTCTGGCATGGTTTATTCCTGTGGTTTGAGATAATCTTCCAGGTTCAGGCTGCGGAAAAGGCGGGCGCGCACGTTCGCCGGCACTGCCTCCGGCTCTTCGGCGGTGGCGTGGTAGATGTGGACGGTCTTGCGCAGCGTATCCACCACAATGCGGCAGTCCTGGCAATCCGCCATGTGTCGCTGGATTTCGGTGCACAATGCTTCATCAAGTGTTCCATCCACATAGTCGGAAAGTGATTCCAATAAAGGTTTACATTCGTGATGTGCGGTCATTTCACCTTGCTCCTATCCTGAAGGCGCTCGCCATAGTAGCTGCTGAGTTGTTCACGCAGGTTCAGGCGGGCGCGCAGCAGGCGGGTCTTGACGGCGGTCTGGCTCAGTTCGAGCGCCTGGCTGGTCTCTTCGATGGACAGACCCTCCAGGTCGCGCAGGATGAAGACGATGCGCAATTTCTCCGGCAAGCGATGGATGGCTTTATCGAGATAGCGCTTGCTTTCGGTGCTGAGCAACTCATCTTCCGGCAGGCAGCACCAGTCCACGAACTGCACCGGGGAATAGTCCTTGCCTTCGTCGTCTTCCGTAGCGGTATCCGTCAGCGTTGTTTCAGGACGTCGTTTGCGGATCAGCATCAGCGCTTCGTTGGCGGCGATGCGATAGAGCCAGGTGGAAAGGCTGGCGCGTTCTTCGAAGCCGCTGATGTGCTTGAAGGCATTCAGGAAGGTATTTTGCAACACGTCCTCGGCATCCTGGTCATCGCCGAGCACCTTCATTGCCAGGCGGTAGATCGCTCCAGAGTAAGCATCTACGAGGCGGGCAAATTCGTCGCGGTTGCCGTCCCGCAGGGCTTCGAGCGAAATGTCTGGCGGTTTCTTGTCACTCATTAGATGTTTTCCATAGGCGGAAGTTGCAGCAACTTTTTGCCTTGCATCAGGGTTAATTTCATTGTGTGTGCGCTCTCTGTTTAGCGTGTGCTCTCTGATCAGTGTGTGCCATCTAGCGCACAGGACTGCATTTAATAGTCGGTTCCCAGTCCGCTTTCGCGAAGCACCCTTTAGGGCAGCGGACTTTGCATATCAGCCGGGGACTTTCGCGAAGCACCCCCGTTAGGGGGCAGTCCCCTGGCTGGCTGATGCGTAAAGTATACCCTGCCATTGGCAAAATTGTTCAAACACGGGACAAATGTCTCTTATTTTAGGATTTTTGCCACTTGAAACGTCGCAGAGGTAAGAATAATATCCAGACAATGATGATTGATATAATGCAAGAATTGGCTTTTTTCGAAGGCTTGAACGCAGTGGAATTAAAGTTGTTGGTGCCTTATTTCAGTTCGCAATCCTTCCCTGCCTCCACAATTGTCTTCGAGCAAGGCGACCTGGCTGAATACCTCTACCTCCTGGTGGATGGGGAGGTGTTGATCCGCTACAAGCCGGATGACGGGCCGTTGATGACCGTGACGCGTGTACAACCCGGCGGCGTCTTTGGTTGGTCTGCGGCCATGGGCAACGTGGACTATACCTCCGGCGCGTTATGTATCGTGGATTGCAATGTTTTGCAAGTGCGCGGCAAGGATCTGCGCGCCATCTGTGACAAACATCCTTCGATCGGCGGTGTGATTCTCGATCGTCTGGCGAACGTCATCTCCCAACGCTGGCAGAGTCGGCGAGGGGAGGTAACCACATTGCTGGCGCGCGGCCTGCGCCAGCCGGCTGGCTCCCCACTAATAACCAAGGAGATTGGCAGAATGGTAGAACCGAAACCCCTCCCGCAAGAAGATCAGATGAAAGCTTTGATCGAGCAATTGAGCGCGTACATCGAACATTTCCACGGCGGCTCGGTGGAGTATGTTGCTTTCAATGGGAAGGTGCTGAAGGTTCGGTTGGGCGGCGCTTGCCTGGGTTGCCCGCTTTCGCCTGCTACTTTACACGGCTGGGTGGAAGGCACGGTGCGCCAATTTTTCCCGAATATCGAGCGTGTCGAGTCAGCCTGATATCAGTAGGACAAGTCTATGACTTGTCCTACACGTTAGAGTTGGGGGAGATTCAGCATCATTTTCCAGTTTTGTGCTAAACTACGTGTAAGCCAAGTCTTTGACTTGCCAGTATACGAACCTCTCTTGGATTCTTTGCTTCATTATTCATGGAACCCTCGATGAAAAGAGCCACCGCCCTTTCTCCCGCTGTTCGCTTTGCCCTCGTTGGCGCTTTGATCGGATTGGCCTTTCCGATCTTTGGCACGGTATTGGAAACCTATCGAGATCAAGTGGCGCTTGACCTGCGGGGATTTTGGCTGACCCAAAGAACTCACCCCTTATTGTGGATCATTGACACGGTTCCCATCTTCTTTGGATTGGCTTTTGGGTTCAACGGCGCGCGCGAAGAAGGACTTACCCGCCTGAATGCCCGCTTGGAGCAAACTGTTGCCGAGCGCACCTCCGAGCTGGTGCGCATCAATGAAGAACTGAAGAAGGATGTGGAGGACCGCCGCCAGACGGAGATTCTCATCAGTCGCGCCAAAAAGGAATGGGAGACCACGTTCGACGCCGTCACCGACCCGATCATCCTTACGGATAACCAGGATATCATCGCCCGCTGTAACCGGGTGCTGACGCAGAAAGTAAGCAAACCGTTTAAAGAGATAATCGGCAATTCGATCACTCAAGTGCTGTTCGGGCAAAAGGATAATGAAGCCGGCTGGAACAAGCAAAGCGGCGAGATGACTTTTCCACGCTTGGTGGGCGTTTACGATGTTTCGGTGTATCCCATCGAGTTGGATGGCAAGCTGGCGCGCAAGCTCTATATCCTCCATGACCTGACCGCCCGCAAACGCGCTGAAGCCGAGGTCTACCGCCAGAAACAGTACTTCGAAGCGTTGGTGAAGAACAACCCGGCTGCCATCATCGTACTGGATAATAATGAAAAGATCCAATCCTGCAACCCGGCCTTCGAGCAGCTCTATGGTTATACTACACAGGAGGTCGTTGGCAAGGATCTTGACCCCTTGATCACAACGCCCGACACCCTCAAAGAAGCTACTGCTCTGACCAAGCAAGCCAAGAACAGCCTGGTGCATGGCAACTTCACCCGCCGCCGCAAGGATGGCTCACCGGTGGAGGTGGAAGTTTTTGGTGTGCCGGTGGTTGTGGCGGGTGAGCGGTTGGGTACCTTAAGCATCTACCACGACATTTCCGACTTGGTGCGCGCCCGCCACGAGGCTGAAGAAGCCAACCGCGCCAAGAGCGAGTTCCTGGCAAACATGAGCCACGAGATCCGCACGCCAATGAACGGTGTGATCGGGATGTTGGAACTGGCGCTGGACACTTCTCTCACCACGGAACAGCGCGATTACCTCAATACCTCGCTGCAGAGCGCCGATGCGCTTTTAACCCTGCTGAACGACATCCTCGATTTCTCGAAGATCGAAGCCAAGCGTCTCGACCTGGAGGTCATCGACTTCGACCTGCGCAACACGGTCGAAGATGTGGCATACACCCTTGCCAAGCGCGCCCAGGAAAAAGAACTGGAAATGGCCTGCCTGATCAACCCATACATTTATTCCGACCTACGCGGCGACCCAGGCCGGTTGCGTCAGATCCTGGTCAACCTGGTTGGCAATGCCATCAAGTTCACTGAGAAGGGTGAGGTGGTCATCCGCGCCGACCCCGTCTCCGACACAGCCACCCACGCCACGGTTCGTTTCTCCGTACACGATACCGGCATCGGCATCCCGCCAGAGCGGCAGAAGGCCATCTTCGAGCGCTTCACCCAGGTGGATGGCTCCACCACGCGCCGTTACGGCGGCACCGGCCTTGGCCTGACCATTTCCAAGCAGCTTGTCGAGGCCATGGGTGGCAAGATCGGCGTGGAGAGTACGCCAAAGAAGGGCAGTACTTTTTGGTTCGAGTTGACCTTCCCTAAACAGGTGGAGGAGAAGGTTGAGGCGCTGTTGACGCCCGTGGATCTCTACAACCTGAAGATCTTGTGCATTGATGATAACGCCACCAACCGCATGATCCTGACCAAGATGCTAACCGGCTTCGGATGCCGCGTGACCACCGCTGAGAGTGGCGCCAAAGGACTCGAGCTATTGCGCACTGCCCATCGCGCTGGGGAGCCTTTCCAACTAATCCTGCTGGATATGCAAATGCCCGGAATGGACGGCGAACAGACGGCGCGCGCCATCAAGAGCGAGCCGATCGGCCAGGATGTCAAGATCATTGTGCTGACCTCGATGGGCGAGCGCGGTGATGTCAAACGCTTGGAAGTGCTGGGCTGCTCTGCCTACTTGCATAAACCGGTCAAGCAAAAGATGCTGTCAGATGCCATCGTGGCTGTCATTGGTTATAAACCTGCCAAGGGCGGGACGGGCCGCCTGATCACGCGTCATACCCTTGCCGAGCAGAAACGCCAGGGCAAGCGCCTCCTGCTGGCCGAAGATAACGCCATCAACCAGAAATTGGTGATCATCCTGTTGCAAAAGGCCGGATTCCTGGTGGATGCTGTCGAGAACGGCGAACAAGCGCTCAAGAAGATCGAGAAAGAACCGTACCATGCCGTGCTGATGGATGTACAGATGCCGGTTATGGATGGCTTCGAGGCCACCCGCCGCATCCGCCAATTGGAAGCCGAAAAGGGCGGCCATACCCCGATCATTGCCATGACAGCCCATGCTTTGAAAGGCGACCGCGAGCGCTGCATCGAAGCCGGTATGGATGATTACGTCTCCAAGCCACTCCAGCCCCAGGCATTGATCACCGCCATTGACCGCTGGGTTCATGCGCGTGACGGCGGAGCGGGAACCGCGGCCGAAGGAGCGCAAGGTGCGACCACGCCTGCCGATGCTGCTTCCGCCCTTGCACCGGCCGGGCAGCCGCTAGCCGCGGATAAGGCTCAAGAACTACCCATGAACATCGATGAAGCCTTGCCGCGCTTCAACGACGATCGCGGCTTCCTTGCGGATATGTGCCGGGAGTTCATTGCCCATCTCGACACACGCGTTGAGGCGATGAAAACCACCCTGGGGGCCGGAGACACGGCCTCCCTCAGCCGCCACGCCCACAGCCTGAAAGGGTTGGCGGCCAATTTCAGCGCCGATATCCTCTCTTCCCTGGCCGCTGACCTGGAAATGCAGACCCGTCGCGGCGATGTATCGAATGCCGCCGCGCTGATCGAGAAGATCAAACTTGAATCGCAGCGCCTCGTGGTGTTCATCAAGGAGAACATCCTCAACAAGGAAAATGTCCTGAACAAGGTATAGGCTATTCCTTTGTGCGGAAGTATTGCCAGATCAAGGCTGCGCCGCCCACAAAGAGCGCTGCGATCCAGATGTAATCTGTCACGCCCTGGAACGGCGTACCCAGCAGAATGCCCAGGATGATCAGCACTGCCGCGGGGATGTATGCCCACGACGATTTCCCCGTGCCGGGCAGCAGCGCCACCAGCAGGAAGGTCACTCCCAGCCCGATAAAGAACACGCCGCCGGTCTCCACCAAATTGAAGACTTCTGAAAGGGCGGAAACGACGCCGAGCGTGAGCAGCACGCCGCCGGGGATGATCGCCCACCAGCGCTCACGCCCCGAGAAGTAAACAGCCCAGAATCCCAAGCCGATACCGCCCAGGAAGGCAAATCCGCCCCAACCGAGCCGGTCCAGCAGGAAAGCCGAGGCCGACATACCGAGTAGGGTGAAAGCTGGGATGGCTGCCCACCATTGGGCGCGGTTTGTGAAGAATATATAGAGGAAGGCGGCGCCGGCCAGCCCGAAGACGGTTCCCCAGAACAGGTCCCAGCCGCGCTGGATGACGCCGAACTTTTCCAGGAACCCCAGCAGGCTGCCTATGATCAGCAACACGCCGATCACGATGCGGAAGTCGATACGTTTCATGGTGTCTCCTTGTAAGCCTCAGACTTCCGAAGTCTCGTAGACTTCGGAAGTCTCTGATCTTATTGTATGCTGATCGAGCCAACGCCGGCCTCGATGGTCAATTCTACGCGGTTGGACGACTGGTCGTAATCCGGCGATTGGTAGATGTTGCTCTCCAGGCGCGGGAAGCGGGCGGTGTTGATGCTGCGGGCGGAGAGGCCCTCTTTGATGCGGATGCGCGCCGCCACCCCATCCGGCACGCGGATTTCCACCGAAGCGACCCCGGCATTGATCTCCGCCAGTGTATTGCCTGAGGCGGGCAGGGTCAGCACGGTGGAGCTGGCGCCGGTTTCCAATTTCAGGTAAGGGACGCGCAACCCGCTCAGGTCCAGCCGGGCTTCGCTAGCGCCGGTGTTGATCGTCAGTGAGATGGGCACCTCGCCCGTCAGGTTGAATTTCCAGTCGAAGCCCTCGCCAATCCAGGGGCCGAAGCTGGAAGCCGTGCGCATGTTCACTTCGAGCTTGTCGCCGACCAGCTCGCTTTTGAAGTCCATTCCGTAGCCGAACGTTCCGCTGAGCAATTGGCCGGTGGCCGCCCCGGCAGCGACGTGCAGCCGCCCGGCGCCGTGATTGAGGCGCAGGCTGGCCTGCTGCGCCCCTTGCAGCTCGATGGCGACTTGCTTGCCTTCGCCACCTTTGGGATGCCAGAGGGCGCGCACGATGAACCAGACGCCGAGTAGCCCGACCGCTAGCAGCCAGAAGTAACCCCAAACATCGTCAATGATGCGCAGAGCTTTCAACAGGAACAAGGCGCTAAGTAGGATGAAGACGCTGCCCCAGAAGAGGTAATTGCGACGCATGTTAGCCTCCTATGAGCGCTTGCGCAACACGCCGCGCAAGATGAAATACAGGCCAAGCAGCAAGAGCAGCCCGGCCAGCCAGTATTCGCGGTAGGCGCCGAAGATATTCAGACCGCCAAAGAGCGCCGCGGCGATCAGGAACATCACCAGGCTGATGGCGATGAGCTTTGGCCCCTCCACGATGTTGGTGCGGAAATTCTCACCGAGCAGACCGGTCAGCAGGACGCCAACGCCGACGAAGCCGGGGATCAATGCCCACATGTAGGACCAGGAAGCCCAGTTTCCGGTGGCATTTTGGTAATACAGGATGCCGCCGATGCCGGCGGTGATGCAGGCCGGCACCGCCATGCCCGGCGCGCCGACCAGCAAGCCGATGAGCATCACGATGCCCCCGGCGATGACCACCCACATCGGCCAGGCGAAGACCAGATTGAGGTTGGCGATCAGGTCGGGCCGGAACTTGGTCAGGATCAGCCAGGCTGCCACCAGGATGAGGATCACCCCGAGGCCGAGTTGCGAACGATTCTTCCTATTCATATTATTCTCCTCTTGCGGTTTGGAATATTCTATGGAAGTACGGCGCTTTGCCCGTACATCCATATTATATCTTCTACTTCGAATTATTTGATGCGTAATCACTCTCTGATTAGCGTGCGCTCTCTGATCAGTAGGGTGGGTTTCTTACCCGCCCCATTTGGCTGATGAGTGTGCGCTCTCTAGCGTACACAAGCGCTGATTCAAGAGTTCTACTGTTGTATTTACGCTGGAGGGAAGTAAAAGTTACGCTGAATTCACGGATATTGGGCTACCCGGTCTTGTCCGAATCCCAATATATTTCCTAAGTTGACAAGCTGTGTGAAATAAAATACAATGCAAGCGTTAGTGTAATATTAACGTTATGCCTTTTAATTAACAAGGCGGGAAGAAATCGGGTTTGTAAGATAATCAATAATTAGCAGTAAGACCTTCGGGAAGCAATGATCCAACGGCTCTTCTAGGTCGCTCGACTTACCTGAATGAGTAAGCAGTCGTTGGGGAGCTAATGGCGAAACCGGCCCATTGTGGCCGGTTTTTGGTTGTTCTCATCAAAGGAGGCTTCCATGAACAAGCGAATTCATCTAATATCCACCCTGGCTTTGCTTTTGGCGTTGGTGATGAGCGCCTTGTGGGCGGCGCCCGGCAACGCCGTGGCAGGTTTGCCCGATGGCACCGCCGATGTGGTCTGGGGGCAGGGAGGCAGTTTCACCACCAACACGGTCAACAAGGGCGGGGTAAGCGCGAATAGCCTTTGGTGGCCCTACGGGGTTATCGTCGATGGCAGCGACAACTTGTATGTGGGAGACTACATAAACAATCGCATCCTTTACTACCCGGCAGGCAGCACCACGGCAACGCGCGTCTATGGACAGGGCGGAAGTTTTACTTCCAATGCCAACAACAACGGCGGGGTCAGCGCCAATAGCCTGGATGATCCAAACATGATGGCTTTGGATGGCGACGGCAACCTGTACGTGGCGGATGGGATGAATAGTCGCGTGCTTTATTACCCGGCAGGCAGCACCACCGCGACGCGCGTCTACGGGCAGGGCGGCAGTTTCACTACCAATTCCCAGAATAAAGGCGGGATCAGCGCGGATAGCTTGTCAAATCTCTACGGGATAGCCCTGGACAGCACTGGTAACCTGTATATTGCTGATACGAACAATCATCGCGTGCTTTACTATCCGGCGGGCAGCACCACGGCGACGCTCGTCTATGGGCAAGGCGGTAGTTTCACCACCAATAACGTGAACAAGGGCGGGATCAGCGCAGATAGCCTTTATTATCCACATGGGATTGCTGTGGACAGTGGCGACAACCTGTATGTGACCGACCACTGGAACCATCGCGTCCTTTATTATCCGGCGGGCAGCACCACGGCGACGCGTGTCTATGGGCAGGGCGGCGATTTCACCACCGCAACCGCGAACAAGGGTGGGCTCAGCGCGGATAGCCTTTATTACCCTATGGGAGCTGCCGTGGATGGCAGCGGTAACTTGTTTGTGGCGGATTACAGTAACAATCGTGTGCTGTATTACCCGGCGGGGAGCACGACAGCCACCGCCGTCTACGGGCAGGGCGGTGATTTCACCACAGGTACCGCGAACAAGGGCGGGCTCAGCGCCGATAGCCTTTACGGCCCAAGAGGGATCGCCTTGGATGGCAGCGGTAACCTATACTTTGCAGACATACAAAACAATCGCGTGCTAGAGTATGTTGCTCCCCCGCCTACGCCGGGCGCCTTCGGCAAGAGTGATCCGGCGAATGGTGCCAGCAATGTCTCCACTGCACCGACCTTGATGTGGGGCGTCAGCAGCGCTGCCGCGGGTTATGAATACTGCATCGACACCAGCAACGACGATGCTTGCGCCACCGGCTGGGTCTCGACCGGCACGGATACGCAGAAGGCGCTCTCCGGCTTGAGCTACAGCACCACTTACTATTGGCAGGTGCGCGCCAGCAATGTCACCGGTACCACCTATGCGGATGGCGGGGCATGGTGGTCGTTCACGACCGGGAATGTGCCGGCAGCCTTTGGTAAAAATAGCCCTTTCAATGGGGGGAGCAACAAGCCGCTCAGCTTAACCCTTTATTGGAATACGAGCAGCGCTGCAACCAACTACGAATACTGCTATGATACGAGTAACGATGGCAGTTGCGCCGGATCGTGGGTGAGCACCGGGACGACCAGGAATGCAACGATCAGCGGTCTATCGTTGGCTACTTCGTACTACTGGCAGGTGCGCGCCGTCAATAGCTTTGGCACGACCTACGCCGATGGCGGAAGCTGGTGGTCGTTCACGACCGGGAATGTGCCTGCCGCCTTCAATAAGGCTGCTCCGGCCGATTTGGTTGTCAATCAGCCAGCCAGCTTGACGCTCTCGTGGAATGCGAGTAGTGGGGCAAGCAGCTACGAATACTGCTACGATACAAGTAACGATGGCAGTTGCGCCGGATCGTGGGTGAGCACCGGAACAGCCAGAAGCGCGCTGATCAGCGGTTTGAGCGCCGCAACCACTTACTACTGGCAGGTGCGCGCTGTCAATAGCTTTGGTCCGACCTATGCCAACGGCGGTATCTGGTGGTCGTTCAGCACGCGCAACATGCCGGCCGCCTTTGGCAAGAACAGTCCCTTCAATGGGGTGGTCAACCGGCCGCTCAGCTTGACGCTCTATTGGAATGCGAGCAGTGATGCCACCGGCTACGAATACTGCTTCGACACGACCAATAATGGAACTTGCGACGGATCTTGGGTGAGCACAGGAGCAGCCAGGAACGCGCTGTTAAGCGGCTTGCTCAATGGCACAACCTACTATTGGCAGGTGCGCGCCGTCAACAGTTTCGGCAATACCTACGCCAACAGCGGAACTTGGTGGTCATTCATTACAATACCGTAGGGGGGGGAGAGCAGAGAGTAGATAGTAGTGAGTCGTTGGTAGGGGCGGGGTAATCCCGCCCCAGCTCGAGACTTCCGAAGTCTCCCAGACTTCGGAAGTCTGACTTTAGGCAATCCCCTGGGTAGTTGCATCCATGGGATTGTTGTTTTAGAGGGCAAGCAGGTGTGGGATGACCCCGCAAGTAGGGGCGGGACGACCCCGCCCCTACTTATTTACCCGGCCATCATGTACCGGTCCACCTTCTTCGCCTGCGAAAGGATGTAATGGCCGTAATGGAACTTGGGGCCGAGCAGCTCACGGCGCAGAGCGGAGACATCCGCCTTCTCGCGCAGCAGCGTCTGGTAGACGCCGGCGCGTTCGATCTGGCCGACCAGGATAAAGCCGATCAGCCGGTCGCCGCGCAGGACGAGCTTGCGGTAGTTCGAGCCATGCCGCTCGGCAAAAACCTCGACGCCATCGCCCGGAGCATGGTGGATTTCGCCCACCGAGATGACCGGCAGGCCGCCCAACTCCATGGCGTTGAGCAGGCTGAAAGCGCCGGCGTAGGTCGAATTGCCTCCGGCCATATTATCGCCGGCTATTTGACCCATCGCTGCGGCGTTGGTCCAGATGCCGCTGACGATGGGATTGCCAGAAAGGATGTCGCTTGTCTCGACCACATCTCCAGCGGCGAAGATATTGGGGTCGCTCGTGCAGAGGTGATTATCCACCTGCAAGCCACGCCCCACGCGCAGGCTGCCCGCCTTTGCCAGTTCGAGATTGGGGCGCACGCCAACCCCCACCACCACGAGATCAGCCTTGAGTTCGCGGCCATCATCGAGCACGACCGAGATGACCTGCTTATCCTGGCGCTTGACTGCTTTCAGCGTGTGCCCCAGGATGGTCTGGATGCCGGCGTTCGACACGGCCCCGGCAAAGATGGCCGCGCTTTCGGCGTCGAGCTGCTGCGGGACGAGGCGGTCGAGCAATTCGATCACCGTGACGTTCAAGCTGAGATGTCGCAGGGCAAAAGCCGACTTCATGCCGATGCGCCCCGCGCCGAGAATGACGGCGCGCTTGGCGTCCCTGGCAGCCAGGGATATGCCGAGCGCGTCCTCCCAGGTGCGCAGGGTGAAAACTCCCGGCCCGTCCAGCCCGGCGATGTCTGGTAGGATCGGGCTTGCGCCGGTCGCTAGCAGCAGGCGATCATACGCGAGGGTCGCGCCGCCGGTCAACGTGAGGCTGCGGCGCGCCGGGTCGAGGCCGGTCGCGTGTACGTTGATGCGCAAGTCGAGGCGCGCCGGCGTGCTCCTCGGCTGGCGCGCAATCTCATCCTCCGTTTTCTCTTTGTTAATGAGATACGGGATGAGCGGACGGTAATACGGCGGACAGGCTTCATCTGAGAGCAGCACGATTTGCGCGCTCGGGTCGCGTTTGCGGATGGCTTCGGCAGCCGCCATGCCCGCCGCCGAAGCGCCAACGATGACGTGTCGCATGGCGTTACCCTCCCGCGACTGCAGAGGCGAATTCCCGTCGCTTGTTCTTGCTGAAACCCTCCACCTCCTCGTAGACCAGGGCTTTCGTCGGACATGAGGCGACGCAAGCCGGGGATGCGCGCTCCGGGCACAGGTCGCACTTGACCGCCTTGCCCAGCTCGAGTTGACGGCCGACCACCCCGTAGGGGCAGACCATCACGCAGGTCCAGCAGCCGATGCAGCGGCTGGAATCGCACAGCACCGCATCGGTCTTAGGATCGCGGAACAGCGCGCCGGAGATGCAGGCAGCCACGCAGGGGGCGTCGTCACAGTGGCGGCAGAAGATCGGGATCTTGCGACCATCCGCCGCCTCGACGAAGACGCGGTTCATCGAGTGGGGCTTTTCGGATGGGCTGGCGAAGATGCTCTTAGCCTGTGAATGTTCGATGGCGCAGGCCAGCTCACAGGTCTTGCAGGCGGTACAGCGCTCGGGGTTGACAAAGATGCGTTTCATTTTCCCACCTCCATCCTAAAGCGCTTTTTCCGCCAGCCCCAGTCCCTTGCGCCGCTCGTTGAGCGCCGCAAAGAGTTTTTCGGCTGCTTTCGTTGGATCCAGCTCGACGATGAAGTAACCGCCGAACAGGTCCTTTGCCGTCTGGGTGAGCACCTGGGTGACGAGCGGGCTGCCGGTGACCGGCGGAACGACGCCAACATGCGTGGGCAAGCCAAGCGCCACTGCCCAGGTGCCGATGCTGATGGCCTTTTCCATGGCCGCTTCCGGCGCGGAGGCGACGACCGGCAGCTTGTCCAGGTCCACGCCGAGCTTGTTGGCGATGGCCACCGCGATGGCGACGGCGCGGGTATTATCCACGCAGGAGCCGGTATGCAGAACCAGCGGCAGCGGCGCGCCCAAGCCGGCGGCGTTGCCAAGCGCGGTCAGCACCGCCTTCAGACCGGGGCCGGCGTACTGCTCGGTGGCCTGCGGCGTCAGGATGCCATGCCGGGCAAAGGCGCCCGAAGCGCAGCCCGTGGCCAGGATCAGCACGTCGCGCCGGGCAAGCTCCTTGATCATCGTGATGAAGTTGCGATCCTGCGGGATCTTGACGTTGTTGCAGCCGGCGAACAGGCAGACGCCGGTGATGTTGCCGTTGACGATGTTATCGAGCAGCGGCTTGAGCGGATCGGCGCTGTCCACTTTGGCGAGGATGCCGACGACCGTCTCCGCCGAGACGCCGGCGATGGCTGTGTTGCGCAGCGCGGGAATGTGGACTTTGGCGGCATCCCGCTTCTTGAAAGCTTCGATGGCCAGGCGGATGATCGTACGCGCCCCCTCTGCAGCGTGTTCTTCCTCGAAGTTGACGTGGGTCGCGCCGGGCATTTTGGCCATGCTCATGGTGGTGATCACCCTGGTATGGAAGCCCTCCGCCACCTTGGTCAGGCTGGGCATGATGCACTGGTAATCCACGACCATCGCATCCAGCGCGCCGGTCAGGATGGCTAGCTCCTGCGAGACAGAGGAAGTAGCCATCGGGATGCCGTGGCGCATCATCACCTCGTTGCCGGTGCAACAGATGCCGACGATGTTGATCCCCTCGCTGGCGCCGGCTTGCTTGGCATCTGCATCCAACTGCGGGGCGAGTGTGGCAACCATATCCGAGAGTACCGGATTGTGCCCGTGCACGGCAATGTTAACCGCGTTCTTCTTCAACGCGCCGAGGTTGGCGGCGGCCACCACCGGCTGCGGCACGCCAAAGAGGATATCGGCGAGGTCGGTGGCGAGCGCCATGCCGTCGTAGTCGGCGATGGCGCACTTGATGCCGCCCAACAGCAGGTTGACCGGGTCGGCGTCCACGCCGTGGGTTGTGCGGTGCATCACCTCCGAGATGGCCGAGTCGATGCCATAGGGCAGGAGGCCCATCTCGCCAAACTTCTTCAGGCGTCCGGCGGTGAGGGTCTTCATCGCCCATTCGACCGGCGCGTGGCGCTCGGCGAACTCCTTGAGCGCCGCTTCGGCAAGCTCCGCCGCGACCTGGGTATCCGACTTGCCATCCAGTTTGACGCCCTGGCGTTCGGCGACGAGGCGCAATTTGGCCGGGTTCTTGATCGCATAATCCGGCGCTTTGCCCTCGGCCAGTTTCTTCATCGTATGCGCCAGGTGCTTGGCGTGACCGGAGTGGGCGGCTGTGCCGGCGGCAATCGCCCGGTCGAGGCCACGCGCCACCACGGTATCCGCCGTCGCGCCGCACACCCCGACCTGCGGCCCGTTGCCAAAGGGGTCGATCCGGCACGGCCCTTGCAAGCAGTGACGGCAACACAGGCCGGTCTCGCCGAAGCCGCATTGCGGCAACTGCGCGGCATAGCGATCCCAGGTCAGCTCCGCGCCAAGTTTCTGGGCGACGCCGAGCATCTCAATGGAATCGGGGGAAATGGAACGGTCTTCGAACATAGCGACTCCTTTCTGAGTATCGGATAAATTGGACAAACTATAGAAACAAGACACCCCCGCTTATTCACGGGGGTGTTATCCAACAATTAACAGCGATCTGCGACACTGGATGTTCACAATTTTATTGTAGCACTTTTTGCGGGAAATGCAACATAGTGATTTTAAGAACAATGTAGAACAGGATACAAGGATTCAACTGCGGAGAAGTGAGTCGTTAGCGGTGAGTCATTAGCAGGAGCTGGGTTACCCCGCCCCTACTCAGCCTCCGAAGTCTCTGCGCGCAGACTTCGGAAGTCCTTATCAGGATAAGCAGGAACCCGTTTCCTTGGCCGCCTTCGGGGGTGCTACGCGAAGGAAACGGGTTCCTGATTCGTGCATCCGGGGGATTTTGTCAGGGATTGTGGCGGGAATGAATCCCGCCCTACCACAGCGGGAATGAATCCCGCCCTACTGGCTGGGTGTTATAATATCTGCGCTCCCCAATCGCCTCCTCCACCTTCAGGTATAACGCAAACAGGAAAATTCCGATGCTCTACCTGACCCCTGCCTCGGTCAGTTACCTGAACCAATTCATCCTGGCCTTTGTCATTACCGCTTACCTGGTGTGGCGGTTCTTAATTCGAAAACAGGGATCTCCTTCAGCGGCAAACCGGTGGCTGGTATTCTTCTTCATCACCGTCACCATACTTTCGCTGGCCTTGTTCCTGGAAGTCTCCCTCCTGCCCACCGGACGACTGCTGGTGGTCTGCACGCTCAACACCATCCTTGCGCTCCTGCTGGTGGCGCTGATCCAGTTCGCTTACTTTTTCCCCCAACCATCACCAAGACAGAAGATCGAGCGCTGGCTGGCATTGGCCGTCAGTATTGCCTATTTGCTCTTTGAGGTGGGGGTAGCCATCTGGCGCTTGTGGCTGTTGCGCCTCGGCAACGTCCAATTCCGCATTCATCAATGGGACTATATACCGGTGGCCTTCTTCGCCTGGGCGATCTTCGTCTTCGGGCGCGGCACGGTGCGCAACTGGCGCAACCCGGCTTGCCGTCGTTTCGCCCTGATCCTTCTCATACCGCTTGTGCTGACTTTGCTCAACATTCTACTCTTATATTTCAAGATTTCGACCACGTTTTACCAGATCAGCCTCTCTCTCGGGGTCTTGCTCACCCTCTTCCTGTTCGCCTGGAATTACATGGTCTCGCAACTCGAAGCCACCTCGTTGATGGTCAAAATCTCCGGCGCCATGCTCACTGGCGTGCTGGCGGTATTCGGCGCGCTGGCTTGGCTGGTAACGCCTGCTTACGTGGCGCAGTACCGGCCGCCTGTAATCGACCATCGTTCCATCCAGTTCGCGCCAAACACAAGCGGCGGGTACGATATCAGCGAAATCCCGTTTCATTTCGAAAGCGAGTTGGGACAAAATCTCGAACTCACTGACGAGCCGCGTGGCGCACCCGGCACTATAGAGGTGGCTTATGATTTCCCATTCTACGGTCAACAATATTCCCGGCTGTTCATTTCGAACGATGGCTATGTGAGCTTCGGCGCATTGGTTGATTTATGGAACTTGGAATATCGCCTTTCCAATGCCCCGATCTTCTTTGCGCTGGGCATGGACTTGAATCCTGAATGGAATCCTGCAGGTGGGGTTTATCTGCGCCAGGAAGCGGACCAACTCACCATCACCTATGACCATATCCAGGCTTTTTATTACCCGGAGCGGGAATATACCTTCCAGGTGGCGCTTTACCGCGACGGTCGCATAAACCTCACCTACAATGGCTTGCCTACAGGCCCCCAATACCAGGCGGATGACCGCGCGGATGCCTCCATCTGGGTGATCGGTGCTAAACAAGGATGGGAAACGGACGAGACGTTTAGTTTTGCCTCCTTGCCACTGACGACCGGACCGCAGGGGGCGCTGGACGATCAGTATCGCGCATTCCGGCAGTATCTCGACACCTTTCTTTCGCCGCTGGCCATCGCCATCCTGGTCAGCAGCCTGTTATTTATGTTCGGGTTGCCCCTGATGCTCAACACCGCCATGGCCCGCCCCCTGCGGGCGCTCCTGGCAGGTGTGGAAAGGTTCCACCAGGATCAATATGAACAGCAGATACCGGTCCGGTTCAACGATGAGATCGGTTTCCTGACCGCATCCTTCAACGAGATGACTTCCAAGATTCAAGGCTTGATGACGACCCTCGAACAGCGCGTCGCAGAACGGACATCGGAACTGTCGAAGCGCACCTCGGACCTGGCTGTTACCAACGAGCGTTTGCTGGACGAAATGAAATCGCGCGAAACGGCGCAGGCGCAGATGCTCACGCAACAGCGCACGCTGGCCTCGCTGGAGGAGCGTGAACGCCTCGGGCGCCAGCTCCACGATGGGCTGGGGCAGGTGATGGGTTACATCAACGTCCAGACGCAGGCTGCGCAGTCCCTGCTTGCCGATGGCAAGCTGGAGGCCGCCAATCAAAGCCTGGAGAGGGTGGTGCAGTTGGCACAGGAAGCCCACAGCGACATCCGCAACTTCATCCTGGGTTTACGTAATACGCCTCAGCCCGAAGCGGGGACGCTCTTTGCCATGCTTGAAAGATATGCCCAACAGTTCAAGGAGGATACGGGTATTGCGGTGGACTTGAGTTTTCCTGCTGGCGACCTTCCCCGCCTCAGCCCGGGGGTGGAGGAACAGGTGCTGCACATCATCCAGGAGGCGCTCGTCAATATCCGCAAGCACGCCAACGCGACGCGCGCCGAGGTCTGGTTCGGCTACGACGAGCGCGCCATGCAGGTGGTCGTCTCGGATAACGGAGGCGGCTTCGATGTGGGAAAGGTGCTCCAGGATGGGGCTGCTCACTTTGGCCTGGGCATGATGCGGGAACGGGCCGAGGCGACCGGAGGGCGACTCGAAGTGCGCTCTGCGCCGGGGCGCGGGACGAAGATCGTCGCCTATATCCCGCACTTCGCCGAGCAAGCCGGTGGGTCAGGCGAGGGCGTCCAAAGCATTCTCGGTATGCGCATCCTGCTGGTGGATGATTCTCCCATGTTCATCGAGGGCTTGCGCAACCTGCTGGTGGCGCGCGGCCTGACGGTGATCGGCATGGCGCGCGATGGCCTTGAGGCGCAGGAGATGGCGCGCGCCCTTCAGCCCGATGTGATCGTGATGGATGTGATGATGCCGCGCTGCAACGGGCTGGAGGCCACGCGCCTCATCAAAGCCGAGTTCCCGCAGATCAAGATCGTGATGCTCACTGTATCCGAGAAGGACAGCCACCTTTTCGAGGCCATCCAGAACGGCGCTTCGGGCTTCCTGCTCAAGGGCATGGACGCCAACGAATTTTGCACCCTGCTGGCGCGGCTGGCGCGTGGCGACGCCCCACTGACGCCCGGCGCCGCCTCGCGCCTGATGGCCGAGTTTGCGCGCGGTCAGTACACGCGTTCCGGCGACGAGTCACTCAGCGAGCGCCAATGGCAGATCCTGGACTTGGTGGCGCGCGGCTTGACCTACAAGGAGATCAGCCTGGCCCTGCACATTTCGGAGCAGTTGGTCAAATACCACATGAACCAGATCATGAAACGGCTGCACCTGGCCAACCGCGCCGAGGCCATTGCCTACGCCCGCCGCATGCAAGAAAAAACGTAACTACTCAGCCAACCCTTGCGAAGGTTACATTTCTGGCAGAATTTCGGTTGCAAAGGTTATACCTGTTATAAATTTGCGTTAGGATACGGCAAAACCTTCGCAAGGGTGAGCAGTTACAAAAAAGCGTAGCGGGGTCATGCCCGCCAGTAGTTATAGCTGGGTCACCCCGCCCGTAGATTGAGCCAGTCCCCGGCCTCTGCCTGGGGACCGGCTTTTTTTGTTTATACTTTTTTTTTATACCAAAGTAAAAGATTAATTTGGCGATTTCCCTAATAATGGGAATATGGCCACACGAGTTTTGTTGGTTGGCAAATCCGTTCTCATCACCGGGCTGGCCTCGGCCCTGGCAAACGAGTCCGACCTGGAAACCTTACGCGGGGATAGTTTGGAATTGACCGATCTCACAGCTCCCGACTTCATCCTGGTTGACCTGGGCGATGCGGAGACCGCCAGCCTCCTGCCCCAGTTGTGCGCTTTGCCGGGCGTCGCGTTGGTGGGATTGGACGGCCCTTCCAGCACTGTCACCCTGCTCTCCGGCCAGTCATTGGCAGCCCCAACGTTGCAGGAATTGAAGGCAGCCCTGGTTCATCTGGGCGAGAGGGCAGCGGTGAGGCGTGAGTCGAGAGTAGAGAGTAGAGGAACGTGAGTGTTATGAGATCAGAAATTCAAAATAGGAGGCTGAAATAAGTCCATGCTATGTCCACTTTTTCCTTGGTGATCCTTCGTGCACTTTGTGTCCTTCGTGTTAATAATCTGACTTTGTAAACTAAGAAAGGTGACTTCCATGAACAAGAAAATTCAACTACTATCCAGCCGTGCCCTGCTGCTGGCGCTGGCGCTCAGCGCGCTGTGGGCCGCGCCAAGCCGCGCCGTGGGAACGCCGCAGGATAGCACCGCCGATGTGGTTTGGGGGCAGGGCGGCGATTTCACCACCAATGCCATGAACAAAGGCGGGATAAGCGCGGATAGTCTTCGAATCCCATCCACGGTTGCTGTAGATAGCAGCGGCAACGTGTATGTGGCGGACACGCTTAACTGTCGCGTGCTCTACTATCCGAAAGGCAGTACCACTGCGACGCGCGTCTACGGGCAGGGCGGCAGTTTCACCACCACAAATTGCAGGGGTGCGGTCAGCGCCAATAGCCTTGCATATCCAAAGGGGGTTGCTTTGGATAGCGGCGATAACCTGTATGTATCGGATAACGGAGACAGTCGCGTGCTCTACTACCCGGCGGGCAGCACCACGGCAACGCGCGTCTACGGGCAGGGCGGCGATTTCACCACCGCTACAGTGAACAAGGGCGGGATCAGCGCGAATAGTCTTTACTATCCCGAGATAATTGCGTTGGATGGCAGCGACAACCTGTATGTGGCGGACCTTTCCAACCATCGCGTGCTCTACTACCCGGCGGGCAGCACCACGGCGACCGCCGTCTACGGACAAGGCGGCGATTTCACTACCAAGGACCAGAACAAGGGCGGGATCAGCGCGAATAGCCTCAACGGTCCATTTGGTGTTGCTCTAGATAGCACCGGCAACCTGTATGTGGCAGATCACAACAACAATCGAGTGCTCTATTACCCGGCGGGCAGCACCACGGCAACGCGTGTCTACGGGCAGGGCGGCGATTTCACCACTGTTACCGCGAACAAAGGTGGGCTCAGCGCGCAGAGCCTCTACAATCCAGATGGTGTTGCTGTTGACAACAGCGGCAGCCTGTTTGTGGCGGACGCGACAAACAATCGCGTGCTCTACTACCCGGCGGGCAGCACCACGGCGACCGCCGTCTACGGACAAGGCGGCGATTTCACCACCAATGACGCTAACAAGGGCGGGGTCAGCGCGGATAGTCTTTCAGCGCCAAATGGAGTTGCCGTGGATAGCGACGACAACCTGTATGTGACGGATAAAAATAATAATCGTGCACTCGAGTATCAGAGTGGTGGTTCCGTGCCTGCGCCGGGGGACTTCGGCAAGAAGAATCCGGCGAACGGCGGCAGCCCTGCCCCCAGCTCTGTGACCCTGATGTGGGGCGCCAGCAGCGACGCGGATGGCTACGAATACTGCATCGATACCAGCAATGACAGCGCTTGCACTGGCGACAACTGGGTTTCCACCGGCACGGACACGCAGCAGTTGCTCTCCGGCCTGAGCGGCAGCACCACGTACTATTGGCAGGCGCGCGCCAGCAACGCCACCGATACCACCTATGCGGATGGCGGTACCTGGTGGTCGTTCACCACGCGCTTCCCACCGGCTGCTTTTGGCAAGATCAACCCGGTGAACGCGGCCACGAAAGTATCCACCTCGCCGCGCTTGAGCTGGGGGGCGAGCGACTCTGGTCAATACGCATACTGCATCGACACGAGCAACGACGACGCTTGTAGTACCGGGTGGGTCTCTACTGGCGTCAAAACATTGGCAAACCTCTCCGGCTTGAGTGCCGGGACGACGTACTACTGGCAGGTGCGCGCCGCGAACTGGGCTGGAACGACCTATGCGGATGCGGGAACCTGGTGGTCGTTCACCACGCTCAACCCGCCGACCGCGTTCGGAAAGACCAAGCCGGCGAATGGCGCAATCCGGCAGCCGCTTTCGCTAACGCTCTATTGGGGCAAGAGCACCAGCACCGTTGCCAGCGCCGTACCGAGCGATGCGCCGACTTATGAGTATTGCATCGACACCAGCAACAACAACACCTGCGATGGGAGCTGGATCTCCACCGGCAGGCAGACGTTCGTGTCCATTTCCGGTCTGACGGCGAACACAATCTATTACTGGCAGGTGCGCGCCACCAATGCCAGCGGCACGGTCTACGCCAACGGTGGAACCTGGTGGGGATTCAAGACAAAGCCGTAGGGAGTCGTTAGCTGGTAGCTGTGAGTCGTGAGCGGTGAGTCGTTAGTAGAGGCGGGGTTACCCCGCCCCTACTCAGCCTCCGAAGTCTCCGCCCTTACAGTGAATAGGAACCCGTTTCCTCTAAGGAAACGGGTTCCTGATTCATCCGTCAATCACCCTCTAACTTATTACTCCTCACTCCCCTATCTCTCATACGCCCCAATGTCCGGCTGGGTGTCGCGCAGACGACCTTCGAAATCATCTGCGGGCGCGCCGTCAGTGGTTCCGGCGTCCACCGCCGGGCTGTCCGGCAGCAGGTGGGCGTCGAAAGCGGAAAGGAGGATGTTCGCCAGCCCGGAGGAACCGCCACACAGGTTATTCGGCCCTGGGCAGGGGTTCACGTTGCCGAAGCGCACACCGGTGATGAGCGAAAAGTCCACAACGAAGGGATTGGCCGGCATCCGCGGGGACGATTCATCATCATCGGGCGGGATTCATTCCCGCCTTGCTACTGCGTACCGGAGAAGCATCATCCCCCCGCCGATGGCGATGAAGGCGAGACAGATGGCCTGGTTCAGCGACATCGTCCCCAGCATGGCGCGCGGGTCGCCGCGGTAAAATTCGATGACAAAGCGCAAGAGGCCGTAAGCCGCCAGGAAGACCCAGATCAGCGCGCCCTTGAAAGACGGGACCTTGCGCAGGCCGAGCAGCAATGCCAGGATGAACAACATCCCTGCGGATTCGTACAGTTGCGTTGGGTGGATGGGTATCCCTGCCATTGGATGACCGGTGGGAAATATCACCACCCACCACAAGTGTTTATCCGGTCTGCCGTAACAACAGCCCGTCGAAAAGCAGCCCAGGCGGGCAATCGCGATATAAAGGGCGATGGCTGGCGCGGCGATGTCCAGCAGGGCGGGGAGGCGTTTGCGGTAGGCCGGGAACAAGGCGATATACAGGCTCAACACAACGATGACCGCTACGATCATCCCCGGCGCCCAGGCGGCCGGCAGGCGGATGCTGAACAGGGTCTGCAGCCCGCCGACGATGGCCGGCCCGCCGAAGAACGCCGCGGCGATGCAAATGACCAGCGCCGGGAGGACATCCTGCAGCGGGATGCTCTGTTCGCGCCCAAGGCGGATGGCGAGCAGCAGCGCGGGAACGAAGCCGAATGCGTAGAACAGGATGTAGAGGTTGATCTCTACATCCAAAATGTGGAAGAGGGGTTCGGGGAACATGTGCGCCTGGGGGCGAACTCACTGCTCGCGTGGCGGATTCATCCTGCGCTGGATGAAGAACACCGCGCCGAAAGTGAGCGCCAGCAGGCTCAAGGAGGTTTCGAGCGGCAGGGATGCGCTGTTGCATAAGCCGCCGCAGCCGCAGAATGACGACAGTACCTTTCCCGTTGCGGAAGCCTCCACGCCATAATCTTGAACGGTTACCCTCGCATATCCTTTGCCGGTAAAAACAACGGTGCAAGTATATCCACTGCATTTTTTGATTGCACATTCTCCCATGCAGCTCCAAACGGGATTTTCGGGAGGCAGGATATTGCCGAGCTCATCTTTAGCGCTGGCCGTGAAGAACTGTTCTTCATCCTCTACACCCTCGAAAAACTCCGGTGATAGGGAAAGCGTCACCGGCCTGGTCGGGGGAGCGGCTGGCGGCTCGGTCGGTGCGGGAGACTCGGTCGCTACGGGAGGCTCGGTCGAGGCCGGCGGCGGTTGTGTCGCGGGCGGCGTGTACGGAGGCAGCGGCTTGGTATAGATAGAGTAAGAATCGGCCTCTTTGTTAAAAATGTAAACGAGAGCCTTATCGCCTGTCACCGCCAAGCGACCGGTGGTCCACTTGTGCGGCAGGGACGTTTGCGTCCAGCTATCGCCTCCATCTGTCGTCTCATAGAAGTATACGCCGAAGTCCTTGCCATCACTCCAGGTATCACGGGCAACGCCGTACATCGGATTGCCCATGCGTACCTGATACACATTGTGAGAGGAGCCGCCAAAGCGCGCGCTCTCCGTCCAGGTCTCACCGCCGTCGCGGGTCTTGAGGATGACGCCGAAGTCTCCGATGCTGCCGCTGGTGAAACCGTTTAGCTCATCGAGGAAGAACACATCCGTAAGAGAACCTTCCGCCAGGGGCAGGGGGCGTTCCTGCCAGGTTTGGCCGCCATCGCTGCTTTTCATCAGCAACGGGATGGGGTGATCGCCGCCCGTATCTCCGGCTGCGTATCCCGTTTCGGAGGTCGGGAAGAAAATGCTCCTGAGCCGCGCGCCAGATGCGGGTGAAATCTCACGCTCCGACCAGGCGACCCCATCCGCGCTGTACCAGGTGTGGTAACTGTGCGCCTCGGAATCATAGACCGGCACCCACAACGCGCCGCCAGGTTGGAGGCAAAGCCCATTGATGTCGCCAGTGGTGAAGGGGATAGGGAGTTTTTGCCAGGTCTGCCCGCCATCGACGCTGTGCAGGATGAATGGTGCCCGGCTTGTCATGTTGTAGCCTTCGATGTAGCCGGTGGTTGTGTCGAGCCAGGCGAGGCTGCTCCAGCGGTCGTTGCTCCCGCCGCGCGCCTGTTCGCTCCAGGTTTGACCGCCGTCGCCGGTTTTGAACAACAGGGCCTGGGTAGCGCTGTTGGCGCCCACCGCCCAGCCAGTGGCGTCATCCTGGAAGACCAGATCGAAGAACAATGTCCCGCGGGGCAGGGGTATTTCCTGCCAGTCGCTCTCCTGGGCGAGGGCCGGGCTGCTGCCGATCAACAGCACGAGCAGCGCGAAGCTCAAGATGGATAGGATGCGCTTGTTCATTTGCGACCTCCTTTATGTAGTAGGGCGGGATTCAATCCTGCCCTACAAAGGTTATCTGGGTTCAGCCCTTGGGTGGCGCCATCTTGCGCTGGACGAGATACACCGCCCCGAAAGTGAGCGCCAACAAAGCAAAGGCATAATTAGGCGGTAGTGGTACAACTCCGCAAGACCTATTCGCTGTAATCCGGACAAGTTCCTCGTCAATTACGATTACAAACTTGTCGCTCGCCGTAATCTTCACATTGCCCGCTTCGGTCGGGGTGATGGTGCAGGTGGATTTGCCTGTGCAATCCGGCAAAGACTGGCCATTTAAAGCCCATCGTGGATCGTTGATATCCATGACCACGCCCCACTGGTCATAACCAGTGGCGGTGAAGGATTGCGACTGGCCCACTGTCAGGGTGATGTTCTGGGGGGTGATCTGAATGCTCGTCAGTGTGGGCTGCTCAGCGGGCGGCTGAACCGGCGGCTGGATAGGCGGCTGCGTCTGGGAAGGCGGCGGTTCGGTTACCGGCGGTGTGTATGGAGGCATGGGCTTGGAGATAAATCCGCCCTTTTTCTTATCGTAATCATAGGTGGGGATGATGATCTTATCCCCAGGTAAGCCGATGCCTCCGATTTTATCTATTGGAATCTGTACCCGGTTCCAGGTTGCACCCCCATCTGTTGAAGTGTAAAGTGGGTAGGAATAATCATTACCATCTTCCAACGAGCCGTAGGAAAATCCGGTCATCGGGTTGCCAAAAGTGATCTTGTGAAGCACAAGCTTGGAACCGCTCAGCCGCGCCGTCTCGATCCAGGTAGCGCCGCCGTCGTTCGTTTTCAAGATAACGCCGAAATCCTGGCTGGTTCCGCAAACAAAGCCGGTCTGTTCATTGAAAAAGTAAGCGTCGAATAACGCCCCCTGTGTCAGGGGCAAGGCAAGCTCAACCCAGGTTTGGCCACCGTCACTGGTCTTCGCTACCAGCGGTACAGGAGACGCTGCACCGGTCTCGCCGATGAGGTAACCGGTCTGCGCGCTGGGGAAAGCCAGTTTATGGATGGTATATTGCTGGGCGGGTGGGAAAGCATGCGCCGACCAAGTCAAACCGTCAGTACTGAACCAGATGACTTCCGTATTGCCGCGCGCGTAATCATGCCCAAATGCCCAGAGACCCCCACCGGGAACAAGTTCCAGGTCGTAGATCATCCCGCCCTCAGCGGGCATGGTCACCGCCTGCCAGGTCGCTCCACTGTCTGCCGTTCGAACGATGAGCGGGAGCGGATCTGTCTGGCTGGGTTTCCCGCCGGCGGCGTAGCCCACCCGTGCATCACGAAATGCTATATCAAAGAAATAATAATAGCTTTGAGGCCAGCGGGATTGCTCGGACCAGGTCTTCCCGCCGTCGGTGGTATGGTAGATCACCCCTTGAACCGCGAGATTATCTTCACCCGCAGCCCAGCCGATGGAGGCGTCCACAAAGTCAAATTCGAACAAGGATATGCCATCCGGCAGGGGGTATTCCTGCCATTCACTCTCCTGGGCGAGGGCTGGAGAGCCACCGGAGAGCAGCGCATTGAGCAGAATGAAGGGCACAAGCAGTTTGGAGGTTATAGAAAGGTGAGTTTTCATGTCAGCCTCCTGATCTGTAATAGTCTATTACCTGCCGCGTCTAAACAAGGGTCGGCGAGGTGGTTTGTTCCCAGTTGGAAGGATGAAGAGGCTGGCAACATTCTACTTTGGGCTGTGACGAGGCCTCACCTGTGATGAAACGAACGATCAATCCTTGATAATATTATTCGCGAAGAACGGTGAAAAGTCAATAAGCAGTTTTGTTGTTCAATGCACCTTCCACACGTGTACTACCGGCTTGGCGCCATCGGCGTACAGCTCCAGCACGTAGAGCAGACTGTTGAGGCGGTCGTAGCTCACGTCGCCGATGCGGTAACGGCGCTGGTCGCCCCAGCCGAGCATGATGCGGTCCCATTCGGGCGGATCGAGATAGAGGTGCTCGTCAATGTCAAGCGCGGCGTACGGCTGCGGCTGCCAGGATTCCAACTGACCGTTGGCTACTCTGGCGATATCGTTCTGGTCGTACAGGATCAGTTCGGCGTCGGTGTGTGTCGACCACCAACCGCGCAACGAGACGCAGTTCCCAGACTCCTCGTTGCAGCAGCCGGTCATGTCCGCCGGCGGGCAGAAGCCGCCATCTGCAGTGCGGCAGGTGGGAAAGTCGGTCACGTTGGCATCCACGCAAGCGTATTGGGGGCCGGCGGGATTGATGTATCCGTACCAGTATTTTACCCCGTTGCTCTTGGTGCCGGCGAACAACACAGCCCCTTTGCCCGAAGGCGCGATGAGCCACGCGCCGCCTTCCCATTCATCGGGATGCTGGTAGCCGTTCATGGCGCGCACGATCTGCTCGGTGTTGTAGGAGTTCTCGTAGAGCAGCAGGGTCGTCTCTGTGAGATGCTCCTCGGAGGGCGGCGGGGTGCCATCCAGCAGCCAGGGAGAATAGGCAAAGAGCGCCGGACCCATGCCGCCCTGACCGCCATCGCGCATCCGACCGGTGGCGAGGTATTTCCCGCCGAAAAATTCTGCCCAAGGCGTGGGAATTTCGAACATGTAGCCGTTGACGCTGTATAGATCCTGTCCCCCGATGAACCAAGTTCCTTTGAAATCAGGATGCGAGAGCGTCGGACTGAACCAGCCGTGCGAGGCTACGTCCGGCGGTTGTAAGTGCTGCCCCCAGGCGATGTGAATTTTTGGGCCGGTTTCTGGACGGTTGAGGTAGGCCAGCCCGACCTTGGGAATCTCTTCCAGATCGGTAAAGTAGCCCGCGGTGACGTCCTGGAATCCTTGGATGAATGCAGCGGTATTCAAGTTCTCCAAATTGTCCGAAAGGACCGGCGCGGGGATGCTGATCTCTGCCACCTGGTTGCCATTCGGCAGGTCGCCGTAGGACAGGCGGTCGTGTCCCATGACGAACAATGAGCCGGGGAAGCCGTCCGCTGCGCCGGAGGGGTCGCCATCCGGGTTGAAGGTCATGGCGTTGCCGCCGTAGGCGAAGGTCTGGGGAGGGTCTTCCCCGCCGGGGAGGCGGAAAGCGCCGAGATAAACGAAATCAGATGGTTGAAGGAGTTCGCCGGAGGGGAGGGAGGCGGAGGGCGTGGAGGGTGTGGCAGGGAACGTGGGGGGTGGAGCGAGGAGGGTGGAGCGAGAGGTGAAGGGCGTGGAGGGTGGAGCGATGGCCGTGGAGGGAGGGGCGGTGGGTTGGTTGAGGTTGCAGGCCGAGAGGCTCAAGAAAAGGAAAATGATGATGGGAAGTCTCTTTTTCATGGCGTACACACCTCCTGACGAAGAAAGTAGGGCGGGATTCCATTCCCGCCTGCTCCGGGCGGGTAAGAAACCCGCCCTACGATGTTAGCTCGTGCAGCATGGTTTCGACGACTTTTGCTAGCGAGGGGCCAATATCCGGGATGCTCTGCAAGCCTTTTGCGCCTAGCGTGCGGTAGACCAGGCCGATATCCTGCTCCAAGTCTTCGATCGCCCAGGCAGCCTTGCGGTAAGCCCAGATGCGGTAACTGGCTTCGCCGCGCAGCTCCATTTCGTAAGTCTTATCGGCCAAGCGCTCGACGATGCGCTTGTTGAGGAGGCGCTTGTCGCCGGGGATGATCGGGCGCGGGGCGCGGTCGTGGATGCCGTACTTCTCGCATAATTCTCTGATCTTCAAGGCGATCCTGCGCCAGTGATACTCGGCCGGCGCGTAGCTCTTCAGCGGGTAGAGACGCTGGTATAGCCCCAGCAATTCAGGAAAACGCTGGCGCAGCACTTCGAAGAAGTAATTCCTCTGCTGGTCGGAGAGGGTCAGGCTGGAGGGCAGGACAAACCTGCCGCCATGATCCGCCGTCCAGCGCACCACGGCATCGAGGTTGGCATCTTTATCGCATAGCCCCGGCAGGACGGGCATCATGCAAATGCCGGTCAGGATGCCGGCCGCGGCGACTTTTTCCATTGCGGCGAAGCGTTTCGCGGCGGGAGGGGCAAGGTGCTCCATCTGGCAGACTTCGGCATAGTGGGGGGAATCGGGCGTGGAGATGATGCTGAATGCGACGATCGATGGGGCGCGGCTGTTGATGGCCTGGATCAAGTCGAGGTCACGCAGGACGAGCGGTGAGCGTTCCAGGACGAAGACCGGGAATCCCAGCTCGTGGCAGACCTCCAGCATCTGGCGCGAAATGCCGAACTTGCGCTCGGCGGGCTGGTAATCGGCAGTGAAGACCAGATCCACAGGCGCACGGCTAAGGGCGCGGCGCAGCAATTCGGCGGCGTTCTCCTTGACCTTGACGACGTAGGCGAAGTCGTTAGGGTCATCGTAAGGCGAGTATTTCTGCTCGCGGCAATAGCAGAACTCGCAGCCGTGCTGGCAGCCGATGTAGGGATAAGCGCTGTAGCGCGTCCAGAACCAATGGTCGGCGCGTTTGGATTTGTTGAGGATTGTTTTGGGGCGGTAGGGGAGGAAGACGGTGCGGCGCGCGTGGCGTGGAGCGTGGGGCGTGGAGGGTGGAGCGGGGGGCGTAGAGCGTGGAGCGACGGGCGTGGAGGGTGGAGCGACGGGCGCGGGAGCTTGGGGCATCTTGTTTCGCTTTCGACAGGATAAATCTAATCACGCGGCATCCATCTCTTGGGATCGTGCATCATGAGAGTTAATTGGCTGCAAATGTGATCATATTGATCAATTAGTTCTGAGTGAATTGCGGGGGTAATATATCCAAACCGCAGTGCGAAATCCAGCCAAACGAGCGTCTCGGCGGCTTCAGAGTCAGAGTCGCTCAATTTGCTGGCAAAGTGGTTTGGGTAGCGCCGCTTGCGCCATGCTTCGGCAATATTGGAACAAACCGACCGCGATGAACGCCGCACTTGGTCGGTCAGGCTGAAGCGTTCATCAGAGGGGAAGGTTTTTGTCAATTCGTAAATGCGAACAGCCGACTCGAACGCTAGTTGATACACTCTCAACTCGCGAAAATCCTTTACCGCTGTCATTTCATCCTCCTAATCTCCATTTTACATTTATCGCTTCACGCTTCACGCTCCTCGCTTATCTCCTCCTCACCAACCAAGCCAACCCAACCACCACCACCGGCAGCAGCAGGCTTCCCAGGCAAGGCAGCCCTCCCCGGCCTCCATCAGGTTGAGGTTGTGGCGCCTCGGTCGGGGCCATCTGGGGCGCTTCGGTCGGAGCTACTTGGGGCGCTTCTGTTACGGCCGTGCTTGGGCCAAGGAGCTGCAAATCGTCCACCCAGATGGCGCCAGTCAGGCGGGAGCCTTCAGGCGGGTTGAGGCCGAACGAGAAGCCAGTCACCGCGGCGGGATCAAACGGTGCGCCGGCGTTCTCCTCCCATTCGGCGCGCAAGATATCACCCCAACGGATCTCGACCAGCACCCAATAGCTTGTGCTTTCGGGCGGGGTTTGCATGGAATACACATACGAGGTCCGACCGCCAGGTGAGCCTCCGTAAAGGTCGACGTCAAAGGGCAGACCAGCTTGATCGGCGCGCAGGAAGAACGAAATACCTTCCCCGAGGCGCCAATCCTGCACGGAATCGAAATAGAAGCCGCAAGTGGCCCAACTGGCGGCAGCCACATCGAAGGCGACTTTCAGCGCGGCGCTGCCTCCGTGCACCAGGCTGGAATCCGGTGCGCAGGCGAGCTGGGTATCGGCGCCGTCCTGGAAATAGGCTTCCCAGCCGGCTGTCCCGGCGAGTGGACCAGCTTCGAAGTCATCGAGCGTGCCAACCGGTCCCGAAGGAACCAGCGGGGCAGCGGGTGGCTGCGTCGCGGCCGGCGGCTGGGTTTCGCTGGACGGGGGCGCGGCCTGGGTGGCGGGTGGCAGGGCTGCATTCCCAGAGTTGACCCAGCGGTGGTAGAAGATGTTCAGCAGCGGGACGAATTCCTCGGAGGCCTTGCGATTGCCTGCACGCGAGGGGTGATCGTCGCCAGAGGGATAGTAGAGCGTGTTCTTGTTGCCGAGAATATGCTCGATCTGGCCGCTGGCGTAGCGGTGATGAGCGTCCGGGCCGGTCAGCACGTTGTAGAAATCGAAGACGGCCACGTTGGAGAGAGAATAATCATTTTCGCGTAGCCAATCGTTCATCAGCCACTCGTTAAAGGCGCGGGCGTTGTCGGCGTGGGCACGTGTCGTATTTCCTGAGCTCAAAGGAGGCGCGGCGATGACGATAAAGAGCTTATCCGGTCGCGTGGCAAAGTATTTCAGGATTTCGTTGTAGACGTACTTGGCATGTCCCACGCTCAGCCAGCCTTCCGGGTCGGGTGGATCGTTTGGATTCCCTTCCAGGTCGGAGTTCGGGAAGCAGGATTTGAACATAATGATCTCGTTCTCGCCGCCGGGGTCCTTCGCCAGGCGCGGCCATCTGCCGAAGTCGCCGAAGTTCTGGTCGCTTTCGGTGTAGAGGGCGTGGAGGTAGGTCGCGCTGTTGGGACCGCGGAACCAATCTGTCCAGTTGGGGATGTCGCTGGCGTCGCCGATGGAATCCGGCCCCCAGCCGTAGTTGGTGGCGCTGACAAAATAGTTATTTTGCATCAGGGCGCGGCCCAAGTCGCCGCCCAGCTCATTTCCTGCCGGGTCAGCAAGCCAATTGCCTCCGGTGGAGTGGTGGATGAAGATGAGCTTGACGGGGTGTTTGGGAGGGGTGGGATCGAGGGATTGTTGCGTTGGAGCAGCAGCAGTCAGAAAGAGGGCGGTCAACACCACAAGGGCCAGGAGGCTCGATAGGCCGCCAGGACCGCCAGGGGTTACCCTAACGGGTACACGTGAAACCCCTGGCTGAGATGATGCAAGCCGCCTAAAGGCGGCTGAACGCTGAACTTTAGTCCGCTTCAGCGGACTTCGCTTTCCTGAGCCTGGGATTTCAATCCCAGGAGAATAAGACGACGAATTGGGGAGCGTTTTCATCAGAACCTCCTTTTTCATCCATTATGAAGGGAATTATTATTGGCTTTATTCTTCTCGGTGCGCCTCTATGGGAGAAACCTTCCAGTCGTACGGGCCGCTATGGTAAGGCGTCAAATTTTGCGTGCGGGTTGTCAACTCGAACAGGAGGCGCGATACGGCGTCGAACTTTTCATGTTTATCCCCAGCCCATTTGCTCACCATGCGGCTTTCTTTCTGTGAATTGACCAGCGTGATCTGGATCATTGGCTCATCCGGATGTCCCGGACGACTGGGCGGTTGGATGGTGAGTAGATCATTCGCGATCGCTGTATCGAGCAGGGAGCGGAACCCTGCTTCGGTCAGCGTCACCCGGAATCGTTTTTCCTGTGTGATCGGTGAGACGCGTTGGACGATGGCCTCTCGGTCGCCGAAGACGTACACGTTCCAACCCCCGAAGAGCGCTTGCATGGCAGAGAGGTACACCTGAACAGCTTTCCAATAGGCCGGATCGCCAAGAAAAAGTTGCGTGGCGTTCATCTGTGCCTTTCACTTGGTCGGGTGGATAGTTGTTCAATAAGTCATGCTGAGCGTAGCGAAGCATCTACTCCTTGTTGGAGAGACCCTTCGCTTCGCTCAGGGTGACAAGCCCTTTTGGCGATGGGCCTCTCACCTGGCTTATTTCGGCAGCTTGCCCAACATGCCCCACACCCAACGGTGGGGTTTGTGGAAGAAATTCTTTCCTGCAAACATCATTATACACTCGCCGTGAACTTCGGCGATGCCGTTCTCCTGGCAGAAGCGGATGGCGGTTTCAGATTCCGACCCCTGCTGCATCCAGACGCGCTTGATGCCCGCAGCAGCCGCCTCGCGTACCACCTTTTCCGTCTGCGCCGGGGGGACAACGAGCAGCGCGCCGCCGACCTTTTCGGGCAGGGAGGCAAAATCCTTGTAGGCGCGGTCGCCTTCCAGTGTCTCAGCAGAGGGGTGGATCGGGTAGAGCTTGTAACCCTTGGCTTTCAGCTCGCGGTAGGCCATGTTGCCGAACTTCTGCCCGCCGCGCGATACGCCGACCACGGCCAGGGATTGCTGGGAGATGAAGTCTTCGACTACGGTTTTGGATGTCATAAGGTACTCCTTTTTTTGCTGCACTGGACTGCCAAGTCCAGTGCTCGATGGCGGATTTGTCAATCCGCCACAGCATTATGTGCCCTAATTATCGGGCGGAGCGGGCCATGCGCGGGGTAGATACGCCGCGCCCCGTGCGACCAAAGAAGTTGCCAACTGGAGGCAACGAGGCGGCCGGCCTCATCCTCGCCGGCAAATTCCAGCGGTGGGAGGTCGCCGGTGAAGACGGCGCCATCGTCCAGTAACAACGAAACGCTATCTGGGGAATGTCCCGGCGTGGAGAGTATCTCACCGTCCATCCCGATTTGCTTCAGCAGCCCGCGACTGGCGTCGCATGGGATGGTCACGTTGCCAGCCAGCGTGATGTCCACATAGTGATCCTGCGGCTTGGTCCACTGCTTCATCAGCGGGATAGCTGCCACTTGTGTATCCATTACCAGCAGCGGCACGCCAGCCAGTTTTAGCTCCTCGGCCAGCCCGGCGTGGTCGATGTGGTAGTGGGTGGCGAGGGCGTAGCGGATCTCCGCCAGCGGTACGTCCATGCGTTTCAGGTTGGCGCGCATCGTCCCCAGCGTGCCGGGGTAACCCAGATCCACCAGCAGCCGCGACCTGCCCGCGCTGACCACCCAGTAGTTGGTGGAGAGGTAGCCGACGTTGACGATAGTGCGGGGGGTGGGTTGAGGCATGGCGCTTATTGAGTAGGTCGGAATGCAATTCCGACCTACAGTCAGTCATCGGAATGCCATTCCGACCTACCTCGGTTGTCGAGCGAATTGCGCGTTACGGCAGTTCCTCAGACCAATCCTGGGGTAATTCTATCATGTACATTTCCACTTCTGCGGTTCCGGAGCGATCCCAGTTGGTGGTGAAAAGAATACGGGTGAAATCCAGGTTGACCGAAGCATGCGGCTCAGCCCAATAGTCATGTTCCTGTGACTCATCCACCAGCGAGTGGGTATGAGCCAGCCGGACGACATGTCCACCCGGTTTAAGCTCGATGGCGAAGACCGAGTCATCCATCCAGGTGTGGGAGGCAACGTCGCCGTCATGGGTGGAGACGAGCACCCAGCCTGGGCGAGTGAAGCTGCGCCCCGAAATGTGTAATCCGATAGATGTGTAGCTGAAGTCAATCGGCCAGAGTGGGGTGATGGCGCCGCTCCCCAAATCGAGCATGGAGATGTTGTCGGTGTCAATATCCTGGTAGATCAGCACTTCGCGATCTTGTGCGTCGAGGGCGATATCCGAGTGACCGATGATGCGCAGCAGGCCGCGCCCGTTTTGTAGACTGCGGTCGTAGACCATCAGTCCGCAGGGATGGGCATCTGTGCCGAGCTGGCCGTGCTCGCAATACTCGTCCATGTAAGCCAGGAAGTAGTTGCCACGGGGAGAGATGGTCACAGTATCTGCTGAGCGGGCGGCCTCGGGCCAAAGGCGCGTGTCACGGGTCGCGAGCACCGTGTCTGTCTGTAAATCATAGACGAGATAAGCGTTGACCAGCCAGTTCTCATCCTGCGCCATCAGCCCCCAATACCGTCCATCCCAGGAAGGGCTGCCCTCATAGCGAGTCCAGACGGCGGCCAGGTTCTGGCCGGGGAAATCGTCCGCGAAATCGTGGACGACAGTTTGCTCGCCAAGCAGATCGTAAGACATCAGGCGCGTGCCGGAGCTATAGTAAATGACATTGGGATCGGTCGCGCTCCAGCGGGGATCCATCTCGATCGGCACTTGGTCAAGCGGCTGGAGTGTGCTGGCGGAGTAGATGTACCAGTCGGCCTCGGTCGTGCGCACCAAAATAAGCGTGCCATCAAGGTTGAAGGATTGAACGCGCGAGTATTCATTCTTCAGCCCGGCGGATGTATCGCCTGGAGCGAGGTCGATCTTATGGTCGGTGACGCGCACCAGGCAGGCGCCGAAAACCGGGTCGCGGAACGGGAGGCGGGCGGCAGGCTCGGCCATCTGCGGCGGCTGGCGTACTTCGAGGTCGGTGACGAGCGCTGGCTGGGCGCCTGGACAGAGCGGAGAGGGGAGGGGCGAGGAGGGAGGAGTGAGGAGTGTGGAGGGAGGAGTGAGGAGTGTGGAGGGTGGAGTGAGGAGTGTGGAGGGTGGAGCGTGGAGCGTGGAGGGTGGAGCGCTCTCGACAGGCGCGGCGGTCTCTGTCAAGGCTGGCAGGTTGCAGGCGGAAAGGATGAGCAAGAGGATTATCAGCCCAAAGTAAAGAGGACGAAATGTAGGGTAGGGAGGATGGAACATAGGCGGTAGAGTCCTTATGCGTACAACTGCCAGGTTATGGATGATACATAGATGGCCTCACGGTGTTGCGCGCCCAAAAACTGGCGATGGTGCCGAGCAGGTCATTATCAACGGGGAGGGTGTTATCCGGGTCTGGCCCGAAGCGGAAGTTGAATTCGGTGGCGCTCTTCGACCATGGCTGCCATTCTGGATTCCAGACCCACAGGGCATAGTTGATGCCTAAGTCTTCGAAAATCATCATCTCAGCGTACATGAAGTCAGCCGCACCAGGTTCCCAGCGCATCACGCCATATTCGTTGACGGCAACCGGAACGTTGTGTTCACGCTGGAAGTCTGCGAGAATGGAGAGGAAATCTTCGAGCCAGAGGCGGTCGAAGGGTTCGGCTATGCCATCCCAGTCGAGGTCGAACTCACCAGGGTAGGAATTGACAGCGGGGAGCTGTTGGTGGGTATAACCTTCCTGTGGCTCGTATTGGTGGGCGGTGTAGACGATGCGCAGATCGTCAATCGTTTGCAGGTAGGGCAGCCAGCGCAGCGCGCCCCAGGACGTGGCGCTGACCAGGATCGGCGTTTGGCTATCCACCTCACGGATCCTGGCGACCAGGCGCGGGTAGAATTGGTTCCAATCATAGATGCTCCCCGCGTATTGCGAATAGAATTCTTCGGGGTCGTACATATCGAAGACCACCGCATTGCTGTTCGGCTCACACATCAGGTCGTAGCCGATGACGGCAGGGTTGTCGTGGTAACGTTCGGCGGTGTACCGCCACATCTCTCCCCAGGCGTTCTGCGCGGTCGGGTCGCTCCAAACCGATTCGATCAGCAGGTCGGCGTCGAACCAGTCACCTGCGCCATCGCGGTAGAAGGTAAAGTCGCTGCGCCCCGGCCCGGTGCGGAAGGAGATGACCACAAACAGGTCGGCCTGCGCGGCCATGGCGATCATGCTGTCCAGGTCAGCCTGCACTTGCTCGTCCAAGGTGTAGGGCGGGCGCTCGGTGAATAACCCTGGCGTGGACAGGTTGACGTAATTCGCCCCCAGCGCGGCCAACTCGTCGAAATCCGCCTGGGTGTAGGGCGGGCCAACATATCCGCTGCCGAGAAACTCCGGCCCATCCAAATCCGGCACGACAATACGCTGCCAGGTGTTCGCGCCGCGTAGCTGCGTGCCGTCGGTCCATAGGGACATCTTGTCGAAGGAGGGGGAGGGCGTGGAGGGTGGTGCGAGGGGCGTGGAGGAAGGTGCGAGAAGCGTGGAGGGTGGAGCGAGGAGCGTGGCGGGGGTGGCCGAGTTTTGGGTTGTTTGCGGCAGGCGACAGGCAGAAAGCGCGGCGAACAGGATCCCAAGGAGGAGGAATGAACAGGGTTTCACGAATTTCGTCATAACAGTCGCCGGTGGATGAATCCACCGGCTGAGATTGCGAAGCCCGCTGCGCTATAAGGGTGCTTCGCGAAAGCGGGCTGGAGATGTTTTTTAGCCGTCTTCAGACGGCTTCGTATCTCCGGCGGGGGGTTCAACCCCCGCCGGAGGCCGATCGGTGAGCAGTTACTAATAAAGTATATCACAGGAAGTTGTCGCTTATTCACTCTACAGTTTGGATAAGCTCCACAACCGAGACGCCAGCGAGGGAGGAAATTACCCGGTCGGCCATGGTGAAATCCAATCCCTTCGTTACCGCGTTGGGGACGGCGACGCAGTACACACCCGCCGCCTTGGCCGCGGCGACGCCTACCGGGGAATCTTCGAATGCAACTGCTTCCTGGGGCGGCGTGCCCAGGGCTTCCAAGACTGCCAGGTAGACATCCGGGTTCGGCTTGGGGCGGGAGACCTCGTCGCGGCACCTGATCTGGTTGAATTGTTCGAGGAGGCCGAGCCTGGCGAGATGACCGGTGACCCAGGCGCGTTCGGAGTTGGAGGCGATGCCGAGCGGGAGTGCCAGCGCTTTGGCCTGGGAGATCACTGAGAGCACGCCTGGCAGAGGCTCTTGACCCTCGATGAGCTGGAACTCGCGCGCTTGGCGCCTCTTGCGAACCTGCTCCCGGTCGAAAGGGATGGCTGAATGCTCTTCCACGTAGATATAACATTCGGGAGGATCGGGGTGGGTTGTGAGCTGTATCGCCCACCAGGCATGATCCATTTGGACGCTGTAGGCTTCGCAGACCTCCTGCCACGAGCGGTAGAGAGGCGATTCCGTATCCAGGATGAGGCCGTCGAAATCGAGGATGATGGCTGACATGGGGTTTTTAAGTGAACCTACTCACCTTCAGCCACCCTTGAACGCAAACGGCATGTAAAGCAGCAGGCACATCACCAGGCCGATGACCTCCATCCAGGCGATGTACCATGGCCATGCCGGCAGTTTGTCGAGCAAGGAGGCTGTCGGCGGCTTGTGCGCTACGAACAGGTAGTTACTGCCGATGAGCTTGTTGATCACGAAAACGATCGCCATGTAAATATTGCCCCATAGCGCAACCCGCAGTAACGACATCCAAGTCGGGCGGAAGCCCACGACCACAGTCATGTAGATCGCGGCAGTGATGATCAGCCCGTGTGAAATGTAAGTCTGAAAGAAGCGGAAGTGGGGGAAACCATATTTGTCCAAGTCGGGCGTAAGCAGGGCCTGAAATGCCCCAGCGATCCCTAGAAAGTAGCAGAACTCGTAAATCGAATAATTCTTTGTCACCAACATCAACCCACCGGTCCAGACTAGCAGCGAGCAGAGATGCAATGGCAGCATTTCCTGGATCGTCCACTCGCCAATCCGGGCTTTCCACAGATGAAAGCTCAACTCATTGACCCATAGAATGCCGGCCATCGCGTAGGCGATGATGTTTATGGTCTTATCCGAGGCGTGCTTGCCAAACCAGATGAGCAGCACGTTCACGAGCAAGATAACCAGCAACGTGAGGATGTGCGCCTTTCCAAACCAGATGAACCGCGAGCCTTTCCAGTCTTTTGCGAAAAATTTAGACATGAGTTTTTCCTCTCGTTAATTTCCTGCCACGAAGGAAACGAATTTTCACGAACAGGAAAGAATATTTCGTGCCAATTCGCGAAATTCGTGGCTGATTATCGTAACTGCACCTATACGGGAGACCATCTCTTGGCGGGGTGGAGGCTAAACGTCTGCCTCTCCTTTTGCGATTGCCGCCTTGACCAGCCCGACGAACAGCGGGTGTGGCTTCATCGGTCGCGAGAGGAACTCCGGGTGGAACTGGCTGCCAAGCATGTAAGGATGATCGGCGATTTCGGCGATCTCCACCAGCTTGCCATCTGGCGAGATGCCGGAGAAGACCATCCCTGCCTTCTGCAACTGCTCGCGGTAGGCGTTGTTCAGCTCGAAACGGTGACGGTGGCGTTCCTCAACTTGAGATTTATTGTACGCTGCGGCAGCCTTTGTGCCAGGTTGGAGCGCGCATGGATAGAGGCCCAGGCGCATCGTCCCGCCCATGTCGGTGATGCCGCGCTGCTCCATCATCAAATCAATGACCGGATGCGGCGTAGCGCATTCGAACTCGGTCGAGTTGGCATTTTCCAAGCCCAGCACGGAGCGGGTAAATTCGACCACCAGGAGCTGCATCCCCAGGCACAAGCCGAGATAGGGGATTTTGTTCTCGCGGGCGTATTTCGCGGCCTGGATCTTGCCCTCGATGCCGCGTGAGCCGAATCCGCCCGGGACGATGATCCCGTCTGCCTGTTGGAAGGTCTCCCAGCCTTTGCCTTTTTCCAACTCCAAGGAGTGCACCCATTGCAGCTCGGCTTCAACCCCCAGCGAGAGGGCGGCATGTTTGAGCGCCTCGCGCACCGACATGTAGGCATCTTGCAATTCCACGTACTTGCCCACCAGGGCAATTTTGACCTTCGGCTTCTCGCGGCGCACTTCGGCCACCATTTTTTCCCAGGCAGCCCAATCCGGCGTGCGTGCTGCATTCAATCCCAGTTTTTCAACGATATAGTCACCCACGCCTGCCTTTTCGAGCAGGAGCGGCACATCGTAAAGCACTGTCGTGGTGACCATCGGCACGACCGCGCGCTTCTCCACATCGCAGAACAGGGCGATCTTGTCGGTCAGGCCGTCGTTTACAGGATAATCGGAGCGGGCGATGATCATATTGGGAGAGATACCGATGGAACGCAGTGCGGCAACCGAGTGCTGGGTGGGTTTAGTCTTCAACTCATCGGTTGCTCCGATGTAGGGCAGCCAGGTGACGTGGACGAAGAAGACGTTATCGCGTCCCACCTCGTTGCGCAACTGGCGCAGCGCTTCCAGGAATGGTTGCGATTCGATGTCGCCTACCGTCCCGCCCACCTCCACCAGCACGATCTCGGCGTTCATGGTTTTCGCAACCAATCCAATACGCCGCTTGATCTCGTTGGTAACGTGGGGGATGACCTGGATGGTGCCACCCAGGTAATCGCCGCGCCGTTCCTTGGCGATGACCTCGGCGTAGACCTGACCGGTGGTCACGTTGCAGACGCGGTTCAAGCGGATATCAATGAACCTTTCATAGTGACCCAGGTCCAGGTCCGTTTCAGCGCCATCGTCCAGTACAAACACCTCCCCATGCTGGTAGGGACTCATCGTTCCCGGGTCCACGTTGAGGTAGGGATCAAGTTTCTGCACCGCCACGCTGAAGCCGCGTTCTTTCAGCAGACGGCCAATGGCGGCGGCGGTCACACCTTTGCCGACCGAGGAGACTACGCCTCCGGTGAAGAAGATGTATTTTGTGGGCATGACAGTCCTTTCACAAACGAAGCGGGGAGGGCGGTTGCGCCCTCCCCACCGGGTTTGAACATTTTATCGAGGTATGCCAGGATAGGCTTTTTCATCCGACCAATTTAACCAAGTCTTCGGCAGCACGACGCATCTCGAGAAAGATTAGTCCCACCTTGGCCTCCTGACGCGCCAAGACAGTCAACACAGCCTCCCGTCCGACCGACATCAGAACGATGAATCCACCGCTGCCGCGTATGTAGACCTGCTCCAGTCCACCCCGTCCCAGTTCACCTGCGATGCGCTCGCCCAAGCTCAACATGGCGGCGGACATGGCCGAAACGCGATCCTCCTCCACTTCAGCGGGCAGGGCGGAGGCCATGATCAGCCCATCCACCGAGACGATGGCAGAGGCTTCGATATCCGGCGCGGTGGTTTGCATGGCGCGCAATCGGTGGACCATCATTTCGCTGCGGGATGCGCTCATAGTCGTCTCCAAGGTTTGATCAGTCATGAGTTTACCATAAATAATGAATTCCAAGAGCAGCATCTCTGTAGAATGGGAGAGGTAAGTCGGATTGCCAATCCGACCTACCTCTTTAATTGCCTTTCCTTGCCAGGATGCGCCAGAGGATGCGCCGTAGGATGTTACCCAGCAGCCCACCGATGAGAGTAACGAAGGCGACTCCGCCAAAGAAGGCAATGCACCTGACCTGAGGAAGAATATTCGCTGGGATGGTTTGCCGTGCATCCGATTCCTGAATCGCAAGTAAAACTATGATCCAACTTACTAAGCACAGAAGGATGACTAGGAATGAACTCATCGCCGCCAGCCGGCCCAGACAGGTGCGGCGAAGTTCAGGCTTGATGCGCTCAGCTTCCTGGATTGCGCCTAGTTTCCTTATCCGCTCAATGATGTCTTTTGTAGACTTTCTCATCGGGCAATTTTACCAAAAAGTTGACCCTTCTCATCCTTCGTGTTAAACTTAACTTTTGCACTATGAACCGCGAAGAGGCGAAGACCGCGAAGTTATTTTGTTCTTCGCGAGGGAAAACTTTCCTTCGCGGACTTCGTTCCTTCGCGGTTAAAACCGTGAAGCTCGCTCGACTCACCTTGATCTTCTTCACTATGTTGGCTTGGATGTTGCTTGCTGAGCCTGTATCCGCGCAAGCGCCAGGCTCGCAAGTGACGATTATCTCACCGCAGCCCGGGGAAGCGTTGCAAGGGCAGGTGACGATCAACGGCAACAGTGACGTGGCCGGTTTCGTTTCAGCGGAGATCGCCTTTGCCTATTCGGACGATCCGACCGGTACCTGGTTCCTCATCGCCGCTGGCAACCAGCCGGTGCGCGATGGCGTATTGGCGGTTTGGGATACTACAACGATCACTGACGGTCTCTATACCCTGCGCCTGAGCGTGATACTCGGCGATGGCAGCCAAGTGGATGTGACCGTGCCTGCCCTGCGTGTGCGCAATTACACGCCGGTCGAAACCGCCATCGCCTCCTCTACCTCGCTCGAGCCTGCGCCGATTGCCTCGGTTACGCTGGTCGCGGCCAGCGCGACGCCCTTCCCAACGCCGACTTCCTTGCCACCCAACCCCGCTGCGTTGACTCCATCCCGCATCTATGCCAGTCTGGGTTACGGCGCGCTTGCTGTTCTTGCCATCCTGCTCCTTCTGGCGCTCTACCTCCGCCTCCGGCGCACCTGACACCTGACACGTGACACCTGATACCTGATACCTGATACTTATTCCATGGCACCTGACACCTTCTTGATCGCCGGCCTCGGCAACCCCGGCCGCGAGTACCGCGAAGACCGCCACAACATCGGCTTCATGCTGGTGGATCGGCTGGCCGGTAAACTGAACGTGCGTTTCGCCCGCCTGCAATCCAAGGCGCTGGTGGCAAGCGCGAATTATGCCGAAAACAAGATCATCCTTGCCAAGCCGCAGACCTTCATGAACCTTTCCGGCCAATCGGTGCAAGGCCTGATCCGCTTTTACAAGCTGCCGCTGACCAATCTGCTCATAGCCCACGATGACCTGGACCTGCCGCCCGGCACCATCCGCATCCGTCCGGATGGAGGTTCGGCAGGGCAAAAGGGCATGGTCTCGATCATCGAGCGTCTCGGCACGGATGAGTTCCCGCGCTTGCGCCTGGGCATTGGTCGTCCGCCCGGACAGATGCAGGCACCCGATTATGTCTTGCAGAATTTCTCACATTCCGAAATGACGCTTATCTCCGAAACGCTCAATCGCGCTGTGGAGGCTGCATTGGAGTTCGTGGTCAAGGGGTTGGACGCGGCGATGAATAAATATAATGGCGTGATGAGTGATAAGTGATGAGTGATGAGTGATAAGTGATGCTTGACGCGATCCGATCTCTGCCAGCATATCAATCGCTGCTGGCTGCCCTGAATAACGGTAAATCCCAGCCTGCCCTAGCGCTGCCGCGTGCCGCACGCTTGCCCGTGTTGGCTGCGCTGTACCTCGACCTTGGCCAGCCGCTCGTGCTTGTTACTGACCGCGCCGACCACGCACTGGCCTTGCACGACGAGCTGGCCTTCTGGCTGCCGGATGCGTCTCGCCTGATCTTTTCCGAGCCTAATCCGCTGTTCTACGAAGAGGCTGCTTGGGGCAACACCACGCGGCGTGAACGTTTGCAAACCTTGACCGCCCTCGCGGCTTATCACCTGCCATTTACCGCCAAGCCTCCTGCGCCGCCGGTCATCATCACCTCGGCGCGCGCCTTGATGACGCGCACACTGCCGCGCCGCGACTTGCTGAAGGCTTGTAAGCTGCTCAAAACCGGCCAAAGCCTGCAGCCGAACAGCTTGCTCGAAGATTGGGTGCGCATCGGCTACCAGCCAGCGGATACCGTCCTTGAGCCGGGGCAGTTCTCGCACCGCGGTGGCATCTTTGACATCTGGCCGCCCTGCGAGCCTCACCCCCTTCGCCTGGATTTCTTTGGCGATGAGATCGAGACCATCCGCCAATTCGACCCGGCATCGCAACGTACGGTCGAGAAGTTGCCTTCCATCTTAGTTACGCCAGCGCGGGAGTTCCTTTTCGATAAGTCTAATAAGTCATATAAGTCTCACACGTCGGACAAGTCAGACCTGTCGGACTTATCCGACCTGTCAGACCTATCTGACCTATCAGACTTGCAAGACCGTCTTTCCGAGTTCCATATTCCCTTGATCCATCCCTTTCCTTCGAGTTTGTTCGATTACCTGCCGCTGAAATCCCTGGTGCTGGTGGATGACCTGAGCATCCTCGAAAGCGCTGTTTCCGAGATCGAGGAGCAAGCAGTCAAGCTGCGCGCCGAATCTATCGAAGAAGGGACGCTGGTCGAGGATTTCCCGGTGCCGTACCTGACCTGGCCAGAGCTGGCAGACGACCTGCAAAGTCATGCCTGCCTGGAATTGGGACGGTCCTCGGCAGAGGAGCAGGGGGAGGGGGGATGCGGGGAGCAGGGGAGCTGGGGGGCAGGGGAGAAGCTTGGGACGTTGTTTTCACATGATGAACGATTTGGTGGGAGGCTGAAACCGTTTATCGAGTATGTTGGGAAACTGGTCACACCGAATGAAACTGTCATTATCGTCTCTCGCCAAGCCTCGCGCCTCGAAGAATTATGGGCAGAGCATAATGTTCAGTCCCCAATCCCAAATTCGCAATCCTCAATTCGCAATCCGCAATTCCTCGAGGCTTCCCTCTCTGAAGGTTTCACATTCCGTGCCCCAGACTCTCTACTCTCTATTCATCTAATCACCGACTCCGAGATCTTCGGCTGGGAACGCCCGCAGCCGCGCCAGAGGCCGCGCCCGCTGGCAGAGACGCCCGAGATGGCCTATGCCGACCTGCATTCTGGCGATTGGGTCGTTCACGTGGACTACGGTGTCGGGCGCTTCACGGGGCTTGTCCAGCGGACACTCGAAGGGTTGGTGCGCGAATTTCTCTGTGTCGAATATAAGAACGGCGACACGTTGTACGTTCCCATCCACCAGGCGGACCGGCTGACGCGCTACATCGGCCCGGACGCCGCGCCGCCCAGCGCCGGTCATCTCGGCAGCAGCGAGTGGCCGGAGACCAAGCGGCGGGTCAAGGAGGCGGTGCAGGCGGTGGCGTTGGAGCTGCTCGATCTGTACGCGCGGCGGCAAGTGGCAGAAGGATTCGGTTTCGAGGCAGATTCGGCCTGGCAATCCGAGTTGGAGTCCAGCTTCCCTTACGTTGAAACGCCCGACCAGGTCCACGCGCTGGCCGACATCAAAAAGGACATGGAGACGCCGCGCCCAATGGATCGCCTGCTGTGCGGCGACGTGGGCTATGGCAAGACCGAGGTGGCGCTGCGGGCGGCGTTCAAGGCGGTGATGAGCGGCAAGCAAGCGGCGGTGTTGGTGCCGACCACTGTGCTTGCGCAGCAGCATTACGATACCTTCCGCCAGCGGCTCTCGGCTTTCCCGGTAACGGTGGAGATGCTCTCCCGTTTCCGCAACCCGCGTGAGCAAAGCCAGATCTTGTTCGCCCTGGCAACCGGCGCAGTGGATATCATCATCGGCACGCACCGCCTGATCCAGCCGGATGTGTCGTTCAAGGACCTGGGGTTGGTCATCGTGGACGAGGAGCAGCGCTTCGGCGTGACGCACAAAGAGCACTTGAAGAAGTTGCGTACCGAGGTGGATGTGCTGACCTTGACCGCCACGCCCATCCCGCGCACCCTGTATATGGCGCTAACCGGCGTGCGCGATATCTCCAACCTTAATACGCCTCCGGAGGAACGCCTGCCGATCATCACGCACATTGGGCCGTACTCGCCGCGCCTCGTCCGCCAGGCGGTGTTGCGCGAGCTGGAACGCGGCGGGCAAGTGTTCTTTGTCCACAACCGCGTCCAGACGATTGACGCGATGCGGATGCACCTGGAGAAGCTCCTCTCTGAAGCACGCATCGCCATCGCTCACGGACAGATGCCGGAGAATGAGCTTTCGGCGGTGATGCATCGCTTCACGGCCGGCGAGGTGGACATCCTGCTGTGTACCTCGATCATCGAATCCGGGCTCGACATTCCCAACGCCAACACGCTCATCGTGGACCGCGGCGACGCCTTTGGCCTGGCGCAACTCTACCAATTGCGCGGCCGTGTTGGACGTGGAGCGGCGCGCGCCTACGCTTATTTCTTCCGCCACCGCAAGTTGCGCCCCACACCTGAAGGCCAGGAACGGCTGGAGGTCATCGCCGAGAACACACAGCTCGGCGCGGGCTACTCGATTGCGATGCGCGACCTGGAGATGCGCGGGGCAGGGGAATTGCTCGGGACGCGCCAATCGGGACATATCGCCGCGGTCGGTTTCCACCTGTATACTCGTATGTTGGCAGCGGCGGTCAAACAGATACGATCCGTTGGAAGGTTTGAAGGTTTGAAAGTTAAACTTGAACCTTCCAACCTGCCAACTTTCCAACCTTCCAACTTGGTAACCTTCGAACCGATGGGCTTACCCGTCAACGTGGACTTGCCCTTTGCCGCCGGCATCCCCGAGGACTATGTCGCGGACCAGAACCTGCGCCTGCGTCTCTACCGCCGCCTCGCCGACCTGACGGACGAGTCCGCGCTGGAGGCTATGGCTGCGGAATTCACCGACCGTTTCGGGCCGTTGCCGCAGGCCGTGACGGACTTGTTCTACCAGATGCGCGTCAAGCTGCGCGCCGAGAAGGCCGGCTTGGTTTCGATTGGCATGGAGGCCGGTCAGATCGTGCTGCGCTATCCCGCGCCTCCAGAGGGAGTGGAACCGAAGCGATTGCCGGATTTGGGTCCCGGCGTGCGCGTTGGGAAGAATGCCTACTGGTGCAAGTTTGGGAAGGATGCGGATTGGCAGGAGAGGCTGTTGGAGACGCTGGAGAGGTTGGCTGAAAAGAAACTGGCTGGAGGGTGAGGCCAGCCGGTGCGATTTTCTCGAAAGGCTTGCGAGAGACATCCGTCAAGCAGCAATGCTGACTTGCGCCTCTTCCCACTTCCTTGCCAGAGCAATCATTGCCCTGGAATTTTCGGGCCAATCGTGCAACGTGGCAGGATCGAAATCCGCGCCGTTTGGCCAGACCAGCGAGTGGATTTCGGGGTCAAGGGCAACCTGATCGAATAACCTTTCGTCACGTAACTGTCCATACAGCGCTCCGGCTAAAATGGGCAGGAAATCAACGGTTTGTGTGCTGCCATCATCGAAGGTGATTTGCAGGGTGTGGTTTTTCACCTTTTTGAAACCAACGATCCGGTAAATTGGGTGTTTCATGCTCACTCCTTTTGTTTACTGTAAGGGAGCAATCTTATAGGGGAGTTCGCCCGCTTGCAGTCGCTCCCAATCTTCGGCCAACTCGTCTTGGTGTAATTCGGCCCAGGCTTACACGAGGCGTTGTTGCCTTTGAGGCAATTCGCCGCTTATCAGGACAATCGGTGCTATGCCGTAAACCGCCGCGTGGTTCTGGTAATACGCGTGAAAATGGGGCTCGTGGTGTGACACTCCAGGTTCCGCGAACATGCGAACAATGATGCCGAAAAAGCGGGTTATTTCAGGCAAAGGGTTGCTCCATCTGTAAAGCGCTTTCAATGTAGCACATCTTGTCTATTCGGATATAATACCTTCAAAAGCCAAACCCATAATAAACTTCGTGTTCCTTCGTGGAAAAAAAAGGAGTTCCCTCTCATGCCCACCCAACAACTGCTCTACCTCTCGCGCGCGGACGTGGAGAAAACCGCCCTCGATATGCCCACCATCCTGCGTTTGCTCGAAGAAGCCTTCCGCGAGAAGGGACAGGGCAAGGTCGAGATGCCGCCTAAGCCGGGCATCCACACCATGCCGGATGCCTTCATCCATGCCATGCCGGCCTACATCCCCGCGTTGAAATCGGCGGGCATCAAGTGGGTCAGCGGCTACCCGGATAACTATAAGCTCGGCCTGCCTTACATCACCGGCTTGCTGATCCTTAACGACGCCGAGACCGGCATCCCGCTGGCGGTGATGGATTGTACCTGGATCACCGCCATGCGCACCGGCGCAGCCACCGGCCTCTCGGCCAAGTACCTGGCGCGCAAGGAGAGCAAGGTGGCCGGCATCCTGGCTTGCGGTGTGCAGGGACGCACGAACCTGGAAGCGCTGGCTTGCCTGTTCCCGCTCGAACGTGTCTATGCCTATGATATCCTGCCCGATGTCCAGGAGAAGTACGTGGCAGAGATGCAGGCCAGGTTCAAGTTCGAGATCGTCGGCGTCAAAGAGCCGAAGCAGGCGGTGGTGGAATCCGACCTGGTGGTTACCTCCGGTCCAATCCTCAAGCACCCCACGCCTACCATCCAAAAGGACTGGCTGCGACCCGGCGCGTTCGGTTCGGCGGTGGATTTCGACTCCTATTGGAGCGGCGCGGCCTTGGGGCAAATGGATCGCATCAGCACGGATGATCATGCCCAATTCCAGTATTACCGCTCGGTGGGTTACTTCCAGCAAACGCCCGACCCCTATGCCGACCTAGGTGAGCTGGCTGCCGGCCTCAAACCTGGGCGACAGTCGGAAGAGGAGCGCACGCTCGCCATCAACCTCGGCCTGGCGATGGACGATATGGCCGTTGCCCCGGAAATCTACCGGCGGGCGCGCGCCAAGGGTCTCGGCGTTTGGCTGCCTTTGTAGATTTAGTTTTAAGTTGCTGTGCTGGATTGCCAAATCCAGCACCTAAGGCGGATTTGTCAATCCGACATAGCATTTCGTGAAATTTAAATAACCTCTATGGAGGAGCAAGTGAAGAAAATCTACAAACTGCTCGTCATCGTGGTTGTGATCGGGATTGTCATTCTTGGCATATCCCAAATATTCGTCGCCAGGCTCAAAACCAACCCGCCGGTGGTGGCCGAGCCGAAGTGGGACAGCCCTCAGACACGTGAGCTGGCAAAGCGCGCCTGTTTCGATTGCCACAGCAACGAGACGGTCTGGCCGTGGTATTCGAACGTCCCGCCGGTCTCCTGGCTGGTCATCTTGGACACGGTCAATGGCCGCCAGCGCCTGAACTTCTCCGAGTGGGGGACGCGGCGGAATCCAGATGCGGGAGAGATTAGCGAAATCATCCAGGAAAGTGAGATGCCGCCTGCGGTCTACCTGCCGATGCACCCCAATGCCCGGCTTTCCAGCCAGGAAAAGCAGCAGTTGATTACCGGCTTTGCCTTGACACTGGGGCAGTAATGCACTTATGTAGGGCGGAATGCCATTCCGCCCTACAATTGAAGACAACTATTTTATTGTACGGCTGATACGATGTACGATTTTCATCACTTGGGATGGCAACGCCGCATTGCGATATTCATCTTGATCGCGCTACTCTCTGCGTGTAGCCAGGGTTCGGCTGTGCCTGTGCTTCCCACGCCGGATGCAGCCGCAATCGCTTCTGTGGTTGCTGCAACGTTGCAGGCGCTGACGCCGTCCGTCACGCCCACGACGCCGCCGACGTTGACACCCACTCCCACCCTGACGCCGACCGCCACTCCGGAAGTGATAAAGGTCTCAGGGAAGGTTTGTTACCCGCAAGATATTGCTACGGACCTGAAGGCTTATTTCCAGGATACAACCACCAACCAGGTCCTCGAGCTGGCGATCAGCGCCGGCGCGAAACAATATTCGCTCGAGCTGCCGCCGGCCACGTACATCGCTTATGCCTGGGTGACGGATTACTCCATCGGCGGATCATATTCGGCCTGTGGCGCGAAGCCCGGCTGCAGCGACGCGGCCCCCAAACCGTTCACGGTCGCAGCCGGACAGATTGTTTCCGGTATTGACCTGTGCGACTGGACGCATGGCCCGTTCGATGTGCCGTACCCGACCGGTTTCCAGCCGGCAGCCAAGCTCGGCGTCCTGACGGGGAGTATCAGCGGCTATCCGTATGGCAACCTGCCGGGTCTGACCATCGTCGCTTTCAGCCAGGATACGCCCTATTGGTATTGGGTGGGGACTGTTGCCGGACAGGCGTATTACACCATCACCGACCTGCCACCAGGCGATTACCGGATCGCGGCGTACGATGCTGATGGTCATGCAGGAGGGTCGCCTAACGTCGTTACGGTCGTCGCCGGGGAGACGGTCGCCGCCGATATCAGCGATTGGAGCGGCTCGTATCCGGCGAATCCAGCGATATAAGCGCTTGCTAAATGACTCTGGAATCCGACAGCTTGCTGTCGGAATAACGGGAGCAAGCTCCCTGACTCCAAAGAATATGGCGGGATTTCGATCTCACCTTCTTGTTTTTAGAACAAATATGCGATAAAATTCCCCAACGCTCGCACACAATCTTCAATCGTCAATCGTAAATCGTCAACCGTAAATCGTTAATCCTCAATCGCAAATGGACTTCAACCTTCAAGCCCCCTTCAAGCCCACCGGCGACCAGCCAGAAGCCATCCGCCAGCTTGTGGACGGTATCCAGCGCGGACTCAAGCACCAGGTGCTGCTCGGGGCGACCGGCACGGGAAAGACATACAGTATCGCCTCGGTCATCCAGCAGGTGCAAAAACCGGCGTTGATCATGGCGCATAATAAGACGCTGGCGGCGCAGCTCTACGCTGAGTTCAAGGAGTTCTTCCCACAGAACGCAGTCGAATATTTCGTAAGTTATTATGATTATTACCAACCTGAAGCCTACGTGCCGCGCCAGGATCTGTATATCGAGAAAGAGACCGAGATCAACGAAGAGATCGAACGGCTGCGGCTGGCGGCTACAACCTCGCTGATGTCGCGGCGGGATGTGATCATCGTCGCCTCGGTCTCGTGCATCTACGGGTTGGGCTCGCCAGAGGAATACGGCAAGGGTGTGGTCAACTTGAAGGTGGGCGAGATCTACCGACGCAACGCGTTGATCCGCCAACTGGTGGATGGACAATACCAGCGCAATGACACAGAGCTGCGTCCCGGCACCTTCCGCGTGCGCGGCGATACGCTGGAGATCATCCCGGCCTACGCGGATAAGAGTGGCTACCGCATCACGTTCTTCGGCGACGAGGTCGAGCGGCTGATGGAGTTCGCCCCGCTGACCGGCGAGATCCTGGCCGAGCCGAACGAGGTGGCCATCTACCCGGCCAAGCACTACCTGGCGCAGGAAGACAGGATGAAGGAGTCCTTGCACGATATCCAGCAGGAGCTGGACGAGCGCGTCGCCTATTTCAAGGCCAACGAGAAACTGCTCGAAGCGCAGCGCATCGAGCAGCGCACGCGTTACGACCTGGAGATGCTGCGCGAGGTGGGTTATTGCTCCGGCATCGAGAACTATTCACGTCATTTTGACCGGCGCGCAGCCGGCACCCATCCGTGGACGCTGATCGACTTCCTGCCGAACGATTACCTGCTGGTGCTGGATGAAAGCCATATGACCGTGCCGCAGATCCGCGGCATGTACAACGGCGACCGCAACCGCAAGGAGACGCTGGTGGAGTACGGCTTCCGCCTGCCCTCGGCGCTGGATAACCGCCCGCTCAAGTTCCACGAATTCGAGGCGGTGATGGGCAGCACCATCTACACCTCGGCGACGCCGGGGCCTTATGAGCTGGGGCGTGCCGACCAGGTGGTGGAGCAGATCATCCGACCAACGGGATTGGTGGACCCGCAGGTGGAGGTGCGCCCGGTCAAGGGGCAGGTGGACGACCTGGTCAAGGAGATCCGCACGCGGGTGGAGGCGGGGCAGCGGGTTCTGGTCACCACATTGACCAAACGGATGGCCGAAGACCTGGCCGATTACTTGATGGAGCTGGGGATCAAGGTTCACTACCTGCACTCGGAGGTGGAGACGCTGGAACGGGTAGGGATCCTTAGGGACCTGCGCCTGGGTGTGTTCGACGTGGTGGTGGGCATCAATTTGCTGCGCGAGGGGCTCGACCTGCCGGAGGTCTCGCTGGTGGCGATCCTGGACGCGGACAAGGAGGGCTTCCTGCGCTCGGAGACGGCGCTGATCCAGACCACCGGGCGCGCCGCCCGCCATGTGGACGGGCGGGTCATCATGTACGCCGAGCGTGTGACCGACTCGATGCGTCGCGCGATTGACGAGACCAACCGGCGGCGCGCCAAGCAGGTGGAGTTCAACCAGGAGCACGGCATTACGCCGGTCAGCATCCACAAGGCGATCCGCGACCTGACCGATTCACTTTCGGTCAAGGCGGTGGCCGAGATGAAAGGCGAGTACAAGACCAAACGCGGCGAGGCGGCCACCTCGCGCAACGAGCTGCAGCGCGTGATTGCCCAGTTGGAGAAGGAAATGAAAGAAGCAGCGAAGAACCTGGAGTTCGAGCGCGCCGCGGCGCTACGCGATGAGATGTACGAGCTGCGAGCGGTGCTGGCGGATGATGAGAGTTTGAAGCCGTGGGAGAAGTTGAAGATGCTGGGAGGGGGGGAGGAGGGATGAGTGAGGAGTGAGGAGTGAGAAGTGAGGAGTGAGAAGTGAGAAGTGAAGAGTGAGGAGTGAGGTATGAAACACCAGGAATCCAAATCGCAAATAGTGAAATCCACGCAAACGCGGCGCAAGCCGGGTGGCGCGGTCGCCGAGCAGCCGCTAATTGATGAGGCATTCCGCCGCGCAGACCGGGCATTCCGGATGCTGAGCCGGTGCAACCAGCTCCTGGTGCGCGCCGAAGACGAGATGGTTTTTCTGAAGGATCTCTGCCGCATCATGGTGAAGGAAGGCGGCTACCGGATGGCCTGGGTTGGGTATGCGGAAGAGGATGGGCAGAAAAAGGTGCGCCCGGTGACGCAAGCCGGATTCGAAAAGGGGTATCTCCAGTCCATAAAGATTACATGGAGCAACACTAAACTCGGGCGTGGGCCGACGGGTACAGCGATCCGTACCGGTAAACCCGCCATCCAGCAAGACATACTGACCGATCGAAGTTATGCTCCCTGGCGTGACGAGGCGGTGAAGCGCGGTTACGGTTCATCCATCGCGCTGCCATTGGCGAACGAAGAGCGGGTCTTTGGCGCGCTAAATATCTATGCCCCGGAGCCAGATGCTTTCGATGACGAGGAGGCGACGCTGCTCAGTGAATTGGCGGCTGACCTGGCTTATGGCATCATGGCGTTGCGCAGGAGCGCGGAGCGCAAGCAGGTGGAAGAGGAATTGCGCGCCTCCGAAGCGGATTTCCATTCCATTTTCGAGCAGTCGCCGGTGGGTATCTTTCAATCCACCCCGCAAGGCCGCTTTATGCGCGTGAACCCTGCCATGGCGCGCATTTTTGGGTATGATTCCGCGGAAGAGATGGCCGGGGCTGTGAAGAATATCCGCACTCAAATCTATGTAGAGCCGACAGATCGCAAGGATTTTGTTGCCGCGCTACAATCGCAGGGGGTCATTAAGAACTTCGAAGCCCGAAATTACCGGAAAGATGGGAGCATCATCTGGACCTCCACCAACGCGCGCGCCGTATGCAGCGCGGAAGGGCAGGTGGAATATTACGAGGGTTTCATCACCGACATCACCGAGCGCAAATGCCTGGAAACAGCCCTGCTGCGCCGCGAACGGGAATTCCAGACCCTGGTCGAAAATTCACCGGATGCGGTTACGCGGTTCGACTTGCAGAGGCGTTACCAATATATCAACCCGGCGCGGGCCGGCTACTTTGGGCGGCCGGCGAGCGAGATCATCGGCAGGAATTGGTGGGAGCTGCTCAAGCCGCAGGAACGGGAGGAAGGCATCATTGCAGACAAGACATTCGAAAAGGTGCTCGCCGATCCGCGGGAATACACCATCGAGTATCAGACCCTAACCCCCAGCGGGTCACGCTGGGTGCAAAGCCGGGCGGTGCCAGAGTTCGCGCTGGATGGTTCCCTGGAGTCGATCCTGTCCATCACTCGCGACATCACTCCTCTCAAGCAGACTTTGGAGGCGCTGGCGCGAGAGCGCAGGGACTACCAAGCCATCATTGACGCTGCACCAATCATGATCGCATATAAAAGTAAAGATGACCATTTCGTACGCGTTAATAATGCCTTTGCTGAGTTCGTGGGTATGCCTGCAGAAAAGATCATTGGCATGACCACTTTCGATCTTGTCAAACAGCCGGAGGTTGCCCAACGCGGGCGGGAGCATGACCTGGAAGTGATCCGAACCGGCAAACCGGTCGTGAACCAATTGGTCAAGTGGTCAGGATTTCAAAGCGAGAAGGAGATCTGGGCGCTCTATTCGAAATACCCGTTTTATGATTTCGATGGATCCATTCTCGGAACGGTCAGTTTTGTTGTGGATGTGAACGACCGTGTGCGCGCGGAGGAGGCGTTGCGGGCGAGCGAGGAACGGCTTCGGAATGTGCTCGAGAATTCACCGGATACCATTTACGTCATTGACTTCGCGGTTGGAAAAGTCACCATTCTCAACAAGGATGAATTCTGCGGTTACTCGAAGCAGGAATTGGAAAGGCCGGGTTCGATCATGGGCGCAGTTCATCCAGACGATCTGGGGGTTGTCAAAGAAGATTGGGGTAAGATAATGAATGGGGACTTCGCCAGCCCAATCGAGTATCGCCTGCAGAGAAAGGATGGAAACTGGGTCTTCATCGAGCAGCGCACGAGCGTTCTGGCGCGCGACCCGCAAGGCGCTCCGGGGCAGCTTCTCGTGACATTGAGCGACATCACCGAGCGCAAGCGGGCGGAAAAGGCATTGCGCCGAGCTGAAGAAAGATACCGCACGCTGGTGGAAACCGCCGATGATGTCATCCTGTTGACCGACCTAAGCGGCAAACATTTGTATCGCAACAGCGCGTTCTATACCAGTCTAGGCCTTGATGTCGGCGCAGATGTGGATATAGATGGCTATGTGCGCGTTCATCCCGATGACATGGCGATCATGAAAGAGGCGACGACAAAATTACTGGAAACAGGAACGGCGACAAGTGAGTATCGCGTACGGCATCGCGATGGGCATTGGGTCTACCGGCAAGCCAAGTCCGTCACGCTGTACGATGCTGAGCGCAAACCCGAGGCATTCCTCGCCATCATCCGCGACATCAGCGAGCGCAAGCGGGCGGAGGAAGCGCTGCGCCTCTCCGAAGAGAGGTTCTCCAAAGCCTTTCGCGACGCCCCTGCAGGGATGACCATCACCCGCATCGCGGATGGGAAATTTGTGGACGCCAATGATTCATTTTGCAGGATGTTCGAATTCAGCCGTGAAGAAGTGATCGGGCACTTTTCCACAGAATTGAATCTGTGGACTCCTGAAGAGCGAAGGAAAATAATCGAGGAGCAGATAAAACCAGGAGGACTGCAGAATTACGAACTCCAGGGGCGCTCGAAATCGGGCAGAATTGTGACCATCCTGTTCTCCTCGAAGCCGCTGGAACTGGAAGGCGAGACGCATCACATCACTACGATGATTGATGTCACCGGGCGCAAACAGGCTGAGGAAGCGTTGCGCGCGCTCTCCTCACGCCAGCAGGCCATTCTGGCGGCTGTGCCGGATATCATCATGGAAGTAAATAATGATAAGGTATATACTTGGGCTAATCAAGCCGGGATCGAATTCTTTGGGGGAGATGCCATTGGCAAAGAAGCCGCTTTCTACTTCGAAGGAGAACAGGAGACATATAACGTTGTGCAGCCCCTCTTCAATGGGGTTGAAAACGTGATCTACGTGGAAAGTTGGCAGCGACGCAAGGATGGGCAGAAGCGGTTACTTGCCTGGTGGTGCCGGGTGCTCAAGGATGAAAACGGAAACGTTGCCGGCGCGCTATCTACTGCGCGCGACATAACGGAGGTCAAGCGGGCAGAGGAAGCATTAATGAAGTCGGAAGCACTCTATCACGACCTGGTCGAGACCTCGCAAGACCTCATCTGGCAGTGTGACGCTGAGGGGAGATACACCTATTTGAATCCTGCCTGGGAAAAGACTTTTGGCTACAAGGTAGAAGAGATGCTGGGCAAGCATTTCTCGGATTTTCAGCCGCCGGAATACGCCGAACGCGATCTGCGCGAGTTCGAAAGCTTGATGCAGGGTAATATCGTCAAGGGCTTCGAGACCGTTCATCTTGGAAAGGATGGTCGCGAAATACATCTCGTATTCAACGCCAAGTTCCTGCGCGATGAGAATGGGAACATTACTGGCACGCGCGGCATGGCATACGATATTACTGAGCGCAAGTTGGCGGAGAAAGCCCTGGCAAGCAGTGAAGCCAGGTACCGCAGCCTGGTCGAGAGCGCCTCTGCAGGGATCGCCTCATTCAACACGTCGGGGGAATTCACCTACGCCAATCAGAGACTGTGTGAGATGACCGGATATTCGCAAGAGGAATTAATCGGAAAACCTTTTGCCGATTTCCTGCATCCGGATGACTTGGGAACGATCATGGATATTTTCCAAAATGCAGCCCTTAACCCGAATGCCTCGCCGAAACTCGAATTCAGGATCATCCACAAGGAAGGGCAGATTGTGTATGGCTTTTCGGTGCCAACTGTGGTCTGGGATGGCGGAAAGATCGCCGGTTTTAACGCTATCGTGCAGGACATCACCGAGCGCAAGCGGGCGGAACACATGCTACGCGCCAGCGAGGAGCGCTTCAGGAAATTCGTCGAAACATCGCCGGACGGGATCACAATTCTCGGATTGGATGGCTTGATCTCGTACATCTCACCAAGGATATTGGAGATCTACGGGTATGGAGGCGAGGCTGAGATCATTGGTCGTTCCCCAATGGAGTGGATCGCCCCGGAAGACCGGGAAAGGGCAAAAACCAATATCGGCAATGTTTTCAAGGGAATCAACACCACGCACAACCGTTATCGCCTGCTGAAGAAAGATGGCGCGATATTTTGGGGCGAGATCAATTCATCGGTATTGAAAGATGTGAAGGGAAATCCCACCGGCATGATCGCCATCACCCGCGATGTGACTGAGCAGGTGCAAGCCGGGGATGAGATCGAACGCCGCGCCGAGCAACTGGCTGCGCTCAACGCCCTGGGGAGGCGGGTGAGCCAGAGCCTGTCGCTCGCGCAGGTCTGTGAGGACGCCATCCAAGAGGTGGCCAAAGCCATCCAGCCCGGCCTGACCTTCCTGTTCCTGCGGGAGGGCGAACGATTGCTTTTGAAAAGCGTCCTCCCTAGGCGCGGGAAGAGCATGTTCAAAGATGTTCCCGAACATCGAGTGGGCGAGTGCATGTGCGGGCTGGCGGTGCGCGAGGGCATACCGCTCTACTCGCGCGATATCCTCAGCGACACCCGCTGCACCTGGGAGGAGTGCAAGAGAACCGGATTGCGTTCCTTCGCTGCCCTGCCGCTGCGTAGTGGCCATGAAGTCATTGGCGTGATTGGGCTGGCTTCGAAAATCGAAAGGGATTTCGAGACGCAAGCCGGTTTTCTCGAAACGCTGGCCAACCAGGCGGCAACTGGCCTGCAGAATGCCAGGCTGTACGAGTCTATTCAACAGCAGAGTGAACAGTTGCGGGCCCTCAACCAGCACCTGCAAACGGCTCGCGAAGAGGAGCGCACTGCCATCGCCCGCGAGATCCACGACGAACTTGGCCAGGCGCTGACGGCGATGAAAATGGACCTGGCTCAACTTGCCAAGCAATTACCGCCGGAAGGAACCGGCTTGATCCAGAAGGCAAGCGACCTTGCCGCCCTGGTGGACAGCACCATCCAAATCGTGCGGCGCGTGGCAAGCTCGCTGCGACCTGGGCTCTTGGATGACCTGGGGTTGGTGGCGGCGCTGGAATGGCAGGCTGGGGAATTCCAAGCGCGCCGGGGGATCGCCTGCAAGCTCGACCTGCCGGAGGTGGTGACAGGTCTCAGCCGCGACCAGGAGACAGCGCTCTTCCGCATCTGCCAGGAGGCGCTGACCAACATCAGCCGCCATGCACAGGCAACCAAAGTCCGCATCGCATTGAAGGAACTGCCCGAGGGCATGGAGTTCGTCATCCACGATAACGGCATCGGCATTACGGAGAGCCAGATGAACGATGCGCGCTCGTTTGGCCTGGTGGGGATGCGCGAGCGCGTCCAGGCTTTTGGCGGGTCGCTGGAGGTGAGGGGCACGGATGGGAAGGGGACGATGGTGCGGGTGAAGGTACCGCTGGGAAAAACCTTTAAACACGAAGGACACGAAGTGCACAAAGGAAGAGAAAAAGGAAGAAGTAATAAGTGAAGAAGGAAGAAGGAAGAAGTGAAGAAGTAAGAAGTAAGAAGGTAAGGTGTAGTAAGGAGCAATGATGAAGATCCGAGTGCTAATTGCTGATGACCATGCTGTGGTGCGCAGGGGGGTGAGGCAAATCCTGGCGGAGGAGGCGCAGATTGCGGCCACTGATGAAGCGGCTTCCGGTAGGGAGGCGCTGCGGGTGATCCAAGAGAAGGATTACGATTTGCTGCTATTGGATATTTCCATGCCGGAGGGCGGCGGCATGGAAGTGTTGGAGGAATTGCGGCTGAAGCAGAAGCACCCGCACGTGCTGATCCTGAGCATGTATCCGGAAAAGCAATATGCGCTGCGGGCATTGAAACTCGGCGCGGATGGTTACCTGACCAAGGACAGCCTGCCCGAGGAATTGCTGGCTGCCATCCACAAGGTAGCTGCGGGGGGGAAGTACGTCAGCGGTGCGCTGGCCGAAGAACTGGCGCTCGAACTGACCGGTGGGAGGAGCGAGTCCCAACCGCACGAGATTCTCTCGGAGCGCGAGTACGAAGTGATGGTGCGGCTGGCGAGGGGGAGGTCGGTGGCCGAGATCGCGGCGGAACTGGCGATCAGTGTCAGCACGGTCAGCACATACCGCGGACGCGTCCTCGAAAAACTGGGGGTGAAGAATACGGCGGAGATCATTCGCTACGCAGTACAGCACGGGTTGGTGGAATAATCTACTTGGTCTGTTGAAATTGATTGTAGTTAAAACCACGACAAGGGGAATGTGGTTTTTACGACAAGGGAAGTGGAGTTTCGACGATAGCCAGGGGGGAAAGTTTCGTTTATCCTGTAAATCAGGAACAGTTTACATCTTTGTCAGGCGTGAATCGGATCAAGGAGAATTCGATATGATAGCCAAGGATGTTGTAAACACTTGTCGAGCTTGCGGCAGCCAGAACATCATCAAGAACGGTCACAATGCCAGCAGCAGCCAGCAATACTGGTGCAAGGACTGCGGTAAGCGCTTTGTTCTGGCTCCGAAACACAGCTATACAGAAGCACAAAAAGAGCAAACCCTGGCAGCCTATGCCGAATGCGCCAGCTCGCGCAGCATTCAACGCGTTTATGGGGTGAGCCGCCCGACATTGGCTTCCTGGCTAAAGATGAGGACAACTGTTGATCCCTAGTCTGAATTCACGATGTTTATGTGCGCTAGAGAGCGCACACTAATCGGAGAGCAAATACTATGCTGACTATCTATATTGCCGATGATTCGGTCGAGATCCGCAAACGGCTGATCGAGATGCTCTCTGCGCTGGAGGGGGTGGCGCTGGTGGGCCAGGCCGCAGAGGCGCAGACCGCCATCCAGGAGATCCGGCGGCTGAAGCCGGATGCAGCCATCCTGGATATTCGCATGCCAGGTGGGAATGGCATCCAGGTGTTGGAGGCGGTCAAAGGGCTGGCTAAGCCTCCGTTGGTGATCATGCTGACCGCCTTCCCGTATGAGCAGTACCGCAGGAAGTGCGTGAAAGCCGGGGCGGATTACTTTTTCGATAAGAGTAATGAATTCGAGAAAGTTGTCGAATTGTTGGAAGAGTTGGCAAAGAAGGGCGATTTCAAGCAAGGAGACGACTTGAGCAGCGGCGGATTTGGCAATCCGCCACAGCGTGAGGTGCTGAACGAGATGGTAAAGAAGAGAGCAGTAGTATGAGCTTACAAGCAGGATTCTATTTTGGTAGCATACTGGCAGCCATCGCCCTGACCGGCTTCCTGGCCTGGCAGGCCTGGCGGCAGGACAGCGTGCCAGGCAGCCGCTTTTACTTGTGGCTGGCGGCGGCGATGTGCCTGGCTGCACAGGAAGAAGCATTTTCCATGCTCGCCCCCAATGCGGCAGTTGCGCTCTTCTGGTTCAAGATGCGCTTCCTGCCGCTGGCGGCGATCCCGCCGCTGTGGTTGCTGTTCGTGCTGGAATATGACCGGAAGCGTTCCTGGGTGACGCGCGGACTGATCGCAGGGTTATTCTTCCTGCCGCTGGTTTTTCAGCTCCTGGTCTGGGTGCCGGGCCTGAATGAATATTGGGTTGCGCAAGAGGCAGGTTTCAACCAACATGGCCCATTCTGGGTGGCGGATATCACCCAGCGCATCCCGGCAGTTGGGTACCTGCTGTATGGCCTTGTAAACCTGGCGCTGATGTCTGCCATTTCTGTGCTGTGGCTGAGGATCGCCTGGCGCAACCGGCGCGAGTATCGCTTGCAGGCAGGATTCCAGTTTGTTTCCGCGCTGCTGACCGTCTTTCTCATCGTAATAACTACCTTCAAACTGCTGCCGGCGGGAGCGTTCAATCCGACCATTCCGTTCATGGTGTTGGCAGCCCTGCTAGCCGCCGTGGCAGTCTTCCGTTTCGATTTCCTAAAGCGAAGCCCTGCGGTATCCAATGAGCTGGAACCACAAGCGCGGGCGGAGGAGAAACGCTCGCTGGCTTATTTCCTGCTGCTCTTTGCCCTGATCGCGGCCGGGATCAGCGCCATCGGGATCGTCTCCTATCAAAATTACGCGGCGAAGTTCCGCCAGCAGGTGGAGAGCCAGCTCCAATCCATTGCAGATCTGAAGATCAAGGGCTTGACGGCCTGGCGCGACGAACGGCTGGCGGACGGCAGGGTTTTACAAACTGATCCTGCATTTAGCGAACTTGTGACGGCGATCTTCGAGAATCCGGCGGATGCAGCATCTGCCGGCACTTTGCAGGCATGGCTGGATAGCTTGCGCACGAACTACCACTATGTGGGCATTCGACTGCTGGACGTAAACGGCGTGCAGCACATCGCCTCACCAACGAACGCCGGACCAGCGCCAAGCGACTTAAACAAAGACATTGCCCCAACATTGGCTACGGGGGAGATTTTTTTCCAGGATTTTCACCGGCACGAAAATGGAAAGATCTACCTCGGGATGTGGAAGGGCAGGATTATCGCGGCCAAGCTGTTATCGGCGCGGTAGCCGGGGTGCCGGATTCTCCCTGGTTCCTGGAGGCGCGCATGGATAAGGTCGAAGTGCTTGCCCCGCTGCAAACGCGCTTATGGCAGACGACCGCATTCTTCGGTGCATTGATCCTGGTTGCCGGCGCGGGGCTGGTACTCCTTTGGAGACAACAGCGTTGGCAGCGCATGCAATTGCGGGCGCACGAAGCCGAAAAGCTGCGTGAGAGTGAGGATCACCTGCGCGCAGAGAAAGAATTCGTAGAGAAACTGTTCGATGTATCTGCTGACACAATTTTTATTTTTGAACCCAGCAGTGGAAAGGCTATTCGCTGGAATGATGCTTTTCGGCGAGTCTCCGGTTATACCGACGAAGAGATTGCAGTGCTCAAAGCCCCGGACGCCTATTACAGTCAAGAAGACCAGAGGCACGCTGGCAAGGCAATACAAAGAATACTCCAAGAAGGGAAAGGAATAGTTGAGTTAACCCTGATAACAAAAGAAGGGAAAGGCATTCCCTACGAGTACAACGCCTCACTTGTCCTTGACAAACAAGGCGCTCCACGCTGGTTTATTTCCACAGGCAGAGATGTTACCGAGCGCAAGAGGGCGGAGGTGGCAATCCAATCTATCAACCTCCGCTATGAGACCCTGCTCGCTGCCATTCCCGAGATAGTTATGGAGGTGGACAACGACAAGGTGTATCGATGGGCGAACAAAACAGGTCTTGAATTCTTCGGAAAGGATGTAATCGGCAAAGAAGCTGCTTTCTACTTTGTGGGTGAACAAAACACATATCAGACAGTCCAGCCGCTGTTCGACGGCGACGAGCGGACCATTTACGTGGAATCCTGGCAGCGACGCAAGGACGGGCAGAAAAGGCTGCTTGCCTGGTGGTGCCGTTCCCTAAAAGACAGTGGGGGAAAAGTGGTTGGCGCGCTGTCCTCGGCCCGCGATATCACCGAGAGCAAGCAGGCGGAGGAGGGGCTGCGCCAAAGGGCGGAGGAATTAGCCGCGCTCCAGGCCACTTTACTGGAGATCACTGCAACAAATGACCTGCCCGAGTTACTCCAGACTATCGTCGAGCGGGCGGTGCGACTGTTGAAGGGGAACAGCGGCGGGATGTATTTGTGCGATCCGGTTAATGAGGAAGCCAGATGCGTGGTGAGCTACAACACCTCCAGAGATTACACCGGTACGGTGTTGAAGTACGGCGATGGCGCGGCCGGCATCGTCGCCAAGACCGGCAAGCCGCTGATGATCGATGATTATCGAATTTGGGAAGGGCGGGCGGCTGTTTACGATGCCGAGCAGCCCTTCATGGCTGTTTTGAGCGTGCCAATGATCTGGCAGGGGAAAACGACTGGCGTGATCCATGTGCTGCACGAATCCGATGGCCGCCATTTCAGCCAAGATGAGCTAGATCTGCTCAACCAGTTTGCAAGTCACGCGGCGCTGGCAGTCGAGAACGCCCGCTTGTTTGTTGAGGCGCAGAAAGAGATTGCCGAGTGTAAGCAGGCGGAAGAGGAAATCCGCAAGTTAAATGAGGAATTGGAACAGCGCGTCCACGACCGCACAGCCGAACTCGAAGCCGCTAACAAAGAACTTGAAGCCTTCACTTACTCGGTCTCGCATGACCTGCGCGCCCCGCTGCGCGCCATGGATGGCTTCTCGCGCATCCTGCAGGAAAAATACGCGGCTGACCTTGTTCCCGAGGCTGCGCGCTATCTCAGCCTGGTGCGCGACAACGCCAAGCAGATGGGGCTACTAATCGAGGACTTGCTGGCCTTCTCGCGGCTGGGACGCCAAGCGCTGCACAAGGAAAAGGTGGCGCCGCGCAACGTCTTCAACCAGGCATTCGAAGAGCTGGCGAGCGAGATGCAAGGGCGAAAGATCGAAATTCTGTTCGGCGAGTTGCTGGAATGTGAAGCTGACCCGATCCTGCTCAAGCAGGTCTATATCAACCTGCTTTCCAATGCGCTCAAGTTCACGCGCAAGCGTAAGGTGGCGAAGATCGAGGTGGGGAGTGTGACGAGTGACGAGTTACGAGTTACGAGTGATGCCTCTTCCATCTCCCATCCCCCGTTCCCTGTCACGTATTTTGTGCGCGACAACGGGGTCGGCTTCGACATGAAGTATGCCGACAAGCTCTTTGGCGTGTTCCAGCGCTTGCACCGCGCCGAGGAGTACGAAGGCACGGGCGTCGGCTTGGCAATTGTCCAACGCATCATCCAGCGGCATGGCGGACGCGTGTGGGCGGAGGCCGAGGTGGAAAAAGGCGCGACGTTCTATTTTACACTTTAGCAAACTGTCATGCTGAGGAGCGTTCTTCGCGACGAAGCAACTCCTTCTTCGCAGGAGGAGACCCTTCGCCAAAGCCTGCCCTGAGCCTGCGAAGGGAACGGCTCAGGGTGACATACAAGGAGAAGAAAGAAATGACCGAAAATACTGTCGAGATCCTGCTGGTGGAAGACAACCCCAACGATGCGGAGTTGACCATCCATGCCTTGCGGGAAAATAATCTTTCCAACCACATCGAGTGGCTGCATGATGGCGCCGAGGCGTTGGAATTTATCTTTGGCAGCGGCGGGTACGCCGGGCGGGATATCAGCGATAAACCCAGGGTGATCCTGCTCGACCTGAAAATGCCCAAAGTGGATGGGCTGGAGGTGCTACGGCGTATAAAGGGCGACCCGCGCACGAAGTCCATTCCTGTGGTGGTGATGACCTCTTCGCACGAGGAGCGCGATGTCGTCGAGAGTTACAAGCTGGGAGTCAACAGTTACATCATCAAACCAGTGGATTTCGAGCAATTCAACGAGGCGGTGCGCACCCTGGGACTATACTGGCTGTTGTTGAACCAAGCGCCTAGCATTTAAGATTGGTGATTGAAGATTGACGATTGACAATTGACGACTGACGATTTGCGATTTACGATTAACGATTTGCGATATGAGGTTTGAGTTAATCGATTTACAATTACTATGAACACACCACTAAGCCTCCTTATCCTAGAAGACCGCCCCAGCGACGCCGAGTTGATGCTGGCGGAACTGCGTCTGGCCGGTTTCGAGCCGGATTGGAAGCGGGTTGACAACGAGGCGGATTACCTGGCTGCGCTGGACCCATCCCTCGACCTGATCCTGGCCGATTACCACCTGCCGCAGTTCGACGGCCGGCGCGCCCTGCAGCTCCTGAATAAGAGCGGGCTGGATATTCCCTTCATCCTGGTTTCCGGCGAGGTAGGAGAAGAGACCGCGGTGGAGATGATGAAGCAGGGGGCGGCGGATTACGTGTTGAAAGATCGCATGAAGAGGTTGGGGCAAGCAGTGGTGCATACCCTGGAGGATAAACGATTGCAACTTGAAAAAAAGCGGGCCGAGGCGGCACGGCAAGAAAGCGAAAGGCGACTGAATATCATCCTTGAATCTGATCCCACAGGTATCATGCTCGTGGAAAAAGGAACGCGGAAAATAGCCTATCTCAACCACAGCGCTTCACAGATGGTCGGCCTCCCTGTTCAAGAAATCTTGGGAAAGGTTTGCCATCGCTTCATCTGTCCCACAGAAGAGAGAGCCTGCCCGGTTTGTGATCTTGGACAACGGGTGGATCGTTCGACCAGAATTCTGATGCAGCCAGATGGAAACAAAATCCCAATCTTGAAAACCGTTACTGAAATCCAGGTGGAAGGAAAAGAATTTCTTCTCGAAAGTTTCGTAGACATCACAGAGCAAAAGCAGGCGGAAGAGGCGTTGCAAGCAGCCGCTACGGAATGGCAGACCACCTTCGACGCCACAACAGACGGCATCTACATGTTGGATCGCGATCAAAGGGTCATACGCCTCAACAAGACCATGGCGGAGATGCTGAAGATCCGCCCGGAGGACGCCATTGGAAAGCCCTGTTGGGAAGTCTTGCATGGACGAGACGGACCGATCGCGGATTGCCCGGCGTTGCGAGCGAAACGATCCGGACATCGCGAAACCTTGGAGTACGGGGTTGGCAAGCGTTGGTTGGAATTTGTAGTGGATCCGATCTACGCTGACAACGGCAAGTTGACCGGCCATGTTCACATCGTGCGCGATATCACCGAGCGCAAGCAGGCGGAAGAAGCGCTGAGCCAGCGGGCTGAGGAATTTGCCTCGCTCTATGAAATGGCACACGATCTAGCCGGCAAGCAGGAATTGTCAGTTCTGCTGCAGGCTGTTGTCGGGCGCGCGTGTAACCTGCTCCATGCGCAATATGGAGGCATGTACCTTTATGACCCGGTGCGTCAAGAGCTGGAAAATGTGGTTGCCACCGATGCGGATATTCCCACCAAAGTACGAATGCGTCTGGGCGAAGGCCTGGCGGGACGAATTGCGCAAAACAGAGAACCATTGGTGGTGGATAATTATCAAACCTGGGAAGGGCGTTCGCGACAATACGAAGGGATCCCGATTTCCGCGACGGTGGGCGTTCCGATGGAACAAGGTGGGGAATTGGTTGGGGTGTTGCTGGTGCATGAGGGCGAGGGATCCAAACACACATACAGCGAAGAGGATGTCCGCCTGTTGAGTATGTTCGCCGGGCAGGCGGCCAGCGCGGTATACAATGCCCGCTTGCTCGCTGAGACCCATCGCCGCCTGACGGAACTGGAAGCGGTCAACCGCATCTCGAGCGCGCTGCGCGTGGCGCAGACGACCGGTGAGATGTTGCCCATCCTGATGGATGAGACGCTCAAGCTGATGCACTGCGAGGCCGGCGTGCTTTGGCTTTTCGATCCAGCCAGCGGTACGCTCCAGATGAAGGCGCCGCGCGGCTGGTTCACATCCATTTACGAAGAGCCGCTCAAGCCCGGTGAGGGAATTGCTGGTTCGGTGTTTGCATCCGGGGAGGCCATCCTCTCGGAAGAGTTCGCCAGTGATCCACGGGTGCGCGAGAAATTGCGCAACCAGATCCCAACCGGCTGGGGGGGAGCCTGTGTGCCCATCCGCACCGAAAAGGATGTCATTGGCGCTCTCTTCGTCGCGGCGCCGACGCCGCGCCAATTCCAGCCGGAAGAAATCAGCCTATTGACTACGATCTCAGAGATGACCGGCACCGCCATCCGCCGCGCCGGGTTGCATGATCAAACGGAAAAACAGGTACAACGGCTGAGCGCGCTGCGTACGATAGACCATGCCATCAATAGCAGTTTGAACTTGCGTCTGACATTGGACATCCTGCTCGCACAGATTCACGACCAACTTGGTGTGGATGCGGCTGCGGTGCTGTTGTTCAATCGCTCCATAATGGGACTGGAATATGCCGCCGGGCGCGGCTTCCGGACGCAATTGATCGAGCGCTCCCAAACGCGGCTGGGTGAGGGGAATGCCGGGCGCTCCGCCCTCGAGAAACGAACCCTGGTCCAATGCGGGCTGCAGAAGGCTGGCAACCTGCTCTTAGAATTCCAGCAAATGATTAACGCCGAGGGGTTTGATACGCAGATCGCGTTGCCGCTGGTGGCCAAAGGCGAGGTTAAAGGCGTTCTTGAAATCTTCCAGCGGGCGCCGCTGACGCTGGATGCCGACCGGATGGGATTTCTCGAAACGTTGGCAGGCCAGGCCGCCCTGGCGATCAACAATTCCCAGATGTTCGAGGAGCTACAACACTCGAATCTGAGTCTCTCCGTAGCATACGACGCCACGATCGAGGGTTGGTCGAAAGCGCTTGACCTGCGGGACGAGGAGACCGAGGGACACTCGGAGCGCGTGACATCCATGGTGGAGGAACTGGCGCGCCTCATGCAGGTGGATGCGGCGGCGCTTGTCCAGCTGCGGCGCGGGGCGCTGCTGCACGATATCGGCAAGATGGGTGTGCCGGACGAGATCCTGCGCAAACCAGGGCCATTGACCGATGAGGAGTGGGTTGTAATGCGCAAGCATCCGCAGTTGGCTCATGAGATGCTTGCCCCCATCTCTTATCTGCTCCCGGCGTTGGACATCCCCTACTGCCATCATGAAAAATGGGATGGCTCCGGTTACCCGCGCGGCCTGAAAGGCCAGGAGATTCCACTGGCGGCGCGCCTCTTTGCAGTGGTGGATGTGTACGACGCGCTGACCTCCGACCGGCCCTACCGCAAAGCCTGGTCGAAGGCGAAAGCGCTGGACTACATCCGCGAACAGGCGGGAAAGCACTTCGATCCCAAGGTGGTGGAGGTGTTCTTTCTCATGCAGAAATAGCCAGCCAGGGGACTGCCCCCTGCCGGGTGTGCTTCGCGAAATTCCCCGGCTAATGATGGATAAACGACATCGCCCACCTTGAGCAAGGTGGGCGATTCTTATTTAGCCAGGCGGCCCCGACGGGATTCGAACCCGCGATCTTGGCCTTGACAGGGCCACATGTTAGCCGCTACACCACGGGACCGTTAGCGGGCTGTAATATACCACATGGCTGGGGGAGCGTCAAGGCGCGCCGGCGCCGTAGCGCGCCGAGTCGGTTGGCGTCCGCCCGGAGGGGTCGTGAACGTAAACCCAGTCGCCAACGATTGCCCAATCGTAGATCCAGCGGGCGTCGCCGATGGACATGTTCACGCAGCCATGCGACTGTGGGTATCCGAAATTGGCGTGCCAGAATACGCCGTGAAAGGCGCGGGCGTTGTCATAATACATCGTCCAGGGTACATCTTCGAGATAATAGTAATCTGACCGATCGGCCTCGAACGAACCGCTCATGGTGGTCGAATCCAGTTTCTTATAGATTTGGAACAGACCAGGCTGCGTCCAGAACGGCTCGACGCCGCTGGCGATCACCGTAGCGAAGACCAGGCGGTTGTTATCATAGACGGCCAGTGTCTGCTCGAAGAGGTTGACGTCAATCCAGCGGCCTCCGGTGACGCCGGCTGGGGGGACTGTCTGAAGGTCGAGGCGCGCCACCTGACGCGCCTCCAGCCATTCATCCGGCGCTACCAGATTCCATTCCATATTGTCAATAATTTGCACGGAATAAACCTGGACGATGTTGAAGCGGTGGAACTTGTGGCCGGTGAAGGGGCTGTTATAGCCGGGCGCGGAACGGCTCTGGCTTTCTTCCAGCACCCAGCCGAAGGGGTTGCGTGGCGTGGAGCTGAATTGTAATCCCTGGAAGGGGTAGGGGAGGGCGGCGCGCGCCCCTTCGCCGTAGATCCAGCCGCCGGCGCGCTGCATGTAAAAGACGCCTTTGTCGTTCGCGACCCGATCCTGGTAAGAGACATAGAGCATCCTGCCAGGCTGGATCGCCCACCCGGTGGGTTGGTCCGCGATGGCATCGTCGAGGGTGGCGAAGATTTGCGCTCCGGTTTCGGTGACTTTGAAGTATGAATAGGGAACGTAATTTAGATCCGCGCCGGGGGCGTAGGCTGGCAGCGGCTGGATCGGGTATGGGATACCCTGAGCGGCCATCCCAGCCAGGAATTGGACCGGGCCGAGTGGCAGGCAATCAGCTCGAGCGTCCTCAAACGAGGACAGGGGGCAGATCACCGCGCCGCTGTCTGGCTCAGGGTTGGAAGCGTCCTGCGCACGCGCTGCGCTGCCCTTGCCCGCAGGCCAGAGTGTGGTTAGCAGGAGAAAGGTCAGAGAGAGTAAGAGGATACGCCGCATGGTTTATTTCAAGTCAGGCTGGCATTATAGCAGAGAATGTTACTGCTCAGCGGTCGGGGGATGTCTAAAAAGTCCAAAAAGTCATGGGGGATGTCCAAAAAGTCATGCCCGGCCTGGTGGATGAATTTACCAGCTGAGATGCGAAGCCCGCTGATGAATATTAAGAATTAAAACCTGCAACCGGCTCGCAGGGGATTGCCAAATCCCCGCCGGATTTGGCAACACCGCACCTGCGGTGGGTGCAGGTGTCCGGCGGAAGCGAGCGTAATAGGATTAAATACTTAATGCTCATAAGCCGGCTGTGTATCGTATTAGCGATCAACGCTGGCGGAGGAAGTCAAAAGAAAAACAACTTGACACATTATCTAGCATATGCTAAATTAGTTTCATAATTATGTCGAGCCAATACGAGGAGGCGGCCTTGACCAAGAATCGCTCTCAATTGATGGTGGATCGTTTGCGCGAGTTGCAAATCTCGTCGCCGGATATCGAAGCCTCGGCGGTGGTCAGCTTGGATGGACTCAGCATTGCTTCGGCTTTGCCGCAAGGCGTGGAGGAGGATCGCGTCTCGGCGATGTCGGCGGCGATGCTCTCATTGGGTGAGCGTATTGCGACTGAATTGGGGCGCGGTTCGCTGGACCAGGTTTATATTCGAGGCGTCAAGGGCTATGTGGTGTTGATGGCAATTGGACAGGATGCTGTGCTGTCTGCGCTGGTGCGTGAGCAAGCAAAACTCGGCCTGATCTTTCTTGACATGCGCCGGGCGACCGAAGATTTGTTGAAACTCATCTAGTTAGTGAGCGCTATGGAACAAATTCCACCAAGTAAGTGGTACTATCCGAACAAGTTCGTTCGGATTGCTCTCAAAGCCTACGAAGAGATCGTAGGCAAGAACGGACTGAAAGCCATCCTTAACCTGGCTGGCTTGAGCCGTTTGATAGAGAACTATCCGCCGGATAACCTGGAGAAAGCGTTCGATTTTGCTGATTTCACCTCCTTGCACCTTGCCTTGGAGGTGATGTACGGCCCACGCGGCGGGCGCGCACTGGCGCAACGCGCCGGACGTGCGACCTTTAACGATGTCTTGAAGAACTTCGGCGCCTTGGCCGGTGTGAGCGATATGGCTTTCAAGGTGTTGCCGCTCCACGCAAAGTTACGCATTGGCCTGCCCGCCAGCGCCAAGATCTTTTCACAGATCAGCGACCAGCATACAACTGTGACCGAGACGGCGCACGAATTCATCTGGAGGATCCACCGTTGCCCGATCTGTTGGGGGCGGGAACACTCCGAAGCACCGGTATGCCATATTTCCACCGGTCTGCTCCAGGCCATGCTAACCTGGGTTTCCGGGGGATTGGAGTTCCGCGTCAACGAAGCGCAGTGCGTTGCCATGGGTGATGAGCTTTGTGAGTTTGTCATCCAAAAAGAGCCGATTTCCTGAGGGGGTTCCATGGAAGAATACAGACCCAAACTGCTGATCGTGGAAGACGATCTGGATATCGCAGATATGTTGAGTGCATACTTCCGCGTTCAGGGGTATGAGACTTTCACTGCGAATTGGGGAGAAGATGGTGTAAAGACCGGTCAGACCTCACATCCCGATTTGATCATACTCGACATTCGATTGCCAGACATTGATGGGTATGAGGTTGCCCGGCGGTTGCGATCGAACCGGCGCACGGAAAGCATCCCGATCATTTATCTCACCGAAAAACGCAAACGCACCGACCGTCTGATGGGTCTTGCACTCGGCGCAGATGATTACATCACCAAGCCCTTTGACCTGCAAGAGCTACGCTTGCGCGTGCGCAACGCGCTGCGCCGCGCCAGTCAAGGCACGCTGACTAATCCGGTTACCACACTGCCGGAGGGGGCGTTGGTGGAAGAACGGCTGGCCGGCTGCCTGTCTAAGAGCGATTGGGCGGTGATGGTTGTGTCGCTGGCTAACCTGGATGCCTTTCGCGAGGCTTACAGCTTTGTTGCTTCGGATGACGTCTTGCGGGCAGCGAGCATGATGATCCAGAACGTGATGCACCGCATTGGCAATCCTGGCGATTTCCTCGGCCATTTGGGTGCGACCGACTTCGTGTTGATCACATCCAAGGAGAAAGCGCCGCTACTCAAAGAGCGCATTCGCTCCCAATTGGAGCAGTCGCTGGAATATTTCTACCCAGTGAAGGATCGTGAGCAGACGGTTTCCAGCAGCAGGGCGCTGGCGGTAGAATTGAGTGAGTTAGACTCTACGGATGGATCCTATGCAGATACCGAAGCGCTCCGTTCGGCGTTATTGGCGAGGAAAGCATAGGAGTCTCACTTGCACATTTCGGTGATCATCCCGACCTATAACGAAGCGGAGAACCTCCCCAACATGGTCTCCGCTTTATTTACGCTTCCTTTGGATTTGGACCTGGTGGTGGTGGATGACAAAAGTCCCGATGGCACTGGCCGGCTGGCCGATGAGCTGGCTGCGCAAAACCCTGATCGAATACAGGTCATCCATCGCGCTGGGAAGCTCGGCCTGCGAACCGCTTACCTGGAAGGGATACGGGTCGCGCTCGAGAAGGGCGCCCAGGCAATTGCCCAGATGGATGCAGATTTTTCTCACGACCCAGCCGCGCTGCCGGCGATGGCAGTCTGCTTGGATACCTGCGATGTGGTGCTTGGCTCTCGTTATATTCCGGGCGGGAGCGTGGATGAGCACTGGCCGCTGTGGCGGAAGGGACTCTCAGCCTGGGGAAATTTCTATGCCCGCACGATCCTGGGTATGAAACTGCGGGATGTGACCACGGGTTATCGACTCTGGAAGCGTGAGACGTTGTTGGGTATGCCGTTGGAACGCCTGCGCGGCAATGGGTATGTCTTCCTGGTTGAGATGATCTACCTGGCCTATTGCTTGGGATTTCGGATCGGCGAATCACCGATTTATTTTGCCGACCGGCGCTGGGGGAAATCGAAAATGTCTTTAAGGATCCAGCTCGAGGCGGCTGTCCGGGTTTGGGATATGTTGTGGAATTACCGAGATGTGAGGCGGGGAAGAGGCAGTGTTCAGTAATCAGTATTCAGTAAGCGGTGTTCAGTAAGCGGTGTTCGGTAAGCAGTGTTCTGTAAGCAGTGAGCAATCGTAGGGCGGGATTCATTCCCGCCGGAATGGGCGGATATGGAAATCCGCAATGGGCGGATATGGAAATCCGCCCTACGGTTCACTAAGCTTCGCCCATTCGTGCAAACTCAACGTCTCTGCCCTACGCATGGGATCAATCCCTGCCGACAGCAGGAGTTGCTCGGCTTTATCACGTGGCATGATCGCGGAGAGGGCATTGCGCAGCGTTTTGCGTTTCTGGCCGAAGCCAGCCTTGGCCAGCCGGAAAAATGTCTCCAGCCTGGGATATGGGATGATGGACTGCGCGTAGACATCGATTGCTACAACTGCCGAATTGACGTTCGGTGCGGGGTAGAAGGCCGCGGCCGGGATGCGCGCCGCAATCACCGGTTTGCCATAGACTTGTACGCTGAGCGCCAATAGGCTCAACTCACCTGGGGCAGCGCAAATGCGTTCGGCAACTCCCTCTTGTACGGTCAGCACCAGGCGACGCGGGCGCGGCGCGGATTGAGGATTTAAGATTGCGGATTGCGGATTGCTGATCGCAGATTGCGGATTGCTAATAGCAGATTGCGGATTGCTGATCGCAGATTGCTGATTCTTGGGAGTGGATTTTTCTGTAACGGGTTGGGCCAGTAAATGGCGCAAGAGGGCTGAGGTGATGTAGTAGGGGATGTTGGCGACCACCAGGTAATTGGATGCGGCGACCAGCTCGGAGGGCTGCAGCTTGAGGATGTCACCATGGATCAGTTGAACATTTGGATAGGGGGCAAGTATGGCTTGGAGTGGTGCGAACAAGTCCTCGTCCAATTCGACCGCGATCACTTGCGCGGCGCGGCGCGCCAGGTGGCGGGTCAATCCACCCAAGCCAGGGCCGATCTCCAGGACTGTATCGTCTTGCTGAATATCAGCAATTTCGACGATCTTTTGTAAGGCTTGTTCATCCTGGAGGAAATTTTGCCCCAAGCCCTTGCTGGGGCGCAAGCCGTATTGGCGCAGCAAAGCCGGAATATCGAGGGCGTGCAGTCGGGAGTTGCTCATCGGTAGGGGAGAATGTATAAAATGTTTGCCGGTACGGGAACGAGAAAGTAGACGGTGTTCCAACCGTCCATCGCTTGGTAATCCGCGTCGCTCCAGCCCAGGTCAACCCAATAGCGGTCGGGGAAGCCGCCGCCAATATCTTCGATTGTCGCATAGCCATAACCCGGAATATATATGGACTGCCCAACCATGTACGGGTACCAACGGCTGACCACCGCCACAACGCCCTTTTGCACCGGTTTACCGCTGGCGGTGCCTGGATAGCAGCGGCTACCGCCGGAACGGCAAGGCGAGTAAGATGTGGTGTAGACGCGCACGGCGCGCCAGTATTGCAGCGTAACGCCATCCACGGTGGCGGTGCGGACGACGACCTTCGTTCCATAGCCTGCGACCTGGTCGCGCGGCGGACGGATGACGCTTTCTTTTTCTTCCTGCCGTGCTGTCTCCTTGCCGTCCTCGTAACGGATGCGCACGCGTTGCACGGAAAGACCCGGCTCGCCGGCCTGCACAATGCCCTGGGTATCGAGTTCCAGTTCAGCGGAGGCTTCGAAGCGGGAGTTGAACGGGATGGTTTTTTGGTTGAGGCTGACGGTCTCGCTGACGCGCAGGATATGGATCTGGCCGTCCTGGGGCAGCGGGTCGCCCTCGGAGGGGAGACTGGTATCCAGACCGATGAGCGAAATCCCGGCCTCAGCCAGCGCCTGACCCACAGTGGCGGCGGCTGATCGGATGGCTACAGATTTCCCGTCCATGTGGACGGTGTATTCGCGAGCAGGGGCGTAGGTTACGGTCAGCGCCCCGCTGATGGGCGTCTCGGCGGGGGGATCGAGCAGGTCGGATGAGGCGAGGGAGATGCCAGCCTCGTTGAGCGCCTGGGCGACAGTGAAGGCAGAGGTCTGGAGGGTTTGCCCTCCGTCTGGCTGGATGAGCGTCAGCGTCACGGCGCGGCGGATTTGCAGGGTGTAGGCTGTCGCTTCTGGCAAGGGCTGGTCGAGGGGGATGGCCGCGCCGAGGTAGAGCAGGCGGTCGTGCGCGCTGAGGGTCAATCCCGCCTCGGCGAGCAGCTTGGAAGGCAGGTGTTCAGCGGAGGCGAGCGTGTAGGTCTGACCGCTGTCTTGGATGGTGATGGGGGTTTTGGAGGGTTGAGGTTGGCAGGAAGCAACAAAGAATAGACTGGCTGTCAGAATCAACCACTTGATGAATTTCATGAAACCGGCTTTATTTCTTTCGATAAATCTCGCTGCGATGCCCAATTTGATGGATCAAGATAACCCCTTCGCTGTGTAGAATCTGGTAGATCACACGGTTTGTAGAATGCGCAGTCGAATCATAGCGATTAATTCAACCCAAAACGCTGTACCACATCATCGAAGGCATCACCACGCTCACCGGCAGATATTGCCTTCTTTTGGCGTATGAGCCTTTCGCGGACCGATTGGCGGAGTTCCATTCCTTCATCTGGGTCGCCAAGTAATTCCAGGAGTTTTTGCTCGACAGTTGTTGCAATGAGGTCAGTGAGTTCATCTTTGCTCATTTGAGCGACGGTAACATTCATATTTATACCTTTCTCCTTTACCCTTGATTATACAACTAAGCCAGACCGTTGGAGAGATGTAATAAAAGAACCTTTGGTTCAATCTTTGCACTCACATTCCACCCCTTTGGCTTTCTCGAAAGCCTCGCGTCCTTCGCGGATGGAGAAGTAAACCAGCCCCAGCGCGCCGAGGCTGTCGACGAAGCCGAAGCCGGTCAGTTGGTAGATCAGGCTGGCTGCTAATAATACCAGCGACATGTAGATGCACACCAGGCTGCACTGGGCATCGGCCAGGATGGGCGCAGAATCCAAGGCCCGGCCTACCTTGCGCTTGAGCGCGACCAACGCCCACATGAAGGCAATGGAGATCGTTGAGATGATCACACCGGCCAAGGTAGTTTCAGGCTTATGGCGGGTGATGATGTTGATGAGGGTGCCGGTCACCAAGCCGGCGGCCAGCAGGTAAAAGCTGGCGCCTGTGACCCGCAGCGCAGTTTTTTCGAATTGGGAGCGGTCGGTTAGTGGGTTCTGGCGGATGCGCAGCACCATGGCCAGGATGCCGATGCCCGACAACACCTCGATGAAACTATCCACCCCGAAGCCGAAGAGGGCCAGAGTCTCATCCTGCGCGCCGAAATAGACAGAGACCAGCCCTTCAACGATATTGTAGAAGATGGTGAAGAGCGCCAACCAGAGGGCATAAGTGTAAAGGCGGTTGGCTTTAAGCCGTTCTGTGGAAATGGTCGTCATTCTTTGCTCCTATCGATATAAGGGCAAATTTTACCCGAAAATTCACCATTGGGTATAATCTGTCTATCGGGTAGAATCTACTTATGCCTGATCCTATAACCAGTCGAAGAAACCCACTTGTAAAGCAAGTGCGTCTTCTGCGCCAAAAGAAGGGGCGTGACGAAACCGGCCTGTTTCTCGTCGAAGGCATCCATCACGTTGGCGAGGCAGCCGAGGCTGGCTGGGAGATCGAGACGCTGCTTTATGCTCCCGACCTATTGACCAGCGTTTTTGCGCGCCGCCTGGTGGATGACCTTGCGCGGCGCGGCGTGCGGGGCGTTGCCTTGACATCCGACCTGTTCAACGATCTGGCAGAAAAGGACAACCCGCAGGGCATCCTGGCCGTCCTTCGCCAACGGCACCTGACATTTGATGCCCTTCCCGCAGGGCATTTACGATTGTGTGCGGCGGTCGTTTCTCCGCAAGACCCTGGTAATGTGGGCACGATCCTGCGCACTTTGGACGCGATCGGCGCAGATGGCTTGTTCCTGCTGGATGGCGGGGTGGAGTTGTATCATCCTGCGGTGGTGCGCGCCAGCATGGGAACGCTGTTCTGGAAGCCGGTGGTGGAGACCTCGTTCGATGAGTTTTCAGGCTGGGCGAAGAAGAATGGTCTGCGGCTGATCGGCTCCTCGGCTCATGCTGAAATGGATTATCGCAGCCTGCCTACTGCTGGGATGCCTACTGTCTTGTTGCTTGGCAGCGAGCAGAAGGGACTGACAGTTGACCAGATGGCAGCTTGCGACGTGACTGTTTCACTGCCGATGCGCGGCCGCGCCAGTTCGTTGAACCTGGCGGTGGCGGCGGGAATTTTGCTATACGCGTTGATGGGTGAGAAATAGTCGATAAGACTGATCCACGAAGGAACACGAAAAAACACAAAAGGGAAAGTAATAGAAACAATCGGAGACCGCCGATGTGGTGGTCTCCGATTGTGTGTTATTTTCATTTGGGGCGGAATTGAATTCCGCCCTACTTACAATTATTGTTTATATCTCATCTTCGTCTTCATCCATCCAGAGGTCTTCCTCGTCTTCAGCGTCCTCATCTTCCCATTCTTCCAGCTCTTCTTCTTCCCAATCTTCGTCATTCGAGGCCGCTTCTTCGTTGGGCGAATAGGTGGAGCAACCGGTATCAACGTCGAATTCAACCGCTGCAGCGCTGCAATAACCTTCGTCCAAGAAGACGCAATCCGCATAATGGCAACGAATACGGGGCATGGATTCCTCCTAAAGGTTGGTTTGTTTGGTCAAGCGAATGATCGCGATGATGAAAACGATCGTGATCAGGATGGCCGATGCCACGCAAAACGGGCAAACAGCATGAATGACATATAACTCCACGTAAGTGAGGTAGGCTGAGAAAAGTACGCCGACCAGGCTTATCCCGAAGTTCAGCAGGATGCCGTTCTGCTTAAAAAAGTCCATTCGCGATTCGAGCATGTGGATGCCGATGATAGCTAAATAGGCCAGCAAGCCAAGCAGGGAGATGGGGATGCCTCTGATCTCTGAATATGGGCTGGAATTGACCGTGGCGCAATCGCCGGAGCCGAGACACATGGTGGGTGCGCTGGTGATTTTATAGATGAGCAGATAAAGGGCGTCAAGCCCGCCCAGGATGGCTGCGATAAACGAAGCCAATTTAAGGCTTTTGTCCATGACTGTTCCTGAATTGCTGAGGTATTGTTGTCTGGCGGGACGAAATCCCGCTGAGGCGGCGACATTATACCTAACATGCAATGGCAACGCAAGTATTAATTACCCCCCATGCACGCGATGCGCCTCGACAACGTTGGACAGGTTCTCTATGCGCGCCAAGATGCGGCTCAACTGGGCAATATCCTTAACTTCGATGACGAGGCGCACCTCGGCGAGGTTCTTGCTGACACGCGTGTTGACATCCAAAATATTGACGCTTTCGAAGTCGAGCAGGTCGGTAATGTCGCCCATTAATCCCTGCCGGTCATAAGCCGAGATGCGAATCGGAACGGGATAGGTGCGGACGTTCTGACCCCACGAGACCTTGACGAGTCGCTCGCGGTCGCGGATGCGCAGCATATTGGGACAATCCGTGCGATGGATGGTGGCCCCGCGGCCGCGCGTGATATAGCCGACGATCTCATCGCCAGGCGTAGGGCTGCAGCAACGAGCGATATTGGTCAAGATATCCTTCAACCCCAGCACCGTCACTGAGCCTGTCGTGGAAGGTGGGCTGGTGGGAGGCACTACAACCAGCGTATCATCGGTCTTTTTGCTTTCCAAAATCTTGTTGATGATGCGCCCAATCGAGAGGTCGCTGGAGCCAATCGCCACAAAGATGTCTTCGAGCGAGCGGTATTCCAGAGCGCCGCCAACCTCTTGCAGAGCCTTCTCGTCTATGCTCGAGAGGCCGAGACGCTGGAATTCGTGTTCCAGCATCGCCTTTCCTTGCGCCATGTTCTGTTCGCGATCCAGTTTCTTGAACCAATCACGGATCTTTGCACGGGCGCGCTGCGTGTGAACCAGCCCCAAGTTGGGATTAAGCCAATCACGGCTGGGGCCGCCATGTTTGGCAGTGAGGATCTCCACCTGGTCGTTGGTCTTGAGGGTGTAATCAAGCGGGACGAGTTTGTTGTTGACCTTGGCGCCGCGGCAACGGTCGCCAACGGTGGTATGGACGTGGTAAGCAAAATCAATCGGTGTGGAGCCGGCCGGTAGGTCAATGATGTCGCCGCGCGGGGTGAAGACGTAGACGCGATCCTTGAACACCTCGGTCTTCATATTGTCAACGAATTCCTGGGCATCGACTACATCCTGCCGCCATTCCATGACGCGACGCAGCCAGTTAATGCGCTCGTCGTAACGATCACCTTTACCGCCCTCCTTGTAACGCCAGTGGGAGGCGATGCCGAATTCGGCATTCTCGTCCATTTCACGTGTGCGGATTTGCACTTCCAGTGGTTTGCCATCGTCGTAGACGACCCCAGTGTGCAGCGACTGGTAGAAATTATCCTTTGGCGCGGCGATATAATCGTCGAACTCACCAGGGATGGGTCTCCAGTGGGCGTGGATGATACCCAGGGCGGCGTAACATGCCGCAGTATCGGCAACGATGAGGCGGATGCCGCGCACGTCACGCACCAGCTCGAATGGTTTTCCTTTCTCGACCATCTTGCGGTAGATCGAATAGATGTGCTTGGGACGGCCGGCGCTCTCAGCCCGGACACCGGCTTTGCTGAGCACTTTGGAAATATTCTCCGCAATCAGGGTCACCTCCTGTTCGCGAACTTCGCGCCGGCCGGCGAGCTGCTCGGCAATCTCTTTGTACTTTTCAGGGTTGACATAGCGGAAAGAGAGGTCTTCCAATTCCCACTTGATCTGCCAGATGCCCAGTCGGTTGGCGAGAGGCGCAAAGATATCAAGCGTCTCTTGGGCGATACGGCGACGTTTGCCATCCTTGAATGCGCTCAGTGTGCGCATGTTGTGAAGCCGGTCGGCCAGCTTGATGAATACAACGCGTATGTCGTCGCCCATGGCCAAAAAGGTTTTACGCAGCGTCTCGATGGCAAGAGCACGCTTGCGGTCGCGGAGCTCATCGGGCGTGAGAAATGGCGGTTCAGCTAAGATCTCGTCGGGATGTTGATCGCCACGCGAGACGCGCGGGAGCTGTGTCAGCTTGGTGACGCCGTTCACCAATTTGGAGATAACCGTGCCAAAGTCGCGGGTCAGATCCTCCAACTTGACCGCGCCATCTTCCACGGTATCGTGCATCAAGCCGGCAGCTACCACCTCCGCCGGCATGTGCAGGTCAGCCAGGATGGATGCAACCGCCAGGCAATGGTTGATATAGGGTTCACCTGAGGCGCGTTTCTGTGCGCTGTGGGCGCGCTCAGCAACCTTATAGGCGCGCTGAACAACGTCACGATCAGCAGGGGTGTAATCAGTGGGCAGCTCCTCGAGCAACTCTTCCAGGCTGAGCGGCGAGGCGGTTTTCATGAGCCTATTGTAACGCGATATGATGGAATAGAGATGTAAGTTGAAACGATTGTTTGTACGATAATAAGTCGGGAAGTTAAGCGAATACGCTCAACCTGGATTGCCAAATCCAGGTTGCAGCCGCCGGATATGGCTATCCGGCTTGAGCAGCAGCCGCGGGATATGGCTATCCGGCTTGAGCAGCAGTCGCGGGATATGACTATCCGGCTTGAGCAGCAGTCGCGGGATATGACTATCCGGTGTGAGCAGCAGTCGCGGGATATGACTATCCGGTGTGAGCAGTAGCCGCCGGATATGGCTATCCGGCGTGAGCAGCAGTCGCTGGATATGACTATCCGGTGTGAGCAGTAGCCGCCGGATATGGCTATCCAGCGTGAGCAGCAGTCGCTGGATATGACTATCCGGTGTGAGCAGTAGCCGCCGGATATGGCTATCCGGCTTGAGCAGCAACCGCCGGATATGATTATCCGGTGTGAGTAGTAGTCGCTGGATAGGGCTATCCGGCGCGGCAAAATTGAAAACCTTGGCGGGCACGCGAGATGATAGCAACCATTATAAGGGTATAATCATTCTTACACCCTGTAGCATGGAGGTCGTTTGGATATTTCACTTGCGCTTGGAGGCGGCGGCTCGCGCGGCTTTGCCCATGTAGGCGTCATCCGCCGCTTGGAACAAGAAGGTTTCCATATCCGCGCCGTTGCTGGCACCAGCGCGGGTGGCATCATTGCCGCGTTCTTTGCTGTAGGTTTTGCGCCGGATGAAATGGAGAGACAATTCGCGCGCATTGACCAGGCCAAACTCTACGGTCGCTCGCCTGGCGAGGGTCCCTCATTACTCGGTATTGGTGGGGCGAACAAGTGGCTGCGCGAACAACTTGGAGAGCGCACCTTTGCCGATTTGAAAATCCCTTGCGCACTGGCCGCGGTGGATATCAAGTCGGGGCGCGAGATCGTTCTGAATCAAGGCCAATTGGTGGACGCTGTGCTGGCGACGATTGCCCTGCCGGGCATCCTGCCGACACGCTCAATCCAGGATTATCAATTGGTGGATGGCGGGGTGTTGGACCCAGTGCCGGTGTCCGTTGCCCGAGCCCTGGCGCCGCGCCTGCCTGTGGTAGCTGTAATCTTGACCCCGGTCGTTGAGAAAACTGGCAACCTGGCGCAGTTCCCGCTGAAGGTGCCAATCCCAGCGCCCATTGTGGAGCGGATCACGCGCTTGCGCGTGGCGCAGGCGTTCAACATCTTTCTTCAATCGGTCGATGCTGCCGGGCGTCTGTTGAGTGAGTTGCGCCTGCAAATTGACAATCCGGAAATAATCATCCGTCCGGCAGTCAGCCACATTGGTTTGCTGGAAAAGGTGGATGTCCATGAGGTGATCCGCCTGGGTGAAAAGGCGGTGGATGCCATCTTGCCAGAGATGAGGCAAACACTTTCCTGGCCGAGCCGCCTTAGGCGGAAGCTGTTTCCGAAGCGGTAGGGCGAAATTAATTTCGCCCTACCGCTTGGGGCGAAATAAATTTCACCTTACAAAACCTATGACTCGCGACTTACGCAAATATGCACGCCAGACCAATGTCCGTCTGCTTGCCGGCGCATTGCTGTTACTTTTTGTCGTCGGCGACGGCTTGATCTTTGTCATCTACGGGAAGAACGCTGCGGTGATGGGATTGCTGTGCTTGTTTGCCGGAATGCTGCCAGTTGGACTCATTTTGTTGGTTCTGGCGCTGCTGGAATGGGTGACGAAGAAAGCGGGAAGAGAGTAAAGCAGCAGTCATGCTATAATGGCGCACTAAGAAAGAGCAACCATTATAAGTACCGCGCACCTGATCCATCCATAATTGTTCGATAAAACGGGAGAACCCATGCAAAAGAATCCTTTCCCACTGTCAATCACGCTGATGATCGCCGCGCTAGTCGTCTCATGGGGATGCTGCGGGCTCAGTACGATCGCTACCCAAGTTCCCACAGAAGCTCAACCCTCGTACCCAACCGTAAATCCCGCTGTGTCAGCACCGAATTCATGGCTGGTGATGATGTACGAGGACGCGGACGACGAGATCCTCGAAGAGGACATGGTCTCAGACATGAACGAGGCCGAGCTTGTCGGTTCCACAGATAATGTCACGGTCGTCGCCCAAATGGATCGTTACGAGGGCGGCTTTTCAGGCTCCGGCGATTGGAGCACCACCAAACGTTTTCTGGTCACCCAGGATGATGACATGAGGTACATCAACTCGACCGAATTGGCGGACCTCGGCGAAATGGATATGGGCAGGAGCGAGACCTTGAAGGAATTCATCGTTTGGGCAATTCGCTCTTATCCCGCCAGCCATTATGCGCTGATCATGTCAGATCATGGCGCGGGTTGGAACGGCGGTTGGACTGATGCAGACTCAGGCAATAGCCACGGCATGAGCATGCAGGATATTGATGACGCGTTAAGCGGCGCGTTGACCGAGACCGGCCTCGGCGCCTTGGATTTCATTGGCTTCGACGCCTGCCTGATGGGTCAATTGGAATCCATGAGCACGATCTCGCCACATGCCATGTACGCGGTTGGTTCGGAGGAAACGGAACCTTCCCTGGGTTGGGCGTATGCCGGATTCCTGACAGCCCTGAACAACAATCCCTCCATGAACGGCGGGGAGCTGGGAAGCGTGATTGTTGACACCTACATCAGCCAGGATGTTCAGGTTGTGGGCGATCCAACGCGAGCGGACTCGATCGGTGAAGGCATAACCCTGACTGCCGTTGACTTGAGCGCCATCCAGGAATTGAACGCGGCTGTCAATGATCTGGCGTTCGCACTGGCAGATACTGACACAGATACGATTGCCGAGGCGCGCGCCTATGCCCAATCCTATACCAGCATCTGGTGGGAGGAAATCCCGGAATCCTACATAGACTTGGGACACTTCGTTGAACTCTTGTTGGAAGGGACAAATGACCGGGCTGTGGAAGAAGCTGCACAAAATGTTCAGATCGCACTGCAGAGAGTAGTGATCAACGAAAAGCATGGTTCTGATAAACCCGCTTCCACCGGCCTGACCATCTTCTTCCCGAACTCCGAGCTATATGGGATCACTTTCGATCCATCCGCTGGCTACAGTGACATGTATCCCGATTTCGTCGGGCGCTTCGCCACCGCATCCCTGTGGGACGACTTCCTAACCTATTACTACACAGGAGAGCCATTCGACCCTGCCAGCGCCGACCTGGCCGTACTGACGCCTGCGGAAAGCTCCCGAACTGATTTTTCCCAGGCTGCGGCAGAATCCGCTCCCCAACAAGGCGCTACCATCGCTGCACCCAACGCCGGGGGGATCACCATTGAGCCGCTGACCGCTTCCACCTCGGAACTTGGCCCGAGAGATACTGTAACTTTGTCCACGACGATCACCAACTCGAACATTGCGTATGTGTATTATTACGTTGCCTACTATGACGAAACCAGCGGTTCATACCTCACCGCAGACCAGGGGCATGTTGAACCCGGTGATGTCAAACAGGTCGGCGGAGTCTTCTACCCTGACTGGGGCAACGATCCTACCATTTCAGTAAATTATGACTGGGAACCGACCCTCTACTATATGAGTGATGGAAATGAAGCCAACGACCAGTTCGCCTTCTTCGAGCCGACCGTTTACGGCGAAACCACGACCACTGACATTTACACGGTGCGCGGCACATACAAATTCGTTGACACCGGCACGGAAATGGAAGCCGAAATGGACTTCAACGGCGATGGCGAATTCCAAGGCGTGTGGGGTTTTACCGGCGACCAGAATACAGCCGGAGCCTGGCATGAGATCACTCCGCAAACAGGCGACACCTTCACCATCACCGAAGAATGGCTCGACTTCGACCAGAATCCCGATGGTGAGTTCGTTGACTACATTGGCGGGACGATGACCTTCGGTGATGCCCCCTTCTACATGCAGGCTTACGATGCCTTCCCAGGGCAGTATGCTCTCGCCATTGGCGTGGAGGATCTGGACGGAAACACTTATTGGGAATTCATTTATGTGACCGTTACCGAATAACGGGCTTGCGTAGTGTTACAGCGCAAGGTTGATTGTGAGGTTGGTGTACCGTCCACGAATTTTGACGAATACACGAATAGCCCTAGATGAACACAGAGGCGCACATATTATTGGCTGAACAGCCAAGAGCAGGAAGAAAGAAGCGATCATGGAAAGCATAAGAACCTTCGAACATAATGGCAAGGTGCTGCAACTCGCCTTGTATACACCCAAATCTCCACCGCAGCCGAACCTGCGCTCTCATCGCCGTAAACCAGGCGCAGGAAAATTCAGAATCGAGGCGTTGCAGCTTTCGAGTACGGAGTTATCCGCAGGCGAGGAGATCGCGCTTTCCGCCCAGATCAAGGGGAAGAATCTCGCCTACATTTTCACCGAGCTGTTGTTCCATGATAAAAGCGCGCGACAGGCTTATGGTCCGCTGAGGCGTGAATACGTACCGAGCGCGGAGAACAACGAGACCGGTGGGGTGCTCCGCCCGATCTGGAACGAATCCATCGAAATCTCGATTCAATTCAAACCAACCCTGCCCCTTCTTACCGATGGCGCGAATTTTGCCTTCGGCTTCCACGCACCTGAAGCTTATGGGCGCGCCGAACGCTGGCTCGAAGGGCTGTACAACGAAAGCACGCGTGCGCGGCTCACGTTTACGGAAGGCGGCGAGCTGAAGAGCGTAGTTGCTTTCACCGAGTCGCTTGGCCGCGCCCTGCCTCACGAACTGACCTTCAAACCGGGCGACCACTTTGCCCCCTTTGTCCAAATCTACACTCCTGCCTGGAAGAATTGGGACACGACCCTGGCTCTTTCCAATATGCTCACCTTTGGCGAGTCATCCCTTAGGTACAGGACAGAGTCGCCAATTCCGGGCGAGTACTTGCTCGGACTGCTGGTTCAAGACCTGGATGGAGGTCTGGTAAGGAAGTACGCTGCTCTAACCATCCAATAGCGCCATTGTGTGCTAGAGAGCGCACACTAATCATCCTATAATCTTGCCATGTTATAAAGGCAACAGGTTTCCAACCGTCGTCCTTGCCTTCGTGAACAGGTATCCTTGCCCCCATGCAATTGCCCAAACCTAATCTCTCACGCCGTGACTTCCTGAAATTGGCCGGCCTCGGCCTGGGAGCGCTGGCATTCAATCCCATGCGCCTTGGGCAGCCTCTGGCTGATTTCCCCAGCTCCGAGCGGCTGGGACGCAACTGCACCGGCGGCAGGGTGGATATCAAGACCCAGCCGGATGTCTCCAGCGCGACGGTGCGAACGGTTTATGAGGATACCGTCTTTCCATGGTTGCGCGAGGTCAATGCCCTCAACCCCGACTTCAATCGCATCAACCAGCGTTGGGTCGAGACACCGGAGGGGTACGTTTATTCCTCTTACCTCCAGCCTGTCCGCTACCAGCCGAACATTCCCTTGGCCGCGATGCCGGAGGGAAAAGCCGGTTTCTGGGCCGAAGTGACTGTTCCTTATGTGGACTACGTGCTGGAAAATCCGCCAGCGCGCTCGGCTGGTTTACGCAATCAGATCAGCGCCGGTTTGCCAACGCGTTTTTACTACAGCCAAGTGCTGTGGGTCGACCAGATCCGTATCAGTGAAGCGACCGGTAACCCGCTCTACCGGATTAACGAGAATGGTGGCCGTCCGCAAGGTGTGACCGGCGGCAGCCCCGGCGATATCCTTTGGACGGATGGCGCGGCTTTCCGCCCCTTGACCGCTGACGAGGTTACACCGATCAGCCCGGATGTGGACCCTGCCGAGAAGAAGGTGCTCGTCAATGTGACCAACCAGACGCTTTCCTGTTTCGAGGGCGAAAAGGAAGTTTATTTCTGCCGGGTTTCCACCGGCGCGCTCGGTCCATCTGCTACTCCGCTGGGCGAGATGAAAGTCTGGCGCAAGGCGCTCTCGATCCACATGGCAGCCGGCACTGTGAGCGCCGGTTATGACACCCCCGGCGTTGCCTGGACAGCGCTCTTTGTTGGGGAGGGCGTGGCCATTCATTCCACTTTTTGGCACAACCAGTTCGGCGAGCGGCGTTCGCACGGCTGCGTCAATTGCCGCCCGGAGGACGCCCAATGGATCTTCCGCTGGACGACGCCGCCTGTCTTGCTCGAAACCAGCGATGTGACTTGGAACGACTGGCGCAGCGGCAGCACGACAGTGGTTGTGGAGGAGAGGTATTTTTAGGGATGTGACTGCTTCGCCAGGGGCTGAAGCCCCTGGCTAATGTTGCGAAGTCCGCCAAGGCGGACTGGCAGCGGCGGGGATTTGGCAATCCCCTTTGAGCTGATGTGATGCTTCGGGTAGCCGACGACTGGAGTCGTCGGACTCCGAAAGAACGAGGTGAATCTTTGGGTACTAACATAACTCTTGGACTGGCCTTCCTGGCCGGCCTGGCGTCTTTTCTCTCGCCGTGCGTCTTCTCCCTGGTGCCGGCTTACATCGGTTACCTGGGTGGGCGCGCGGCAGGAGGTGAAGATTCCCCGGCACACCGCTGGGTCACGTTTACCCACGGACTGGCGTTCGTGCTGGGCTTCAGCGTGGTCTTTATCATTTTCGGCGTGGCGGCATCGTTCCTGGGCGGGTTGCTTTTCGATGTGCGTTTCTGGCTGGCCAAGATTGGCGGCGTCATCGTGGTCATCTTCGGCTTGCACATGATCGGCGTCTTCCGCATTCCGTTTTTGAATTATGACCTGCGCGTCCATTCCCAGGTGGACTCGCGCTGGGGCTACATCTCCTCGGCGCTGATGGGCGTATTTTTCTCGGCAGGTTGGTCACCGTGCATTGGGCCGGTTTTGGGCGCGATCCTGACCCTTGCGATGAACGGCGGTTCGGTACTGCTGGGTGTCAAATTATTGAGCGCTTACTCAGCAGGATTAGCTATTCCCTTTTTAATCGCCGCGTTGGGCATTGGCTGGGTCTCGGCGGTCTTGCGCAAATACAGCAAGGCAATGCGAATCGTCGAGATCGTCATGGGCGTGCTCCTGGCGATCGTTGGGGTGATGCTCTTCCTGGGCACCTTCGCGTGGTTCTCTACATTCGGCTGGTTTGTGGATTTTGGATTGTAATGATTCACCGCGAAGATGCGAAGGCCGCGAAGTATTAATTACCTTGGCGAAGAAAAACCTTCCTTCGTGTTCTTCGTTCCTTCGCGGTTCAAAGGGTTTATCGTTAGGATTTGGAAGATGATTACTGTTACTCTCTACAGTCGCAAGGACTGCCATCTCTGCGAGCAGGCAGAGGTTGACCTGGAAACCTTGCAAGCCAAAATCCCTCACCGCTTGGTCGAGATGGATATCGATGCCGACCCGGCGTTGTTATCCGCTTATCTTCTCGAAATCCCGGTCGTTGAGGTTGGTCCGTACAAGCTGAAGGCGCCCTTTACACGGCAAGAATTACAGAAGACGCTCGGCGCGGCTAACGACCGGCAAGCGCAATTGGAGCGGATCGACGACAAGGCCTATCGCGCCGCCGTGAGGCGCGGCGAGACCATCACCGGCTCTGACAGAACCTCGTACTGGTTTTCCAAAAATTACCTGGCAATTGTCAACCTGATCCTGCTCCTTTACGTTGGGCTTCCTTTCCTGGCGCCGGTGCTCAAGAAGGTCGGCGCGAACACAGCGGCGGAGATCATCTATAAAGTTTACAGCCCTGTGTGCCACCAATGGGCTTTCCGCTCCTATTTCCTTTTTGGCGAGCAATCCTATTATCCACATGTCGCAGCGAACATCCCCGGCGTCCTTACATTCGAGGCAGTTACTGGCATCAGTGACCAGAGCGATCCAACGCGGCTGCAAGCGCGGCTGTTCGAAGGCAACCCGCTGCTTGGTTTCAAAGTCGCACTCTGCGAGCGGGATGTCGCCATTTGGGGTTCCCTGCTGCTTTTTGGCCTGATCTATGCAATCACTGGGCGCCGTCTACGCAGCCTGCCGTGGTGGGCATGGATCATCATTGGCATCATACCCATGGGGCTGGATGGCTTCTCGCAGACCATCAGCCAGTTTTCGCTGCCTGTTTTACAGACCATCCTGCCTTATCGCGAAAGTACGCCTTTCCTACGCACCCTGACAGGCTTCCTCTTCGGCTTCTCGACTGCATGGTTTGGTTTTCCGGTCATCGAGGAAGCGATGGCAGATACGCGCCGCCTGCTGGCGAAGAAATTTGCCAGTGTCGTAGCGAAGGGCTAGCCATGCCGTTCCGGACTTCAGCCGGCGTCTGTTATTTTGCTTTCGAGTCGCTCGATGCAGGCGTGACGCAGGCTGTCTTCACCCGGCATGGCGGAGTCAGCCCAGCGCCATGGGAAACGTTGAACGTCGGTGGAACGGTGGGCGACGCGCCGGAACGAGTGAGGGAGAACCGCTTGCGGGCGTTCGCCGCGTTGGGGCGCGATCCCGCCACGCTTTTCGACGTCTGGCAGGTGCATGGCATCAACGTAGTGGTGGCAGATGCTCCGCACCCCCCATCCGCTCCTCACCAGCAGGCAGACGCCATCCTTTCAGATACTCCTGGTTTGACCCTGTTCATGCGTTTCGCCGATTGTGTGCCGATCCTGCTGTACGATCCGGCGCACAAAGCCATCGGCATTGCTCACGCCGGTTGGCTGGGGACGGTGCGCGGGGCGGCGCGCGCCGCGCTGGAGGCGATGGTGGCTCGTTTTGGTACGTGTCCCGTCGAAGTGCAAGCTGCGATTGGCCCATCCATTGGCCCGGATCATTACGCCGTCGGCGCGGATGTGATTGCGCAGGTGCGGCATGCTTTCGGTGTGGATGCCAGTGGATTGCTTGTAAAGCGGGAAGGAGGGGTACACTTTGATCTGTGGACGGCCAACAGCTTGCTCTTGGAACGGTCTGGCGTGCGGCATATCGAAATTGCTGGTATATGCACCGCTTGCCACCTGGATGATTGGTTTTCGCATCGCGCCGAAAAGGGTCAGACGGGGAGGTTTGGCGCGATGATTGGATTAAAATATTAACCGCGAAGTTGCGAAGGACGCGAAGTTTATTCGCCTTCGCGAAGGGATATGCCGCTTCGCGCTCTCACCTGTACTTGTAGGTGCAAGTGTCGTTCCTTCGCGATGAATCTCTTTTATGGCAGTATGATTAGTTCACTTGTCTCTTCCATCCGAGATAGGCACCAGGGGGTGCTTGACAAGATTGCCGCGGCTGCGCGAAGGTCCGGGCGCGATCCGGGGGGAATCCGCCTGGTAGTGGTGAGTAAAGCTCAATCGCTGGATATTGTTAAGGCGGCGATTGAGGCTGGAATCAACCTGTTAGGTGAAAACTACGCCGAAGAAGCCGTGGCGAAGATTTCAGCCCTGGCGGGGAAATCTGAGGTAGAATGGCACATGATCGGCCACGTCCAGAGTCGCAAGGCTGACCTGGTGGCAGCGCACTTTGACATGCTTCACTCGCTGGATAGCCTCAAGCTGGCGAGGCGGCTGGAACGTTTTTGCGAGGCAGCCGTAAGGACTCTGCCGGTGTTATTGGAGTTCAACGTCAGCGGGGAAGAGAGCAAATTCGGGTATCCGGCCTGGGATGAGAAGCGCTGGCCTGAGTTGTTGCCTGAGATCGAACAGGTGCTGCGCTTGCCCAGCCTGCGCGTGCGCGGCCTGATGACCATGCCGCCGTTCTTCGAGAAGCCAGAGCATGCGCGACCTTATTTCCAGCGTCTGCGCCGGCTGCACGATTACCTGGCGGAGCAATTCCCGCAAGGCGAGTGGCGCGAGCTTTCGATGGGCACCAGCGCTGATTTCGAGATCGCCGTGGAGGAAGAGGCGACATACGTGCGCATTGGCCAAGCGATTTTGGGGCCGCGCAGCGCGTAAACCTTAACATCGAATGGCACGAATTGTACGAAGTGTTTTGGTAGATTCGAAGAGAAGGTGATGAGGTGTTATGATATCGGCAGAGATCGCAAAATTGATTAACTTATTGGCAAATGTCATCATTCTGGTTGTCATTGTTAAGGTCGTGCTGTCCTATTTCATGTCCCCGTATCACCCCGTCAGGCAGACGGTAGACCGTATCGTCGAGCCAATGCTGGCGCCGATCCGCAAGGTGGTGCCAATGGTGGGTATGTTCGATTTCAGCCCGCTGATCTTGATCATCATCGTTCAGGTGCTGGCGACGATCCTGATCAATATTCTGGTTTGAGGTCCCCTTATGAAAGGTCGAAAATTCGATTTACACGATGGGAAGAGAGGGGCTGCGCTGGCGGTGCGCGTCACGCCGCGCGCCAGCCGTAACGAGATCTTTGGCGTGTTGAACGATGGCACGGTCAAGGTGCACCTGACCGCGCCGCCGGTGGAAGGGCAGGCGAACGAGGCCTTGCTCAAATTCCTGGCCGATGTACTGGATGTGCCGCTCTCACAACTGGAGATCGTAGCCGGCAAGACCGGGCGGGATAAGCTGGTTTCGATCCTGGATATGGACGCCGAGACGGTGCATAAAAAGATCGTCATGCAAATGAGCTGATGAACAAAACCCCCGGTTTCGCTGAAACAGGGGGCTTTATTTTTCGGCGGGGGCAGATATGATTATCGCTGACCAGTATCGTATGCGCTGTAGTTGCTGGAATTGGGATATCGGATGGCTTTGACCCAATAATAATAGGTAGTGCCCGGCTTTGCAGTCCTGTCTTTGAATGTGGTAGTGGTGGTACTGCCTAACAGCCTACCGTTGGCTCCAGCGGCGCTTGTGCCGCGAAAAACCTGGTAAGAAGTTGCGCCAAGCGAAGCCGTCCAGGTGACCTGTACCTTGTCAGGAAAGGTCCCATCGCTGGCTTGGACGTTGGTGGGCGCGGTTAAGTTACGCCAGCCGGTATTGAAGAAGCTGAAATTACTGCAGACCGTCCCAGTGCAGGCTTTCACCCAGTAGTAATAGCTGACGCCAGGTGTTGCTGTCGTGTCATCCAAATTGTTGGGCGTAAAGATTCCCAGCCTCTTGCCATTCGCTCCGCTTGAGTTGGTAGCGCGGAAGACCTGGTACGAGGTGGCGCCGGGTGAGGCATTCCAATTCACCTGTACCTTGTCGGTGTAAGTTCCTTTGCTGGCTGTAACGCCGGTCGGCGTGCTATCAGTGACAGAAATGGTGAAGTTCTTGTCGAAGGTCAATCCTGTGCCGCCCTGGTCACGGGTGCGGATACAGATGTCGTAACTGTTCTTGGTCTCGTAATCGAAGAGCGCCGAGGTGCGCAGTTTGTCGCCGTCGATGTTGAAGGAGGCGTCATGCGGACCGGGATTGTCGCAGCCCAGGCTGTAGACGAAGGTATCGCCGGTATCCACATCCTCGGTCGAGAGAGCGCCAACAATGGTATTGGCCGGCTGATTTTCAGGAATGCTGGCCAAAGTGATGTTAATAGCGATGGGCGGGTCGTTGATGGGGGTGACTGTGATTTGTAGCGTATCGGTATCGCTCTGCTGCCCGCCGCCGGTGTTCCCCAAGTCGTTGGTCATGATGGTCAGCGTCGCCTCACCATTGTAGTCCGAATTCGGTTGGAAGGTCATCCCAGCGAGGGCGGTGTTGATATCTGCCAACTTACCCTGGAAGGTCATTTCCGCATCGGCTGTGCCATCCCCCTGGCAGTCTGTGCAGGTGAAGTCCAGCCCGTTGGTGCTGCCCAGCGTCAGCGTGCCTTGTCCCACTTTCAACAGTACTTGTTCTGGCTCCGGGCCGGGGAAATCTGGGTCCGAAACTGTGATCGAGGGAGTTAATGTCAGGCTCGCGTCTTCATTCACCGTCTGCGTCCCTGGCACTGTATTCACCGGTGGATCGTTTCCCGTTGCGAATGTATACGTGAATACGCCTCCCTCCATGGTTCCTGCATAGATGGAGTTGGGTGTAACCGCCAACGTCATAACAAAATTGCTAGTCAGACCGTCGTTGAATGAGCTCCAGTTCTCGCCGCCATCTTCGCTCTTGAAAACGCCCTCCCCCCAGGTACCTACATAGAGTATATCGGGCGATACGGGAACGACGACCACGCTGGTGACCGCATCGGAGGTTACTCCGTTGCTGGAGCTGCTCCAGGACCCGCCGCCATCTGTGCTCTTGAATATGCCACCGCCCATTGCGCCCGCATAGACCGTGCTTGGAGTGACGGGGTCAACCGCCAGGCTGAAAATGGATTGAGCGGTCAGGCCGTTGTTGGCTGCGCCCCAATTTTGGCCGCCGTCTGTGGTTTTGTATACGCCGCCCTCCGTCCCGGCATAGACGGTATTTGCATTTGCAGGGTCAATCGCCAGGGTGTGGACGAGGGGATTGAACAGGCCGGTATTGGCCTCGCTCCAATTTTCGCCGCCGTCCGTACTTTTGTAGATGCCTCCGCCATTCGTCCCGGCATATAGAGTATTTCCATTGCCCCCATCAATCGCCAATGATGCGACAGAGGGGGATCCCAGACCGGTGCTGGACTCGCTCCAATTTTCGCCTCCATCGGTGCTTTTGAAAACGCCTGCCAGCGTCCCGGCATAGACCGTGTCTGGGTTGCTCAAGTCAATCGTGACAATGAAAACTTCGGGAGTGATTAGGCCGGTGCTGCTCTCAGTCCAGCTTCCGCAAGCGTCCGTGCTTTTGAACAACCCATCGGACGTCCCGGCGAAGAGCGTATCCGGAAATGCTGCGTCGACGGTCACAACGTAGACCATCGGGATGTCCGGCCCATTGCTCGACCAAGAATTTTCTCCGGCCGCGGCGCGTTCCGTTGGCGAAGAGAAAAGGAGCAGGAGCATGCCCAGGATCACCATGCCCCGCATGACCTTTGAAACCTCGGGCTATATTTCGTGTGTGCCCATTCTTGCCTCCGATGAACGCAAGGAAACATGAACTACCGCTGCCATGATTTGTGCAATTGTCGTGATCCTGTTTGGATTGTGACAATTATCATTATACTGATTTTAACTGGAAATTCAATAATCAGATTATGATTTCTTAGAGAAATTAAAAAAACAACCCCTCCCGCAAAGTTCGAGGGAGGGGCAAGGAGTAAAGAGCGGGTTAGCGGCGCGCCGGCCGTCGGCCGGTGTTCGGCGTGCTGTAATCGCTGCAATTGGCGCCGTTGCAGGCTTTCACCCAATAGTAGTAGGTGAAATTACCCACGGCGGTGAGATCATCGAAGTATAAACTTGTCGGGCTGCCTAAAAGGGTCTTGGTACCGGTCGCGCTCATGGCGCGATAGACCTGGTAGGAATTCGCTCCGCTGGCTGCTCTCCAGGTTACTCGCACCCTGTCGATAAATGTTACATCGCTGGCTTGGACATTGGCTGGGGCCAGCAACAGGCGCCAACCTGTGTCGTTTGCGCTATAGCCGGAGCAGTTCGAACCATTGCATGCTTTCACCCAATAATAGTAGGTGGTACCTGCTGCTGCAGCAGTGTCGTTATATTGGGCGGCGGTGGGATTCCCAATCTCTGTCTTCGCGCCGCCAGCGCTCGTCGCTCGAAAAACTTTATAGGAGGTCGCGCCCGGGGCAGATTTCCAAGTGACCAGTACTTTGTCGGTGTAGAGGCCATCGCTGGCCTGCACGTTTCCAGGGGAAGCTTGAACAGGAGTGGGCGTAAAGGTAGGGGTGGCCGTTGGCGTGGAGGTCTTCGTTGGTGTGTAGGTTTTCGTTGGTGTCTTTGAAGCGGCCGGTGTGGAGGTCTTCGTCGGTGTAGACGTATTGGTGGCGGTTGAAGTAGCTGTCGCTGTTGGGGTGGGGGTGTTCGTTGGAACTCCATTGGTAATATTAATAATGCTGACGGACAAGAGCTGCATGCCAGAATAGCTGGTACCCCAGGTCATGGTGTGGGTAAGGTAATCCCAGGTGTCGTGAAGATAAACCGTATTGGTGGCATTGTCATAGCCAACCCCGACGACCGTATGTCCTGCAAGGTTCAGCATGACAGGCCGGCCAGCGTCGATTTCCGCCTTGTATTGAGTAAAAGAAAAGCCACCGCTGATGGTATTGTCTGTTTTCTGATTGTAACAATCCGTGACGGTATACCCTTTGGCTTCGTAGAATAGTTTTCTCCCATAAGTGCCATCAGAATCTTGGAGATTGTATGTTACCATGTCGGCGCAAGTCAGAGGAGTAGCCGAACTATTATAGTTCCAAAACGTCGTTGACCCGTCGTCATTGCCATAAGCTTTTTGGCCGGTTTTCATATAATCACCAATTGCATCCCCCCAGGCGTGTTGTACCCAACCGTTGGTGACATACGGGTCTTGAAAGCCGCCCATATATTTGACCCAATAATCATCAATGGAGCCGCGCGTCACTCTTCCATCCACCCCATTGCGCGAGGCAGCCAGCGGCAGACTGGGGTACGTTGTATATCCATCCGACCAGGTGGGCCAGGAACTGTTGTCCAGAGGCATCACACCGCCATTGGTAGGGCCGGTGTACATGTTCGGGAATCCAGTGCGGTCATAATAAGCGGCGATCATCGCGCCGGAAACCGCGGAACAGCCGTAAACCCAGTCATACGCAGGGACGGTTATCGAAATGATCGCTGCCGCTGGATTGGGCTCGGGCAACGCAACAGCAGCGCGTTCCAACTCGAAGCCGGCGGGAGGCTGGGGCGGACCGCTAATGATCTGTTGTTCCAGGCTCGCACCGTCGGAATAGGTGATTATTTTCGAGGTGAAATAGGCGTTGCTGTATACGGGCGTTCCCACTGACTGGGCGCGGACTGATGGCGAGGCGCTGATCCCAAAACAGAGGAAAAGGACGACGCCGACCAACGCAAACCCAGCGATGGCTCTAAAGAGGTGGGTATATGATTTGGCATTCATTTTAATCTCCTTTGGTTATCGCCAACCGATATCGTAGGCGCTGAAGTCGCTGGAATCGGCACCGCGCAGGGCTTGCACCCAATAGTAATAGGTAACGCCGCGGATTGCCGTAGTATCGTCATAGGTCGTGTTGGTGGGACTGCCTGACAACATGGTTTTGGTCCCGGTTGCGCTGGCGGCTCGGTAAACTTTATAGGATGTCGCGCCAAGCGAGGCGGTCCAGGTGATGCGAACTTTGTCGGTGAACTTGCCTTCGCTGGCCTGGACGCTGTTCGGTGGGGAGAGCTTCAGCCAGCCGGTATCATAGGCGCTGAAGTCGCTGCAGTTCTTGAAGGCGCAGGCTTTTACCCAATAGAAATAAACTGCGCCAGGCAGCGCGTTAGTGTCGTTGAACCAGGTATTGCTGCTGCTGCCGAGCAGGGACTTTGCGCCGGTAGCGCTGGTAGCGCGATATACCTGGTAGAGAGCCGCTCCGGGAACATAGTACCAGGATAAACTCACTTTGTAGGTATATATTCCATCGCTGGCTCGAATATTGGTGGTCGCCTTCAGCGGTGTGGGGGTGAAGGTTTTGGTGGGCGTAGCGCTGCTGGTATATGTCATCGTTGGCGTGAAAGTTTTGGTTGGCGTTGGTGTATAGGTTTTTGTTGGCGTTGGCGTGCGAGTGTTCGAAGGGGTTGGGGTGTTGGTGCGCGTCGGCGTCGGGGTATAAGTTGCGGTCTGTGTTGGGGTATTGGTTCGCGTTGGCGTCGAAGTGAAGGTTGCGGTTTGCGTAGGTGTGGGAGTGTCCGTTGGAGTGGATGTAGAGGTTGGCGTATTGCTAGGGGTTAGGGTTTGAGTAGGGGTAAGGGTGTCGGTCGGAGTGGATGTTTGGGTGGGTGTGTCGCTGGGAGTGAAGGTAAATGTTGGGGTTGCTGTTTCGCTCGGTATAAGGGTTTGCGTTGGGGTGGATGTATCCGTGGGAGTGGGCGTTGCGGTCGGTGAATCAATGGGAGTCGAGGTTAGCGTTGGTGTCGGCGTGTTGGTCGGCGTTGGAGCATAGATTTTATCACGCAACCAGCCGCTGTTTGCGCCTGAATAGCTGGAAACGAACCAATTGCTCACCCTCATTGTCTGGCTGCCTGTTGCGGAGGCATTTTCTTCAATAACCGAAATCGTCCCATTGCCGTTTGCGTCCACATTCGCGGCGGTGACGACGGAGGTATGCCCGAACGTGGAGGTCGCGCCGAAGCTAAGGATGTCACCAGGTATGGGAGCTACGCCAATTGTGCCATTCGCGATTTTTACGAACAGATTGCCGGAATAATGCCAGACGACCTGGGAGCCATTTGCCTGATAGGGGGAGATCCCATACTTCAGATACATAAAACGCATCGACAACTCGACGCACTCCCATTCGTACTCGCCCCAAGCTCCTGGAAAGAAACGGACCAGCACGTCAGGCGCGCCATCCGCCCAGGGGCGCGGGCCGCAGGCGGGCATTCCCAGGTATACAGCCCCAAGCCGGTAGGGAGCGATCCCACCCGAGCCATTGAGGTAGGTGTCATAGTCACAATCCCCTTTCCACCAGGAAGGCGTGGGAAGGTCGGAAGCGCCGGGTAAGGGAGAACCACTCAGGCTCGAAAAGTTACCGTATTGCTGCGCGATCGTCGAAGGATTGTCGAGTGAATCGCTCGTAATCACGAGGCCTTCGAGGAGGTCGGTTGAAGCCAGCGTTGCGCGATTGGAGGGTCTTTCGGCGCTGGCGCGGATGATCCACAGACGATTTCCGGCTTCCACAACCCATTCTTCGATGATGACCGGCTTTCGGATAGTACCATCTATGTTTAGCTTGACCAACGACCTAAGACCGCTAACCTGTTGCCCGAAAAGGGTGACGCGTGAGGCGTCTGCTACAATTCCGCCCTGGTTGAGCCGGTAATTTCGGAGCAGGAGCTCGTATTCAGATTTGCCTCCTGGTGAGGCGACCGGCAGCGATTCCACGCCGGTTTGGGTTCCAAATGGGATGGCGAGAATGGAAAATTCACGGAATGGCTTCCAGGAGGTTAGCGTGGCCTGCTGGCTGGCAGCGCCTGGTTCGGCAATGGAAAAGTCCCCGAAAGGCAATTTTGTTGATCGAATGGTGATGGCAACGCCATCCAGTATCAGGGAAACTTCTTCAGGCTGTGCGTGAATTCCATTGACCGGGCTTTGGGCGCGGGCATTGGACAGGTTCCCGCCGCAAAATGCGGAAAGAACCAATCCGGACAGGATGATAATAATCGTGGCTTTGAAGGCAGGTAAGAAACCCGCCCTACGGGAGAACCGCGCCTTGGATGGGGCTGGCATATTTTTACCTTTAGAAGGTTAACAGGAACACCATGGATAGTTTAACATAGATTTAGGTCAGTGGTTCCTTACATAATTGTTTGTTGGCTTCTAATGGTATAATGTTGCCGATTAATTTCCGTTAGGAGCATTACTTGGCTTTCAACCCCCTGAATTGGCTTCTTGGGCTGTTTTCACTTGATATTGGCATTGACTTAGGGACGGCGAATACCCTTGTCAATGTGCGCGGCAAAGGGATCGTCATCAACGAGCCTTCGTGGGTGGCTATTGACAAGCGAACGCGCCAACCGCTGGCAATCGGTCTGGAAGCCAAGGAGATGATGGGCAGGACTTCCGGCTCCATTGCTGTCATCCGCCCTGTGCGCGATGGTGTGATCTCGGAGTTCGAGATCGCCGAAGCCATGTTGGAGTATTTCATCGGTAGAGTCCACGAACAGACGGTGGTGCCGTTGCCGCGGCCGCGCGTGGTCATCGGCATTCCCTCTGGCGTAACGGAAGTGGAGAAGCGCGCGGTATATGATGCCGCCATGTCCGCCGGCGCACGGCAAACTTTCCTGATCGAAGAGCCGATTGCCGCTGCATTGGGCGCTGGTCTGCCAATCAACGAGATTCATGGCAATATGATCGTGGATATCGGAGGCGGTACAACAGAGGTGGCTGTGGTGGCCGGTAGTGGTGTAATCGTCTCTCGCAGCCTGCGCGTAGCAGGCGATGAGATGGATCAGGAGATCGTCCAATTCGTGCGCAACAAGTACAACTTGCTGATCGGTGAGCGCGTAGCCGAACAAGTCAAATGGAAAATTGGTTCGGCTTTCTCCTTGCCAGTGGAGAAAACGGATGAATTGCGCGGTCGCAACCTGGTCACAGGTTTACCAGAAACGATTGAAATCTCCTCGGTGGAAGTGCGCGAGGCGTTGTCCTCTTCCACGCAGGTGATCATTAATACAATCAAAGATGCGCTCGACGAAGTGCCGCCGGAGATTGTGGCCGATCTGATGGAAAGCGGCATTTGCATGGCCGGTGGCGGATCTCAGTTGCAAGGTCTACCCGAACGGATCAGCGATGAATTGAACCTGCGCGTATGGGTGGCTGAAGACCCGATGACCTGCGTTGTGCGCGGCGCAGGGTTGATCCTCGAAGATTTACAGGCAAACAGCCGCTACCTGGTTGGCTTAGAGCGCGGCAGCACGCGTCATTCATAGGCACAGCCAACCCTGCGGGTAACCGCGTGGCCGTGCACACTCGGGCGCGGTGTTCGAGCCTTACCAGAAATGAATAACAAGAAAAAATTTCCTCGCTCGTGGTTAACCGCCATCATCATCTTGTTGGCAGTGGGGGTGGTGGCTTTGGCTTTGGGCGGATATCTCTCATCGATATCGAATTTCGTCAACCGGGCGCTCGTGGACGTACAAACTTGGGTTTCGAGCCGTTACCAAGCGGTTGTGGATTTCATCACCGTGCCGCGCGATGTGGCGTCCCTCCGCCAAAGGAACGTTGAACTGGAAGCGGAGGTTGCCCGCCTGCAAACCCAGGTGATCACCCTCCAGCAACAGGTGACCGAGACGCAGATCCTCTCTGCACTGGTGGACTTTGCGCGCGCCAATCCAGAAAACAGTTACAAAGCTGCGGCTGTCATTGGGCAGGACCCCAGCCCATTCCTCCGTTATATTCTCATCAATGTCGGCTCGAATGACGGTATCCACCGTGGAATGCCGGTTGTGACGTACCAGGGTTTGGTTGGCCGTGTGGATGCGGTTACCGCCGACGCGGCGCGCGTCCAATTGGTCACCGATCCGGCCTCAGCGGTGAACATCACCTTGCAGAATTCTGGAGCCCAAGCGATGTTGGTTGGCTCGATCACCGGAAATCTCTCGCTCGATATGATCTCGCAGGATGTGACCGTCCAGCCCGGCGACGTTGTACTGACCTCCGGCTTGGGAGGCGGGTATCCAGCCAATATTCTGGTCGGGCAAGTGATCAGCGTCCGCAAGCTGGATTATGAATTATTTCAGCAGGCTGCCGTCCAACCAATCGTCAATTATGACCAGCTTCACTTTATCCTGGTTATCACCAACTTCAAGCCAGTCGAGATCGCGCCGTTGATTCCGACGGAGACGCCGTAAGCTGGATTTGACAATCCAGCTCAGCAAATAGTTGCAGAGCGAACTGAATATCGCGATACAAACATGACAATCCTGATATCTCTGCCCGTTCTCTTGCTGGCGATGGTGGTTCAGACTGCCGTCGTCAGTCGTATCAACCTTTTGTATGGCAGCGGCGATCTCATCCTGGTCATCTTGGCGGGCTGGGCTTTGCAGGAGCGCGTTACCGCCTCCTGGCTGTGGGCAGTGATTGGCGGCGCCTTGGTGGCTTACGTATCGCGGCTGCCCTGGTTTGTGCCTTTGGTGGGCTATCTACTGGTGGTCGGCCTGGCGCGCCTTTTGCAGCGCCGCGTCTGGCATGCGCCACTGCTGGCAATGTTTATTGTTTGTTTTTTCGGTTCGTTGGCTTTTCATGCCCTGTCGCTCTTCTCACTCAGATTCATTGGGGATCCACTGCCCATTGCCGATTCTTTTAGCCTAATCACCCTGCCAAGCGTGTTGCTCGATCTGCTGCTGGCTATTCCGGTTTACGTCTTGATGCGCGACCTGGCCGGTTGGCTGCATCCGGCGGTGGTGGAATCATGACCACTGCCTCTTCCCCTTCCCGTTTCCAGGGTTGGCGGTTCATTACGATCTATGTGGTCTTTGGCCTGGTATTGGTCGTTTTCCTCAGCCGTCTTTTCAATTTACAGGTTCTGCAAGGCTCGGATTGGACTGCCCAAGCAGAGAAGAACCGCACACGGCAAATCAGCGAGGCGCCGGCGCGCGGCATTATTTACGATCGAAATGGATATATCCTGGCGCGTAACATCGCCTCGTATGATATCGTCATCACTCCAGCCGATCTTCCAGACGACGAGGCAGATATCGAGCGCATCTATCGCGAGCTTGCTGCCCTGACCGGTATTCCGGCAAGCCAAGGAACAGTGGAAGATGCCAAACTGCTAGACGTCTGCACCTCTGGGCCGGGCATTACCCAATGGGTGGATTTGGGCGCTTCCAACGCGCCGTACGATCCCGTCAAGGTGGATTGCAATGTTGGCGAGGAGATGGCCATGGTCGTCCGAGAGCACGCGCTCGACTGGCCTGGCGTGAGTGTGGAAATTGCCCCTCTGCGTGACTATCCCACAGGCTCGCTGACGGCGAATGTGATTGGCTTCCTGGGGCCGATCCCGGCTAATGATGAGCAGGCTTATCGCGATCTGGGCTTCCGTCCAGGCCGTGACAAAGTTGGCTATTCAGGCGTCGAAGCCTCCTTGGACGATCTTCTCATCGGGACACCTGGGAGGCGCGTCATCGAGGTGGATGTGGCTGGACAGGAGTTGGGCAATCTCCAACCGCCGCTCACGCCGGAGGCCGGAAAGAACGTGACCCTGACCATCGATACCCGCTTACAGGAGGCAGCTCAGGCTGCCTTGGTCACCGAAATCGATTCTTGGAATGAATACTATGGCAGAATCCGCATCTCCAGCGGTGTGGTCATCGCCATGAACCCGAAGACGGGCGAAATCCTGGCAATGGTTTCCTACCCGACCTACGAGAACAACCGCATGGCGCGCTTCATACCGGCCTATTATTACGAGCAACTCAGGCAAGATCAACGCCATCCATTGTTGAACAATGCCATCTCAGCGACTTACCCGCCGGGCTCGGTCTTCAAGCTATCCACTGCCACCGGGGCTTTGAACGAGGGCGTGGTCACATTGGATCAGATCATCAGCGCGCCGGGCGAAATCTTTCTGTGCGAGAAGTATTCACCAAACGAGCCTTGTACTGAAAGAAACCAGCGTCCGTTCGTGGATTGGATCTTCGACGAAAATCCGGGCGGTTTCGGAACGGTGGATTTTCTGCATTGCATTGCCTGGTCGTCCAACGTCTGTTTCTACAAGCTAGGCGGCGGCTACAAAGACGAGATTCCAGAGGGATTAGACATTTTGCGATTGAAGGAATATGCCCGAGCCTTGGGTTACGACCAGCCTTCTGGCATAGAATTGCTGGGCGAATCCTCTGGCCTGATCCCCGACCCGACCTGGAAACGGATCAACAAGGGCGAGAACTGGTCCACTGGTGATACCTACATCGCCAGCGTCGGCCAGGGATACGTGGCTGCAACACCGATCCAGGTGCTGATGTCCGCAGCAACCATCGCCAATAGTGGTAAGCTGATGCAGCCGACGATCATCCGCAACATCAAGGACAGCGAAGGCAATGTGCAGACTTGGTGGTGGAATCCTGCCGACCAAACAGCGACGAACACGCCAAGCGGTGCAGGCAGCTACCAAATCTCGCCCTTCACGCAGAACACCCGCTGGGATATTACCAAAGACGCGATCATCAAGGACTACCGTTGCGAGAACACCTATTGCACGGATACTGGTTTGATGAAGACGGTCACGCCGTGGGTGGTGAGCAAGATCCAGCAGGGGATGCGCCTGGCGGTGATGGACGGGCGGGGCACACTTCATCGCGACACCTCTTTCTTGAACTACCCAATTGCGGTGGCTGGTAAAACCGGCACGGCTGAATATTGCGACGATGTGGCTTCGGCACAGAACCGCTGTCAGTTTGGCTCCTGGCCGACGCACGCCTGGACGGTTGCATACGCACCCTTTGACAATCCAGAGATTGTGATTGTCGCGTTTGCTTACAATGCCGGTGAAGGCGCAAGCGTGGCCGGGCCGATCGTCAAGAAGGTGATGGACGCCTATTTCGAGATCAAGGCAATTGACATCGCGCAGGGTTTTATTGGGGGGCCGTGAAATAAATCTATGGGGATGCAGTATAATCGCCGGAAATGAGTAATACCGCAGCATTGATCGACATCAAAGGCATTCGAGATGGCTTGTTGGTTAAGCTTGGAGAGGGGGGGTGGCCGGCTTTACAAGCGGCGCTCATCAACGCGATCGACGAACGGCAGGCTTTCTTCAAGGGCGCCCGACTCGCATTGGATGTGGGAGGGCAGGAGCTGCGCGTAGCCGAATTAACCCCATTGCGCGACCTGCTCTCGGACCGCGGTATCTTCCTGTGGGCGGTCTTGAGCGAATCCTCGATCACCGAGCAGACAGCGAGAAATCTGGGGATGGCAACACGCCTTTCAAAACCACGCCCGCCTGTGGTCCGACCGGCTGCGGAGCCTGGCGAGGGCGAGGGCGCGCTCTGGCTGGCGCATACGCTACGCTCAGGCACGCGTATCGAGTATCCTGGTAATGTGGTCGTGATGGGCGATGTAAATGCCGGCGCGGAGATCGTCGCAGGAGGCAGCGTGGTGGTCTGGGGGCGGTTGCGTGGCGTGGTTCACGCCGGCGCGCAAGGCGAGAAAGGTGTGCAGGTCTGCGCGTTGGAACTTTCGCCGACACAATTGCGAATTGCCAGTGAGATTGCCGTCTCACCCAAGAGGAAGGGCAAACCCCAGGCAGAGATTGCCAGCTTGAAGGATGGAGCCATCGTGGCTGAGCCGTGGCAGACAAAGGAATAAACGAATTATGACAGGAACGGTACTGACAGTAACGTCTGGGAAGGGCGGCGTCGGCAAGACGACTGCGATTGCCAATATCGGAGTGGCATTGGCAGCCAAGGGGCAGAAGGTCATTTGCGTTGACGGCGATATTGGCTTACGCAATCTGGATGTGGTGATGGGCCTTGAAAATCGCATCGTCTACGATCTGGTGGATGTGATCGAGGGCCGTTGTCGGCTACGCCAGGCGATGATCCATGATAAGCGCTTGCCCGAGCTGTATCTGATCCCGGCAGCGCAGACGCGCGACAAGACCGCAATCTCGCCGAGCGACATGGCGCGCTTGTGCAATGATCTCCGCACGGAGTGTGACTGGGTATTGATCGATTCGCCGGCTGGCATCGAGCGCGGCTTCCATAATGCCATCGCTGGCGCGGATAAGATTATTGTGATCACCAACCCGGAGATTTCAGCGGTGCGCGACGCCGATCGCGTCATTGGCCTGGTGGAAGCTGAGGAAAGGGAGGCGCCGCAGCTCATCATCAACCGGTTGAATCCGGCTATGGTCAAGCGCGGCGACATGCTTTCGGTGGACGATGTTCTCGACTTGTTGGCGATCAAGCTAATCGGGCTGGTTCCCGAGGATGAAAATGTCATCGTGGCCTCCAACCGCGGCGCGCCGTTGACGCTGGATGCAAAGAGCAAGGCGGGGAAGGCGTTTCACAACATCGCCCGCCGCCTGCTGGGTGATGAAGTCCCATTCGATGAGCTTGACACCCCGGGATTATTGCAGCGTCTGCTGGGGAGGAAATGAGATGAGCTTCATTGACGATCTCCTCGGAAGAAAGAAGAGCGCCAGCAGCGCGAAAGAGCGCCTGCAATTCGTGCTGATCCACGATCGCACCGACCTGACACCGGCTGAACTGGAGCGGCTTAAAGACGACCTGATCGAGGCCATTTCACGCCACGTAGAGATCGACTCGGCTGCGGTGAACATCGCCGTGACGCAGGAAGGGCGCAGCCAGCGCCTGGTGGCTGATATTCCCCTGCGGAGCGCCGGTCGTCACCACAGGCGCTGAACCTATCTGCTTTTACTGTCATGCTGAGGAGCGTTCTTTGCGACGAAGCATCTCTTCCCACATTGGGGGAGACCCTTCGCTCCGCTCGGGGTGACAGATTGTAGCTGGTGATATTCTCATGTTACGCGGTGAATTCTGGAGGCACTTCGATTTCGGGTTGCTGGGCGCGGTCGTGCTGGCCAATGCCTTTGGCATTGCCATGATCCGCTCCGCGGTAGCCGGAAATACCACGCTGTTGCCGTCGGTCGAACGCCAGATCATCTATGCGGGTATCGGCTTGGTTGTCATCGTCCTGGTTACCATACTGGATTACCGCTATTGGTCATCATTGAGCCGCCTCGTATACATCGTTACGATGGTCTTTCTCATCATCCTGTACGTTTCGGGTATTGCCCGCTTTGGCGCGGCGCGCTGGTTTACGGTCGGTTCGGTCTTCATCCAGCCAGCGGAAATTGCCAAGATGGCAATGATCATCGCCCTGGCCGATTACTTTACCCGCAGCTCTGAAGCGAGGCGTGACTGGCTGTGGATTGCCAAGAGCCTGTTCATTGCCTTTGGGTTGATGGTGTGGATCCTGTTGCAGCCCAATTTGAGCAACTCCATCGTCATCATGGTCATCTGGGGGGCGATGGTCTGGGTGAATGGCTTGCAGCTCAAGCACCTGGCCATAGTCAGCGCGGTCGTGGTTGCTATCGTGGTGATCGGTTTTCCCTTTCTACAAACATACCAACAGGATAGGGTGCTGAACTTCATCTTCCCACCGACCAGCGCCAGCTACGGGGCGACGTATAATGTGCTGCAAGCGCTGATCGCTCTCGGATCCGGTGGGTTGTTCGGCAAAGGCTACGGCCACGGCACGCAGACCCAGCTTCGTTTCATGAAGGTGCGCCATACCGACTTCATCTTTTCGGTGATCGGCGAGGAGTTTGGGTTGGTCGGCACAGTGTTAACCCTTCTCCTGCTTGCTTTCATCATTTACCGCTGCCTGCGCGCGGCCAGGCTGACGAACGATCCCTTCGGCTCGCTGCTGGCTTACGGTGTGGCGGTATTGATTGCTTTCCAAGCTGCGGTCAACATTGCGGTCAACCTGAACCTGATACCAGTCACCGGCCTGCCTTTGCCGTTCATCAGCCAGGGAGGAAGTGGCTTGCTCTCGCTTTTGTTCGGCATTGGGTTGGTCGAGAGTGTTGTTGTACGGCATAAGTCTTTGGAATTTTCATAAAGAATTACTGCTTTGACCAGCGGATGGGATAGCGGATAAGCGGATAACGAATACTGAATGTCCGTTGGTCATGAGTAATTTTGGAGAATCTCATGTCAATTGCCCCTGTTCGCACCCGCTTTGCCCCCTCGCCGACCGGAAGGATGCATCTTGGCTCAGCCCGTTCGGCGCTTTATCCGTTCCTTCTCGCCCGTCGCACCGGTGGAACGTTCATCTTACGCATCGAAGACACCGACGTCAAGCGCACCGTCCCCGGCGCGGAACAGGAATTGATCGAGGGCCTGCATTGGCTTGGGATCGAGTACGATGAAGGCCCTGATATCGGTGGTCCCAACGGCCCCTACCGCCAGACCGAGCGACGCGAAATTTACCACGAGTATGCCTGGAAGCTGGTGGACTTGGGCCATGCTTTTCCGTGCTTCTGCTCTGCAGAGCGACTGGAGAAGGTGCGCCAAGAGCAGATGGCGAACAAGCAGAACCCGCGCTACGACGGCGCCTGTCGAAATCTCGATGATGACGCAGCGCGCCGCCGTGTCCGCTCCGGTGAGAAGTATGTCATCCGCTTCAAGATGCCCAAGGTAGGTGCGATCGTCACCAGCGACCTGCTGCGGGGGGCGATCACGACCGAAAATTCCGCCCTGGATGATTCTGTGTTGCTTAAGTCCGACGGCCTGCCTACTTATCACCTTGCGGCGATGGTGGATGACCACCTGATGGGCATCACCCATGTCATCCGCGGCTCTGAGTGGCTGCCTTCGATGCCTTTGCACATTCATACCATTCGAGCCTTTGGTTGGGATGAACCGGTCTTTGCCCACCTCTCGGTCTTCCTAAAACCGACTGGCAAGGGCAAGATGAGCAAGCGCGAAGCTGTTGAGGCGATCAAGGACGGGTATTCGATCTTCATCGGCGATTTAAAGGAGTTCGGTTACATTCCCGAGGGTGTGCTGAATTGGATCGTGTTGATGGGCTGGGGTGTTACCGAAGGCGACGTGCTGACGCTTGACCAGATGATCGAACGTTTCGACATCAACCACATGAACCCCTCGCCGGCTGCGGTCAACTTTGCCAAGCTGGATCATTTCAACGCGACCCACATCCGCGCCTTGCAGACCGATGACCTGGCAGCGCGCCTCAAGCCTTATTTCCTGCGTGAACAGCTTCCCGTGGATGACGCCACATTATTGCGTGTCGTCCCACTCATCCGCGAGCGCCTGGTGACGTTGGATGACTGCCTGCCCTTTGCCGCTTGGTTCTTTCGCGAGACGGTGGCGCCGAAGCCGGAAGAGTTGGTAGGCAAGAATCTCAGCGCGGCACAATCCGCGGATGCCGCCCGCAAAGCCTACGAAATCCTGACGGGTTTGCCGGAGATCACCCCAATGAGCGCCGAACCTCCACTGCGCGCATTGGTGGAGCAGCTTGGGTTGAGCGCCGGGCAGGTTTTTGGCATCCTGCGCGTGGCGGTGACGGGACAGACGGTCAGCCCACCGTTGTTCGAGAGTATGGAGATTATCGGCAAGGAAAAGGTGCTGGAGAGGATGAGAGGGGCGATTGGGATGTTGGAGAGGATGGGATGAAAACTGATTTCCGAGATGTTGGTGAACTCGGAAGGTCGAGATTAAGGAGAAAGTTTTTCGCTAGCATTCTTTTTTATAAATGTCATGATTTCAGTGCGCACCCGCTCGAGATTCCCTACGAGTAGATGCCCGCCGAAATTCAGGCCAAAGAAACGGGCATTCGGAAACCGCCCTGCAATCAGTTTTGCCCCGGCGAAAGGCGGCATCGGATCATCCTCTGCATGGATAATTAGCACCGGAACAGAGATTGATTCAAATTCAACGTTTTCGTTCATACCAGGATTGGACACGCAGATGTCGTTGATAATGCCCTTGACGCGAAGGCTGATTGGCAAGAACCTTCGCATCACCATTGCTAACCATTCTTGCTCCGGCTCAGTGAGGCGGTTTTGAACAGCCGCCATAGACCAGAGCGCAAGCGCCGAGCAGCGGTTCGGATGCCTTAGAGCAAAATGGATGCAAGATGCTGTCCCAGCCGATGTTCCAACAAGCGCCGCTGTCGAAATTTCAAGTGTATCGAGTAGAGCTGCATAAGCGTCGGCCTGCGCGGCAGGAGAAGCATCCAACGGCGAGGGGCTCTGTATATAACCAAATCGAGAGACTGCTATGATCCGAAAGCCCTCACCTATATACATTCGAGACATGTTGATACCTTGGTCCGAGCCGCCAACAACGCCGTGTACCCATAAAACAGGCAAGCCGTCTCCGCAGTCAATATATTCAATTGGGCCGCATTCTGTCATGGCGACATGGCTTCCGGAGGCGCTCACTCTGCCTCTAGCGGCAGCCAGGTCTTGCTTATAGTGAGAGTAGAACATTATTGATCAGCCAACAGTGATTTCTATAAAGGCTTTTGGATATGTAGAGCTCCGTTTAAACGCCTGGCTATGTGCTTCACTAAGCAAATGGAACAGGCCCAGACTCAATGAGTTCTTTCAAGCGTGATGCGAATCGCGCAGCCGGAGCGCCATCTATAACATCATGATCGAAGGTTACAGTCAAGTTTAGGAACTCTCGGATTTCAATCCGCCCTTGAGACATCATGGGCTTCTGAGTGATACCACCGAGTGTGATGAAGAGCGGGGTTATTGCAATTGGGATCGCCCAACCTCCACCTTTACCGAACATTCCGACTGCGGTGAGGGCTACAGTTCCAACATTTTTTTTCAGCCATCTGGGGCTCCTACTCACGATCCGATAAAAAAGCCTACGCACAAACGCTGGTACCAGCCAGAAGAGGCGCTTGGACTTATTTCGTGGACCTCGCGCTCGTTCGCTTGCTGTTGTTTGTATCGCGCGGATTTCTTCATGGATGACCTTGAACGTTTTACTGTTCACCGAGCGGATGATATGCGAAATGGGGAACTTCTGATCGCCTTGTGTAGCCTCCACTACTGTGGCTAGATCGACTTTATCAAACAGAACAAGCTCGCTTCTCCAATTGCGTATGGCGTGTACAGCTTTGTTTTCGTCTACGGCTCGACCGACACAAGAAATTATAAAGGCTGTAAATGACAATTTTTGTCCAGTCTTGGCTTCGTATTCCTGAATGAATTGCCGGGTGTCCGTCACATCAACTTCAAGCAATCCGTGAATTGGATGCTATAATGCCCAAGCATTAAGTGTTTCAAGCACATGCTTCCTGTTTACTGGAAATGGGATCGTCAGGAAAGTCTCTTCGCTTTGTGACATGGAGTATCAACCTTAGGTTCAAAATTCACGCAAGGTAAGGTACACAAGAGTTCAAAGGAGGTGGCGGCATAGTAAGAATATTCATGTTTTTTCGAACCAAGAGAAAATCCTCTGAACCGAACCAGTTATCGATATTATACAGCGTAAAAGGGCGGAGAAGTTTTGGGGTGAATTCAGTGAGGTATAGCCAGCGGATATGATAGCGGATAAGCGGATGCACGGCAGGTAGGCACTTTTCCGTTTACACCGCACCCCCTGGCACTGCCCACCAGGGCAAGTGTGTGGTGGGTCCAGGTGTCCGCTCCGAATCCGCTGGAGAGCGGTGCTAATGAGACGCTATGTCTTCTGCATTAGACAAATTCCGCAACGGCTATTTGCCGTTTAGAAGAAAAACTTTGACGATGAAGCTTGATTCGCTCGATTTCGTGTAATGTTTCTGCCGAGAAGTAACTTTCGCCACAATTTGGACATGATACCAACGGAATATTTTCAACAATAAGTAGTTTCTCGCCTTTACCATAATTGCGAGTTACAAAACGAGTATGAGCGCCTTCTTTACCACAGATGTCGCAAATCAGTGTTGCTATATACGCTGCCTCAGACTGTCGTGATGCGGCTTTAGATACCAATCTCGGTCTTTAAGTAGCAGTCCTAACGGGATAAGGCTGATGAGTAGCGAGAACAAATCGAGCCAGCCAAACTCATCAGTGATTGACAATACGGCAATAATTGTTAGCATAAATAAACCTAGATAGAAGGCGAAACGATTTTGTCTTCTTATAAAAAAGGCTATACCTGCTAACATTACAGAACTGCCAAATGCTAAAATAATGATCATCGATTTAACTATAATAGGTACTGTTGTCAGGTGATTGCCGCCAAAAGCAATAATGATTGTATAAGCCAACCAGAAAACAGCATTTAGGCTGATAAATATGGTAGTAACAGAGACTGAACTTGGCGCGTCTTTCATGCTTTGCGCTATTACGCTTTCTCCGGCATCCCCTCATATCGAACCACAGATTCCGCTTTGCCAGCGTTGGCAAAGCTCTGGTTGCGATGGTCTCTTTCATCCAGCCCAATACGCCGGAAAACATCTGCCCAACAACTGACATCTTTGCTATACTCTTCTACCACCGCATTCTGGACGGGCTGCGTTTCCCATTGCGGATGTTCTGCCACAAATTGCGCGTAGATGTGCTCGGCGTGATCTTCAAATTCGGCATTAAAAAGGAATGCACGGCGTAGACTGACCAATGCCAACAATCCCGCAATCACCCGATACGACCAGACGATCAGCCAAGGAATGGGCGGGACCAGGTACCAGGGGTCTGGCAGCCCCTCGGCTTTCATCTTCTCTTGAATCACCAGAAGATGCCAATATTCGTTATCTTGGGCTTCCCGTCCCCAAGTGACGATCAGGCGTGCTTGTTGCACCTTCGCCAAGTTGCGATAGCCTCTCGTCATCCGTCCATATTGCCGAATTTCCCAAGCTCGATAAGGAATGCAGGCCAGCATTTCGAGAAGTTTCGCTTTAGCCAGCGTAGTTTTCCGGCCTGTCACCAGATCCATGGCAAAGAAAAAGAAGCGCGCCGGCAAGGAATACGCAACCCGTGGCCGCGCCATGGATGAGAGCTGTTCCCGTTTGAGAGCAAGACTGGACTGATCCATAGGTTCCTTTTTCCACAGCAGGGATAATACCCCGAATCGTTTAGGCTTTTATACGAGGCGGGGTTAGGATATATATAGAAATTATAGCATAGGCTTCATATCTCAACGTGAAAACTACCACGATCGAACTCCAGGAAAGAAAAGACCCTCAGATACATGAGGGTCCAGGCTGGGGGCGGAGGAGTCGAACCTCCACATACAGATCCAGAGTCTGCTGTCCTACCATTAGACGAGCCCCCACCAACCGAGCGGGCGTATTCTATCACACGTGCGCGCCGCCGTCCAGTTGAGTAGCCTCGCGCGCAGCGCGGCGGGTATTGTCTTCAATATCCATGAACATAAGCATCGCCTGCGCTACAGCCTGCAGCACGATGAAATAGACCACGCCGCGCAAGGGCTGCTCGAAAAGGCTGATGAGGTTCATCGCATAATCGGTATATCCCATCCCCATCCAGTATCCGCGCGCGATGGCCAGTATTACCGAAACAAGCTGGACGAACCACTGCGCGGCGAAGATACCTACCACCACCCAGGAGAAAATCTTGGCGATGGATGCCAGGCGCAAGACGATATCCTTGTCAAAGTACGTCCCCGGAAAACCACTGCGTTGTTCTTTCATCTTTCAGCCTCCAATTCTGTTGTTATAATAGACACGAGAAGAATATCGCATAAGGCGAGAATATGAATAATAATACCGAGCAATTGGCTCGCAGGGGATTGCCAAATCCCCGCCGCCGGACTTGCCGGTCCGGTTGAGCGAGCGTAATAGAATTATACGCCAGAAGGACACATTGATGGATACCAATGAAACCATGCCAAGCAACTTCATCATCGAAGAAGTGGCCAAAGACCTGAAGAACGGTCGCTTCACGTATGTGCGTACGCGCCTGCCGCCTGAACCGAACGGCTACCTGCACATCGGTCACGTCAAAGCCTTCCTGATCGACTACACCACGGCCAAGACCTTCGGCGGCGAGCTGTATCTGCGTTTCGATGATACAAATCCGGCCAAGGAAGAAACCGAGTTCGTCGAGGCGCAGAAGGAAGATATCCAATGGCTGGGCATCCATTGGGACAAGGAGACCTATGCCTCGGATTACTTTAACCGGCTCTATGAATGGGCCATCCGCCTGATCAAGATGGGATTGGCCTACGTGGACGATCAAAGCCCAGAGGAGATGAGCGCCAGCCGCGGAACCCTTTACAAGGTTAAGTGGGGCGAAGCGGAGATGGCGCTCAAGCCTGGCGTCGAGTCTCCCTACCGTAACCGGTCGGTGGAAGAAAATCTCGATCTGCTTGAACGGATGAAGAAGGGCGAGTTCCCCGAAGGCAGCCGCGTCTTGCGCGCCAAGGTGGACATGGCGCATCCCAATATCCTGATGCGCGACCCGGTCATGTATCGTATCATGCACACCCCCCATCACCGCACGGGCGACAAGTGGTGCATCTACCCGATGTACGATTGGTCGCACGGTCAGAATGATTCGATGGAGGGCGTGACCCATTCGCTCTGCTCGAACGAATACATCATTCACCGCCCGCTTTACGAATGGTTCCTGGAGCAATTGGACGAATTCCGCAGCCGCCAGATCGAGTTCTCGCGCCTTAACATCACCCATGCCATGATGAGCAAGCGCAAGGTGCGCAAGCTGGTGGAGAACGGCGTGGTGCGCGGCTGGGACGATCCCCGTCTCACCACGCTGCGCGGGCTGCGGAGGCGCGGCGTGCCACCTGAAGCGCTGGTGGATTTCGTCACCCACACCGGCGAGACCAAGAACGATAGTTGGGTGGAGATGGGCCAGCTCGAGGCTTGTATCCGTGACCACCTGAATAAAAGTTCGTTACGGCGTATGGGCGTGCTGCATCCGCTCAAGCTGGTCATTGACAACTATCCGGAGGATAAAGTGGATTGGATGGACGCCACCAATAACCCCGAAGATCCCACCGCCGGGACGCGCAAGTTGCCCTTCGCGAAGGTGCTGTATATCGAACAGGAAGACTTCCGTGAGTCGCCGCCGCCCAAGTACTTCCGGCTCTATCCTGGTAACGAGGTGCGGCTGCGCTATGCCTATCTGGTCACTTGCACCTCCGTCACGCGTGACCCGAAAACCGGCGCGCTGAGCGAGGTGCATTGCACCTACGACCCAGCCACGCGTGGCGGGGATGCGCCCGACGGACGCAAGGTCAAGTCCACGATCCATTGGGTCTCGGCGGCGCACGCAGTGAAGGCAGAAGTCCGTCTCTACGAGCAATTATTCACGGCCGAGCAGCCCGACGAGGTTGAGGAGGTCGAGAACATCCTTAACCCCCATTCACTCGAAACGTTGAGTGATTGCTACGTCGAGCCATCCTTAGCCGATGCCAATCCGGGAGAGAAATTCCAATTCGAACGCACCGGCTACTTCTGCGCGGATCTAGATTGCGCGCCTGGTAAACCGATTTTCAACCGCACGGTGACGCTCAGGGATACATGGGCGAAGATAGAGAGAAAGGCATAACCAGAACAGTTATAATCAAGATAAGGTAAAATCCAGTTTTACTAAGGTAACGAAGGTACTAAAGGAGTCGGATTATGACTGCAATAGAAGCTTTACAGTCCGTACAATTTATTACATCGCGAGGTAATCGCTTCGCTGTCATTGGCGCGGAAGATTGGGAAGCTTTGATCGAATGGCTCGAAACTTTGGAAGACTTGGAGATCGTTCGTAAAGCCTTTGACGACCTGAAAGCCGCTGGCGGAGATCGTAAAAAAGCCGGTTGGATCGAGTGGGAAAAGGCTCTTGCTGAATTATGACAGGAAAATATTCGGTCTATATCACACCGGATGCACTCTCTGAAATAAGGAACCTGCCTGGAAACTTCAAGCAGAGGGTGAAACGGGCGATATCCGCTTTGGGTGGGGATCCTGCGCCTTCGGATAGTAAGCAACTCAACTTGAGTGTCATCGACCCGAGCATAGCTCTTGAGCGCGTTGTGCGGCGTATTCGCATGGGACGGTGGCGTGTTGTCTATTCCATTATCGAATCAGAGAATGTGATTGACATACTGGCTGTCCGGAAACGACCTCCATATGATTACGGCGATTTAGGGAAATTGCTGGGGCAGAAATAATAAAGGATCATTACATGACAATATTCGGATACATCCTCGCAGCCCTGGCTGCTATCGCCGCCGGGTTGATCAACGCCCTCGCCGGAGGCGGAACGCTGATTACCTTTCCTGTGCTGATGGCGGTGGGACTGCCCGCCGTTGCGGCCAACGTGACCAATACCGTAGCGCTTTGCCCCGGTTACCTGGGGGGCACGCTGGCACAATCCAAAGACTTGCAGGACCAGAAGAAGCGGCTGTGGATCGTGCTCCCAGCGGGAGTGCTGGGTGGTTTGGCCGGCGGCATCTTGCTTTTGCAAACCGGCGAGAAGCTATTCACCCAATTGGTGCCGTTCCTGATCCTGCTCGCTTCCACTTTACTGGCGGTGCAGAATCCGGTGCGCAAGTGGCTGACGCGCCGGCAGGAGGCAGGCAAGGCCGGCATCGCCTCCGATGGGTGGGCTTTCCTGCCCATTTTCCTGGCGGCCATTTACGGTGGCTATTTCGGCGCGGGGCTGAGCGTCATTATCCTGGCGGTGCTGGGACTGGTGATGAACGATAACCTGACGCGCTTGAATGCCACCAAGCAGGGCGTCGCATTCGCCACCAATGTCGCTGCGGCGCTGTTCTTTATCTATTCGGGGAAAGTGAACTGGCTGGTGGCGCTGGTGATGGCCGTTGGTGCGTTGCTCGGTGGGGCGATCGGGGGGAGGCTGGCCAGCAGGATCAAGCCGAACACGCTGCGCGCGGTTGTGGTGACGATCGGCTTTACGGTGGGGATCATCTACTTGGTGAAAACGTTATGGTAGTGCGAGAGATCTAGTTGCGAGAGGCTGAGACGGTGAGAAGGTATTTACAGAATTGAAGTATGAGAAGTTATGACCTTGTTTTTGCGCAAACAGAGCCAGTTTCTAATCGATAGTGCAAACAGAAGGCAATTCTAATCGGCGAAATCGCACTTTGGACAACTAAAAAGCCTGCCAGGCGGTATCATCAGGAAATTG
>Ga0233425_10000407_pt1 | contig 113806 bp, 80 predicted proteins | sample Watercolumn_Towu_2_FD_181712 | JGI IMG/M metagenome (GOLD analysis project Ga0233425, IMG submission 181712) | Freshwater microbial communities from Lake Towuti, South Sulawesi, Indonesia - Watercolumn_Towuti2014_140_MG | ecosystem: Environmental > Aquatic > Freshwater > Lake | place... | reverse complement strand
ATACAGCAGGTAGAGCCATTCACCATCGAAGTGCGATGTGGGCAGACCGTCCGTGATCAGAATCACCTGACGATTCGGCGTGTCTTGACTGGCCAGCAACCGGCGAGACATATGCAGCGATCGCTGGATGTTGGTGAAATGCGCCGGGACCTGATACTCGCTGACGTCCGCGCGACTCATGTCGATCCGGAAACGGACGATCGGATCGAAAAGGGTTACTGGCCGCGGCAGGAGTTCTACAATCCCGCCGGGTGGACAGAGTCTGGCGAAAGTGTACATCTCGATGAAGTGCAGATAGTCTCCGGGATACTCCCGCCGGATCAATCCCTCCAACGCCAACGCCATGCGCTTGACGTTGATGTACTGGCCGTCGTAGCGCATCGATCCGCTCATGTCCATGATGACCACCGACGCGCACTTCGGTGAATTGCGCGTGCGGTGCACTTCGATGTCCTCGGCCCGCAGGCGGAGCGGTCTCTGTCGACCTTGCCGCAGTAGTGCATTGACGAACGTCTGCGGTATATCCATCTGCGTGACGGAATCGCCGAATTCGTACGGCTTGGTCTTGAGCAATTCCACGGGCCCTTCACCAACCACCGGCCCCTGGTGCCGACCGCTGCGCGATGGCTGCAGTTGGCTGAAGATGCGTTCCAGCAACCGCCCCTGAAACAAACGGTAGGCGCGCGGCGTCAACTGCAGCCGGCCGCCATCATGTTCAAGCCCTTGTTGTTCCGCCAATTGGCGGAGATAGTCCTTGATGAGCTGCTGCATTTCCCGCAGTTTGTCCGCATCACCTTCTTCGGTGAATTCGGCCAGCGCCTCCAAATCGACGACGGCGATCCGCGCGGTCTGGCGCGCCTCCTCCAATTGCCTGAGCAGGTCGTCGATCTTCTCCAGCTCCTCCTTGACTTCAATGGCCTCGGGAATGGAGAGGGGTGTCCGGCCGGTGAACGCATACTTCGCGGCCAGTTCCTCGATCTGATACTTGCTCCCCAGGGCTTCCATCACGCGCATCAACTGCCGCGAGAAAGCCGAGAGGTCGTCCCCGGTGGCGTACCAGAGCCTCTCCAGCTCGTAGACCTGTTCTTCTTCCACGGCCAGTTGATAGCGCGCAGCGTGGCGGTGCGGTGGTTTTGCCGCGCGTGCCGAGGATTGAAAGACACGCTGGGCTTCGCGCTGTACGGAATCGGTTTCGTACTTGGCAAGGATCTTCCGTTTCCGCTCCAACAGCAGCGCCATCAACGCCTCCAGGCTGGGCCCCAGGCCGGCGATCTGACTCGGATCCAGGCGGATCGCGCGCGCCAATTCCTCTTCTGTCAGCGTGCGCCGGGAACCGAACATCAACAGGTGCTCAAAGGCCGCCGACACCACATCGGGAGGCGGTTGCGTGGGACTGGGGAATCTGCGGGGATCGAACTTCTGGTAGGTGTGAATCACACCGCCTAAATGTTGCCGCCGTGCCATAGTTGCGACCTGCCCGTGCTCGGGGATAGCCCACCCGACTGCGACGTCGGCGAACCATCAGGGGATTTCGTAGACGACCACTCCGCGGTGCTGTGATCGCGAGATTCGATCCGTGGCGTAGAGGCCCGCCAGCACGAACTCCACGCACGCGGCCCGCACTGCCGGGTCTGCGGAGGCATTGACCTCAAACGCCTTGTCCCACACCGGCGGCACTCTTTTCAAGAGCCCGGCGTATCGTTGCGAAGGCAGCAGATCTCCGACCTCGATCTTCACCCCGCGCGAAAAGATCTCGGCAATCTCCGCCAACCCGTGTTTGTCCACGTACTCTTCGAATACAGCGCGTACGGCTTCCGCTACGACGGCATCCAGCACCTGGCGCTCCGTCATCTGATGGCTGCCCATCAGGTCCAGTTCCAATTTGCCGAGCGACGATGAGTACAAGTGACCCAGGTCACTGATACGCGGCACCGAAGGGCGTTCCCCCAACACCACACCGCGCTGCCGGGCAGACGCGATCATGGTGCGGTAGTTGGCGATACTGAAGCGGGCGCTGACACCCGACTGCTGGTCGACGTATTTTGACTTGCGCGCCTGCAGTGTGATCTGCTCAATGGTCTCACGCATGAAGTACGGTACGACTACGGGGTAGTCTCCCCCCAGTTCCACACCGGCTTCCTGTTCCATGATCTGAATGCCCAGATCCCGGTCGCGGGGATAGTGCGTGTGGACCACCGAACCAACGCGGTCCTTGAGTTGCGGAATCACCTTGCCGCTGCGGTTGTAAGTCGCCGGATTGGCGGAGAAAAGGACCATGACGTCGATGTCGAAACGGATCGGGTAACCACGTATCTGTACGTCCCGTTCCTCCAGGATGTTGAACAGCCCCACCTGTACCAGCTCATCCAGTTCGGGCAGTTCATTCATCGCGAAGATGCCCCGGTGCATGCGCGGAATCAATCCAAAGTGCAGTGCCTCTTCGGTGGACATGCTCTCCCCTCCGGCCAGTTTGGCCGGATCGATCTCGCCAATCACATCGGCGAACTTCGTCCCCGGAGACAACCGTTCCGCATAACGCTCTGCGCGCGGCCACCAGGCAATGGGCACTTCATCCGCGGCGTGCGAGGCAACAAACCGCTGGCACACTCCGCTGATCGGCCGGTAGGGGTCCTCGTGAAAAGGAGCGGCAGGAATGTCAATGTACGGGATCTCGGCATCGAGAAACCGTACTAGCGAACGCATCAAACGGCTCTTCGCCTGTCCCTTCTCCCCCAGAAACAGCACGTCGTGTCCGGCCAGGATGGCGAGATTGATCTCGGGAATAACCGTATCTTCGTAACCGACAATGCCGGGAAACAGCTCTTCGCGCGCCGCAAGTTTCGCCACGAAATTGTCGCGAATCTCTTGCTTCACGGTCCGCGATAGCCAACCGCTGTCGCGCAACTCCCGTAAAGTCCGGGGCTTGATGCGTGTATCCGTCATGACGTACCGTCGCTCTGGTGAACTCGTAACGCCGATCGGAGCTGCTGCTGGGATTATAGCGCTCCGCGACCTGAAACCAAGGGAATGCTCTTCTCGCCCGCAGCCAGGCCGATTGGGCCGCCAGAGCACCTTGCGCTGAAGTGCGATGGCTCACATCGCCTACACGCGTCCCGTTACTCTTTGGCAGCCGCCAAGATAGAGGAACGCGGCAGCCGCTCAGTTCTGGATCATGTTGACGTTGATCCGGGCACGGAAGGGAGTCTCCCGCACGGTGGCCAGCAAGGCCGGACTATGGTAGACCGGCACGGGAGTCCCCGATGTCGCATCCTGGAACTGAACGACGCAAACACCAAGATTGCCTCCGGCCAGTACCCACTTCACCCGGTGTTCACCGGGAGACAACTCCAGCTTATAGACTCCTTTAGTGGCTTTGGTTCCACCGACTTCGCCGAGCACACGGCCGTCGATTGCCAGGACGGCTTGTCCGCCTTCCGGCGTGCCTCCGTTGTGTACAACATTCACCGTCGTCGGCATGTTCATGAACAGAAAGCCAACAAACTCCATACGCACGCGTCCGCGAACCAAACCCGCTTGTTGCAGCAGCTGCGAAATCGCCGAGTCGGTGAGTTGCAGCCCGCTGGCATACTTCCAGAGCACTCCCACGTCGTTCCCCTCGACCTGCAGGCGGCCGATCAGGCCACGAAGGCTCTCCGGCGGCAGAAACGCCGGCAGCGGCGGTGACGGTCGGCGCGCGGCGCCGGCAGCCAGGATACTTGACGGCACCTCCTTGGTGCCGGTTTCTGCCCTCTTCTTCTCCGCAGCCTGGATCTGGCTGTCCAACCGGACTCTCGTCAGTCCGCTCGCGCCAGGCAGTGCTTGGCGTGCCCAAAACAGAAACCGCGCATGGGCGGCGGACTGGAATTCGCGCTGCACCGATTCAGCCGCGGTGAACCAGGCATCAGCAACCTCCGCTTGCTGTTCCGCTTGCGCGGGATTCTTGGCGTCCTTTGCGGCAGCTTGCCGTACCAGGGGATCAGAACCCTTGGCCAGATGCGGCAGGCCATTCTGCCAGTCGCCGCGGTCAAAGCACAGAAAGGCTCCGTAACGATGGTGCAGTTCCGCATTGTTCGGATCGTTGCGGAGTTGTTCCGCGACTTGTTCGGCTTCCGACCATTTCCGCCTGGCCTGACTTACCTGATCGCGCAGCTGTCGCATGGCTTTGCCCAGTTCCGGATCACGAGCGCGCGTAGCTGCGGAAACGGCGACCTGAGCTACGTCGTTCGCCAATTCAAACCTGCCCTCCCGCAGGAAATCGGGAACCAAGGCCTGTGCGGCCAACGCCAACTGCTTGCGGTCAGCACTCAGTCGTGCCTCTTCGCCGGCATGCGCGATCGTCAACGCTTTCTCCTGCAGAACATCTACGTCGAATGCCGCCGCCAATTGCTGCGAAATGGCCAGTGCTTTGGCGTAGTCGGCACCCAAAATCGCCTGCTCGCGAGATTCGCCGTAGAGGGCAAACTGAGCAGCGCTGTCGTTTCCACTGTCGCGTGCCAAACCGATGAGCTTGTCGCTTAGCGCGAGGTGATCCGCGGGACGCTTCACCGCCGCAAACTCCTCGGCCAAAACCTCCCGCACTCGGCGCACTGCGGCTTCCTGTTCCGCAGCCGCTGGTGGCCGGTGTCTGGCGATCGCGCCGTTCGGCAATGGCTTCCCCGGTTTCGTATCGCTGGTTTCGGAAGTCGGCACCGATCCCGGCGCCGCCGGAAGATCAGGAGTCACTACCGGGACCGCAGGTTGGGTCGGTTGCTCCGCGCCGGCGGAAACGGAACCAGCCGAAGGTTGGGTTGATGCGGGAGCGGGATTCGCAGTTGGTCCATCTGCCACGGATACTGGCGCGGGCGCGTGAGCGGCTGTTCCCGGATCGGGTTTATTCGGCGCCGAAGTCGGCGCCGCGGGCTGTTGATTGGGTGCCGGGGAAAGGGACTCGACCTTGGGCTGTTCAGCGGGAATTGCGGTCTCGGTCCGCAGTAGTTCAGCCCTGGTCGTCGCTGCAGCCTGGCCGACAGCATTGGGCAATGGCGCCACAGGGACAGCCGTCGTCGACGTACCCGACGACGGCCACATCGTGTACGCGACGATTCCGGCGGCAAGTACCGCCAAAACGAGAGCGGCCACTGCCAACCGGCCTGATCGCGCTGCTGCCAGACGCTGGGCCCGTTCCCGCAGCATCTGGATCGCCGTCGGTGGCTCCGAGACGATTTCGAACGAGTCCTGCATTTCGTGGGAGAGGTCCGTGTCATTGGGGGGCCAAACCACCCCGGCGTGGCTCGGGTCCGCCAACCGCGCCCTCAGGTATTTATCATAAAGCCCCTTTCTGTAAGGATTTAACAAGCAACTCGTCGCCTTGGAAATCTGACTGGCGACCTTCTGAGCGACCCGCGCGTGGGGACCGGATTTGTGATCCTTGACCAGCGTCATGCGCGCGTCCGATGCTTTGCGGATCACCTCCCGATCCGATTCGAATTGCGGCACTCCCAGCAGGCGGTAGTAATCCACCGGTTGCTCTTCGGGTGGAATTCCCAGCCAGGCCAGGTGCGGGTCAAAATGGTCGTGCATAGCGAATCCGTCAAACCATCCAGGCGGGGCAACTGTGGACCCCAGGAAGCGATCGCTCTCAGTTTAGCCGTCTTCGGCAAAACCGCATACCTGAAAGCGATTGGTCATCCGCCGACCTGCGTGTTTTCGTGGGCCGGTTCGTCGTCTTTTGCATTTGCCGCCGCGGAGAATTAAACTGCGACGGAGATGGCCGGTTCCGCCGGCAGTCACGTCCTGTAGTGCCGGCTGCCGCATCAGGCGGCGGCCGAGTTGGCGCAAGTACATCAGCCCAGGGGGAGTCGACGACATGTACTTCTGGCATATCGTACATTACGGTTGGTTCGCGTTCATGGCGCTGGCCATCCTGTCCGTCATTGGTGCATCCGTGTGGGAGACAACCGCGCCCAAACGGCGGCTGAAACAACTGGCGCGCGAGAAGGCCAGGCGGGAGCTGGAAGCTGCGCAGGCGGCGGCCGCTGCGGAACAGGCTGCCGAAGGGGACCAGGTCGCGGACGCCTCTGCTGGCCAGGAGCCTGCGTTGGAGGCCACCGTCGCCGCGACGAATGAACCAACGGTGCAGGACGCATCCGTGCCGGCCGAGTGAGATTCGGATTTCCAGCCGGGATCCGATGTCCGCGGCCACAAAGTCGTGAAAGGAATTGGCTATGCCACAGGCAGTCGTCGATCCCGAAGAACTGCGCCGGTTCGCACAAAGACTCAAGAAATTCAACAGCGAATTGCAGAATCAGACAACGCTGCTAGCCAACCAATTGGCTGCGCTCGGAGCCACCTGGCGCGATCAGGAGCACCAGAAATTCGTCGAGCAGTTTGAGCAGCACATGCGGATGATTGGCCGCTTCACGGAGGCGACCGACCAGTACATCCCGTATCTTGTCCGCAAGGCCGAACACATTGAAGACTATCTGCAATCCTGATCTGCTTCCGCGAGGACGCGACGGGAGACCCCTCATCTCCCAGCACCTTTTGAGCAAGGAACGCCGGCCGTGGATCGCTCAGCCAATGTGAGGTCGGTCGATGCGTTGAAGCAACTGCGCACGGCGCTGCTTGTGTTCGAGGCCTCCGCGCGCGACGCGCTGACCATGCTGGTGCTGGAAGTCCGCAAAGCGATCGACTGGCTGGAGAACGACCGCACGCAGTACTGGCCCGAGCAGTATCGCCAGGCTTCTGAAGCCATGGTGGAGGCTCGCAGCGAACTGGAACGCCGCCAGCTCACTTACGGCTCGGAGGAACCGCCGTCGTGCATCGAACAGAAGAAGGCCTTGGAGCGCGCCAAACGTCGCGTGCGGCTTTGCGAAGAGAAGATCAAAGCGGTCAAACGCTGGATCCGAGCAGTGCGTAATGAGCTGCACGAGTTCGAGGGTCAGGTGGCGCGCATGAACGAGTGTCTCGATACCGATCTGCCGCGAGCTGCAGCTTATCTGGAACGCCTGGCGGTAGCGCTCGATAAGTATCTGCAGACGACGGCTGCTCCTCCCCCTCCGCCTGCCGCGTCCGCGCAGCGCGCGGGAGATGGAGGTAGTCCCTCTCCCCCTTGAACCGACATTGCCGCGCGGTGTGATGGCCATGAAGACTTGGGATCTGCAAACCGGAGTAATTCGCTTGACCCGAGCCACGAAGAAGCTGCGCGATGAATGGGCGGCAACACAAGAACGGTGGGACGATCAGAATCGGCGCGACTTCGCCCGCAGCTATTTGGATCCGATCGCGCCGACGGTCACGCTGACCCTGACCGCCGTGCAGCGACTGGCCGAGGTTCTCGAACAAGCCCGTCGCGAATGCAGCGACGAGAACGAAAGCGAGTGAGTGTCGAGGAGATGGATAATATCACTGTCAATCACCAGCGCCAGCTGCTGGAAGACCTGGCTCGCGTGATAGCCGAGCGGGCACACGCTGAAACCTCCGTCCGCGCGAACCACGAAGCACGAGACACCGCCCATCGTCAGCAATACGACACGGAGCGGCAGCGTCTGTCTGCACAATACCAACGTGATCGGCAGGTCCTGCAAACGGACCGCAATGAGTCGTTGGCCGCAGCCGTGCGGACGTACGAAGCGGGAATTGAAGCTGCCTTGCAGCGGCACGACCGCACTTGCCACGAAACGGCCCGCCAGGCGGAACGGGCGTGGCAGGACGCTCAGGAAGAATCCGAAACCAACACCGGGCGATGGAAGGACCAGCACGAACAGACCGTGCGGGAGGCCGCACGTCGTATCCACGAATTCAAGGAAAAGATCCAGGAACGCCGCGATGAGCTCCAGACACTGGATGACGAAGCACAACGTCTCGTCCGCCGGCGGCGGTGCCGGCGCGCTGCGCGGAGACTGCCCGAATTGTCCGGAACGTGCCGCGGCTCGGAACCGTTAACCGTCTATGCGGAGCAACTGACAGCCGCCCGGGATCTGCTGGCCGGATTCGAACTCCAGCCGGCCGCGCGGTTCCTCGCCAGTGGTTCGCTGATCGCGATTCTCCTCTTGACGGCCATTGCGGCCACCCTGGCGGGAGTCCCGCTCGGTTTCATGGAATCCATGTCGTGGATGTGGGTCATCATCAGTGGCGCCGTAGCGTTGGGCGTGACGAGCATCATCTACGTCGCTGTCCGTCCCGTTGTCGTACGGCAGACTCTCGAGCAGTTCCAGCAGTTCCGGCAGGCCGTGGCCAACGCGAACAACTCCCTGGAAATTGCGACCAAGATCATGATCGCCGAGGCAGACAGCCGGCGACTGGCAGGGAAACAGCAATTGGATACCGAACTACGGCAGGCCGCCGAACAACTTGAACGCCGCCGGTCGGAGATCGGCACCCAGCGGGAAGCTCGGCTCAAGGATTCCGCGGACCAGCTGCAAGCTCAGCGGCAGACGATCACCGCGACTCGGCAACAGCAACAGAACTCCATCAACCAGCAGGTCGAAGACCGCCTGCGGCAACTGGAAACGCTGTTTGGCGCGCACATGCAGCGTCTGGAGGAACGCCATGGGCAAGAAACCGCTACCAACCAGGAGACGTTTCAACGCGCCTGGCAGCGTCTGGCACAGCGTTGGACGACCGGACTGCAGGAATTCGAGTCCGCCGTGGATGCGATGCATGGCTTCTGCCAGCAGCGATTTCCCGACTGGCAGGCGGTGGATTGGCGTACGTGGTCTCCGCGGAACACGGACCTGCCGGCACTGCGATTCGGTGCGTATTCAGTCCGGCTCGACATGTTCGAGAACGGGCTCCCCGAGGCGGAAGACCTGCGCCCCGTCCGGCAAACCTATTCCCTGCCCGCGGTCCTCTCCTTTTCCGATCGGCCTTCCCTGTTGCTGGAGGCCTGGGGGGACGGACGTGTGGCGGCCAGTCGGGCAATTCAGAACGCCATGTTGCGGCTGCTGACTTCGCTGCCACCCTCGAAAGTGCAATTCACCATCATCGATCCCGTGGGATTGGGACAGAACTTCTCAGCCTTCATGCATCTGGCGGATTTCGACGAGGCGCTCGTAAATCATCGCATCTGGACCGAGTCCGCACATATCCAACAGCGACTGGTCGATCTGACGCAACACATGGAAGATGTGATTCAGACCTACCTGCGCAACGAATACACGTCCATCAACGAATACAACCGCCACGCCGGGGAAGTCGCGGAACCCTTTCAAGTACTGGTCGTCGCCAACTTCCCCGCCGGGTTCTCCGATGAAGCAGCTCAACGGCTGCTGAGTATCGTCACCAGCGGTGCGCGCTGCGGCGTCTACACGCTGATCAGCACCGATTCCCGACTGGACTTGCCGCGCAATTTCCACCTGGTCGATCTCGAAGCCCACGCGGCCACCCTGCAATGGAACGGCACGCGTTTCTGCTGGCTCGATGAAGAACTCAAGGACCTGCCGCTGGAACTCGACGAACCGCCGGACGATCAGCAGTTCACGGAGATCATTCGCGAGATCGGGAAGCGGGCCAAGGAAGCCAGCCGCGTGGAAGTTCCCTTTGCCATGATCACGCCTCCGGAGACGGAACTCTGGTCCGGCGACAGCCGCGGGGACATCGAGGTCGCGTTAGGGCGAGCCGGGGCCACCAAACTGCAATACCTGCGTCTGGGCAAAGGCACGGCCCAACACGTGCTCATCTCCGGCAAGACGGGTTCCGGCAAGTCAACGCTGCTCCATGTGCTGATTACCAATACGGCCCTGAAGTACGGGCCGGAAGAAGTGCAGTACTATCTGATCGACTTCAAGAAGGGTGTCGAGTTCAAACCCTATGCGGCCTTCCGTCTGCCGCACGCGCGCGTGATCGCCATTGAGAGCGAGCGTGAGTTCGGCATGAGTGTCCTCGAGCGATTGGACCTGGAACTGCGGCAACGGGGCGACCTGTTTCGCGAATGCGGCGTCCAGGATATCCGCGGATTTCGTGATGCGCACCCCCATCGCGTCATGCCGCGCATTCTGTTGATCATCGACGAATTCCAGGAGTTTTTCGTACAGGACGACAAACTGGCTCAGGAAGCAGCCCTGCTGCTCGACCGCCTGGTGCGGCAAGGACGTGCCTTCGGCATCCACGTGCTGCTCGGCTCACAGACGCTCGCCGGCGCGTACTCGCTGGCGCGCAGCACGTTGGGCCAAATGGCTGTGCGCATTGCCCTGCAATGCAGCGAAGCGGACTCCCACCTGATTCTCAGCGAAGACAACACGGCGGCACGCTTGTTGCGCCGGCCTGGCGAAGCCATCTATAACGATGCCAATGGCTTGTTTGAAGGCAATCACCCGTTCCAGATCGTCTGGTTGGCAGCCGCGGATCAAGAGCAGTACTTGCGCACGCTGAGTTGCCTGGCGGCGACTCGCCGCCCCGAACTGCCGGTGCAAATCGTTTTTGAAGGCAACGTGGCCGCGAATCCGCGGGAGAATGAACTGCTGGCCAGCGCCTTGGTGAATAGCACTCCGGCCGACCGGCCGGGTCCCCCGCTTGCCTGGTTGGGTGCCGCGGTCGCAATCAAGGAGCCCACGTCGGTCACCTTTGCCCGGCAGAGCGGCGGGAATCTGCTCGTCGTGGGGCAACAAGAGGAACTGGCACTCGGCGTCCTGACAACCTCGCTGATCGGTCTGGCCGCGACAGGACGTGCTCGCAGCAGCGGGAACACCGTTCCCCGCTTCCGCGTGCTGGACGGCACCCGACCGGAGTCACCCGATGCCGGGTTCTGGCAACGCCTCGGGCACCAGTTGTCACTGGAGATCTCCGTTGGGACCCCATCGCAGGCCAGCACGATCGTGAGCGAACTGAGCGCCGAGACCGCGCGCCGCCAGGAGTCCGGCAACGAGCATGAACCCCCGCTGTTTCTCATTGTCTTCAACCTGCCCCGATTCCGGGAACTCCGCCGCGCTGACGACGACTTTGGCTTCAGCAGCTTCAGTGACGACAAGCCCCAATCCGCCGGGCAGCAGTTCACCACGCTCCTGCGCGAGGGCCCCGCGGTGGGCGTCCATACATTGATCTGGTGCGACACTTTCAGCAATGCCAGTCGGTGGATGGACCGGCAGACGTTGCGAGACCTCGACCACCGCGTGCTCTTTCAAATGAGTGCCACGGATTCCGCCAATCTGATGGACTCGCCGGCCGCCAGTCGCCTCGGCGTGCACCGCGCTTTGCTCTACAGTGAGGAACAGGGGCGGGCCGAGAAGTTCCGCCCTTACGGCACCCCATCCGCGGATTGGCTGGCCTGGGTGGAACAACAAGTGCAGCAATGGGGTTCCGCTCCCGGTCCGTGAATCGATTACTCAACTAGTCATCATCGCCGTCCGATCATGCCCAATTCCCCACCACAGTTCTTGTACTTCGATCTGGGCAACGTCCTGCTTTCTTTTGACCCGCTGCGGTTGGCCCGGCAAGTGTCCGCAGCCACGCACGTCAGCCCGGAGCTGACACACGCGATCTTGTTCGAGAGCGATCTCTACGTGCACTACGAGTGCGGCCGCATCAGCAGTGCCGCGGTGCACGAAGCATTTCAACGGCAGTCCGCCGCACGATCGGCATTCGAGACCTTCCACGCTGCTGCTTGCGACGTCTTTGAACCGATCGAGGCGAACCTGGCGCTTGTCGAGCAGCTTCACCGTGGCGGCGTCTACCGCCTGGGCATCTTGTCCAACACCAACGACGGTCACTGGCGATACATTGGCAGCGGGCGGTATCCAGCGGTGACACGCTGTTTTGAGCGACATGTCCTGAGCTTTAAACTGGGAATCATGAAGCCGGACCGCCGGATCTATGACACCGCCACTCGCCTGGCGGCCGTTCCCCGGGAGCGCATCTTCTTCGTGGATGACCGTGCGGAGAATGTGGTGGCTGCCGGGGCTGCGGGTTGGGATGCCGTGCAGTATACGGACCCGTTGCAGTTGGCAACGGCGCTGCGCGATCGCGGAGTGCGGTGGCAGGAGTGACTCGGAGTCGGCGCGACTACGATTCAGTGTGTTGACTGCGACTCCGGCGTTGACTCTGTTCGTCAGGCACTTTGGCGGAACTGAATGTCGTGGAGTCGCCGGTAGAGTCCGCACCGCTGGCTCAGTTCCTCGTGGGAACCGAGGTCAATGATCCGGCCTGCATCCATGACGACGATGCGATGGGCCAACGCCAACGTCGACAGCCGGTGCGTGATCATGATGGCCGTCCGTCCCTTGACGAACTCACGCAATGCCTGATGGATCGCCTGCTCGCTTTCCAGGTCGATCTGGCTGGTGGCCTCATCGAGTATGAGTATCTCCGGATCTCGCAGAATCGCGCGTGCGAGAGCAATGCGCTGACGTTGGCCGCCCGAGAGCCGGTCGCCCCCCTGCCCCGCCACCGTTTCGTAACCTCGGCTGAGTTTCTCCACGATGAACCGGTGCGCGTGGGCTTTTCGCGCGGCTTCCACAACCTCTTCGTCGGTCGCCTTGGGTGTGCCGTAGCGAATATTGTCCAGGATGGTGTCGTGGAACAGATGTGTCTGTTGGGTTACCAGGCCGATGCGGTTGCGCAGATCGCGCAGGCGGAGGTCGCGCAGATCGATGCCGTCCAGACGGATCGTCCCGCACACGGGGTCAAAGAACCGGGGAATCAGGTTGATCAGCGTGCTCTTGCCGCAACCATTCGGGCCGACGATGGCGATCGTCTCGCCAAATGGCACCTGCAATTCGATGTCGTGCAGTACGGGCTGCTCGGGCTGATAGTGAAAGGAAACACCGGCAAAGGTCAGCTGTTCGTGGGGAGCGGCGAGCCGCCGGGGACACACTGGGTCCGTGATTGCCGGCTCGCGGTCCAAGACAGCATACACGCGGTCGGCGGCGGCAAATGCGCCCTGAATCGACGAGAAGATCTCCGTCAATTTGCGGGCTGGATCGCTGACTCCCGCCAGCAACGTGTAGAACAAGAGCAGCTGTCCCAGACTGAGCGGCCGCGCGCACATGCGTATGCCGAGCAGATGCGTTTCTTCGTTCAGCACCAGGTACGCGCCGCCCACCAGGGAGAGGCAGATCACGCCAATCCCCAGCAACTCCGTGACGGGTTTCGTGAGCGACGTGTAGAAGACGATCTTCATGGCCTTGTAGTACAGCTCTTTCGCTGACTGATGGAAGCAGTTGCGTTCAAACGGCTCCATCGTGAAGGCCTTGACGGTCTGAATACCTTGAAAGGTCTCGGAGATCCGCGTGTACAAGCCGGCCATTTCCTCCATCGCGCGACGATTCGCACGCTTCAGCGACTGGGACAGGCGCCGCATCAAGTAGAACACGGGAGGAACAATGAGCAGTGAAAAGAGCAACAGTTGCCAGGAGATCAATGCCGCCAGTACCAGGCAGGAGGCCATCTTCAGCGGCTCCAGCACCGCGCGGCCAAACAGCGTGCTCATTCCCGTGCTCAGCGTGGCCATGTCGTTCGTGAATCGGCTGAGCAGTTCGCTGCTGTGTTGCCGGCCGAAAGTCGTCAAGTCCCAACGCAGCGCCTGGCGATAGAACTGTTTCCGCAAATCGAACGTTGCTAACTGCACCAGCCGCTCCACGCTGATCATGTTCGCCACGATAAACGCGCATTTCAGGGTGGTCCCTACCAAGAGCGCAGCGACAATCCAGAGCATCGTGTCAATGGGCTTGTCCGGCAGGTACTTGAGCAGGAACGGGCGCAACCGGTTCAGCCGCTCCAGGGCCACTTGTTCCGCGGCAATCTGGCCTTGATCGGCCTCAATGCGCTTCATGTCAGCGGACTGCAGACCGGCGGGTGTCGACCGCCCTCGGAGCTGTCGCTGCGCGATCTGCTGTTGAAGACGCGCGATTCTACCCTGTGACTCCGCCAGCTTGTCATCGATCCAGCGATGGAGCGACTTGCGTTGAAAGACCACTTCCACGAACGGGTATACCGCGCCCAGGTTCGCGCCCCACAGGCCTCCGACGACAAAAGAAGTCACGAGTACGGCGATGAGCGTCCATTGATTCCTCAGCGCTACCCGTACCGCCCGCAGGAAGTTGTTCATCGACACCGTCCCTGGAAGTCGTGTGAGCCGTTTTCAGGCGGCGGACTTGTAGCACATTACCCGCAAACCGCCAAGGGAAGCTAGGTAACGCAGTGAGGTTCCTCGCCCGGTCAGTTGCTCAACTGATCGAAGAACCGCTCACGCAGCAAGGGCTTCGTGCGGCAGTAGTCGCCGTAGTGGAGGAACTGTTCCAGGTAGGCCACATTCCGAGCGGGCCAGTCCGTGGACTGCGCCGACAGGTTGAGCGCCTGGTCGATGGCCGGCAGTACCGACTCTCCGTGAGGCACGTGAATCATGCGGTCCTGCGGCAGGGGAATCAGCGTGCGAACATGCCGGAAGTCAGTCGATACCAGCAGCGCTCCCGCGTAGATCGCCTCGTAGTGCCGGTAACTCCAGGGCGCATTGCCCGCGGGGGCCAGCGCCACGCGCGCTCGTCGGAGTTGTGAATAGTACGTCAGAAAGTCCACGCGTCCGGGCTGATAGCAGAGCTGCGGAAAATCCACAAACTGCTGCTCCAGGACGGGGCGAACCGCCGGGCGAGCGGCGATGCCACCCCAGAAGGCGTACGGACGGGAAGCACGCCTGATTTCGCGGATCCACTCGATGCGCTGATGAGGGTCCTGCGGGCCAGCCGTGGCCTCTCCCACAAAGACCACGTCGTGTATCCGGTCCGGGGGACGACGACCCAGCCGGCGACACATTGACTGCCAGCCCACGCAGGCCTTGAGCTTGAAATGGCGCCGAATCGGCAGGACTCCCATGCGAAGACCATAGTCCCACTCGTCTTCCACCCACGGCTTCAGGTAGTGGTCCGTCAATGACCTGAGCAGCTCCTGGTCCGAATCGATCCAGGCGGGCCCCGGACAGTCGTGGTAATCGAACAACACCGCTTGCCGGTAGCGGACCCTGGCCAGATGTTGCCGACACAACCGAGTGGGCAGGCCGATGAACAGGATCTCCGTTTCCAACGGTGGTCCCTGCAGCAGGTCGGCAGTCGACATCATGCGTACGGCGCGGCGACCGTGATAGATCCGCAAGAAACGCTGCAGGTTCAGCCCGCGGGCGCCGCGGCCGCAACGTTCGTCGGCAGCAATGATCGTGAATTGCGACATGCCTTACGGAACCGAATGCACGCTGCAGGCGGGCACTGTCGCCAACTGCCGGAGTGCGGACTGGTACACGCGTTCCACGGAAAGTTCCGTCATGCAGCGATGATGCCCCAGGGGACAGGTACGGCGCGCACAGGGAACACACGGCAGCGACTCTTGCAGGATCACCTCACCCGCGTGATAGTTCCAACTCCAGCGCGGATCCGTCGGCCCGAACAGCGCCAGACAGGGTACTCCAAAAGCCGCCGCAAGGTGCCGCGGACCACTGTCCGTCGTGATCAGCAACTGACTGCGCCGCACGCAGGCCTTGCTGAGTCCCAGCGAAAGCGATTCGCGGGCCAGACTGATCACGCGAGGATGAGCGGCCTGGCGCTCAATCTCCAGAGCGGTAGTCCGTTCCGCGGGCCCACACATCACCAGGACCCGGGTATCCGGCCGCTGCGCCAGCCGCACGGCAAGTTCGGCACAATGGGGCAGCGGCCAGTGTTTGGCAGCTCCGTAAGCTCCACCTGAATTCAGCGCAATGACGCAGGCCGCTCGCGTCAGTGAGTGTTCTCGCCAGACCTGGTCCGCCAGTTCCTCCTCACGTTCCGTTGTTGCCAATTCCAGATCTCGGGGAGCCGGCGGACAGCCGACCGCTTCGGCCAACCGAAGGTAGTAGTCCACCGGTGAAGTGGGCACCAGGCGGCTCGCTGATCGCGGGGGCTGTATGCGGTCACTCAGCAAGGGACCTCGACCGTACCGGACGTAGCCAATGCGCCGGCGCGCACCGCTCAGCCAGCCGATCAGTCCCGTGCGCAGAGAATTCGGCAGCAGCAGCATCGTATCGACACGGTATCTGCGCAGCGCGCGCACCAGGCTCAGCGTATCGCGAATTGAGCGACGGCCGGACGGCCCGCAGGTGATGAACTGGTCCAGCCAGGTGAGACCATCAAACAGGGGAACTACGTTGGGTCGCGCAATTCCCAGCAGCGTGGCCTGTTCGCCGAAATGAGACCGGAGGGAACGCAACATGGGAGTAGCCATGGCCGCGTCACCAATCCAATTCGGCAGGACAATTCCGATCTTCATGAAGGAATTCCCGACCACTGCAAGTCCGCCAGGCGCCCGCAGGCGCCGGGACCCTCGATCAGCTCACGGTACACGCTGAGCGTATTCGCCACCATGCGTTCAACCGTATAGTCCCGGCGCACCCGCCGTGCGGCGCGCGCGCTGCGCTCCATCCGTTGCTTCTCGTCCCCCAGCGCGTCGATGATCGCCTCCGCTAGCAGATCGACACGGGCCGGCGGAATCAGCCAGGCCAACAAGTCGCTCGCTGAATGCGGGACCAACAGCTCCATCGTGCCGCCCACCGTCGTGGTGACAATGGGACAGCCCTCGTACATCGCTTCCATCAAAACGGCCGACATGCCCTCAGTGAGCGACGGCAGGACAAGCAAGTCGGCTGCCTGCATCCACAGGCGAACGTCGCGGCGAAATCCCAGAAACAAGACCTGCCCGCTGATGCCCAGCTCGCATGCTTGCCGGCGCAACTCCTCTTCGCGCGGCCCGGTCCCCGCGAGTATCAGCCGCACACGCGGATGGCGCTGCAACACGCGCGGCAATGCCTGGAACAGATACGTGTGCCCTTTGCATTCATTGAACTGTGCGGCGGTCAGCAGCACCTCGTGCTCGGGCGACAGCCCTACCGAAGCACGCAGTTCCTCTCGGTCCATGGCGGGCTGCGATGGCGGCACACAGCTGTTTCGTACGACGCGCAACATCGATGCCGGCAGCCCCGAACGATAGCACGCCTCGGCCACGACCTCGCAAACACAGATCATCCGGTTGCAGAGCAAGCGATACCGGGCTGGAGATCGCAACGGGAATGGATTGTGCCGGACTCCAACGCGGGCCGCGATTCCCAGGCCCAAGCTGGCAAGTCCGCCACACGTGACGGCGTGCGGGTCCACGAAATGAACGACATCCGGCCGCGTGGCCCGCAGATGGCGCCGCGCTTTCCAAATCGACAACGGACTGCGTCCCGTGCCCGGCAGCGCCAACGTGGGGAACCCCTCCTCGCGCATGCGTGCCACGACAGGTCCGGCGCGAGCCACGAAACGGCACTGATGGCCCGCACACTGCATTCCCGTCGCTAGCAACCGGGTCTGTTCCTCAGCACCACCCCAGACTCGCGATCCCGAGAAGATCGTGATCGACCAACCTTGCGACGCGACTGCGCCCCCCCAAGCTGCCGCTCGCTCAGTCCCACAACCGGGCGGGCCATCTTCTCGGTTCGGCGACGCTATCATGGATCGTTCACCTCCGCCGGAGCCGCTCAATTCACCCAAGAATCTTGCGGCCTGACGAGTGCCCGGGGGCCAGCAGTCAACAGCTACACGATGTCCACGGGTGGGACGATATCGAGGTCCGCTTGTCGTGTCAATCACAACGGTCGGCACCCGAATCGGCTGGGGACGCTGTCGCCGGCGGGCGTCGCGTTGACCTTGCCGGCTCTTGCCTCGCCAGATAACATCCCTGCCCCGTCGGCATGTCCCGGCGAGTTTCCTGCCATTCCGCGGAACGATCTCGATGAACGAATCCTCAGCCCCGCCGCTGTCGCTGAACCGGTACCGACAGCTTCAGGCGGCTCGCGACATCGTGTGCGCGGAGGGACGCGGACTGCTGACATTGGCTGAGCGTCTGGATCAACGCTTCTGCGAAGCCCTGGACCTGTTGCTCGCCTGCCGCGGCAGCGTGATTGTGACGGGCATCGGTAAAGCCGGCTTGATCGGGCAAAAGATTGCCGCCACGCTGGCCTCCACGGGTACCAGCAGCCATTTCGTTCATCCCAGCGAGGCGTTGCATGGAGACTTGGGACGCTTTCGCAGCGGCGATTGTGCGTTGGTCCTCTCCAACAGCGGCGAGACGGAAGAAATCGTCCGCCTGGTGCCCTGCCTGATCGACGCGGCAATTCCGGTGATTGCCCTGACCAGTAACCCGCGCGGCTATCTGGCGCGCCGGGCGAACATCGTTCTGGACCTGGGCGCCACCACAGAGGCGTGCACACTGGGACTGGCACCGAGCACGAGCACTACAGCAATGCTCGCTGTGGGCGACGCCCTGGCGCTGACCCTGTGCCAGCTGCGCGGTTTCAGCCAGGACGATTTCGCGCGATTACACCCCGGCGGGAGCCTCGGACGACGGTTTTCCCGAGTCGTCGATGCCATGCGCCCCGTTGAGCAGTGTTGCGTGGCCCAGGACTCGTGGAGTCTGCGCGAGATCTATGTGCGGTCCCAACGTCCGCCGCGACGGTCCGGTGCGATACTGCTGGTCGATACCGAGGGCCTCCTCTCCGGCATCTTCACCGACAGCGATCTGGCACGTCTGTTCGAACACAAACGCGATGCCGCCATCGACCAACCTATCCACGAGGTCATGACTCCCAGCCCGATAACCGTGCGATCCGACGCCCTGCTTGTGGAGGCGATTGACCTGCTGGCAGCACGGAAGATCAGCGAACTGCCGGTGGTCGATCACACGCACAGGCCGTTGGGTCTGATTGACATCACGGATGTCCTGGGACTGTTGCCCAATCAGCCGAAAGAGCAGGCGGAAGCCCCGCCTGTCACGGATCGCGCGCCGTCTCACGGCCACGACGTCGCTCGGCAGCGTATCGCCCCCGCGGCCTGACGGCACCGCAGCGATCTTGTCGTGCCGGCGGTGCACGGTTACCATCCCGCCCGTTCGATACCAGGGAGAGCAAGGCCATGCGGGTATTGGCGCTGATCGAGTGCCCGGACCACGTTTGCTATCGTTATCGCATCGCGGCGTTTTCCGAAGCGCTGAGGGCACGCGGAATGACGTTGACCGCGGAACCGCTGCAGCACAGCGGCCTGCCGCGGTGGCGCCAATTCCTGGCGCTCCGCCAGGTCGATGTCGTTGTGCTTCAGCGCAAGGTGCTGTCGTTGAGCCAGACCTGGTTGCTGCGCCGATGCGCCAAGCGATTGGTCTTTGATTTCGATGACGCCGTGTTCCAGCGTGACAGCTTCAGCCGCAAAGGTTCGCTGAGCTGGCAGCGGACAGCCCGGTTTCACTCCATGGTCGCTGCCGCTGACACGGTCCTGGCCGGCAACGACTACCTGGCCGGCCAGGCTGCGGAGCGCTGCGATCCGGCCAAAGTGCACGTGATCCCCACCTGCGTCAATCCCGCGCTCTACCCGTTGTCGTCACATCGCCGCCGCGGCGCTGAAGTGCAGTTGGCCTGGATCGGTTCGAGCAGCACGCTGCGGGGACTGCGTTGGGCGCAACCGTGGCTCACCGCCGTGGGGCAGCAACTTCCCGGCATCGGCTTGAGGCTGATCTGCGACGCCACGCTGGATACGCCGGACGTGCACGTCATGCTGCGTCCGTGGTCCAGCGAGACCGAAGGCGAAGAACTGGCGGAGGCTGATGTAGGAGTCAGCTGGTTGCCCGACGATTCATTCACGCAAGGCAAATGCGGCTTGAAAGTGCTCCAATACATGGCCGCGGGACTGCCGGTGGTCACGAATCCCGTGGGAGTCCACCCGGAATTCGTTGTTCCCGGTGAGACGGGTTATCTGGTGAGCCAGCCTGACGAATGGGCCGCGGCGATATCGCGACTGGCGACGGATCCTGAGTTGCGACGCCGGATGGGGCAAGCAGGACGCCGGCGCGTCGAGCAACTCTACAGCGTCGCGCGCTGGTCGGATCGATTTGCGGACCTCGTCGCCGGCTGCGACACACGAGTGAAACTGGCCGGCTGACCACGGTCGGCACGGTCCGCTGCCGGAGCACGTGCCTGGCGGCCTCAATTGCGGATCAAGAACCCCCGCGGCGCGAACGTGAAGCCGAACTTGAGTTCACGCGCGCTGTCCCGGCGATAGTCATGGGGGAACTGCCGGAAATACGCCTCCGCTTCACGCCGCCTGACGCGAGCCGGCCAAGTGGTCCGAGGGGAAGGGACTGGTTTGCCGCCAGCCTGCCTGCAATCCGAGGAACGCTGCGTTACGCGGCGATTCGCCTGGCCGGCAAATACTCGCCAGGGCAATGATGTCGAAGGGCAACCGCGGTTCGAGGGCGTGCATTTGCCAACCCATGTAGTCCAGCATTTCCGCGACGGTGCTGCTGGAGAAGACGTGCTGGTGCAAACACCGGTTCTCCAGGTTGCGTTCGGAACGGAGGCGAAAGGCCTCCGGATTGCCTGCAGGCGGATCCATGGCGAGATCGTGCAGCGCCAGGATCTCCGGCAAGTGCGTGAGGTCCGCCTCCGTGGTGCCGCGTCGGTAGTCGTCGATCAGGTGGTCGAGCGCGGTGACGGGCCGGCGGTGGTCAAACGTGCGATCCTTGTGAGGCAAGATCAGTACGAGCACACCCGATGGCCCAAGTACGCGCCGGCACTCCGCCAACACGCGTAACGGGTTCGCACTGTGTTCGAGTGTGTGCGAGGAGAGCACGAAGTCGTAGCTCCCGGCCGGGATCGCCTGCAAGTCGGTCGCTTCGGCAATATATTGCCGCCCCGGGGGCCGTCGCTTGTGATACCGGTAGGTCTGGCCGGCCGCGATCGCTCCCTCCCAGATCGTGTGGCCGCTGAAGTTGCAGTTGTCCAGACGTCCCACACGTGCGTAGACGGGCAGCGCGCCGCGGCGCCGGAAGATGGGGCTGGGGCCGCCGAGTTCCAGACCGCGCTTCCCGGCCAGCTGCTTCCGGCACCACCGGTAGCACCGCGCATGATCACGGCGCAGGGGACGGGGAAGGATACGCGTGATCCGAGAAAGACCGACTGACGCGAGCAGAGATTGAAACTTTGCGAGCACGGGATTGCCCCTGGTGTTGGCCGCAGTCAGGAGGGAGAGACCTTTACGCGGCACGTCGCGGTTTCCGTTGAAAGAGTCGCCGCACGCGCGACGCCAGACGTTCCATCTTCTGTCTCCATCGATGTTGTTCGACCGTACGCTGTTGGTAGGCCATCGTTTGCCGCATCATGGTAATCAGATCCCGAGCGGGGGAAACTTCAAAGGGACGCGGTGCCGCCTTCGCTATCGCGGCTGCCCGACACCAGGCTGAGCGCCAGGTGTCTGCACCGGCCGGCAGGAGCCCCTGATCCTGCACCTGCCGATGTGCCGCCTCACCGATAGCCCGCCTTAGATTGGGTTCCCGGATCAGCCGGTCCAGTCCATTCCGCCACTCAGCCGGACTCCCGGCCAGCAACCCCGTCACTCCATCCGAGACCCCCGCTGCATAGGGCTCCATCCGCGCATACACGGCGGCCACTCCCATGGCCCCGTACTCAAGCATCTTGATGAGGCTCTTGCAGCGATTGAATTCGGAGTCCGCCAGCGGCGCGAGGACGATATCCAGTCCCAGGCACGCCGCCTCTGCGGCATAGACAAGGTAGTCCCGGCACGCCGCCTTTGTTGGCTCAATCACCACGGCATTGGGCAAGCTCGCCAGCGGCGGCGGCGGCTCGAACCCGTAGCAGACGAACGTCACGTCACGGTGCGAATCCAGGACCGCTCGCAGCGCCGGCGCGATCTGGCTCAGATCGTGGTAGTGCGAGCGCGTACCCACGTAGCCGACACGCAGCCCCTGTGGAGCAGACGACGATTTCCGAGTCCGAGCATTGCCAAGCAGCTCCCAAGCCTTGGGCGGCAGCCGGTTGGGAATCACCTCAATGTGCGGATGGAAATGGCTCAACGCTCGCTTGAGCGGTTCCGAACTGACAGTAATCAAATCGGCGTGCAACGTCGCTTCCAGCGTGCTCGCCAGCGACTTCTCGAAGTAACGCCGATCGGGGTGTTCATCAGCGACGTTCAGCAGCAAGTCGTCCACGTCATACACAATGGGAACGCCTTGCCGCACCGCGGACTGCACGAGCTGCCGGTACCGCGAGTATTGGCGATATACACAGCGATGCACAAGAAGCATCGATCCGCTGCGGAAGTGGAATTCACCGCGCGGTACTGCCTCGGCATCTTTGCCGGTCAGTGTCTCGACCGTGACACCGCAAGCCTCAGCTGGAGCCATTACTCGCAATTGCGAAACCGCACTCGAAACCTGGGCTTCGACAAGGTACACGAGATGACGCGAGTATCCATCGCCGGATGACATGCCAGCCTCTTCATCAAGCAGCACGCCGAAGTCGGGCGACTCCGCGTCGGAATTCGTTTCGCACCCGCGTCCATAGATTCTTGGAAGGCTTGGGATGGGCCCAACTGCTCCCCCCTCCTGTCGCATGGCGCTGCCGCGACTCGGCCTCCAGCAATGCTCCCAACCGTTCGAAGAACGCTTGCCGCGCCGCGAGCGTGGTCTGTTCCTGGCAGAACTGCAGCAGCGCCGGCGGCGGTTCCGAACCCACGCAGAGAACTCCCAGGCCGGAACTGTGCCGGAACTCGAACGAAGGATAGCGCGGCGCGATCTCGTCCCAGAATCGGAAAACGCCAAAACCGGCATGCCGAGCGCACGTATCGTGCAAGAGCACGACTCCCCGCGCGCTCATCTTCGGCAGCCAGGTTTCGAAATCGTGGCGAACGGCTTCATAGGTGTGCAATCCGTCAATGTGCAGCAGATCGATCGAGCCTGGCCGGAACTTCCCGGCCGCCGAGTCGAAGTCCATGCGTAGCAGCGTGGAAAAGTTGCGATAGCGCGCCGCGTGATAGGACTTGAGCTGGCGATAGATGTCTTCCTCGTAGCCCCCCGTGTGTTGATCGCCTCTCCACGTATCTACCGCGAAACAGCGCGCAGACAGGTGATGTTCAGCGACTGCCTGGCAGAACACCAGGTAGGAATCGCCGCGGTAGGCACCCAACTCCACAAACACGGCGGGCCGCAGCGTCTTCATGAGCGTCATGGCAAACGGGGCGTGGCCGGTCCAGGCGGACGCACCTGAATAGAACTCCAGAGCCGAGAGACTCAGGTCGTCGATCTTCATCATGGCCAGGTTCCGCTCCTTGGGGATTGTTCCAACTCATGCCGCCGCGCGCCGGGCCTCGCTGGCCAGGAAGTCCTGCAAGCGTACGGACCAGTGGTCCATCGGTCGCAGTGCGTGTCGCTCCAGTTGTCGTTTCTGCAAACGTGAGTTTGCCGGTCGCCGCGCGGGCCGTGGATAGTCGGCCGTCGCACAAGGCAGGACGCGGCGTTCGAACGGGACCACGCCCGCGATCGCTCGCGCGAACTGATACCAGGTGGCCTCACCTTCCGCCGTCAGATGCCAGGTACCTGTCGCCGTCGTGTCCAGAAGCGCCAGCACCCGTTCGGCAACCGCGTCGGCCGAGGTCGGGTTGCCGATCTGGTCGTCTACCACCCGGAGCGGAACGCCCGGTTGCCTGCCGAGGCGGAGCATCGTGTGCACGAAACTCGGTCCGCCGGCGCCGTACAGCCAGGCGATACGCAGGATCAGGTGATCGGGGCACAGCTGACGTACTGCCAATTCCCCCGCGAGCTTTGATCTTCCATAGACCGTCTGCGGGTTCGGCTCATCCTCCTCGTGGTAGGGACGAGGGAGGCTGCCGTCAAACACGTAGTCCGTGGAGAACGCAATCAAACGCGCCCCGACCTGACGGCAGGCGGCGGCGACATTCTCGGTTCCCCGCACATTGATCTCGAAAGCAAGCTCCGGCTGAGACTCGGCACCATCGACGTTGGTCATCGCGGCACAATGCAGCACGGCAGCGGGCCGGAACTCACGGCACGCCAACTCCACGGCGGCGCAGTCAGTGATGTCCAGCTCTTGGCGTCCGAGGGCCAGCACTGAATGCCGCACCGTCAGATGGCGGACGAGAGTCCGTCCGAGCATGCCTCGGCCACCGGTGACGAGGATCTTCACGCCGCAGCCTCCCGGTAGCGGGGCAGTTCCCCGCGTCGAATATCGTCCAAACCGGGATGCCGCGCGTCCTTGTCGGACAGGAGCGGTTTCGTGCCGGGCGGAAGGGGCCAATCGATTCCCAGCGCGGGGTCGCTCCAGAGCAGACCCCGATCGTCTGCCGGGCAGTAGAACTCCGAGCACTTGTAGACAAACTCAGCCGTGTCGCTCAGCACGTAGAAGCCGTGGGCAAACCCTTCCGGTATGAACAGCAGGCGGTGATTGTCGCCGCTGAGTACCGTGCCGACCCAATGCCCGAAGGTGGGACTGCCCCAGCGCACATCGACGGCCACGTCAAACACCGCTCCGAAGACCACACGCACCAGCTTGGCCTGCGGATGCTGCAGCTGATAATGGAGTCCGCGCAGCACTCCGTGAACGGAATGTGACTGGTTGTCCTGAACAAACTGGCGGTCAATCGCCAGCTTGCGGAAGTCACGCGCGTTGTACGCTTCCAGAAAACAGCCGCGCGCGTCGGAGTAGACCGCTGGTTCCAGCAACACGACGTCCGGCAGCGCGGTCGCGATGCGCTTCATCAGGCCGCCCCTCTCAGTTGCGGGAACTCCAACGGTGCAGTGATGCTGAGCAGGTATCGAGCGTAGGAACTCTTGCCCATGCGGTCGGAAAGGATGCGCACTTGCCGATCGTCGATCCAGCCGTTGCGCCAAGCGATTTCTTCCAGGCAGGCAACCTTCAGCCCCTGCCGCTCTTCGATCGCCTGAATGAAGGCCGACGCATCGGAAAGACTGCGCGTCGTGCCCGTATCCAGCCAGGCAAAGCCGCGATTCAAGACTTCGACCCGGCAGCGGCCTTGCTGAAGGAAGACCCGATTGAGGTCCGTGATTTCCAGTTCACCGCGCGCACTCGGTCTCAATTGTTGCGCGCAGGCGACTACCTCGGGGCCATAGAAGTAGATACCCGGTACCGCATAGGAACTTTTCGGCTGCTCGGGTTTTTCCTCAATATCCCAGGCCCTGCCATGCGCATCGAAAGATACCACACCGTAACTGCGCGGGTCGCTGACGTGGTAGGCGAAGATTAACGCACCTTCCTGCAACTGCGCGGCCTGCTGCAGTACGGCGCTCAATCCGTGCCCGTAGAAGATGTTGTCCCCGAGCACGAGACACGAGCTGTGCCCGCACACGAAGTCCGCGCCGATGTGAAAGGCCTGAGCGAGCCCTTCCGGACGGGGCTGCTCCGCGTAGCTCATCTGTAGACCCAGCTGCGCCCCGCTGCCGAACAGGGCGCGAAAGCGGGGCAGATCTTCCGGAGTGGAGATCAAGAGAATGTCCCGAATGCCCGCCAGCATCAGAGTACTCAGCGGGTAGTAGATCATGGGCTTGTCGTAGACCGGCAGTAGTTGCTTGCTGACCACCAACGTCATGGGATGCAAGCGCGTGCCGGCTCCGCCCGCCAAGATGATGCCTTTCATCACGGAACGCTCCCCTCCCTGGAACCCCGGGTTGTCACGCGCAGAATACTGGCCGCTGCAAAAACCCGTCAAGTTCGCTTTTCGCGCCGCGCGTGATGCTGCCAGCGACAGCAAGCTGCTATGCGCTTTGCTCTTGCAGGACTCGACACAACACCCGTCCCAGCGCGTCCGACACGCGTTGCACCTCTAGTTCCCGCAAGCACGCGTGGTGACCGGACCCGGAATGGGGGCAGTGTTTCCGGTAGCTGGCATGACAGGCCACCTGGGTCGCAACCAGTTCGTGCTGGCTGCCGGGCGGCCCCGAACGTCGGGGATCCGTGCAGGTGAAGATACCGACGACAGGCGTTCCCAACGCGGCCGCGAGGTGCATCGGGCCCGAGTCGTTGCTGACGAGCACGTCCATTTGTGCCAGGAGCGCTGCCAGTTGCTTCAGGTCGGACTGTCCCACCAGATTCAGCAGTTGGTGGGTACGGCCCGTCTGTCGCAGCAGCATCTCGCATTCCGCCGCGGCTGCCGCATCGCTGCGGCCCCCGACAAGCACAATGGCGGCACCGTGTTTGGCGATCGCCTCGGCGGCCACGGCAGCGAACCGGGCGACGGGCCACCGTTTGGTCTCCCAGGCCGCCCCCAGGTGGATTGCGACGCGCGGGCCGCTGAGGAAATCCAGTTGGCCAGTTGCCCATTGCCGGCTCTCTTCGGCGATCGCCAGGTGAGGCTGAATCGCGTCCGGGCGGGCAGCGACCGCCTCCGCCACACGCCGATAGCGCTCGTGCGCCGGCACCAGCCGGCCGGTGCCTGGCAGCACGCAGTTGCAGGCGCAGTTCGCGCCTTCCCGTGCCGTTTGCAGCCCAACGCGAACCGGAGCCCGCGTGGCCCAGGTGACGATGGCGCTGCGCAGGAGCCCCTGCAGGTCGAAGACCAGATCGAAGCGACGCGCCTGCAACTCCGTCAGCGTGCGCGCCCAGTCGAGCAGACTGCCCCGCGTGTCGAGCGTGATGAGTTCATCCAGGTCGGGATGCCCGGCGAGCAAGTCGGACCACTCGCGCTTGACGACCCAGGAAAGCCGAGCCGCCGGAAACCGCGCGCGCAGCGCCGACAGGACGGGCAGTGACTGCACGATGTCTCCGAATGCGCTGGGCTTGACGATGCAGATCCGGTGAGCCGCAACGCGGGCGAGGCTACTGGGATCCAGCGAGTGAAACCACTTCATGGCATCCTTGCCGTAACAGGGTTGACTTGATCACGCAGTAACGAAAGCTGAGCCAACCGCGACCGGCCGCTGAGTTCTGCACCACGTCGGCCAAACGCCCACCGTGAGCTGTCACGACTCGTTCGATCTCGACGCGTGGCACCGTGTACATGGGGATCACCATATCACCGCGCAGGCGCTTCCACGAGTGTTTGAGCGGAACAATGAATCGCCAGCGAAAGCGGCGGACCAGCCAGGCGATCGTACCGTCGAAGGGCGTGCGGCCCGCGGGCAATTGAAACACGGCAATCCCCTCAGGCCGCAGGATTCGCAGGAACTCCGCCACGTACTTCACGGCGTGTTCTGGCGGTGAGTGCTGCAGCGAGATGTTGCTGTAGACAAAGTCGAATGTGTCGTCCCTAAACTGCGACAGGCTGTCCGTGGTGTTCAAGACATACTGGCAACGGTTGCCGTGGTGATTGTACCTGCGGGCCTCGGCGAGAAACGACTCCGCGATGTCAACTCCCACAACTTCCTCGAAGTGCTCACACAGAGCCTGCGTGAGGCGTCCCACTGCGCAGCCGAAATCCAGCGCCCTGCGCCGGCCCATGATCAGTCCCAGTTGATCGAGGTATTCCATGACCTCCCGGACTTCCTGCCGCCCCGTTTCGAACAATGCCAGCGGGTCCCAGCGATTGTGTTTGCATTGTCTTCTGGTGAGCACCGCCCACAGCGGATCGGTCCGGCCCAGCACTTCAAAACAGTCTCGCGTGGCATCGAGGCTCATCGAACGGCTCCCAGACCCGCATGGAAACAAGGCGCGACAGGCGGAACGAGCCCGGCAAGCTGCCCGTACCGGGGCGAGTAGGGTAGCGGGGCCGGTTAGGCAAGTCAACACCGATCCGCTGCACCCAACTGCGGGGCTGCGGCCGGGTCCCGAGCTTCTCGGGCCCCAGGCCTGCGAAACTGCCAGATCGCCCAACCTGCCTTTACTCCGTGGTCCGCATACGCTAACGTCCGCGGGAACAATCCCTACCTCAATTGAGGTCGCGAATCTGGGTGGTCCCGCACGGGGTCACGAGACGCAGTAAGGTGGCTTCCCTGAGTCCTCAACGAAATCAGGGACTCGCACAACAGGTACTCGTTGCCCGGGATCGAGCCGAATGAACTCCAAGGTACTCCGCGATCTGTTGCTGCACGTATTTCGGCTCCAGCGCTGCTATCGCCCTAGAGCGCTGGTGGCCAATCCGGCTTGGAGCTATGCAAACCCGTTGAGGCTGGTCGTGGCCTACCACCAGCTTGACAAACCGGACTTCACTTTCGTACAGATTGGTGCGTTCGACGGTTTGGAGAACGATTGCCTGCACGAGATCATCGACCATACCGACAACGCCCGCGGTATCTTGGTCGAACCGCAGGAAGCAGCCTTCCAGAGGCTCCGGGAGACGTACGCCGACTACCCCAACCTGCAGCTCGTGAACGCAGCCATTTCGATCAGCGACGAACCGCGGCAGTTCTTTTCGGTCGCGAATGCGGCGGTGCAGCTAGCGTCGCTGGACCGATCGCATTTGCTGCGTCACAAGGTCCCGTCCGACCAGATTGTCGTCCGGACAGTTCCCTGCCACACGCTGGCGACGCTACTGCGCACGCACGGATTCTCGGGCCTCGACCTGCTGCAGATTGATGCGGAGGGCCACGATTACGAGATCATGAAGACGATTGACTTTGCCGCGAATCCGCCAGCCATCATCCGTTTCGAACACGCGCATCTGACACGGCGAGAATCCGATGAGTGCATCGGGCTATTGGCGCGGTGGGGTTATCGGTTCCTCAGCGAGCGCCGAGACACGATAGCGTTTCTCGAACGGTCGCCGACACGCCGCGCCGCCTGACGCAACACATTGAAGGGTCTTCCCGCACCGCCTTTCGACCGGCAACGCCGGACGGGGTTCAACTCTTGCGGCCGAGCATCCGGTCCAACGCATCGGACGTCTGGTAGATCAGGGATTCGGGATAATGGGCAAAGGGATGGAAGTACTCAAACGTCAAGTACCCGCGGTAATTGATCTTGTCGAGTGCCGCCATGACCGCGGGCCAATTCGTGGTCCCATCCAGTAACGGGCGGAAGGTGTTGAGATTGAACTCGTGGACCCGCTTATCCCATTCCTTGAAGTGGATGTTCTTGATCCGTGTGCCCAGCAGCGGCACCCAGTCCTCCGGGAATTGGTACTGCATGATGTTCCCCGTATCGAAGTGGACGTTGACCACGGGGCTCTGGAAGCTGTCCACAAACGAGACCATCTCCTGCGGACTGAACAGGAAACCATTCACGAAGATGTTCTCGATGTTCAATAACACGCCGGCCTTTTCCGCCACGGGGATCAATCGCTGGATGGCCTCCCGCGCGCGCTGTTCGCACACATCGTTGGGCACCGGCGAAAACTCCTCGACCCAAGCTGCATAGACCGCGCCGGGCACGACTAACAAGTTCTCCGTTCCCACCAAACGGGCGACGTCGATCATCCGGGTCGCCAGTTCCAGGGCCTTGCGGCGCCGCTCCGGATCATTGTGTGTGAGCGGATAGGGCCAGAACAGAAACGAACAGACCCCGCTGACGGCTATACCGACTCGTTCGGCCAGCCGGCGGACTTCGACGATTTCCGCATCCGAGGAGGCGGCCGAGAACTCGCCCTCCAGTGCCAGATTCAGTTCCACGGCGTCAAAGCCGGCGTCCTTCGCCAGTTCCAGGCATTTTTGGAGCGACCATTTGTCCGGGTAAGGAAACGCCCACAGATTGATGGACTTCTTCATGTCGTAGCGGGGAACGGCCGCCAGTGCCGGCTGCGGTTCCGCGCTGCGCGCCGGTTCCGCACCTTCCAACAAACCCTGCCGCGCGAGAAAGGCAGTACCAAATGCGGCGGCATAGGCCAGCATTTCTCGACGCCCGACATCCGCGGAAGAGGCCGAAGCAGATTCTGTGCTTTTGCGCTGCGGGTCCATAATGCACCTCGGGGTGGAATTCAAGAAAGGCAAGCCGCGGGCATCAGCCCGCTGTTTCTCCTGCGCCGCCGAAGCGCACCGCCGCTGCGGCGCACGAAGTGCGCGGGTTGCGGGCGTCTGTCACTCGCCGCCGTTCGCGCCTACAGGTACCGGTTAATCAGGTGTTCCAACATCTCCTGCCGCCCGCTGACGTTGGCGGAGATTTCGCCCAGCTCCAGCATGTACTTCTCCAGCGAGGCCAGCGTGGCGCGGCCGGATTCGATTTCCGCGCCGATCCCGGTATCCCAACTGCGATAGCGATTCTTGACGAAGGCGGCCAGTTCGCCGTCCGCGCGAATCGCGGCGGCGATCTTCAATCCTCGAGCAAAGGCGTCCATCCCGCCGACGTGCGCATGAAATAGATCCACCGGCTCGAAACTCTCCCGCCGCACCTTGGCATCGAAGTTGACCCCTCCGGGCGCCAGGCCGCCGTACTTCAGAATGATCAGCATGACCTGCGCGGTCAGATAGTAGTCAGTCGGGAACTGATCCGTATCCCAACCCAGCAGCATGTCACCCGTATTGGCGTCGATCGAACCCAAGGCTCCCTGATGGCCCGCGTAATCCAGCTCGTGCATCATGGTATGCCCGGCCAGCGTAGCATGGTTGGTCTCGATGTTCAGCTTGAAGTGGTCCAGCAGGTCATAGGCACGGAGGAAGTTAATGCAGGCCGCCGCGTCGCTGTCGTATTGATGTTTGGTCGGCTCCTTGGGTTTCGGTTCGATGAGGAACTGGCCCGTGAAGCCGATCTGCTTCGCGTAATCCACGGCCAAGTGCATGAAACGCGCCATGTGGTCCAATTCGCGCTTCATGTCCGTGTTGTACAGGTTCTGATAGCCTTCGCGCCCGCCCCAGAACACGTAGTTCACGCCGCCGAGTTCCTTGGTGACTTCCAGGCACTTCTTCACTTGCGCGGCTGCATAGGCAAAGGCATCGGCGTTGCAGCTGGTTGAGGCACCATGCACGTAGCGCGGATTGCTGAACAGATTGGCCGTTCCCCACAACAACTTGATCCCCGTGCGCGCTTGTTCGTCCTTGAGCACCTTGACGATCGCATCCAGGTTCTTATGCGACTCGGCCAGGGTCGCGCCCTCCGGGGCCACATCGCGATCGTGGAAGGCATAGTAGGGCACACCCAGTTTGCCGATGAACTCGAACGCGGCTTGCGCGCGCCGCGTGGCATTCTGGATGGAATCGCTGCCGTCATCCCAAGGACGCACCATGGTGGCGGAACCGAAGGGATCGCTGCCCGTTCCCCGGAAAGTGTGCCAATAGACGACGCTGAAGCGGAAATGCTCCTTCATCGTCTTGCCTTCCACCACTTCGTTTTCGTTGTACCACCGAAAGGCCAGCGGATTCCTGGATTGGGGGCCTTCGTAGCCGATCTTGCCGATGTCAAAAAAGCCTGCCATATCTTGCTCACTTCCGTCAGCTGCCGTCGGAATAAGATGAAACCACCCGAGTGGATTTCGGTCCAAGGCCTATGGTGCCAGATTGCCCGCCAGCTCGCAAGGAAGGGAGGCCCGGATTATGCGCGGAATTGCACTTTCGCCCGCTACCCGCGGGTCATGCGCAACAACAGCCAGTCACCGAGCGCCGGCCAGAGTTGTGCCAGGGCAAACAGCAGCCGTGCTCTACCGGGCATGACGAGTTCCGGTGCGCGCCGCTCGCAGTACTTCAGGACCCGTGCCGCCAGCGTGTCCGGTGAGATCCCCTGGAGCTTCACTCCTCCACCCGGCCTGCGCGCCGCCTCGGGCAAGTCCCCCGCTTGATCATCATACCGGCGTCCGGCGTCCGGTCGCGCCATGGGGCCCGGGCACACCAGCAATACATGGACTCCCAATGGTCCTAATTCATAGCGCAATTGCTGGGAGTAGGCCGCCACCGCAAACTTGCTGACCGGATAGCCAGCCAGGTAGCGGGCCGCGGACTTCGCGGCCAGCGACCCCATGTTCACCACGTGACCGCGCGATTGAATCAGGTGGGGAGCCGCGGCACGCGTACAATGCACCATCGACAGGAAATTGACCTCCAGCAACTCCCGAAACCCGTCGGGACTCGTGTCCAGTACTTTGCCGCGTGCGGACCGCCCGACAATGTTGGCCAGGAGATCCAGACGACCCCAATGCCGGACGGCATCCGCAACCAGAGACTCAACCTGGTCGGCGCGCGTCACATCGGCCACAAAGCCCTGGACTGCGCACCGGGCGCTGCGCATCTGCTCCACGGTACGATGCAGCGCGTCCGCATCGCGATCTGCCAACGCCACCCGCGCCCCGGCGGCGGACAACGTTTGTGCCAACACCCGGCCGAAACCGGACGACCCTCCCGTCACCAAGGCGGCTTTGTGGTTCCAATACGACATAGGGCCTTGTCGTCACGTTGGCTTGTTAATGGAGTTCCCGCGTCTGCCGAAAGAAAGCCTTCTTCTCACCGGGCAGCGTGTAGTCAAATCCGCAGGACCGGAAGAACTCCTCCGAGGAAGTGATGGCCATCACTTCGAACACGCCGCGTTCCGCGGCGCGATCCACGCAGGCCGCGACCAGGCGCTTTCCGACTCCGCGCCCCTGGCAGTCGATGGATACGACCAGACTGCGGATTTCCGCCAGCTTGGACGAATAGATCTCCAGCGCGACAAATCCCACCACGCGGTTGCACGTCTCGGCCACGAACGCGTTTGACAGCAACTCCTCGAGTTCCTCGAACGTCCGCCGGAGGATCTTGCGCCGCTGCACGTAGGGCTCGATGAGGTCCATAATCGCTTGCCGGTCCGAGCCACAACACGGACGAATCGAAATCGGCATCTCCGATTTCTTTCCTTCACGCGAACTGCTTTCCAGGAACATCGCTCGCCATCCACATGCGCTGGTCAACTCGCATTCGTAGTACCGAGCATAGCGTTTTTTGCCGCCAGCAACAAACCGGCCTGCCGCGGCCGACCGGCGCGCTTGCCAGCCGGCGAAAGCCGAGATACCATCGGAATCAACTTCAACACAAGGGAGATGTCCATGGACCAGCATTCGTTTCCGAGAAGGCAACTGTGGGGATTCGCGGTTGTGGCGTACGGGTTGTTGGTTGCCTCCCCAACCGTCGGCGCGGCACCACCCGCGAAGTACTGCCGCTTCCAGGCCGGTGATCAGATCGCGTACGGACTCGTGGAAGGCGATCGCGTGCGGCAATTGGCGGGGGATCTGTTCGGTGAATGGACCCGCACCGACAAGACCTATGCCCTGGCGGACGTGCGGTTGCTGGTACCGACCCGTCCCACGCAAGTTCTCGCCATGGCCGGCAACTACCGCAGCCACCTGGGTGGCGACGTAACGACCACAACCATCACCACGGTAACGACGGTCAAGTCCGACGCAGCCAGCAAGAAGACGAGCGCGACCAGCGAGACCACCGCCGAAACGCGCGCGCCGGGTGAAGTACCGCCGAAATACGCCATTCCCCAGCCGTTCTTCAAGAGCCCCTCCTGTCTGACCGCCCACGGCACGAACATCCTCATTCCACCCGACGCGACCACAGTTCACTATGAAGGGGAGTTGGTCATCGTCATCGGCCGCCGAGCCCAGAAAGTCTCCCGGCAGGATGCTCCACAGTACGTGTTGGGGGTCACGTGCGGTATCGACGTGAGTGAACGCGTCTGGCAGAAGAACGACATCCAATGGTGGCGTGCCAAGAGTTCCGATACGTTCGGTCCTTGCGGCCCCTACATCACCACGGGCATCGACTATAACAACTTGTTGCTGCAGACACGCGTGAACGGCGAAGTGAAACAGAAGGAGCGCACCAGCGAGTTCATCCACGATGTAGCCACCGTCGTCAGCGCGATCAGCCAGCAGGTGACCTTGGAGCCCGGGGACCTGATTTTCACCGGTACTCCGGGAGAAACTTCTGCGCTGAAACCGGGTGACGTAGTGGAAGTGGAGATCGAGGGCATCGGAGTGCTGCAGAACAAGGTGGCCGCTGGCAAATAGCCCACGAGCTGCCGACAGAAAGATCAGCAAGCCCGGACGAAAAGGCCTTGGGAGTCCACCACTCCAGGGATCCACGCCAGCGAGAGATCGTCCACGGTCAGGTCCGATTTGCGCGGACGCAGCGGCAACTCCGTGATCTCCAATTGATCGACGTCGAGTTTCTCGCGCAGCGCGTTGGCGGCGTTCTCAACGTCGGCTTGCAGATCGCGCAGCTGCTGCCGCAAGGCCTCCAGGTTCTCCATCGCGCGCGTGACATCCGCTTGTTCGCGCGCCACACGGCCCGCCGAGCGCATTGATGACGCAGCGCGCGTTATGTTGGACGAACTGCGCAGCTTGCGGCCGAAAAGAGCGCCAAACACCGTCGCACCGAAAGAAACGGCCGTTTGCAGGGTCTGATCCCGCGTCTGCGACTTCTCACGCTCTACTTGCTGCTCCGCACGGCGAATGCGCTGCTCGAGGCTCCGGACCTTGGGTGCGTAGCGATTTCGCAGCTTGTCGAGTTCGGCGTCGCGTTGCTCCGCGGCCTTCTGCCGCAGTCGTACGCGGAAGTCGCCGGCCGATTCGCCTGACCGCGACGATTCCTTCAGCGTCTGGCACTGCCAAAGCGTGAGGGTCGCCGTCTGATAGACGTGGTTCTTGAGCGCCGTCTTCCACGAGACGTGGCTCTTTGGCCGCCGCAGTTCGGCCGGCAAGTCGGCAAATCTGGCTGGCGCGGCGGGTGCGTCCTGAAAACGAACGGCGGCAACGTCCAAGATTTCGGCTTCCTGCCAGACGTTGTCGGCCGACAGGCGACCGGCATCGACAAGCAGCGATTGCGTTCGCCAATCATCGACTTCCACCGGAGAACTCACGTAGTGCAAACGCACTCGCCCCAGCAGCGCCGGCCGGTACAACAGCGTGCTTCCCTGTGGGATGGATTGCGTCGCCATCGCGAAACGCTGCACGATACCTGGTGGCAGAACGGGCAGGTCCCCCGCTGCCTCGTTGTGCGATGGCAGGGACCGAGCCGGAGAAGTTGCCGGGGCCGACACGGCCGCAGTCGCCGCCTTGCGGTCGCGCATCAGGGTCTCGATCTGAGCGCGTGTCAGCGGCCCGCGCAGAAACGACAGCGCCCAGCGGCTCTGAAACACCACCGGAGCGTTTTCATGAACGTTGTTCATCAGAAAAACTCGATTCCCCAGCGCCGACAGCATCTTGTCCGCGCTGTCGCGGTCGAATCCCGTTCCCGCGGTGCTGGCCGCTCCCTCCAAGCCGTCCAGAACCCGGGCCTTGTCCCGATCGGTCTGCAGTCGTCCCAAGAACCAGGTGCCCGCGTTCGACAGTCCCTTGTAGTCGAGATCGACGGGATTCTGCGTGGCCAGCACGATTCCCAAACCGTATGCGCGCGCCTGCTTGAGCAGTGTCAGCATCGGAGTCTTCGAGGGGGGATTGGCCGTGGGCGGAAAATACCCGAAGACCTCATCCATGTAGAGCAACGCCCGCAAGCTGGAAGTCCCGGCCTGCGTTCGCACCCACGCGGTCACTTCGTTCAAGAGTGCCGTCACGAAGAACATCCGTTGTGCGTCCGGCAAGTGAGCAATCGAAATTACTGACAATCGTGGCCGACCTTCCGGCGAATACAGCAGCCGCTGCACGTCCAGCGGCTCTCCTTCGAGCCAGGCTGAGAAACCGGGTGAGGCCAGGAGATTGTTAAGCTGCAACGCCAGGGCGTGGCGATCAGCTGCCGGAAACGTACTTTCGAGATCCATCACGCCGATCTTGTCAAACGGCGGACTCTGAATTCCGCGGATCAGCGCCGCCAGGTCAAGGTCCCGTCCCTCGCGCCAGGCACGGTCCAACAACGTGGACAGGAACGTGTGTTCGCGGCTGCGCAGGGGGTCGGTCTCCAGTCCCAACAGTCCCAGAAGTCCGCTGGCTGCGGTCAGCACGCGATCGCGCAGCGCTTCGGTATTCTCCCGCACGGCAGGCGTAGGAGCCCCGAAGCAGCGCAGAACCGTCAACGGCAGTCCGGCATTGCTGCCGGGCGTGTAGATACTGATGTCCACCGCGCTGCGATACCGGGCAATCCGGTCCGTAGTCTGTTGCGACTCGACCAACCCCTGCCGCCAACGTGTGGCAATCTGCTCCGCGTACTGCTCAGCGGTCGCACCTTGTCGTGCGGCTTCCTCCGGGTCAATCCAGGGCAAGAAATCCGTCGGCCGCAGTTCGGGAAAACTCAGCAGCAGATTCCCCAGATCTCCTTTAGGGTCGATGGCGATGGCCGGGATGCCGTCGATCGCCGCCTCCTCCAGCAGCGCCAGACACAGGCCCGTCTTGCCGCTGCCGGTCATTCCCACGCAAACAGCGTGGGTGGTCAGATCCTTGGAATCATAAAGCAGCAGATCGGGGCGCGACGCACTGCGTTCCAAGTCGTACAACCGCCCGAGATAGAAGAGGCCAAGTTTCTCGAAGTCTACCATCGCCTGGACTGCCTTGCGGAAAACGTCTAGAACTGCGGAAGCGCGTCGCCGCTGCGCCGGCAGCAGGATCGGCTGCCACCGAGCGGCGACACGCCGCACGGCAGAATGGCAGGCGTGTCCCGCACGTCCAACGGCCGACAACTGTAGTTCTATCTCTGGCCGTCAGTCGCGGCAAGCACGCGCCGACGGCAGCCGTGTTCCCGGATCTAAGCGAGATTTTATCTCTTCACTGACCCGTGAACGATCGGGATCGTGGAGGTTCGTTGCGTTCAGACATTCTCCTGTGGCATGAGAACGACCATGACCATTGAATCCACTTTCGGGCCCGGCGGCAGACGCAGCTGGCGAAGAGCCGTGTGCCTTCTGTTGTTTGCCGGCACCGCCATCGCCGCCGCGTGGGCCGGACGTGCAGCGCTGTATCACAGCGCCGATCCGGCTCGAATCGATCCCACGCCATTGCCTCGGCCGCGCATTGATGCGCCCTACATCCAGTCGCCGCCTTCGATCGCCGAAGCCATGGTGCAACTGGCCGACATCAAGGCGGACGACATGGTTTACGATTTGGGATGTGGTGATGGACGGCTGGTGATCGAAGCGGCCAAGAGAGCGCGCTGCCGCGGCGTGGGATTCGACAAAGACCCGCAACGAGTGGCTGAAGCGCGGGCGAACATCCAGCAGAAACAAGTGGAAGACCTGGTGCGGATCGAGGAGTGCGACATCTTCTCGGTGGACCTGAGCAAGGCGAACGTGGTTGTGATGTACCTGCTGCCGTGGATGGTCAAAGCACTGGTGCCGCAATTCGACGCCATGACTCCCGGCTCGCGCATTGTGTCGCACGACTTCCGCATCGAGGGCATAGAACCGGACAAGATCGTCGAGGTGGAAGCGGGCAAGTTCGACACACGGCAGCTGATCCTGTATGTCACTCCCTTACGGCGCAGCCCCCCTCCCAAGACGGCGCGCTCGCCGAAGTCGTGAGCCGGCACGGTGCGCTGGCGATGAGCGCTCACGCCAGCAACTCGAGCACCTGCTCGGTATTCGAGAGATCGTCCAGCAGCGAATCGGGGTGCGTCAACTCGAGTTCGCGGCGCGAGTGGCTTCCGGTGGCAACCGCCAGCACGCGGGCCCCAATCGCGCGACCGCAGGCCACGTCCAGCGGCGTATCGCCAACGACCCAAACCGAGGGTGTGCCGGCACGGCCGTCCAGGTACCGGCCCGCCGCCTGCAGCGCGGTGCGCGCGACGTCATTCCGGTCGTGATGCTCGTCGCCGTAACCACCAAAGGCGAAATAGTGGTCCAGCTCGAAGTGGGCCAACTTGATGCGGGCGCCTTCCTGCAAGTTGCCCGTCAGCAGTCCCAGTGCCGCGTCGGCCTGGCCGGCCAGATCGCCGAGCAGCCGTGCCACACCGGGCAATACCCGGCCGGGATAGCGGGGCAGATACTCCGGCAACCGCTGCAGGTAGGCCTCGCGCAGTCGTTGCCAGTTCTCGGCCGAATCCTCCAGGCCGTGCAGCCCCAACAGGTCCTTGCAGATGGAACGGTCGGTGCGCCCGCTGAGCGCGACTTGCCCACGATCCGCGGCGGCGAATTCCTCGCGGAACGCCTGGAACAGAGCGGCACCGCCCGCTCCTCCCGTGTGTACCAAAGTCCCGTCGATATCGAACAGCAGTACCCGCATGCGGGACATTCTAGGCGCGCGGGCCTGTTTCGGAAACTCAACCCGCGACTGTCAATCAAGAGACAAACGGGAAAACGCTTCTGTGAAACGCCAATCGGCACCGACGGCTGTTGCCGTGTACGCTGCGCACTTATAGGATGCAACGGCACCGACGGTGGCCGCCACCCATTGCTGGTCGCGGTCCGCCTGATGCTGAGGTACATACTGCCAGCCGAGGATTCTGCCTTGAAACTGCATTTTCTGGGCGCCAACCGCCAGGTCACCGGATCTCGCTATTGCCTCGAAGTGGACGGCCGCAAAATCATGATCGACTGCGGCATGTTCCAGGAGCGTGCCTACCTGGAGCGCAACTGGGAGCCCAGTCCCATCCCGCCGCGTGAAATCGATGCGCTGCTGCTGACCCACGTGCACATCGACCACAGCGGCCTGATCCCGCGCCTGGTACACCAGGGCTTCGCCGGACCAATCTACTGCACGCCGGCCTCCGTGCCGTTGGCGGATGTGCTGTTGCGCGACGCAGCGGAGATCCAGATGGAGGAAGCTGCCTACAAACAGAAGCGTCACGCCAAGGAGGGGCGGCGCAGCAAGTATCCCTATGACCCGCTCTTTGACACACGCGATGTCGAACGCTGTTTGCCGCTGTTTCGCGGGGTGGAATACGGCCAGGAACTGCGGCTCGGCAGCCAGTTGAGTGTCCGCTTCTTTGACGCGGGCCACATCCTCGGCTCCGCCATGCTCGAATTCACATCGCAGAACCACCAGCAGCCGCTGCGCATCATCTTTTCCGGTGATATTGGTCAATGGAACAAGCCCCTGTTGCACGACCCCACATCGTTCGAGGAGGCCGATTACATCGTTATGGAATCCACCTACGGGGATCGTCTGCACAACGAGACAGCCGATGTCGAGTCACAACTGGCCCGCGTCATCAACGCGACCATCCACCGCGGCGGCAACGTGGTTATTCCCGTCTTCGCGGTCGAACGGGCGCAGGAGCTGATGTATTACCTTGGTCGACTGGTGCATGCCAAGGAAATCCCTGCCGTGCCGATCTTCCTCGACAGCCCGATGGCAATCGATGTGACCGAGACCTTCCGCCGATTCCAGGATTCTCTCGATGCCGAGACGCTGGAGATGATCGTTTCCAAGCGGTTTCCGTTTTCGTTTCCCGGACTGCAGATGGTGCGTACGGCCGATCAATCCAAAGCCATTAACAACGTGCGCGAACCGTGCGTCATCATGGCCAGTTCGGGCATGTGCACCGCGGGCCGTATCAAGTTCCACCTGCGCATGAACATCGAGCGGCCGGAGGCGACGATCCTGTTTGTGGGCTACCAGGGCCAGGGGACATTGGGCCGCCAGATCATCGAGCGTGCGGACCGCGTGCGCATCCACGGTCGTTTGCACCGTGTGCGGGCGCACGTGGAGCAGATCCACGGATTGTCCGGGCATGCCGATCGCGCCGGGCTACTGCGGTGGTTGAGCAGCCTGCGACGAGCGCCGCGGCAGATCTTCCTGACACACGGGGATGATTCCGTCGCGGAGAATTTTGCGGCCGCGATTCATGCGCAGTTGGGATTTCATGTCACCATTCCCGCGTACCAGCAGACGGTTGAGCTGCCCGTATCGGCAACCTGAACTGCGGTGGTTCAGGCGGGTTGGCGGAGAGCAGGCGCCACCGGAGCGGTGGCGGGGGAGTTCTGCAAGACCACGCTGAACTTGCTGCCAACCCCGGGCTCGCTGTCCACGACAACCTCGCCGCGGTAGAGCCTCGCGATCTTCGCCACGATCGATAACCCCAGGCCGCTGCCGGGTATTTCCCGCGTGGCGTCATTTCGGATGCGGACGAACTCACCGAACAACTTCCGTGTATCATCGGCGGCCATGCCAATTCCGGTGTCCGCGACCGCAATCGAGACGGTACTGCCGTTCTGATCCAACGTGACGTGCACCTGCCCCGCGGGCCGGTTGTACTTCACCGCGTTGGACAGCAGATTGTGCAGGATCATTTCCATCTCGTTCCGATCCGCCTGCAACGTTACCGGCTGATCGACCGCAGCCAGCACCGTCTGCAGGGCATGCGCGACCTGGTCCGGAGCCTGCTGGACATGACACGCATCGAATCGGGGAGGCGGGAACGTACGCTCGAGTGCCTGGACCTGCGCGAGATCGCTCAATCAGCCATGGAAGCTTTCGCGCTCGATGCCCACCCGCACTACGACCGACACGTCCATCTGCTGCAGTGAGGAGAATGTCTACCGGCCCGAACTGATGGAAGTGCTGGAGGTCCGGCAGCAAACGCGCGACGTGAAGAGCGTTCGCCTGCGATTTCTGGACGAGGTCCTCGCAGCCCGCTTCGCTTTTCGCGTCGGGCAGTTTGGCATGTTCTCGCTGTTCGGCGCCGGGGAGTCCACCTTCAACATCTGCTCCAGCTCCACGTGGTCCGGTTTCATCGAGTTCTGTTTCCGGCGAACCGGGCGTGTCACCGAAGCCCTGTGGGCGATTGAGCCGGGTGATGTCTTGGGCTTTCGCGGTCCCTACGGCAATGGCTATCCGATAGAGCACTGGGAGGGTAAGGACCTGATCTTCGTCGGTGGGGGGTCGCCATGCGGCCGATCCGCTGCGCCATCTGGTACGCGCTGGAACACCGTGAACGGTACGGTGCGATCTCGATTGTGTACGGGGCACGCACCGTGCAGGACCTGGTATTCGCGGACGAGCTGCAGGCCTGGTCGGAAATCAGTGGCGTGCGCGTGGTCACCTGCGTCGATCCGGGAGGTGAGACGCCGCAGTGGACCGGCGAGGTGGGCTTCGTTCCGACCGTCCTGCAAAAGACCGGTATCGCCGCCACGAACGCCGTGGCGCTGGTGATCGGGCCGCCGGTCATGATCCGCCACACGCTGCCCGTATTGGCTGCCATGGGCCTGTCCGACGATCGGATCTACACCAGCCTGGAAAACCGCATGAAATGCGGGATCGGCAAGTGCGGCCGCTGCAATTGTGGTCCCTTCTACGTCTGCCAGGACGGACCAGTCATCACGATGCAGCAGCTGAAACAACTGCCTCCGGAGTACTGAGACCTCCGCTCGCCCCTCTTGCCCAAATGATTGCGTCGAGCATAGAGTCAACGGAACGGACCGCGACTCGGCCGAACTGGCCGGAAGGATCGTCCCCCGTGGCAACTGAGGAATCCAACATGACCCACAGTGCGGCAGTGGAACCGAAACTGAGCCGCCATGCGCACGACTACATCGACGACTCGTATCTGCACGGCCTCCTGTCGGGACCGGCGGATTCCTGTCAGGTACAGGATGTGATTGCCAAGAGCCTGGCCAAACAGCCGCTGACCGTGGAGGAAAGCGCGATCCTCGTGAACACGACGGACCCGGACCTCCTGGAGACGATCTACGCCGCGGCGCGGCAGTTGAAACGGGACGTCTACGGCAATCGCATTGTCCTGTTTGCGCCGTTGTACATCGGCAACAATTGCATCAATGATTGCTCCTACTGCGGGTTTCGCCGGACGAATCCGGACGCGGTCCGGCGCACACTGCAAGCGGAGGAGATCCAGGATCAGGTTCGTGCGCTGCTGCACAAGGGACACAAGCGGTTGATCATCGTCTTCGGCGAACATCCGCGGTACTCCCCGGACTACATTGCCGAAACCGTCCAGACGATCTACTCGGTGCGGGACGCGGGGAGTGAAATCCGCCGCGTCAACGTGAATGCGGCTCCCCTGGACCACGAGGGATTTCGGCGCGTGAAGGAGACGGGGATCGGTACGTACCAGATCTTCCAGGAGACCTACCATCACGCGACCTACGCGCAGGTTCACCCGCCCACGACGCGCAAGGGCGACTACCTCTGGCGTCTGGACGCCCTGGACCGCGCTTGGGAGGCCGGTTGTGACGACGTGGGTATCGGAGCCCTGTTCGGTCTGTACGACTGGCGATTCGAAGTGCTCAGCCTCGTGACCCACGCGCGGCACCTGATGGACAAGTTCCAGTGCGGCCCGCACACGATCAGTTTCCCAAGACTGCGGCCGGCCTCGGGCGTGACCATCAACCCGCGCTGGCTGGTGCGCGACGACGACTTCAAGCGATTGGTCGCCATTCTGCGGCTGAGCGTCCCTTACACGGGGATGATCCTGACCGCACGCGAATCGGCCTCCTTGCGCCGCGAGCTGTTGAGTTTCGGCGTGTCGCAGATCGACGCCGGCAGCCGGATCGAATTGGGCGGATATACGGAAGCAGGAGACGCTCAGCAGCAAGTGCGCGAACGCGAGCAGTTCGAATTGGGCGATGTCCGTTCCCTGGATGAAGTCGTCCGCCAGTTGCTGCAGGACGGCTACATCCCCAGCTTCTGCACGGCCTGCTATCGTCTGGGGCGGACCGGTGAACAGTTCATGGAATACGCGATCCCCGGGTTCATTCAGCACTTGTGCACCCCGAACGCGTTGAGCACGTTGCAGGAATACCTGGTGGACTATGCTGCGCCCGAGACGCGCGAGGCCGGCAACCGAACGATGCAGCGGGAGTTGGACAGCACGCCCGATGGTGACGGCAAGCGCGAGTTGATCCAGCGACTGAAGCGTATTGCCGAGACGGACGAGCGCGATCTGTATTTCTGAGTGATCCAGTGCACAGCACACCCCGCGGGAACCGACTGCATATCGCCCTCTTCGGCCGGCGCAACGTCGGCAAGAGTTCCTTGCTCAATGCGCTGACCCGGCAGGATGTGGCCATCGTCTCGGAAATCGCCGGTACCACCACGGACCCGGTGGAGAAACCGATGGAACTCCTGCCGCTGGGCCCCGTGCTGTTCATCGACACAGCCGGGATCGACGACGCCGGCGGTCTGGGCGAGATGCGGGTGCAGCGCACACGGCAAGTCATGGATCGGACGGACGTGGCAGTCCTCGTGACCGCGGCCGGGGAATGGGGACAGTTCGAGGAGGAGCTGTGGGAGACGTTTCACCGGGCGACGGTGCCCGTGGTCGTGGTCTTCAACAAGACGGACCTGGCACGCCCCGCACCGGATCTGCGCCAACGACTCACCGACCAGGGAGACTGGGTGATCGAAGCGACGGCACATCGCGGCGAGGGAGTTCTTGAACTTCGCGAAGCACTCATCAACTCCGCGCCACCGGAATTCCTGCACAGCCCTCCGATCGCCAGCGATCTGGTACCGCCCGGCGAACTAGCGGTGCTCGTAGTCCCCATCGACATGGAAGCCCCCAAAGGGCGACTGATCCTGCCGCAAGTACAGACGATCCGCGACCTGCTCGACGGCGACGCGTATTGCCTGGTCGTCAAGGAACGCGAACTGCGCGATGCACTTGCCCGACTGCAGCGTCCCCCGGCGCTCGTAGTGACCGACTCGCAGGCATTCCTCAAGGTCGCCGCGGACACGCCCGGCACCATCCCGCTGACGTCGTTTTCCATTCTGTTCGCCCGACACAAGGGTGATCTGGTGGAGTTCGTTCGCGGGGCAATGGCCATCGACCGGTTGCAGCCGCGCAGCCAGATCCTCGTCTGCGAGGCATGCACCCACCATCCCATCGGCGATGACATCGGCCGCGTCAAGATCCCGCGCTGGTTGCGGCAGTACGTGGGAGGTGAACTGGAATTCCACCACTATCAGGGACACGATTTCCCCGCGGATCTCAGCCCGTACTCCCTGGTCGTGCATTGCGGGAGTTGTGTCCAGAACCGCCGCGAGATGCTCAATCGCCAGTTGCGTTGTCGCCGAGCGGGTGTCCCGCTGACCAACTACGGTATGTCCATCGCGTATTCGCTGGGCATCTTTGAGCGGGCCCTCAGTCCCTTTCCGTCGGCGCTCGCCGTCTACCGCGAAGAACAACTTAAGATCGCGAGTCCGAGCACGCGGGACTCCTCGTGATGGCGGGAATCCGCGGGCGCGAACGGGCGTTGACCCGCGCCGGATTTCTCGTAGACTAAGCTGCGTGGCCAATTTGCGGTCGTGGCGAAATTGGCAGACGCGCTAGGTTGAGGGCCTAGTCCCCGCAAGGGGGTGCTGGTTCAAATCCAGTCGACCGCACTGCCTCTCTCTCCCGCCTTCACTCCAGCTCCACGCAGATCGCCTGGTACGCACCCACTTCCGGCAGCGAAACGTGCAAGGTCGAGCCGCGCTGTTCTTGTTGATAGGGAGCCTCCACCAGCAGCCGGACTGATCGCACGCGCTTGCCATTGGGTATCGCCAGGCGCACGACCACGTCCCGCACAGGCGCGAGATAGTACTCGTTGGCACCGGCGCGCTCGAACTTGTTACCGGTCCAATTGGCCAAGTGCAGGACGTACGCGTGGCCGTTCGTGGACAAGTTGGCGATCAGCGTCGCCGGCGCATCCACACCGAAAGGAGGCGCTTCGGCTGCGGCGCGGGACACCAGGGTCCGCAGCAGGTCCCCCACGGCACCGATGTTCTGTTGCAGGAATAGGCTCTCGAGAGCGGAGGCACAATAGACAACACGTCCGTGGCCGTACTTCGAAACGACCACGCCGGGAAGCAAGGGTCGGCGTCCGTCCCCCGCTACGATATCCTGCCAGACTTCACCACCCTCCAAGACCGTGACCGGCAGGAACTCCCAGAGCGGCGTCAACGGCGCCGTTGCCGGCGCCGCATGGTCCGTCAGGTACAGGTCGTAGGGGCCGCCGGTCATCGAGCGATAACTGGCGAGCGTTTCCGATAATTCCTGTGAGAGTTGGGCCGGCGCGACGCGCAGCAGATCCTCCAGCGCGAAACGCGGTCGCTGACGATCATCCTCGTCAAACAACGTCGCCTCGTAGCTGGCCACGAGTCCCCCGCCCTCCCGGACGAATCGCCTGACGTTGGTCAATTGTGGCTCGGACAGCCGTGTGTAACCCGCCAGGTACAGCACCTGGTAGCCGCGCAGCCCGTCGGGAGTATTCAACAGTTCCGCTGGGACAGAGGTTACTTGAACGTGACCGTAAAGGCTGGCGGCAAAGGCCCCCAGGGACGACGACCGCGCGTCCGTCTTCCACCACCAGCCCGATTGTTCGTGCCCCCGCGGAGTCTGCGAATCGTACAACACGGCTACGTACGGTTGGTTCTGAAAGCCGGCAAACTGCTCTTCGTGGCGACTGACGACTCCGAAGGCATACTCGACAAAATGGCGGTTTTCCGCGTGGCTCACGTAGCCCCACGGCAGCGCGAGGATCGGGGCGCCCCCGAACATCAGCGTCGTGAAGATCTGCTGCTGGAAGTCGAAGCCGTTGTACACGACTCGCGGCCAGTTGTTATACTCCCCCACGTACGGCCAAACGCCGAGGCCGGCGGCGCGTGCCAGACTCACTCCCTCCGCTCGTTCCAGAATGCTGTTGCCGCGCTCGTACAGAAACGCATCCATGGCCGCGCGAATTCTCGGGTCGCCGTCAGCCATCCTGACGGGATTGCCGATGTTGCTGATCAGCGGAATATCCTTGTACGATTTGACCAGCTGACGTATTTGGCCCGCGATCTCGGCCACGAGGTCGCGATACCATGCCCGGTAGCGATCGATGGCGCCGAGTTCAGCGCTTGTGTAGTCGCTGTCCCCTTCTTTCCAGGGCAGTTCCATTCCCGTGGCCTGACGGAATCCGTTGCGGCAGCCATCGCAATAACAGACGCCTCGCCCCGGCCAGAAGTAGCCTGGCGTCCAGGCATCGAAGTAGATGCCGTCGATCTCGTAGTCGCGCACCAGGCGTTCCACCAGATCAAAAAAGGCCTGGCGATACGGCGTGTTCCAACAGACCGTCCCGTGGTCCTCTCCCACGAACATATGACTGCGCGCCGGCCCGCCGCCGGGCCGCGTCCGCTGCGCGTAGTCCGGATAATCACGCGTGACCATGGTCCAGGCCAGCTTGTGCCCCGTGGAGACATACGGAACGACGCGAATCCCGCGCCGTTTGCAGGCCGCAATCGTCTCGGCAAGGATGTCGCGCGAGCCGAGTTCCGGGTGAGGAGTGAAACGGACCTTGGGAATCAGGGCGTACTTACCCATCGTCGAGATGCGGACCGTGTTGGCATGCATCTGCTGCATCGTCTCGGCCAGTGACGGGGCATCATACTCCAGTCTCGGTTCAAACGGCGGTTCGTAAGCGTCGATCAGAAACACACGCGCCGCCTGCAGCCACGGGGCGCGCGGTACTGCCGTTTCCGAGTTCCTGACGGCCGGTGCGGTGGTCGCGGCTCCCGTCGCAGCCGGCTCCTGACCCGCAGTTCCTGCGGCCCAGAGATACGGCATACCGACAGCCGAGCAGGCGACGAACAACAGCGAACGATACGTCGCAATGACGCGGTTGGGCATGTCTGCACCTCATTGTCGAAGCAGGCACCGAGCTGCGGCACCCTTGTTTCCAGCGAGGGTAAACGTCCCTCCCTTGATCACGGTCGATTTCCCTCAAGCGTCGCAGCGTTCGGTGTGACCTCAACGCCATCCGCAAACAGGTTGCCGTGGATCCAGTTGTGCTCGCCATTTGCGACGTGAATGGAATGCGTGGCTTTCTTGTCCCCGCCGGGACGGTCATCGCGCACGAGGCACCCCATCACCTGACAGCGCGCGCAGTCCCTCATCTGCACGCCGACACCGTCGCAATCGAGAACGCTCACGGCGGCCAGCGTGCAGCGGTCACAGCGTTCGAGGGACACGGCGGCCTCTTTCGACCACACGCCACTGACGACAAAACCGTTGAGCAGGCAATCGGAGCAGTCGCGCAGCGTCAGTCCTCCCCGATCCTTACCCCAATTGCCGTTGACGACGTAGCGTGGATTGCGGTCGAAATCGTTGGCCCCGACCACGACGGCTCGACTGTTTTCCACCAGCAAGTCGTGCTCGAAGCCCTGCCAGAACGTGTTGCCGCTGATGGTCACGCCGCGTACGTGCCGCAGGTGCACGTTGACCATGACGTCGCTCAGGACATTTCCGGTGATGGCGATGTGACCTTCTTGTGTGGCGTTGGGATTGCCCGCGCTGGTGGTGCCTTGCCCAAGTATCCGGATGTTCGCGCTTCCAGGCGACTTGCTGTTGTGCTGCAGCGTGCAACCCGTGATTGCCACTTCGCCCGTACTGCCACCCGTGCAGTCAATGAGCACGTTGGCAGTCGGCTCCCCTTCCGGCGACATGTTGCTCTCGATATCGCACGTGCCGATGTGGATGTTGCGCACGGCACCGCCTCGAGTCACAATACCGCCGCCGGCGCAATAGCTGATGTGGCAGCCGACAACGTTCGATTGGTGCAGGTCCACTTGATCGTAGTACAGACCTATGCCGCGATTGTGATAAAGATGGCAGGCGGATATGAGCACATTACGGTTGCGATTGGTAAGGTAAATTGCGTGGCGGCATTCACGAATGAGCGATTCGGCCACCGTCAGTTGCATCACGCCCGTGGCCTCGATCCCGTCTGCCTCCGGGTGGTCCCCCACAATCTCCAATCCGCGCACGGTGGGAAAACGCTGTTTCTCGAAGACGTTGGGTTTGAATGTTTCCGGGGCGGCAGACCCCGTGTGCGTACCGACGAAACGAAATGCCGGGCCGGGGCCGCCCATGATCACGCGTGCCGTGCCGTCGCCAATCAAAGACGTGAAACCTGTCTTGTCCAGATCGATCGTGATCGTGCGGGTAATCCGGTAATCGCCCCGGGTCAGGCCCACACCTCCCAGTCTGGAATCGATCGCTTTCTGAATCGCGACCGTATCGTCGGATCGGCCGTCCCCAATCGCCCCAAAATCACGGACTGTCCTGACTTCTCCCGGTGCAGTCGTCGCAAACGTGGCAAGCAGAGCCAGACTCGATAGGGTAAGGGCTTTCATGGTGGCGTTGCTCTCGGTGTTTCAGTGCAGTGAATCCGATGGCATGTTGAAGCGCGCTCGACAAAAAGTTACCGAATTGCCGTCCGTCGCTCGACTCTCCGAGTCGAACAAACACGGCTCGGAGAGCCGTGCCACGATGTTCGACACGGCCACTCATACCTGAGCGCACCCTTAAGTACGACGCGCGAGATGCCGGCGCTGAGGGAAACGGGCCTGATTGCGACCAACTCACGACTCATCCAGATCCAGCAGTGGGCCTGATCCGGACATCATCTTCCGATGGCCACCTTGCTCCGTCAATCTGCATCACCGCAGGCGCGATACCCGTTCCAGCTTGTCGGCTCCGTTCATTTCTGTACACAATGATCACGTGGTCTGCCGGCGTATGATGGGTGACATTCTGCCCGCGTGAGGTGAAACCATGCGACTGCTTGCCAGCGTTACGTTGTGGGCCGCACTGTCCGCGCCGGTCACGGCGAACGAACAGGTGGGAGTGAGACTCGAGTGGGGATTCGGACCGGCATCGTCGGAACTCTACTGGGACGGGGAGATCCAGTGTATCGACGGCACGTTGGTGTCGATCAACGCGGTCTCCTTCGAGGCCGATCGGCACGATCGACTGACAGCCCCGACGTTTCAGAGCCTCACGGTGAACAACGGTACCGACGGCGCCGAACTGGTGCTTGCCGGCACCGATCGCACTCTCATACGCATTCAGAGCAAACAGGGTACGTTCCAATGGACCCTGGCGGAACTGCGCGAGCGGGGTGAGCTTGCCTTTCGTTCCCAGGATCAAGGTAAACTCGTGGTTCGACTGGTAGAGACCCTGGGCGACGCACCCGCGCTGCTGTCCACCAAGCTCACGCAAGACAGTGATCCGGCGATTTGCCGCATGAAGGACGGTCACCAGTTGGTGCTGTGGCGTGCCTTCCTGGGACTGCCGGAACGTGACAGCTCGTCGGCAAAAGGCGGAGACCAGATTCACGGCCTGGTCCTGAACGCGGATGGCAAGACTGTTGTCAGCTTTGACGTACTGCAGACGCCCGCCGATGTCGAAACGATCTGCGTGGCACCTCTGGCCGATGGCCGATGTCTCGCCGTCTGGGCCGAGCGGCAGGCAGAGAACTGGGACCTCTTCTGTTCCACGTTGAGCCTGGCAAACGACCGGGTGGATTGCACGCCGCCGCTGCGACTCACGGACAACCCGGGCGTTGACCGATGTCCCAGCCTGGCGGTCGGCCCCGACGGTTCGCTGCTGCTCGCCTGGCAAGGATGGCGAGAAACACATTCCCGCGTGTTCGTGCAGGAGTGCCGCCTCGGCCAGTGGGGGACGGCTCAATGCCTGAGCGACGGGACCACCAATGATTGGGACCCGGCGATCGCGGCAGCAGTCGACAACAGCGTCGCCGTGGCTTGGACTCGGTGGTGGAACGGATCCTACGACGTGTGCCTGAAGATCCGCGATCAGGGCAGCTGGTCTCCCTTGCAGGCTGTTGCCGCAACGGATCGTTTCGAGGCACATCCCAGCCTGGCACACACCGGCGATGGAACGCTGTGGATTGCCTATGAGGAAGGACAACCGCAATGGGGCATGGACAGTCACAATGCCGGTCTGCGCTCCGGGAGAAACGTCCGCCTGCGCTGCTGGCGGAACGGCCGCCTCGCAGACCCCACGAACTCGGCGGCATTAACGCTGCCCGCGGAGTTTCTCGACGCCAGCGAAATGGCATTGCTGCAGACCGACGGCGCGCGATCACTGTGGCTGTTCTTCCGGTCCCTGCAACGCCGCGGGGTCTGGGAGGTTTTCGGCACGTCCCTGGGAGACGACTGGTCTCCTCCGCAGCGGCTCGTCAACAGCGCCGGCGGCCAGAACATCCGCACGGCGATCGCGCCCGCTGCCAGCGGCCGATTGCGTGTCGTGTGGTGCGCGGATCACCGCGTCGACCCGGTGGGCAAGGACAGCTGGATCTACACGTCTCTCATGCCGGCGCGACCTCGACGAGCACAGCCCATCGAGTCGCAACCGCTGCAGGTGGAAATTGCCAGCGCTACCGCGCGCCGCGACGTAGCCCGGCCCGTGCTGGATTTCACCGGCCGCCAATACGGCCTCTACTTCGGCGACCTGCACCGCCATACGGAGTTGTCCGTCTGTGTCACCGGCAAGGACGGCAGCTTGGAGGACGCTTACCGTTACGCGATCGACGCCGCCGGCCTCGACTTCCTCTGCGTCACCGACCACGTGCAACACGTCAAGATCCTGAATGACTACGACTTCTGGCGCACGGGCAAGACCGCCGACCTGCATCGCGTGCCGGGCGTGCACCAGCCGTTCTACGGCTATGAGCGCAGTCAGCGGTTTCCCTTGGGGCACCGGAACATCATCAGCCTGCGCCGTGATGTACGGCGCGTGCCGCGCACGCAGGACAATCGTCCCTGGGACGCAAATACCAGTTACCCTGGTGAGCAGCTCATACCGCCGCCCGAGTTCTGGGCGCGCCTGGTTGGCGAGAACGCCATCACCATTCCACACACCAGTACCAGTCCCGTAATGGGGACGGATTTCGCGTTCGCACCCGGGTCCATCGAGCCGGTGATCGAAATCTATCAGGGCTGCCGTTACACGGGCGAATACGCGGACGCGCCTGACCCGCGCGCGAAGCGCGAAGGCGACAAGTACGGCGGGGCCACTCAAAGCGCCGGATTCATCTGGAACGCGCTGGCCAAAGGCTATCGTTACGGTTTCATCGCCAGCAGCGATCACGTCGCCACGCACAACTCCTACACGTGCGTCTGGTCCGACTCCTTCACGAACGCCGCCATCCTGGACGCCATGGCCAAACGGCGCTGCTATGCCGCAACCGACAGGATCGAATGCCGCATGCACATGGGTCCACACTTAATGGGCAGCGAGTTCACCGCAGCCAATGTGCCGCCGCTGGAAGTCGCTGTTGTGGGGACAACGCACATCGAACGCGTGGACGTGGTCAAGGACAATCGCGTCGTCTACACGCATACACCCGCTTCCCCGACAACCCAGGTGCAGTTTCAGTTCCAGGACCTGCAGGTGGAACCAGGCATACACTATTACTACGCCCGCGCCATCCAGACGGACCGAAACATGGCTTGGATCAGTCCCATCTGGGTGGAAGTGCCGCGCGCAGCACCGGCTCCCACCAATGCAAAGGAAGAAGGATGAGGCGTTAGCCCGCGCACGTTCCGGACTCACTGCGTGCCCATAGTGACAGCCGCGCAGGCTCGCCGCAGGTATTCCTCATACTGCCACTCGCCACTCGACCCGGTCTGGCGCGTGAGTACGAGCTGGAGACTGGGTACGAAACCGATCAACTGCCCACCGGAGCCCGGCTTGTGGCGCGCGTCGGCGGGGATTCCGACGCCGTTGCGGCCGCCAGCTCCATCCAGGCGCGCCGGTAACTCCCAGCCGTGAGTGAAGATCTGCGGATTGAGCTGCCAGCGCATTTCGGGGCTGCGGACATCGTGCGTCGGCAGAGCTGTCTCGGCGACGAACCAGCGAGGAATCACTTGCCGGTCGCCCCACCGCCCACCCTGCAACATGCAGTAGCCGATGCGGGCCAGATCGCGCGCCGGCATCCCCAGGCCGTGGCTCGGATGCCGACCGATCTCTTCGCCGCCGTCGTAGTACTGGAACCACCACTTCTCAATGCCCAGGGGCTGGAAAAGCTCTTCCATGGCGAACTGGTCGTAGGGTTTGCCTGTCACGTTCTCGCACACCAGCGCGGCGTGATGGAGAGCATGGGAGGAATACCCGCAACCAGTGCCGGGATCGAAGGCCAGCCGCTCGGTCCTCGTATCGCCCGTATGACCCAGGATGTACTCCCACGTTCCGTCATTCCGCGCACCTGTGGCTTCGGGACAGATGCCCGAGGTATGGTTCAGGAGTTGTTTCACCGTGATGCGCGCCTTGCGTGGATCGCTCAGCGGCCGAGCCCAGGGAAGGAAGTCAAACGCCAGGTCGTCAAAACTCATCTTGCGCAACGTCCGCCCCTCGCGACTGCGCTCGGACGCGATCGCCAGGACGATCGCGCACACGGCTTTGGAGACGGACGCGACGCGACGCGCATCCGTCTTCGCGCTATTGCCGCGCTCCACCTCCAATACGATGTAGCCGTTGCGTATCACGACGGCAGCGAAGTCGCGGGAATCCGAGGCCAGCAGCCATTGCCGCAGCTCGACGAGCCTGTCGGGATCGACTCCACCCAGACGGCGCAGTTCCTCGGGGCTATCAAGCGCGCGCCAGCCGCCCTGCGACTCCGGTGGGGGAAAATAGGACGCCGGCGCATCATCCGCCGGATTTGCTGCCGAAGTCAGACGCTGGATCGCCGCGTACACCAGCGTGTCGTCCGCCACGCCGCGAAACGACAGCGGAAAATACTGGTTCACTTCCTTCCGCATAAACCCCCACGAACAACCGTTCGCCACGCAGCATTCGGCCGCCTCGGCACCCGCGGCCCCGGCCTTGTCGTCTTCATTGCAGACGACGGGCTTGCCCCACTTGCGTAACGGCGCGATCAGTTCCGCGAAGTCGGCCACCTTGGTGGAATTGAAATGGATCAACAAGAAATCGCTGGCGCGAATCACGGGTTCCGCGGCTCTGCCGTCGCCGAGGCCGCTCGTCGAAACAAGCAAGCCGGGAGCGGTCTTCTTGGCGAGCGCGATCAATTCCGCCTGGCCGGTCGCGGTCTTCAATAGCTGGTGACCGAAGCCCGCGTGGTTGAACTCGTTGGCGATTTCCAGGACGACATTAGTGAATCCTGCCTCAGCAATCCACTTCGCCACGTTGACGATACCCGCACGCACGGCGGCCTCGTCCGCCAGCAACTGGTCCTGCCGCTGATAGTAGCAGCCCAGGATGACTGCAGCGCCGTGCCGATCGCAGGCCTCGATGATGCGCTGCACTCGACTCAGGTAGGATTCGCGCAGTGAGCCGTCGGCGCGAAACGCCGAGTTGACAGCGCCCTCATAACCGCAATGCCCGCCCTGAAGATTCAACGTGAAGGCACGCACGCCGCTGGCAACGTAGTCGGGAATCACCGTCAGGAACGCCTCGGTATTGGCGTCCGCACTGAACCCCGCCGGACGCGTCCGCTCGTTGGCATCCTCGAACACGGTGTTCACCATCCGCACGTTCATAAGGAGCCCTTGTGCGCGGGTCCCGCGGTAGGTCACCTGTTCGTTGAGGTACCAGTTGCCATCGGCAATCGAGATGCGCGTCGTGGACTTGCCGAACACGGGAACGTCCGCAAACAAAGCCGGCGCCGCAAACACACTCAACATGACCAGCCGTGCGAGGCGGTTCGTCTTCATGCGTATTCCTCCGCGCGGAACAAGCTACTCTGGCTGGGGCGGCCGCGCGGTGCAGAAGTGCGCGAGATTTCCGACCAGCAGCGTGACCACGCAACCGATGAAGGTGTGCCAGGTGAAATCGATCTTGGTCAAGGTCAATACGGCCAGCATGGCGGACAGTCCGGCCAACAGGCCGATGAACGCGTCGCGCTGGCTGGTGCGCGGGAAGAACAGCCCCAGGAAGAACGTCCCCAGCAAGCCTCCGTACGGAAATGAGGCGATCTTCAACCCGATTTCGACGACGGGGTTCTTCGTGTCGGTGAAGAGCATCGCGCCGCCGATCAGTATGATGCCCCACAAGAGCGTGAACCACTTCGACCAGACTACCTGGCTGCGGGCGTCGAGCGATCTGCCTTTGGAGGTGAACTGGAACAGGTCGAGGTAAGTGGACGAAGCCAGAGAACTGATGGACGACGAGAGGGTTCCCATGGCCGAGGCCAAGACTCCCGCAATGACCAGGCCGGCCAGTCCCGTCGGGAGATTCTCCACGATGAACTTGGGGAAGACCTCATCGGACGACTGCAATCCGAGTTCTTGCAGAGTGGCACCGCCGTAGAAAGCAAACAGGCACAAGCCGAGCATCAGGAAGAAGGCGAATTGCAGGACGATGAACGAGGCGTCCAGCATCAGCGCCCGCTGGCTGTCCCATTGCGACTTGCAGCCCAGCAACCGCTGCACGAGCAACTGGTCCGTGCCGTGCGACGCCATGGTCAGGAACGTCCCGCCCAGAAGTCCGCCGACGAGCGTGTACGGGGAGGAGAGGAAACCGATCAGGCTGCCACCCCAATGCGGGTTGATGACCTCGAACTTGTTCAACCCCTGCGCCGTCGCGTACTGCACGACGTCGCTCCAACCGTTGGGCAGATGATTCAGGATGAGGAACAGGGAGACTGCCGCACCGCTGAGGTAGATAAACAACTGCACGACGTCCATTGCCACGACCGCCTTCAATCCACCCAGGTAGGTGTAGACCAGCGTGAAACTCCCGATGATGAGAATGCTCGTGGAGTAGCTGTATCCCGTGATGATGTGGACGGGAATCGCCGTCGCGAACAAGCGTACCCCGGAAGCCAGCACGCGCGTGGCCAGAAAGACGGTCGAGGTGAATTTGCGCAGCGGCATGCCGAACCGTTTGCCCAGAAAATCGTAGGCGGTCTCGAGATCTCCTTTGTAGTACGCGGGTATGAACAGGACACTGACGAGCAAGCGGCCGATGAAATAGCCCAGCGCCAACTGCAGAAAATGCATGTTGCTCTTGTACGCCAGCCCCGGGATGCTGATGAAAGTCAGCGTGCTGGTCTCACTGGCCACGATGGAGAACCCGACTGACCACCAGGACATTTCCTTGCCGCCCAGCAGGTAGTCGCGCGAGGATCTCTGTCGACCGGCAATCACGATGCCCGCGACGGTGACGCCCAGCAGGTAGATCAACACGATGGCATAGTCAAGAACGTGGAAGCCCATGGCGGAAGATAAGAGTGGTGGATTATTGCAGATCCCTGGGGAGGACTCGGCCGCGCCCGGCCCGAGTCGCCATTGCCGATACGCGAAGCGGAGCCTACGTCCCGCGGAGAGCGTTGTCAAGAATCGCAGACAGGAGTTCCGCAATCCACCCCATCCCAGCTATGCCGGCGCCGGCTTAGAATGTCGTGGTAAGTCGCCATTGATTCGAACCTCGGACCATGAACTGACATGGATCTGTTACTGCTTTCGCGACTGCAATTCGCCCTGACGATCATGTTCCACTACCTGTTCCCGCCTCTGGCGATCGGGATGGGCGTGGTTCTGGTCTATCTGGAAGGGATGTACCTCTGGCGCCGGGACCCGCTGTATGAAACGGCGGCCAAGTTCTGGACGCGCATTTTCGGACTGAATTTCGCCGTCGGTGTCGTTACGGGGATTGTGATGGAGTTCGAGTTTGGCACGAATTGGGCCGCCTACTCGCGGTACGTGGGGGACGTGTTCGGTTCTGCTCTGGCTGCCGAGGGAATCTTCGCCTTTTTCCTGGAGTCCGGTTTCCTGGCGCTGCTGATCTTTGGCTGGGACCGGGTCAGTCCGAGGATGCACTTCTTTGCCACGATCATGGTGGCCTTGGGGAGCATCTTCTCCTCGATCTGGATCGTCGTGGCCAATTCCTGGCAGCAGACACCGGCGGGTCACGCAATCCGCGAACACGTGATTAACGGTCTGGCCTTTCCGCGGGCAGAGGTCGTGGATTTCTGGGCCGTGGTCTGGAATCCGTCCACTGTGCATCGATTGGTGCACGTCTGGATCGGCGCTTTCCTGGTGGGTTCGTTCTTCATCATGAGCATCTCGGCCTGGTATCTCTTGCGCAACGTACACGTGGAGTTCGCGCGACGGTCGTTTGCGGGAGCACTGCTGTTGGCCACGATCAGCTCCGTGGCGCAACTGGTTTCCGGTGATCTCCAGGCCAAGAACGTCTTCGAACACCAACCGGCGAAGCTGGCCGCCATGGAAGGGCAGTTTCGCACGGAGCCCAGTGCGCCGCTCTACTTGTTTGGCTGGCCGGATGAAAAGGCTCGCGCAGTGCGGGGCGGCGTGGCCGTGCCCGGCATGTTGAGCTGGCTGCTGCATGGCGATTCCAGGCGACCGGTACCGGGCCTGGACGAACTGGCGCCCGTCTGGGGCCAACCGCCGGTGTGGCTGACTTTTCAGACGTATCACATCATGGTCGGCATTGGATTCCTGTTCGTGGGATCAACTTGCGGCGCGGCTTTTCTCTATTGGCGCGGAACCTTGTTTCAGAACCGCGGGGTTCTGTGGTGCTTCGTGCTGGCGGTCGTCCCGGCCGTCGTGGCCAACGAACTGGGTTGGGTCGCGGCCGAGGTGGGACGGCAGCCGTGGATTGTCTATCCCACGCTGCAAAACGGCCAACCGGTCGGAGGCTTACTGACCAGCGCTGCGCTGTCGGAGTCCGTAACCGGCGAGCAGGTACTTGGCTCGATCATCATGTTCAGCATCGTTTATCTCCTGCTGTTCGCCGTGTGGATCGTCGTGCTGAATCACAAGATCCAACAAGGCCCCGAGGAACCGCACCAGTCCGGCCCGCCGGACAAGGGCTGGCTGGATGCGGCCGCGGAGTTGGCGCGCCACACGGAATCACTGACAGCAGCGAAATCCGAAAGGCGACCGTGATCCATGGACCTGAATCTCGTCTGGTTTGCCCTGCTAGGGGTCCTGCTGGCCGGCTACGCGATCCTGGATGGCTTCGATCTGGGTGTGGGCATCCTGCATCCGATCGCACGCACCGACGCCGAACGCCGCGTGATGCTCAACGCGATCGGCCCCATTTGGGACGGCAACGAAGTCTGGCTGGTAACCTTCGGCGGCGCTATGTTTGCCGCTTTTCCGGAAGCCTACGCGACGGTGTTTTCGGGATTCTACCTGGCCTTCATGGCGGTGCTGTTCGCCCTGATCTTTCGCGCCGTATCGATTGAGTTCCGCGGGAAGCTGGACCATCCCGCCTGGCGGACCGCCTGGGACTACGGCTTCTTCGGCTCAAGCCTGCTGGCATCCTTTCTGTTCGGCGTGGCAGTCGGAGCCAGCATGGACGGGATTCCCCTCGATGCACGCGGGGTCTTCGTCGGCAGCCTCGTCGACCAACTGGGCGTCTACCCGCTGTTGGTAGGCCTTATGACGGTCGCCCTGTTCGTCATGCATGGTGCGATCTATCTCTATCTGAAGACCGAAGGGGAATTGCAGCAGCGCATACACGAGTGGATGTGGCACGGCTTCGGCTTCTTTCTGATCAGCTACTTGCTCGTGACCATTTTCACGTTGGCCGCCATTCCGCGCGCTACCCGCACCTTTGTGGAACATCCGTGGGCCTGGAGCGTAGTGGTGCTGAACGTGCTGGCCATCGCCAACATTCCTCGCGCCATCTACCTGCACCGCCCGGGATATGCGTTCCTCTCCTCGAGCGCGGCAATCGCCGCCCTGGTGGGTCTATTTGGAATTGCCCTCTTCCCGAACCTCGTGACTTCACAGCCATTCGTGGAGAATAGCCTGACCATCTACAACGCTGCCTCGTCGAGTAAGACCCTGGGCATCATGGCGCTGATCGCCACCTGCGGCATGCCCTTTGTCCTGGCCTACACGGCCATCGTCTATTGGGCCTTTCGAGGCAAGGTGCAGCTCGAAAAGCACGGCTACTGACGCGCACCCGGACCTGCAAACCGTGCTTTCGCGATTTCACGCAGTCGCCGAGCACGCACTTCCGACCACCGCCGGACGCAGAACCAAGCACCGGTTGGATCGCGATAACGCGAAAGGGCGAAAACGCGAAATAGAACACTGCTGACGCGGAGCCCGTCCTGCGTTGCCCGCGCTGCGCGGAAGTCACAACGTGCATCGACCGCTTCGCGCTGTCGCGCTGTCGTGATCTCACACGGTCGCCGAGCACGCACTTCCAACCACCGCCGGACGCAGAACCAAGCACCGGTTGGATCGCGATAACGCGAAAGGGCGAAAACGTGAAAAAGAACACTGCTGACGCGGAGCCCGTCCTGCGTTGCCCGCGCTGCGCGGAAATCACAACACGCGTCGCTCGTTTCGCGCTGTCGCGATCTCACGCGCCCACGGGGCACACGCGGATCAGTTGCCGATTGCTTGTAGCCCCGCACGGATGAAGCCCAACGCGTAGGCCATGCCGGCGTGCCACGGCGCGCTGCAGGTCATTTGCGGCGCGTGATCCGGAATGAGCACGCCGTTGTAGTTGTTGCTCTTTAGAATGCGCAACACCCGCAGGATGTCCACGTCGCCATCGTCGATGAATGTCTCCCGATAATGCGGCACCTTGCCCCGCACGTTGCGCAGATGAACGTAAGCCAGCTTGCCGGCGCGACTGTACTCATCCACGGCCTCATACACGTCCCCAGCCGCCATCTCCGCCACGGTACCGACGCAGAATTCCAGCGCGTTGGCCGGGCTGGGTCGCAGTGCGAGTAGCTTGCGATGAAGCTGCGGTTGGTAGACGAGCCGCGCATGACCGCGGATCGTGGGGAGCGGCGGATCGTCCGGGTGGGCGGCTAGCGTCACGCCGGCTTCTTCGGCCACCGGCAGCAGCGCCTCGAGAAAACCCGCCAGGCGGGTCCAGAGCTGTTCCGGCGTGGTGGGAGGTACGACTCCCGGTTGGGCCTCGGTGTCATAGACCATGTTCCAGACCATGCCATGAGGCATGGGAACTTCGCACGGCCCGTCCATGCCCACCGCCTCGGCCCCCCCGCGCGCGAAAGGGCCCTTCACGCGCCCCGCCACGCCGGCCACCGAGAAGTTGTACCCCATCACCGGAATTCCCGCTCGACCCAGGTTCCGGATGATCGTCTTCAGGTTCTCCAATTGCCGCTGCTTCTGGGGACCGTCCAGCAATACGTCGTGCCAATGCGCCGGGTCGAAGTTTTCAATTGCCTCCAATTGCAGGCCAGCCGCGTTGATGTCGCGCTTCAAGCCAGCCAGTTCGTCATAGGTCCAAAGCGCGTCGGGGTCGCCGGCTACGCCCCACCCCGCATGATCGCCGACGGGTTGATCGCCCGGCCGATTGCCGCGCGAAGAGCGAAAGTAGTCCACCAGGTGCGCAACGATATGTGTGCACCCGCACTGCCGCGCAAAACGGTAGTGGTCGTCGTTGAGCTGATGCCGATAGAGTCCCAACCCCAATTTCATCGTCTCAGAATCCAATACTGGCTCCGCCGTCCACGGGCAGCACGATGCCCGTGACGAACTTTGCCGCGGCGGAGCAGAGGTAAACGGCCGCCATACCAATGTCGTCAGGATCGCCCAGCCGAGCCATGGGAGTCCGAGTCAGAATCCGGTCGCGGCGAGCGGGATCGCCTTCGAGCGCTTTGCGCGACATCTCGGTCTCGATGAAACCGGGCGCGATGGCGTTCACCCGGACACCGTGTGGCGAAAGCTCCGTCGCCAGAGCGCGCACCATGCCGACATAGGCGCTCTTGGCAGCGCTGTAGGCCACGACCTGCGGCAGACCGAAGAGGGATGCCATGGAGGCGATGAAGAGAATCGAGCCCGATCGCCGGTGGATCATCTCGGGCGCGACCGCACGGCTGAGCGCATGGGCGCCGAGCACGTGCGTGGTGAGGACCTTCAGAAATTCCTCCTCAGTGGTCTCGATCGCCGACTTCTTGAGATGCGTTCCGGCATTGTTGATCAACACCGTGACCGGGCCGAACTCGCGCGTCGCCGTCTCCACGAGGCCGCGAGCCTCCGACAGCTTGTTGACATCGTGTACGACATAGTGAGCCTGGGGGCCGATGCTCTCCGCCGCCTGTTTCAGCAGCGATTCCCGTCGGCCCGCCAGGACGACCTGCGCGCCGGCGGCGGCCAGGGCTCGGGCCATCGCCAGTCCCAATCCGGATCCCCCGCCCGTGATCAGCGCCAGTTCGTTCTCTAGCCGAAAGGCACACGGCCAATGGTACAAGCCGCACTCTGCCGCTGCCCCCTTGAAACCGCACATGGCCATGTTGGCTGCTCCGCAATTCGACCCCTGCGACCAGGATAACGGAAGTTTCCTGGTCGCGATACGATTGTTGACCGCCTTCTGGGGGTGCGATATGTTGGACGTCGCTTTGCCGGGACAGATAGTCTCGTCGTCGACTGCCCCTGCCGCTACGTCACCCCATCAGGGAGCCCGCGTTGGAGCACCATGAAACTCAACTTCCTCACCGCTCTGTTCGTGCTGCTGGCCGCCGCTACCGCCTGCCAGGACCGCGCCTCTGCCGCCAATTTCGGCGATGACGTGGCATTTCTGAAAGGGCACACGGATCTCATTGTGTTAAGCGATGCAATGGGCCTGGGAAAGGTGGCCGTCGTCCCGGCTTGGCAGGGACGGGTCATGACCAGCACGGCCAGCGGAGACAAGGGACTCAGTTTTGGCTGGATCAACCGCGAGCTGATCGCGTCCCGCAAGATCCAGCAGCACATTAATGTGTTTGGTGGCGAAGACCGTTTCTGGCTGGGACCCGAAGGCGGTCAGTTCTCGATCTTCTTCGCCAAGGGAGCCAAGTTCGAACTGGCGGATTGGTACACGCCGGCCCCCATCGATACGCAGCCCTTTCACGTCGTGCGCCAGTCCAGCAGCCAGGCGTTGTTCACGTCCAAGTTCCCGCTGACCAATTATTCCGGCACGCAGTTCGAAGTGGCCGTCACGCGCGAAGTGCGCCTCTTGGACAACGCCGCCGCCTGGAAACACCTCCAGGTGCGTCCGGCGCAGAATGTGAGCCTGGTGGCTTACGAGACGGATAACAAGGTCACCAACGTCGGCCAGAACGCCTGGAAAAAGGAGACCGGACTGCTCTCGATCTGGATCCTGGGAATGTTCAATCCCTCTCCATCGGCCACGATTGTGGTACCGATCCAATCGGGACCGGAAGACGAACTGGGGGTGAAGGTGACTTCCGATTACTTTGGCAGCATTCCCGCGGAACGGCTGGTCGTGAAAGACAACGTGTTGTTCTTCGCCGCGGACGGCAAGTTCCGCAGCAAGATCGGCATTAACCCCAAGCGCAGCAAGGCGGTGCTCGGGAGCTACGACGCCGACAATCGCGTGCTGACCATCGCGCAGTTCAGCCAACCGGCGGGTGTCACTGATTATGTCAATTCGCTGTGGAAGCTGCAGGACAATCCGTACGGCGGCGATGCCGCCAACAGTTACAACGACGGCCCGCCGGAACCGGGCGCGAAACCGCTCGGCCCGTTCTACGAACTGGAGTCCTCGTCCCCGGCCGCCGCGCTCGCTCCCGGCGCCAGTCTCGCACACGTCCATCGCACGCTGCATCTGGTGGGACCAGAGGCTGCGTTGAACCCCGTCGCCCAGGCCGTTCTCGGTGTGTCACTGGCCGAGATCACCAGCGCGCTGAAGAAGAACTGATCCGCAACGGCAGAAGGAATTCTCGCATGCGGCCTTGGTTGCGGATCCTCCTGAAGAACCCCGAACGAAACGGGATGTGCTGACGTCTGTCCTTCCGACACCCATCAGACTCGAATCGAACGCCACGCATGACCAACAACAATAACAAGATGTTCGTGACCCGTGACGGGCAAAACGTACTGTTCACGTTCAGCCTCGTCAGTTCGCTGTTTCTCCTCTGGGGATTCTGCAATGGCATGATCGATGTCATGGACAAGCATTTCCAGGAGGAATTGCACCTGACGTTGTCCCAATCCGCCTGGGTCCAGTTCGCGCACTACCTCGGCTATTTCCTGATGTCCATGCCGGCTGGCTGGCTGGCAACGCGACTGGGATACAAAGGCGGGATCATCGCCGGCCTGTTGATGGTGGCCGTCGGCGGTCTGTGGTTCATTCCCTCCACCAGCATCGCTCAATTCTGGGCGTTTCTGCTGGGCGTGTGCGTGATCGCTTCGGGCCTGACATTCCTGGAGACGGTGGCCAATCCGTACACGACGGTGTTGGGCGCTCCCCGCTATGCGGCAACGCGCATCAACCTGGCGCAATCCTGCAATGGCATCGGTTGGATCCTGGGCCCCATCGCCGGCGGCATGTTCTTCTACGGCAAGGACGCCAGCGGTCGGAGCACCGGCAGTGAAACCCTCTGGATTCCCTACGCCGGCGTCGCCGTCGTCGTCCTGGTCCTCGCCGTGATCTTCTACTTCGCCCGCGTCCCCGATATCAAGACGGAAGATGATTACCACCTCGACGATAAAGGCGAGACGAAAGATGCCGCGCAAAAGGCCGACCGGCAAGTCGATCGCGTACCGGTCTACTTCCTTCTGTGGTTGAACTGCGCCGTCCTGGTGGGCATCTTCGGCATGATCCTCTGGCTTGTTCTTTCCGCTTTCGATTTGGGACCAGCACTGGTCGGACTCGCGTCCCGGTTGCCCCATCCGGCGAGCTTTCCCGTCACGGCCGACAATTCGCTGTTCATCGTGCTGGCTGCCATCGGTTGCCTCGCGTGCCTGGTGCTCGCAGTGATGCTGATCCCGACCACGAGGAAGATCTCACATCACAGCATCTGGTCGCATCCGCACTTCTCGGGGGCGGTGATGGCCCAGTTCTTCTACGTGGCGGCCCAGGCGGGTATCTTCAGCTTTCTGATCAACTACATGACTTCCGAACCACCACCCATGCCGGAAGCCTGGTACACGGACGCGACCAGCAATTGGTTCGAACGCGGAGCGGACGGCTTTCTGCACATCAGTAATCAGGGTGCCTCCAACCTCGCCTCGGTGGGCTTCGTGTTCTTTCTGGTCGGCCGGTTCTCCGGAGCTGCCCTCCTGAAGAAGTTTTCCGCGCACAAAGTGCTCGGACTTTACGGCGTCTTGAATGTGCTGGTCACGTTCCTGGTCTTCTGCAAGTTGGGCTGGCTGTCTGTCATCTGCGTCTTCCTGAGTTACTTCTTCATGTCGATCATGTTCCCAACCATCTTCGCCCTGGGCATTTTCGGTCTCGGTGAACGTGCGAAGAAGGCCTCCGCGTACATCGTGATGGCCATCATGGGCGGAGCCATTCTGCCGAAACTGATGGGGGCCGTGGCCGACAAGTACGACATGTCCCGCGGATTCATCGTGCCGATGGTCTGCTTCGTGCTCATTGCTCTGTACGGTTACTACTGGCCCAAGTTGAGTAAAGCCGAGTCATTGCACGGATTATCAACGTCCGGAGGGCACTAACAGGGTGTGACCAGCTCGCGCAGCGAGCGCCGGCACACCCTACCAGTCCCGTGGCAACAACATGAGCCGGGTTCCACCCACTCGCCGCGTAATCCAGATCAACAAGGGGATTGTTGCGCCGATTCCGCCGCGCCCGCGGAGCCTGCGTCCGCGAGCGGCCGGTGAGTATCCGCACGTTTCCCCAGTGTATCGTGACGTCGCAGTACAGTTTGCCAGCCCATTACTGGGAGGTCCACCAATCTGCGACGAACTGCTGGCCTTCGTCCAGCACGTATTCACGGAGGAAGAAGCCGCACTGGTGCGGCACCTTGGCGGCATGACGTGGCGCACCGCAGACGAGATCGCGCGGCTGGAATGTCGTCCGGTGGCGGAAATCCAACTCGTGCTCGAAAAGGTCGCGAGTCAGAAGCGCGCCATCGCCGGCGAGCGTCGCCGGAAGGGATGGCGTTACCGACTCCTGCCAATCGTCCCCGGCATGTTCGAACTGGTGCTCATCGGTGAGTCTCCCGAGACGATGAGTCCCTGGCATCGCCGGTTTGCGGAGTTGTTTGAAGCGTTGTTCGACACGGGATATCTCGTGGACTACCAGAGTCATCCCGTTCCTTGGGTCCGCTTCCTGCCCCTGCAGGGGCTGGCCGACTCGCACCCGGCCGCCCTGCCCTGCGAAAAGCTGGAGGTCGTGCTCGACCGATTTCAGACGTTCGGGATCGGCAGTTGCCAATGCCGCATGTCAGCGAACGTCGTGGGCAAGGTCTGTGACAAGCCGCTGGAAGTCTGCGCGGTCATGGGTGATTGGGCCGAGCGCGGAATTCAGCAGGGATGGTTGCGGAGCGTGAGCAAGGCCGCGTTGCTGGACATCAAACGCGAAGCCGAGTCGCACGGTCTGGTGACGTGGATCATGAACATCGAGTCCACCACCGGGCAGGCCTCCTGTTCCTGTTGCGGCTGCTGCTGCAAGGCCATGCGCATGGTGAATGATTTCAATGCACCCGGCGTGGTCGCTCCCCCTCATTTCGTTCCGCACTTCGACGAAACGAAGTGCACGTATTGCGGCAAGTGCGCGCTGACGTGCCCCCTGGGAGCCATCACCGCCGACACACGCGGTGAGCACGTTCAGCACAATCCCGTACGCTGTATTGGCTGCGGCTTGTGTGCCTCGGCCTGCACTTCAGCCCAGGCAATTCAAATGCAACAGGTTCCGGCTTATCGACTGCCGTACAGAAGTTGGCTCTCGTTCCTGTTGGCGAACGGCGCCGCCATGCTCGGCAATTCCTGGTCCGTGTGGAGACGGCGAGCCCGAAAAATCGACGAAGCCGGTCTTGCGGGTCCGCAACCCGAGAAGGCCCGCGAATGCTGACGTTGATCAACAACAACCGTATGGTGCCGCCGATCGCGCCGATCGGACTGGACTATGTGGCATCGGCGGTGCGCGCCGCGGGTTTCGAAGTCGAACTGCTGGATCTGGCCCTGGCCACCGATCCGGCCGCCGCGCTCGCCTCCCATTTCCGCCACCACTCACCGGAGCTGGTCGGACTGACTTTTCGCAACGTGGACGATTGTTTCTGGCCGAGCGCCACGTCCTTTCTGCCGCAACTCGACCGCGACGTGGCGGCGGTGCGCGCCTGCACGAACGCGCCGATTGTACTGGGCGGCGTGGGGTACTCGATCTTTTCCCGGCCCGTTCTCGAGCGCACGGGAGCGGATTTCGGCGTGCGCGGCGACGGCGAGCTGGCACTCGCGTCGCTGCTGAACCAATGGCACCACGGACGAAATTGGCACCAGGTCCCGGGACTCGTGTATCGCGATCAGGATCGCATCGTGGCCAACGCCCCGGCCTGGCCGCACGTCGTAGATGTTTCCAGCAAACGCGATGTCGTGGACAACGCCACCTACTTCCGCCGCGGCGGCCAGATCGGGGTCGAGACGAAACGCGGTTGCCGGCGCAAGTGCATCTACTGCGCCGACCCGGTAGCCAAGGGCGGGATGGCTCGCGTGCGCCCCCCGAGCGTTGTGGCTCAAGAAATCGACACGCTCTGGCGACAAGGTATCGATGTGCTGCACCTCTGCGATCCGGAATTCAACCTGCCGATCGCGCACGCAACGGCCGTGTGCGAGGAGTTGATTCGCCGCGGACTGGGTGAACGCGTACGCTGGTACGCCTACCTGGCCGTCCTGCCCTTTCCCGAATCCCTCGCAGCACTCATGCGCCGCGCGGGCTGCGCCGGAATCAACTTCACAAGCGATTCAGCCCACGAGTCTCTGCTCCGGACCTATCGCCAACCACACCGCGCAACGCACCTGTCACAAGCCGTCCAACACTGCCGCCGCCACGGCCTGGCCGTAATGCTCGACATGCTCCTCGGAGGACCGGGGGAAACTGCGGAGACCGTGGCGGACACCATAGCCGTCTTCAAGCGCCTGGATCCGGACTGTGCCGGCGCGGCACTCGGTGCGCGCATCTATCCGGAGACCGAGTTGGCAGCCATCGTGCAGCGAGAAGGCCCGCTGGAGTCAAATCCCAATCTGCGGCGACGATACACGGGCCCGGTCGATTTCCTGGAACCGACGTTCTACATTTCCAGCCGACTGGGAGAGCGGCCTGCGGAAATGGTCCGCGAGTTGATTGGCCAGGATCCGCGGTTCTTTCCACCTCAAGCGGAAATCGAGGGAGCCGTCAGCAGCGATCACAACTACAACGACAACCGTCTGCTGGTGGATCTCATTGCTGCCGGCGAGCGCGGGGCTTACTGGGATATCCTGCGCCGGGGCGGTAGGGCCGCCCCCCAAGATCCGGTCTGAGCGCACGCTCAATCGTAGCGCGGGCTTTAGCCCGCGTGACAGGTGACGCATGCCAAAGCGCACACCACGGGAAAGCGCGCCGTGGGCTGAAGCCCACGCTACGGAGAAGTACACCACGTGTGCCGTTCGCGAGAATCGACACACGGCGAACGACCGCAAAGTCCATCTCAGTCTGCGCCGCCTGACAATGCCGCGGAAGGCTCGTGACGACAGAGACGATTGTGACGGTTGTAGCGGCTGGCGCAGCGGACTCAATCCCGTGGCCTCACAATCCCTTCATCCGGCGCCAACCTCACACGTAGCCCTCACTGACCACTCCTTCCGTGCGGTCGTTTGAAGAGTGTTGCCGCAAGACTCCGATTCTCGATATATCCGGACGGACTGCCGGATCATCATGGCTGCCGCGCTGGAGCAGCCGGATGCATTGTCGAAGACAAGCGAACGGAGTTGTGCGATATGGATATCTCTCGAGGCTTGCTGGGGCGAGTGTGCCTGGCGCTGTGTTGCAGCTTCTCGCTGGCCGCTCAGCCGACGTTGGGAAATGACCGCGACGGAACCGATGGATCGGAATTCGTCGTCCCGGGTCCGGTCGACTATACCTTGAGTACCTACGACGCGGATGAGGTCGCCGCCTTCGATGGCACAGTCGGACAGCTGACCGGATATGGCTCGGACGTGGGCTGCGGCTCTGCGTGCGATTGCGAACTGAGCGCTCCCTGGACGATACCTCAGCTCTGCCTCCTGCAGCGGGCAGGGATCCGGGTCGGCGGATGGCTGGAAGGCGGCATTACTCTGAACCCCTACAATGCGGACGACGGCTTCAATGGTCCCGTGGCCACGAACGACTGGGACGATGAGTTCCAGATGAACCAGGCGTGGGTGTACCTGGATCGGCCCGCCGACAACGGCGGGTGCGGCTGGGCACTCGGCGGCCACATCGACATGATCTATGGAAGTGATTGGCGCTTCGGCATCAATCACGGCCTGGAAGATCGCATCAACGGTTTCAACTTCCAGCGCTACGGCTTGGTCATTCCGCAGATGTATGCGGAAGTCGCGTACAACAATCTGTCCGTGAAACTTGGGCATTTTGCGGGCATTCTCGATTTCGAGGCGGTGCCGGCGCCGATGAATCCGTTCTACTCCCATTCGTATTCGTACGGCTACACCGTGCCGCAGCTGGTCACCGGCGCCTTGGCGGATTACAAGTTGACCGATCGGCTGTCGTTCCAGGCCGGCGTCCACCGCGGCTGGGTGATGTTTGAGGATTACAATGACTCGCTCGACCTCATGACGGGCTTCAAATGGGTCAGCCCCAGCGAACGGACCAAGATCAATTATGCGATCTCGGTCGGCCCGCAGGATCCTCCCGCCGACTTCAACCAGGTGCCAGGAGATCAGGACCGTTTCGTGCACAGCCTGGTAGTTCAGCGCCAGATGACCGAGCGGCTGAAGTGGGTGCTGGTGCAGAACTTCGGCACCGAGCAGAACGCTCCCGCAGCCGGCGAGTCGGCCGAATGGTACGGCATCAACCAGTACTTCCTGTACACCATCAATCCGTGCTGGACCGCACAGTTGCGCGCGGAGTGGATGCGCGACGACGACGGCGTGCGCATTGCCGGACCGGGGAATATACCCGGCGTCTACGCGTGGAACGGTTTCGGGTTTGCCGGCAACTTCTTCGATATCACCGCTGGCCTGAACTGGCGGCCCAATGCGAATTGGGTCATCCGGCCTGAGTGCCGGTGGGACTGGTACGATGGCCTCGCCAATCCGAACGGCGACCTGCCGTTTGACGGCGGGAACGAGGACGACCAATTCACCTTTGGCGTCGACGCCATCGTGACGTTCTGACATTGATGCACGACACCCGGCAGAATCCCCTGGCGCGGGTATCGCACTACGGCCGCACAGTCTGAGACAACGAACAGGTCCCCATCACGCGAGGGGACCTGTTTCGTTTTCTTGCGGGTCGAAACGGCAGTGAGAGTCAGCCAATCGTCGGTAGTTCGGCAATCGCCGCGCGGATCCTCTCCTGCGGATAAGCGTAGTCCTCCAACTCGCCAGCAAAGAACCGGTCGTAAGCCCCCAGATCGCACAGGCCGTGGCCGCTGAAATTGAAGAGGATGCACTCCTCCTTGTTCTCTTCGCGACAGCGGATGGCTTCGTTGATCGCCGCGCGGATGGCGTGCGACGTCTCGGGGGCGGCAATGTGGCCTTCGGTCGCCGCGAACAACTGCGCCGCCTCGAAGCACTCGATCTGATGGAAAGCAACGGGCTCGACCAGGCCGAGCTTGACCGCCAGGCTGACCATCGGGGACATGCCGTGATACCGCAGGCCGCCCGCGTGGATACCCGGTGGTATGTAGCTGTGGCCCAGCGTGTACATCTTGACGAGCGGCGTCAGCTTCGTGGTATCGCCGAAATCGTAACGGTACTCCCCCCGACTCATCGAGGGGCATGAATGCGGCTCGGCGCCGACAAACCGGACGGACTTGCCTTGTATGCGATGCCGCATGAAGGGGAAGCTCAATCCCGCGAAATTGCTTCCGCCCCCGCAACAGCCGATGACGACGTGCGGGAAGTCACCCGCCAGTTCCATTTGCTTCTCGGCTTCCAGTCCAATCACGGTTTGATGGAGCATGACGTGGTTGAGCACGCTGCCCAGGCTGTACTTGGTGTCCTCGCGCTGCACGGCGGACTCGACCGCCTCGCTGATCGCAATCCCCAGGCTGCCTGGCGAATCGGGGTCCTGACTGAGAATCTGGCGGCCGGCATTGGTCTCTTCCGAGGGGCTGGCCACCACGTCCGCGCCCCACATGTGCATCATCGAACGCCGGTAAGGTTTCTGCTGGTAGCTCACCTTGACCATGTATACCTTGCACTGCATGCCAAACATCTTGCAGGCAAAGGCCAGGGAAGTGCCCCATTGCCCGGCACCCGTCTCCGTCGACAAGCGATAGATGCCGGCCTTCTTGTTGTAATAGGCCTGGGCCACGGCCGTATTCGGTTTGTGGCTGCCCGGCGGACTCACACTCTCGTCCTTGTAGTAGATCCGCGCCGGGGTCTTCAGCTCCCGCTCCAGATTGCGGGCTCGCACGAGCGGCGTGGGACGCCAAATCGAGAGCACCTCGAGCACCTCGGCCGGAATCTCGATCCATCGGTCCGGGGTCATCTCCTGCTGTATCAACTCCATCGGGAAGATCGGCGCCAGATCGTCGGGACCGACGGGCTGCATCGTGCCCGGATGCATCACGGGCGGAAGAGGCTCCGGCAGGTCAGCCTGCAGGTTGTACCACGCGGTCGGGATGTCACTAGAGCTCAACAGGATTCGCTTCGAACTCATCGATCGTTCCTCTCACACAGACACTGAACCGAGACTGGCGAACCATGACTCTAATCTGGCGGAGTAGCGTTGTCGAGCGGATCGCGGTAATCCAGGGGGATGCGGAACCCCTGCCGTCGGCTACAATCGACGGGCAGCGATTCGTCCCTCGGAAAGGTATTCACAGGCCATGAGCACGATCCCTCAAACGCGTGCCGCCACGATGTCGCCTCGCGAACGCATCCTGGCCGCGTTGCGGCATGAAGAAACCGACCGCGTACCCGTGGATTTCGGCGGCCATCGGTCGTCCGGTATCGCAGCCATCGCGTATCGGAGACTGCGCGAGGCGCTGGGATTCGAACCGCGGCCGATCCGCGTGTATGACCCGGTTCAACAGTTGGCGATCATTGACGAGGACGTCCTGGAGCGGTTTGGAATCGATGCCCTGGAAATGGGACGCGGCTTTGCGCTGGAGGAGGAACACTGGCGGGACTGGACGCTCCCCGACGGTTCGCCGTGCCAGATGCCGGCGTGGGCCCTGCCGGTGCGGGAAGCGGGCCAATGGATCATGCGCTCGACCAGCGGCCGCACGCTGGCCAAGATGCCGGACGGTGCGCTCTATTTCGAGCAGTGCTACTGGCCGTATCAGGACGCCGACGATCTGGAGCACCTGCCTCAGGCTCTTGAGGAGAACATGTGGTGCGCCGTCAAGTCGCCGCCGGGACCTCTGGTCGCCGGGCCGGACGGCAAGGAACGCCTGGCCGCGGGCGCGCGCCGTTTGCGGGAACGGACCAACCGCGCGATCATCGGCCTCTTTGGCGGCAATCTGCTGGAAACGGGCCAGTTCCTCTATCGCAACGATGTCTTCTTCATGGTGCTGGCGGGAAACCCCCAGCACGCGCACGAGTTCCTCGATCGGCTCGTGGAACTGCATCTGGCCAATCTCGAACGGTTCCTGGCAGCTGTCGGTGAATCCATCGACATCATTCTGTTCGGCGATGACCTGGGAATGCAGAGCGGTCCCCAGATTTCACCCAGGATGTACCGGGAGTTCTTCAAGCCGCGGCACGCGCGACTCTGGAAGAGAGCCAAAGAACTCGCCAACGTAAAAATCATGCTGCACTGCTGCGGCGGAGTGCGCCCGTTGCTCGATGACCTGATCGATGCCGGCCTGGATGCCATCAACCCCGTGCAGGTCAGCTGCGCCGGCATGGAACCCCGGGCGCTGAAAGCCGATTTCGGCGACCGCATCACATTCTGGGGCGGGGGCTGCGACACGCATGCCATCTTGAACCAGGGCACGCCCGAGGACGTGCGCCGGCACGTCCTCGAACAGACCTCGATCCTCAGACCGGGCGGCGGCTTTGTCTTTCAGCAGGTACACAACATCCTGGCTGACATCCGTCCCGAGAACGTCATTGCCATGTTCGACGCCGTTCGCGACGCGGGCTGAGATCCGCTGCACGCGCATCGCAACGCGGCTCGCGCAGGAGGCACTCGGTGCATTTCTCGGTGCAGGAATGACGGCTTCCAAGCTTGGGATGAAGCCGGTCAACTTCCCGGGGCGCCGTCACGGCTTTGACGACATCTTCGAGCATAATGGGAGCCTGGTCATCGTGGAGGCAAAAGGGGGCTCGTCGCGTCTCGGATGGTCGTATCCAGGTGGGCGAAAAAGCCAGCAGATGAGTCGTCAATGGATCGAAAACAAGATTACCAAACTGAAGAACAGCTTCGATCCACTTGAGAAGGACTTCGGCGAGAAACTGCAACAGCAACTTGACAATGCGGTTTCTGGGAGGGCCCCGTCTCTTAAGGGAATGCTTGTCACGACGGAAATCGACGATGTTGGCGACGTTCTTGACCCTGATTTTGACCTGAAGGACTTTTCGTCTATTGGGCTTGATAGGTTTTAGCGATGACACAACGCTTTCAAAGGCTTGGAATCCCGGCTCACGCCGCTGACCCCGGATATTTTCTGCGGTCGCTGGCAAACATTCCGACATCGTATTCCGAGCGATTTCACAGCGACATTCTCCGACGTAAAATCGGCGATCATTCGTCAGCCGCGGTATGCTTCTACATTGTCGAAGACTTGACTCAGTGCGCGGAACACGCGCAGCAGGTCTTGTCCGGGGTCCAGGAACTCTTTCTTGGCGACTGGCGTCATCATTCTGAGACGGACGACGGCGTTGTGGATCCAGAATGGTGGCATGCGCATCTGTGGTGGACTCAGGAGTACCGTGCCTATCTGGGCTGGGGCTCTGCATTGGGCGAATGGGAACAACTCAAGAGTGTGTCCGAGTATCCCGAGGGGCGATGCCCAGTTGGCGAGAGCGGTGAAGCCGAGAAGGTATATCTGTGTTCCGTCGCGAATTCGATCCTCGAGAAGGACCTCGCCGCGGCGGTAGAGTCTTTGAAGTCGCTGGCTGGCGGCCACGAACGCCGTTTCGCGCTGCTCGCAAATCTGGAGCTGGCGTTTGTCGACCGCGACGGCGCCATGTTACAACGAGCGTTTGACCAGTACCTCGCGTACTTCGCCAAGCACGATGCAAAGCAGAACACCATCGTGCGAGTTTCCTTCGAAGCGACCTTGTATTTCCATCGGGCCCGCGTTGCGCAAATCCCGGTGAGACTATCGCACGACCACGTCGACTACATCGTCCAGCTGGACTGACGTTCGCAAGAAGAACAGGGAGATTGATCAACAACAGAGGACGAAGCCGGACGGGCGCACGGGAGGTGAGTGAAGGCGCGGCGGTGTGTAGGCCCTGTGTGGGCCCAGCGGCTCCACACGTGGTAGATACCCGGTTCTCCGTCTCGAACGATTTCCCGGCGCGCGCAGGCAGGCACGACTGGTGCTCCCGTGAAGCGAGGAGACAGACGAGCGACGCGGACCCACGCGTCCCTCTACTTGTCTAAGCACCGTTCGTGCCCGCTGGCCATCAGGTCTGTGGGTGTCTATGGTCTGTTTATGAGGTATGCTTGATTAGGTTCGGCGGCATCGACAGACCTTCCCCTCTTCGTTCCTTTCCACCCGGGTTCCAACGTCGAACCTGCAGAACGTGCTGCGAGCGGCATCACTTCGTGTCGGCCGTCAGTCTATTTTCGTTGGGCGGAGACCCCGACCATGGCCGTGGGATCGGTACTGCAGACGGCGCTCTCGGGCATGGCCGCGGCCGAAACGGTCGCCGCCCTGGTCGCCAACAACTTGGCCAACGCCCAGACGCCGGGGTACAAGGCTACGTCCCCTGTGCTAATCGCCCAGAAACCGCAGATGCAGAGCCCCGGTGCGGCGCCCGATAGAGCCAGTGGCGGCAGCAACCCCGTCCAGGTTGGCACCGGCGTCGCGGTCGCGGCGGTGTCTACGGACTTCTCGCATTCCTCAATCGCCATCGATGGCGTCTCGACCGGCATGGCCATCGACGGCGAGGGTCTGTTCATTCTCGAAGGACCTCGCGGCCAGCGCTTTTACACCCGCGACGGGTCGTTCCACCTCAACGCGCGCCACGAGTTGGTGACGGCCGAGGGCTACCGCGTGCTCGGCTTTGCCGCCGACGGAAACCTCCAGATCCAGACCGGGCGCCTCAGTCCGCTGCGGATTCCACTGGGCAGAGTCGTGCGAGCGCCGTCCGGCGAAAGTGCCACCCTCACCGGCTTCAGCATCACTAGCGACGGCCGGATCCGAGGAACCTGGACCGACGGCCAGCCCCGCGATTTGGGGCGAATCCGCCTGGGGCGGTTCGCCAATCCGTCCGGCCTGGCCAAACAAGCGGGGAGTTGCTATACAGCCGGGCCGAATTCAGGATTGCCCATGGAAAGTGCTCCCCAGGAGCGCGGCGCGGGCACGATTGTCACCAACGCCATCGAACTCTCCAACACGGACGTCGCGCAGAGCCTGGTAGACCTTCAACTCGCCTCCAACCTGTTCCGCGCGAATCTGCAAGTCGCCAACACGGCCTTCCACCTGCTGGACGAGCTGATGAATCTCCGGCGTCCTCCGGCGTAGCTGCCGGGAGACGGCAACAGTGTCAGCCGTTGATACCCGGGACGCGCGTGACGTCGCACACGGGAATCCTTCGCGAAACTGAGACCGTCGGGTCAGCAGCGAGAGTCGCGTGGCGGTTCACCTCATACACGGCGGTTTCGAGTGTTCGAAACCGGGCCTGGTTGGTTTGCAGGAGGCGCGCATGTGGACCTGAGAGTGAACCTGGAGGGCGGCGTTCAGTGCGATTCGCCGATCTCGAGCAGGGAAGCGAAGTCGTCGCGGGACCGGAGCGGTTGAAAATCGGGGTCCGTGCGCAGGAGTCCTCCGCGGCCGGGCTCATCGAAGTAGCCAAGCTGTTTGGCCTGCGTCAGCAGTTGGAGCGCCTCGCAGAGCAACTCGTCCACGCACTTGTCGCGTGCTTCCGGCGCCAGGGACTTATCGTGCTGTACGGCTTCCGCCGCCAGCGAGAAGACGCGTGCGGCGTCCACTTTAGCGTCTGGCGTCGACGCACCGACGGCCACTTCGCGCGCCTCGACTATGGCCGCCTGTCGATCGCCGGCCAGAGCGACCGCCCGGGCGCGATGCAGGTGCAACGCGACGCCGTCAGTGACCTGCAAGTCAATCGCCGCGCTCCAATCGACCGCCGCCCCGTCGTATTCACCTAGCGCGCACCGAACCCTGGCACGTGCGCACAGCGAGTTGTGGAGGAACTGCCTGCCGTTGCGACGTAGATCGTCACGCCCGAGCACAGTGGTGAGCAACGAAATGGCCTTGTCATATGATTTCAGCGACAGCTCGGCATCTCCTTCGGACCAGATGAGATTCCCGCGATTGCAGTGGGAGGCGCCGGTGACAATGGCGAAGTCCGCGACCGTGGGCCATCGAGCCATCAAGGGCTCGCCGATCGCAATCGCCCGGTCGAAAGCCGTCTGGGCCTCGTCGCGACTGCCGCATTCCCATTCCAGGAGACCGAGATTGTTGTAGCGCTTGAGCAATGCCCACTGATAGTCGCGAACACTCGTGAAGTTGGCCGCCAGGCGTTCATCGACCGAGACTGCCTCGCGCAGCGTGACCAGAGCCTGGGCGTTCCGCCCGACTGACCGATACATGTTCGACAACCTGAAACAGTGGCTCGAGAAGTCCTCCAAGTGGTCGACGTTGTTCGGATGGTCTGCGACAAGGTCCCGATCCAGTTCCACGGCTCGCTGACAATGGACAAGGGCCTCGTCATGGCGATCCAGGTCATCGAGCACGGCGGCCAGATTGCCGTGGTGCTTGGCGAGTTTGTTCTGGTACCATTCGTCTCCGGGATACCGCTGCGTCAGGTCTGTCTGGATGGCAATCGCCTGGCGGAAATAGTCGCAGGCCTCTGCGGGGTCCGTGACGGCCCCGAGATTGTTGAAGCACTCGGCCAGCTGACTCTGCAATGCGTCGTCGTGCGGTTGCAGCCCCACGGCCTTGTGCATCAGGCCGGCGGCATCCTTATACGCCACGCGCGCCTTGTCGTGTTGCCCGGAGCTGTTGTAGATACTTCCCAAGCGGTTGTGGCTGCCAGCCAACGCACTCCACAGCTGGGCGTCATCGGGATCCTCGTTCGCCAACTGTTGGCGCAGGTTGATCGCCTCGCGCAGGGCGTTCTGGGCATGCTCGTCCTCGCCGATGCGTTGCGTGATTTTGCCGATGGACTCCAACGCTTGAGCCAGGGAGCGGCGCGAATCGCGATCTCCAGCAGCGTCCAACTCCACGCGCAGCCGCTCGTAGAATGCCAGCGCATTACGCAGCAGCTTGTCTCTCAGATCCCTTAACTCCGGTGCGCGCAGCACCACGTCTTCGCTGACGCCGGTGTAGTAGCTTTCAATGGCCTCCATGGCCAGTTCAAAACGCTGCCGTGCGTCCTCCAGAGCCAGAGTCTCTCGTCGATTGAGCTCTCGAAGTTCACGGTTCTTCGAGCCCAGGAGTGCCGTGCCGATGCCGAGCGAGACGGCCAGGATGATCAAGATGACAGCGGACGCAAACAGCGCGGTTTGGTGTTTGCGAACAAACCGCCCCAGCGATTCGGTCAGTGGTTCGCGGCGGGCAACGATCGCTTCGCCGGCAAGCCAGGCCTCCATATCTTCCGACAACGCACGTGCCGAGCGATAGCGATGCGCCGGGTCGAGGGCCATGGCTGTGAGGCAGATGGCCTCGAGCGCACGGGGTGTGCCAGGTTGCTTCTTGCGCGGCCGCGCAAATCGTCCCTCCTGGACGGCCCGGATCACGAGCGACGTGTCTTCGTTAGCAAACGGCGGGCCACCCGTCAGGATGGCGTAGAGCGTCGCTCCCAAGGCATACACGTCACTCCGCTCGTCGATCTGGGCAATATTCCCCGCCGCCTGTTCGGGGCTCATGTAGGCCGGGGTACCGATCGCCGCCCCTACGCGCGTTTCGCCCGCTGCGTCCTCGGCGCGGTGGTCAAGCGGACATTGATCGCCGGGGGGACTGGCCGCACCCTCCGTTTGCGCGACCGCTTTCGCGAGTCCCCAGTCCACCACGAGCGTCTCACCGAACTTCCCGATCAGGATGTTCTCCGGCTTGATATCTCGATGTAGAACGCCACGGCTGTGCGCGAATTCGATGGTCTGACAAACGTCGATCCAGCAACGCAGCAGCTTGCGAAACTCCATCGATCGCTCCGCGGCGGACATTTCCTTCCCGGGCGCGTGATACCGATGGATCGCGTCGGTCAATCGCTCGCCGTCGACGAATCTCATCGTATAGAAGGGGCGTCCGTCGGCGTGCACTCCCAGGCTGTGCACCGGGACGATTCCCGGATGCTCCAGCGAGCTGGTAATCTCGGCTTCCTTCACAAAGCGAGCCCGCCGTTCGGCGTGGTCCGCGTGCCGCGCTTGCATCTCCTTGAGCGCCACCTGACGATTGAGCTGTGTATCATGGGCGAGAAAGACCTCACCCAAGCCCCCTTTGGCGTGTGGCCGCAGCATGCGAAAGCGCGTGGACTCCATTGCAGGCGGTGGTTCGTTACGCGGCACGCCTGTTGGGCTCGTGTCAGGCAAGGTTTCGCTTGGCACTTCGGTCGCCAGGCGCTGGAAAACGTCAGCGATCGTATCGGCATCGTCTGGGAATCGGCCGATATACTCAGCGGCCACCGGGCGCTCCGAGTTCCGCAACCGATAATCGACATCCAGCAGCAACAACTCCCTCAACGTCTTGGCCCGCTCGGCGCCGCATGTGTCGACCAGGAAGCCCTCAAGTGGCAACACGCTCCCGGAGTTCCAGGAGGCTTCGAACTCCAGGCATTTCCGGTCCACACGTTCCAGCGCTGGCAAGGGGAGTTGGTCGATGTCGATGCCATCATCATTGGTCATGGGGCTGGCTCCCCTCCCATTTCCGGCGGATCAGCTCGAGGCGGCGTTCAATCGTGCGCACCGAGCAGTTCTGCTGCTGGGCAATCTCGCGATTCTGGTAGCCCTGCATCTTGGCAATCGCAATGGCCTGCAGCCGCTGGTCCTCCAGTTGCTCCAGACGCAGCCGGAACTCCTCCGCCACCATGGCCGCGAATTCCGGAGTCGGTGTCACGCCAACCACCTGCGCCAGCATCTGCTGGGGCTCGTCTCCAGCGGGTAGCGGCCACGAAGTTTCGTTGTGGACGCGACCGCCACCTCGCCGGCGCCGCGTCTCATGCCGTTTCAGGTCCACCACCTTGCGGGCCGTCATCCGAATCAACAACCGCCAAAGATCATCGCGATCCGCCAAGTCCGGAAACCGATTCTTCTGGGCAGCGTCGAAGAAGCTGTCCATGACACTCAACGCAATGTCTTCCTCGTCGGCCACCGCCCGCGAAGTTCCACACAGCTTCTCCCGCGCCAGGCGGACGAGTTCCGGGAAGTAGCGTTCCCAGAGCGCCTGAACAGCCTCGCGGTCGCCCCGCTCGGCATCGTCAAACCATTGCGTCACCGTGCCTTTGTCCGCCATGGCCGTCTCCACCGGCTCCCAACCCGCGATCTTCGACGATTATACAATCCCCCCGCCGGAGTGTCGCCGTCGGCCTTTTCGAGGGCCGTCCGGATTGCCGGCGGAGTGTGGCGGTTGGGCGAGCCATTTGTCGGTAGTTCGCAGAACTCAGACATAGAGCTGAGGCCGTCAAGGCTCCTGGAGAAAGGACATGGTTACCAGACGCAAACGACTCACGCGCATGACTCACGGACTCGGCGGGGCGCATCGATCGCGCGGTCGTCGAGAGCGTCCAGCGGAGGTTCGGAACGCTCACCGGCGCGCGAGCGCGCTGTATCGCGCAATTCGCCTGGAGCAATTGGAGCCGCGGATCTGCCTCGACGGAACCGGCTTTCGTTTCTTGGACAGTTTCGAGGCGGGACTAGGCTCGCACTGGCGGATACCAGAGCTGGAAGGGGATGGAAGCGTGAGCATCACGGATGAGGTGTCCGTGAATACCGGTGGGCACTCGCTGCGTTTTCACTCGCTGGCCGAGCACCCGGGCGACGACCTGAACGAAGCCATTCTCACGCTCAACCTGACGGGAACCACCCGCCCGCTCCTGACGTTCCATCAGCTGGAAGGGTTCCTGAACGCTCCGGGTGAAGATCGGAACGATCCGTTGGACGATGTGCATGTCGTCGATCCGAGTTCCAGTACGCGGGTGGCTGGGGCGCGGGGCGACGGACTCTCGATCAGCAACAACGGCGTCCTTTGGTTCAAGTTGCGGGATGTGACCTACGTCCCGGATGCGGACTACGGTTCGGGCGATGAGAGTGCATTGGCATGCACGATCAATCGCGCCGGCGACGGTTTGTGGCTACTGCACGAGTACGACCTGGCGAGTGAAATCACGCGGCTCAATGCAGCTTTTCCCTCCGCTCATTTGGAGCTGAACGACTCGGTTCAGATCAAGTTCTCACAGTATGGCGACAGCCGGTTTCCCACCAGCGGTTGGGCGATCGATAAAGTGGAAGTGACCGACAGGCCGCGGCGTTTTGACCTCTCGCTGGAACGCGGCGTGTTCCATCGTCTGTCGCTGCCCGGCGAAGCCGACTCCGACTTCCAGTACCGCCTGGGCATGTTCGGGACTATCGATGCGACGACGCCGATCTTGCTGTCAGTGCACGGCGGCGATCGCGTGATTGACGGCTATTCGCACGCGTGGTCAAAGTATTTTGCGCTGCCAGATACGCCGCCTGAGAACGTGATCGTCGTGGCGCCCTACTTCACGATTGGCGGTGGGTACGACGCGTACAACCGACTGAGCTGGGGTGACCGCAAGGACGGCCGTACGGCAGACGGAGTCACCATCGAGCTGGTCGAACACGTGATCGCCATTCTGGAATCCGCACTGGGTGGCTCGCACCATCATCCCGTCTATCTCTACGGTCACTCCGGTGGTGGGCAGTTTGCCGAACGATTCCTGTTAGCGCATCCCGACTTCGTGGACGCCGCGATCGTCAGCTCGCCGGCCTTTCGAACAGCGCTGGATCCGGAGACGCCCTTCCCGTATGGGCTGGGGCCGAACCCGGGACAACCGGCACCGGCCGGCATCGATCTGGTGGCCAACGTGGATGACTATCTTTCGAGTCGGATCATGTTCTGGGTCGGCGATCAAGACAAGGCTCCCGATGAATGGATGAACAATACGGGATTGGCGCGCAAGATGGGTTACTCGCGGCTCCATCGCACCTTGAACATGTACGAGATGGTCTACGATGCTGCGCTGGATCGGGTGCCGTTCACGAACGACTTCGAATACGAAGTCTATGTGGCCGAGGGACGGGGGCACGGCGGCAAATCGATGTCCGATTTCGCCGCGTTTCGCGACTTCCTTTTCCGCCCATCGATCGAACAACCGCCCATTCGTTTGCACCCGCTGGTCGTATACACACCATCTCTTGGCAATTCTCGCGCGGCGTTGCCCCAGTCGATGGACACGATCGCGCCGGGCAGCGAGTTCTACCTGGAAATCTGGCTGGAAGCACCGCTCGATTCGGCGATCCGTCAAGGCAGTGTGGAAATCGTGTACGACACGGACCTTGTCGATGCGCTGGCGTTCGACATCGACCATGGCGCGTTTTTCTCCCAACCAAGCGCTACGGTCGACGACAGGGCGGGCCGCATTCGCAGCTTTGGCGGCCGCACAAATCTGTTGAATGCCGGCGAAGATCGCTACGCGCTCTTTGGCCGGATCCACTTCCAGGCCGGGGCAACCCTCAACCCGATCCCCAGCCAGTTGGCCATTGCCATCGCTCCTGGTGTGACTCCATTTGACACCCAGTACGGCGAGATGGCTGCCGTACGATACCTGCCCGTGCCACACGTCGAGATTCAATCGTCGACAGGCGTCTCGGGCAGCGTCTACCAGGACACCAACGGCAACGGTCTGTTCGATACGAATGAACCTGGCGTGCGGGGTGCGGAGGTCCGGCTGCAATCCTCGACCGACTCGAGAATTTGGGAACCAGCACAGGTGTACGCCGCCATCCTCGCAGATTCCTTCGAGCAGGAGACCGTGGTCTCCTGGGAGTCCCCCTGGATGAATGCGACGGCTGCAGGGAGCGAGGTGTGGGGAAACAACGTGGCCGCCATTGCGCCGGATCCCAACGACCTGGACCACAAGTTTTTCGGCTGGTGCGACATAACATCGTCAGGTGGCGTGCAGTGGAATACGCTCTGGCAGGATGAATCGTCGGAGCTGCGCGTTGCGTTTCCGGCACCCACGGAGTACGCCTCCGTCCACGTATACGGCGGTGATGAGCCGGGCCGTGCGCGTGTGGAAGCCTTCAACGCGGCCGGCGGGTTGCTCGAGGCGATCGTCACGCCCGAGTTGCGCGCGGGAGGATACCACATTGTCGAGATCCGGCGACCGGCGGCGGAAATCGCCTACGTGATTGCCACGAGCGCTGCGGATTCGCCGCCCGTGCGACTCGGCAGTATCGCATCGCTCGCACACCCGGCCATCACCACCAACGAATTCGGGCACTATGCCCTGGGACAACTCGATCAGCTGTATGGCCTGGACTCGCGAGAGTACCGAGTCCTCATGGGCATGCCGCGCGGCTGGGAGGCGACTGCGCCGCGAAATGGCCGGCTGAGTGTGTTGTTGGAGGAAGGACACGCAGTCCAGGGCCCGGACTTCGGTATCGTACCCTTCGGGCACGGGATCCGCCCGGACCTGGCTGCTTCTTCCCTGAGTGTCACCGCACGCAATCTCTTCTTGAATGCTGGTCGCACAACGGTCCAATACACGGTGGCGAATAACACGTTTGTCGATAGCGACGCATTCGATATTCAGTTCTATCTTTCGGAAGACCCCTTGATCGATCCGGACGATCCGCGTGACGTACTCATCCCGTTGGCGCCCTCGGCCGGCGGCTTCGACGCACTGCGCATCGGTTCCGGGTTGAGCGGCTTCCGTGAGATCAGTGGCAGCGTCGAACTCCTGGCGCCAGCCGCCGACCCGTTTCGCAGCACGAACCATTATTACCTGGGCATGGTGATGGACGCGGGAGGCGAGATCGGCGAGCAGAACGAGTCCAACAATCGCAACCAGGGTCTGACCATCGATCGGATCGACGTGACCTACGCGGTGCCGGCGGCATTTCCGTTCGCCGAGGATTGGGAGACCGGTGATTTCAGCGAGCACTGGGAGGTGATTCCGGGCGACGGCACGGGGCGCATCGAAGTCACCTCGGACCACGGGCCGTGGCAAGGAAGCTCCCACGTCGTGCTCGACCACGACCAGCCCTATGGCAACGAATCGTCCAACCAGCTTGTCTTGCACATCGACTTGTCGAGTGAATCCCAGGTTCTGTTGGGCGCGGCGAATCGTGAGTGGAACGATGGAGACGACAACCAAGACCTCATCGACTATGGTCTCGATACGCTCCGCGACACCGTGCGCGTCGCGCGGTTGACGGACACCGGCAGCACGAATCACTACGAGCAGCGATGGTACGAAATGGGGTGCGCGAGCTGCTACTTAGTGGAAGACACTTTGATTCGGTTTCAACAACGAGGGGAGGCTATGGTGCCGCACGACGGCATGGCCTTTGACGATATCCAGGTCGTTCCCGCATTGGCCGAGCTGGTTGGCCGCTCCCTGACGGTGTCCCAAGAGAATCTACAACTTGCCGCGGGTGCTGTGCAAGCGTCCTTCACCATTGCCAACCTGACGCCCATGCCGGCCGACGACGTTGGCGTGCGGTTCTATTTGTCCGAGGATCGCTGGATCGACCCGGCACATGATAAATTGTTGACGTTGCATCCGGACGATCCGCACTTCAGGGACTCGGTTGGAGGCGCAGAGCTGCGTGTGACCTCGTTGCTTGGTCACGCCGAGCATACCGGGATGGTTAGACTGGTTGTGCCCGCGATTGATCCCTTCGCCGGCGGAAACCACTACTATCTCGGCATGGTTGTTGACGCTGACCGCCGCGTCGAAGAACTCGATGACGGCAACAATGCCAATCAAGGGATCGGCGTCGACACGACCGATGTCACGTACATCACGCCGGTCCGACCGCCATTGTTCGAAGGTTGGGAGTCCGCCGCATTTGCCGATTATTGGGAGGCGATCCCCGGTGTGGCGGGGCAGGTGGAAATCGTGGGTGACGGCGGTCCGTTTGAGGGCACGCGGCATGTGGTCATGGACGGGGACCGCGCGGGAGACATCAACACGCTCAACCAGCTGATCCTGCACGTTGACCTGTCCGGCCTGACCGGTCTGGAACTGAGCTGGGCCAATCGTGAATGGGACGACGATGACGATGTCGGTCTGGACAAGATCTCCATCAGCACGGACGGCGGTGAAACGTGGCGCAATATCAGACATCTTGTGCACACCAATAGCACGAACGGGTATGTGTGGCGCACGTGCGATCTGGACAGCCTCGGAATCACGTACACGCCAGAGACGCGTATCCGCTTTCAACAGCAGACGAACGGCGCGGTGCCCGCTGACGGGATGGCATTCGACTCCATTCACCTGGGCCCCGAAGCGCGCGGACCGCAGGTGGTTCGTCACGCGCCTTTTGGGCGAGTCGCGCCGGGAGTGAGAGATGTTGAATTCACGTTCAACGAGCCAATGAAGCGGGACACGTTCAGCAGGGAAGACGTGACGAGTTTCACCGGGCCCGGTGACCGCGACCTGATTGGCTTGTTGACCAGCTTCCATTGGAAGGACGAGTACACGCTGGTGGTGCGCACGCCTCCGCTGGTGGAGAGCGGACTCTATGCCATGGTAATCGGACCCGGAGTGGCCGATGCGTCGCCCAGCTTGAACCTGATGGATCAGGACGCGGACGGGCGCAAAGCCGAAACGCCCGGCGATCAATATCGAGCCAGTTTCCTGGTGGTGCGACCGCTCCATTTCGCCGACATGGAAACCGACCCCGGTTGGACGCTCGACCGCGGTACGCCGCCGTTCCAGTGGCAGCGCGGCGCGCCGGGCGGCGGTGGCTCGCAAGTGCCGGGCCCGACCGCGGCGGTGTCCGGGCACAGCGTATTGGGCTACAACCTGAACGGCAACTACGCCAATAACATGTCCGCCGAATTCGCCACAACGCCGGCGATCAACGCGACCGGCTACGAGCATCTGGCGGTGAGTTTCCACCAATGGCTGAGCGTCGACGCGGCGCCCGGTGATCGAGCCACGATCCAGGTGTCGCACGACGGGATCGCATGGACGACCGTGTATGAGAACCCCGAACAGCCCTTGTTTGCCCGCGAGTGGACGTATCGGACCGTGGACATCTCGGCGGTTGCCGATGATCAGCCGACGGTCTTTCTGCGTTGGGGGATGGGGCCGACGAATGCCACAGCCGCCTATGCGGGTTGGTATCTGGATGACGTGATGGTCAGCGGGATAGCGATTGACGCGAGCCTGCCGACTGCGGAAGTGACCGACGATGAAGGCGACGCGCACGATCGGCGCGTCGACTTCGGCACGCTCGATGCACTGAGCGAAACACGGTCGCACACCGTGACCATCGCCAACACCGGGGGCTCGGCGCTGACGATCCGCGGGATCGAACTCAGCGATCCGGCGAATTTCACGCTGACGTGGGATGGAGACGGTGCCGCGCCTGCCTGGATTGCGGCTGGTTCGCGGCGTGTTGCCACAATCACGTATGCTCCGCTGGCGGCCGCCGCCCATCCGGCGACGCTCACGATGGACACCGACGATCCCAGTGAACGGGATGCTCACATCACGATCGACCTGGCCGGGTCCGGCGAAGTGCCGGTCGAGTATGGTTGGGTCCGCACCCTGGGCGCAAGCCGTTTCGATGCGGCCCGCACGATTGCCACGGACCGAAACGGCAACATGTTCACCGGCGGATTCTTTGAAGCGACCGTGGATTTTGACCCGCACCCGCTGCGTCAGGTGTTGCGGACCGCAGTGGGAAGTCGCGACGCATTCGTCAGCAAGTATTCGCCCGAAGGCCAACACCTCTGGACCTGGACTGCCGGCGGTGCGCAGGCGGACGAGACCTTCGGCGTGGCCGTCGGTTCGGACGGTAGCGTGCTGGTGACCGGCGAATTTCGGCAGACGGTGGACTTCAATGCAGCAGGGCTTTCGGACCTGCAATCGGCCAACGGCTTCAATGATGTGTTCGTGACGAAGCTGAGTGCTGACGGCAGTTACTTGTGGACCCGCGTGTTTGGCGGGACATCCGCAGATACGGGCAACGGCATTGCTGTCGACTTGCGGGACCACGTGCACGTGGCGGGGAGCTTCACGAAGACAGTGGATTTCGATCCACGCACCGCGGGCGGAGAACGTACGTCCATCGGCAAAAGCGACGTGTATCTTGTCGAGTACTTGCCGGACGGTACCTTTGCCGGCGTCCGGACGATCGGTGGGGTGGGTACAGACCTCGCATCCGGTCTGGCTGTGGACGACGCATCCGATCTCGTCGTTACCGGCCTGTTCTCCTTGACCGTCGACTTCGACCCGGGCGCCGCGAGTGACGTGCACCATTCAGCGGGGCTCTACGATGCCTTCATCACACGGCTGAATGCCGACGGCAGCTATGCTTGGACCAGAACGATGGGAGGCACGGGCGACGATGAAACCGGCGACGTCGCGCTCGATCGGAACGGCAATGTGTACTTCACGGGCCACTTCCAAGGCACGGTCACGTTTGACCCGGTCGGGCAGACCGATGTGTTCACTTCGCTGGGAGGCAGTGACGTTTTCGTGAGCCGCTGGAACCGGAACGGAACTTACGGCTGGACGCGGGTGATGGCGGGCACGGCGACCGGCTATGGCCGTGGCTTAGCCGTGGGAGACGGTGACGCGCTGATGGCGGTCGGCAGCTTCGACGGCACAACCGATTTCGATCCCCAAGGCCAGCACCGGACTTTCACGTCCCGAGGCAAGTTTGACGTTTTCGTCACCCGCTATTCGCTGGGCGGAGTCTATCGGGATACGCATGTCTTGGGAGGCACCGGCAACGATCATGCGATGGATGTGGCGGCCGGCAGTGTCTACATGGCTGGGTACTTTGAAGACAGCGCCGATTTCGACCCCACGGGGGGCGTTGACTCGCAGGTGTCTCATGGCAGCGCCGACATTTTTGCCGGGCGATTGCTGGAGTCGAGGTCTCTTGAATTCACAATTGACGGCCAACTATGGAATGATCTTAACGGCGACGGCGTGCGTACCGACAATGAACCGGTGTTGCCTGGTTGGATCCTGTTTCTCGATGCCGACCTGGATGGAGTGCTGGATCCGAACGAGCGCAGCACGGTGTCCGGTGCTGACGGCAGGTACGAGTTTCGCGACCTGTCACCCGGACTCTGGAACGTCGCGCAGGTCCGCCGTTCGAACTGGAGCCCATCCAATCCGCACGCTGAAGCTCACACGATCCTTTTGGGCCCACGTGACGTACGCCACGCCGTGGACTTCGGCAACTACGAGCCGATGATCGGCGATTGGGTGTGGAACGATCTGGACGGTGACGGGTACCAGGATGCGGGGGAACCTGGCCTGGCTGGCGTCGAGGTCCGCTTGCTGACCAGGTTACCTGACGACTCGTTCGCTCAGCTTCAGGCCGTCACGACCGGCGACGATGGGCAGTACGCGTTCCGGGGCCTCGTGCCGGGCGAGTACTGGGTGGAGTATGTCCGTCCCGATGGATACCTGTTCTCACGTGCGGACCAGCGGGACGCCGACGACAAAGACAGCGATGCGGATCCCAGCACGGGACGGACAGGCGTGATTTCGCTGGCCGTCGGGCAGAACGCGCGGCACTACGATGCGGGTTTGTGGCGAGAAGGGTCCTTGGCTGTCATCGGTGATCGCGTGTGGAATGACGCGAACGGGAACGGCTTGCAGGATACGGCCGAGGCCGGGGTCCCGGATGTCAACGTATCCCTCTACATCCCTGGCGCCAAAGGGCTGGAGTCCGAATTCGTCGCCTCGACGCTGACGGATTCCAATGGTCGCTATGCCTTCGTGGGCGTGAGGCCGGGTCAGTACTTTCTCCGTTTTGATCTCCTGGTCGGGCAAACGCTGACGGTGTCGAACGTGGGGCGTGATGATAAGCGGGACAGCGATCCGCTGCCGTCGACGCAGGTGACCTCCGTGTTCTCGGTCGATAAGGGAGTGCTGGATCTCTCTTGGGATGCCGGCGTCCTGAATCGAGATTTCGGCGACGCGCCCGATCCGAGTTATCCCACGACAGCGGTGAAGAACGGCGCGTATCACCAAGTCGGCGGTCGCTTCCTGGGTGCCGGCGTGGATGCCGATGAAGACGGGCAAAGCGACCCACGCGCACTGGGTGATGACAGGGCCGATCGGGGCGACGACGAAGACGGCATTGTCTTCGTATCAGCACTGGTACCGGATAGTGCTTGTGTGATTGAAGTCACCGCGTCCGCCCCCGGACGACTGGACGCGTGGATTGACTTCGGCGGTGACGGGTCGTGGTCGGATGCCGACGACCGCATCTTTGATCATCAAGACGTGGCGGCCGGGCTCAATGAGTTGACGTTCGTGGTACCGGAGACGGCGGAATTGGGTGCCACGTTTGCCCGATTCCGCTACAGCAAGTCGGGAGTTGCGTCATTCACAGGCCCGGCGCCGGATGGAGAAGTTGAGGATTACGAAGTCGTCATCGAGGCGCTCGACTGGGGTGATGCGCCGGATGTCTCGACGCGACCGCTGGTGACGAAACTCGTCTCATTCACGCCGGCAGCGAGCGAACAATACGGCGCTTCGGTGGCGATGGATGGGAGGTGGGCGATGGTCGGTGCACCCCAGGCGGAGACCGGTTCCGTCTACGTGTACTACTGGGACGGTGCTTGGGTTCCGTTCGAACAACTCACACCATCCGACGGTGAGGACGGAGATGGCTTTGGCTCATCCGTGGCGGTCTCCGGCGACTGGGCCATCATCGGTAGTAAGCTGCGGGACGAGGGGGATGTGTCCGAGGTGGGAGCCGCCTACGTTTTTCACTGGGACGGTACCAGTTGGACGCAGTCGCAGCGGCTTTCCGGTGCGATGCAGCGAAGAGCGCAGTTCGGCGGTTCCATCGACCTGGTGGGGGACCAGGCGATCATCGGAGCAGCAGGAGGTGAATCGGCCTATGTGTATCGACGCGATGGCGCGGCGTGGAGCGAAGTCCAGCGGTTGTCTGCCAGTGACGGGCTGGAGTTCGACCAGTTTGGCAACAGCGTGTCGATTTCGGGCACTTGGGCGGTCGTCGGCGCGCCCGGACATTCGGTGGGCGACGTGGACTATGCCGGCGCAACGTATGTATTTGAATGGGATGGTACACAGTGGCTGGAACGACAGAAGATCACCGCATCCACTCCGCACATCCGCGGGAGCATCGGCTGGAGCACCTCCCTGTTCGGTGACCGGGCCGTCATAACAGAGCCTGGGAGAGCGGCGCACGTGTTCGTGCTTGACGCGGGCGTGTGGAGCGAGCAACAGCAGTTGGAAATGCCTGGCGATGGGTTTTTCGGCGCGAGCGTCGAACTTGCAGGCAATCAGGTCGTCGTGGGTGGCGACTCGGATGTGTACGTATTTGGGTGGGACGGTTTGCAATGGCGGCCGATCGAGCAGATCGCGGTGGACATCGCGCCGGATCCATTTCGAGGGTCAGGACTCCAAGTCGCCGTGGACAACACGGAGGTGTTGGTAGGCGCCTTCTGGGACGATCATCTGGGCCTGCTGGATTCAGGCGCGGCGTACATGGTCCGTCGCGGCAGTCCCGCTGAATCGGACTATGCCACGCTGTATGTCAACAACGGTGCGCGCCACTCGTTTGATCCGGGAATGTACCTGGGTGTCAAGGTCGATATCGAGTCGAACGGGATACCCGAAGATTTTGCCGATGGCGACGACCGCCACCACGGGGCCGACGAAGATGGCGTGGTGCTTTCGCGACTCGTGCGTAATTCGACCTCGTATGTCGAGGTAACCGCGTCTGCCGCCGGTTACTTGAACGCCTGGATCGATTTCAATCGTAACGGCAGTTGGGACGATGACGGGGACCAGATCTTCGCCGGTCAGGCGTTGTTGCCCGGTCCTAACACGCTGGCGTTTCACGTACCGGACACCGCGGTCGATGACCTGAAGTTCCCGACGTTCGGCCGATTCCGCTACAGCCGTGTCGAGTTATTGGGGTATGACGGCCCGGCCCCGGATGGTGAGGTCGAAGACTATGCGGTGTGGATCGTTCCCGACACGGATTCCGACGGTGTGGCGGATGAAATCGAGGACGCGGCACCCTATCGCGGCGACGGCAATTTGGATGGGGTCCTCGACAGTGGCCAGAGCCACGTGGCATCGCTGGGGTACGGCGAGAACGGCTATGTGACGATTATCGCACCAGAATCAAGCACGCTTGACGACCTCCATCGGATGCCCGACCACCGCTTCGGCGAACTTCCCGCAGGCATGAATTTCATCCTCGGGTTGTTTGGTTTCCGCGTGGCGCAGGTCACACCCGGGGACGCAGTGACAGTCACAATGGTATTGCATGACTCGTGGGCGTTAAATGCATACTATCTGTACGGTCAAGCCTCCGACCTGAGGACACGGTGGTATCCGTTCATTCTCAACGGCGGCACGGGTGCGATCTTCAAGGGAACGGCAGTCGACCTGAAGCTCGTGGACGGATTGCGCGGCGACAGTGACGTGCATGCCGACGGAATCGTCACGGTGCGCGGAGGTCCAGCCATCAATGAACACCCGCGCCCCTGGCAGAATCCAGTGCTCAGCGTCAATGTCAATGATGATGGTTTCATCTCACCCATCGACGCACTATTGATCATCAACGTGCTGAACAGCGGCGGATCCCGAGCTCTGACCGTTCCTCCGGTCCCGCCAGACCTGCCGCTCCACTACTATGACGTCAGTGGCGACAATCTCATTTCGCCCATTGACGCGCTCCTCGTGATTAATGACTTGAACGCGCACGGGACGCACGGAATCCTCCCAGGGGACGGATCGGGCGAAGGCGAGAGCGACTCCGGCGGGCCCGAGTTATCGCTCGCAGGCAGCGACATGGCGGCAATCCGAACCTGGAATGTGGCACGGTCGGCAGCACAATGCAAACCCGCGGACCCAGAATCGTCGGGCGGCGTGAAGACCGCAGCGGACCGGCGACACCCGACGGTACCTTCAACTGCACAGGCGTTGGTGATGACGGATCGTCTGGGGACCGGGACACCGACGAATTCGCCACGTCGCGCGGCATTGCCCGACGAATTCGCGCACGATGCCGATCTCGACGAGATACTGGGCGAATTGGTCCATGACGTTGCGGAACAATGGAGACACTGGTGGTAGTGTGAAGCCAGGAGCGGGTCAGCACGCCCGGTGCGGCAGCACCGATGTGGCTGGCGGTCCGACCGCCCTCTGTGGCGTGGTGATTCCTTTCGCTTCGCGTATTATCCGCGCTGTTTCCAGTATCAGCTGTCGTCATCGTCATCGTGCAGCATGCGCACGGCCGGCGTGTCGAGATCATCGAACTGGCCACGCCGAACGGCCCAGATAAAGGCCCCCACGCCGGCGGCCGCCAACAGGGCCGCGACGGGTAGCAGCACATACACGACGCTCACCGTCGTCCTCCCAGCGCAGGTGACAGAACGGCCACTGCGATCACCGTGAACGAACTGACGGGCATGAGCACCGCCGCTCCCAAGGGCCCGATCAGACCGAACGCTGCCAGGGAGGCAGCCACGACATTATAGGCCAGCGACAGGACGAAACCGCAGCGGATGGTGCGCACCGTATGCCGCGCGAGGCGTATCAGTTCGACAACGGGGTCTACTCCCGGACAGTTGAGATAAACATCGGCCACCGACAGGCTGACCTCCGCTCCGCCGTGCACGGCCACTCCCACCGTGGCCGCCGCCAGCGCGGCGGCGTCGTTGATGCCGTCGCCAACCATGACCACGGTTCCTCGTTCCGCCGCCGTTCGCACAAAGGCGAGTTTCCCTTCCGGGAGCGTGCCCCCAACGGCGTGCTGGGTGTCCACACCCAATTGCCGAGCCACCGTCGCGACGACTTCCGGGTGGTCACCCGACAGCACCTGCACCTGCCAGCCCAGGCGGCGCAGGTCGGCGATCGCGGACCGCGCGTCCGCACGAATGGGATCTCCGATTCCCGCGACCGCCACGCAATGGCCCTCCACCGCGATCAGCGCCGGGCTCAGACCCGCAGCCAGCACGCGCTGTTGTGCCTCAGCCAATTCTTCTCGAATGTCCACGCCTCGCGCCTGCGCGAATCGCGCCGACCCTACCAGGACCTGCTGGCCATTGACCAGTCCGATGATCCCACCGCCCGTCGTTTCCTCAACGTCGGTGACCATTGCGTTCGGTGTCGAACCGACCGACAGATCCTGCTTTGCGGCAGCCACAAGGACCAGAGCCACGGGGTGCGAGGAGTGGGTCTCGAGTGCCGCCGCCAATTGTTTGGCTTCCGGCGGTCCGTACCAGGACACGACGGACATGCGGCCCGCAGTCAGCGTCCCCGTCTTGTCAAGAACCACCAGGCCGCGACCGGCCAGCTGTTCGAGCACTTCGCCCCCTTTGATGAGGATCTTCTTTTGTGCCGCCTGACCCAAGGCGACGCTGATGGTCAACGGCGTGGCCAGTCCCAGAGCGCAAGGGCAGGCGACGATCAACAGCGCCACGGCACGGTCAATCGCGGAACGTGGTTCGACAATCAGCCACGCGCCCAGCGTAAGCAGCGCCAGGCACACGACTGCAAGCACAAACCAGCCGGCGACCTGATCCGCGAACCGCACCAGCGGCGCTCGCCGCTGACCACAATCCTCGATCATCCGCAGGAGTCGGCCCACGCGCGTGTGTTCCCCGACGGCCACGGCGCGAATGACCAGCCGCGACGTCACGTTCACGGTTCCCGCATGTACTGGATCTCCGACGTTGACTGCGACCGGTTGCGACTCACCGGTCAGCAATGACTGATCCAGCGCCGAACGACCCTCGACCACCATTCCGTCTGTCGGTAGGGACTCCCCTGCTCGCACCTCGACCAGATCACCCGGCCCGATGGCTTCGATGGGCACTTCCTGAATACTATCCCCCTCCACCTTGCGGGCCGAGGTCGGGGTCAGCGAAAAGAGCATCTCCAACGCGTCCGCAGTCCAGCGTTGCTGACGGTGCTGGACCCAGCGGCCGACGAGCAGCAGGAACACGAGCGCCGTCAGCGAGTCAAAGTAGATCTCACCTCGCGCCCACAGCGCGTTGACCGTACCGGCCACGCCACCGGCGGCCAAGGCCAGAGCGATCGGCAGATCCAAGTGCGCCGTGCGCGTCCGCAGCGCAGCCCAAGCGCCCCGGAAGAACACGCTCCCCGGCCAGGCCAGCGAGATCACACCGAAGATCATGCTGGCGCAACGGAAGAGATATTCGTACTCATGTTCCATCCCCGTGAATGCGCCGCCGTACAACGCGAAGGCCAGCGTCATCACGTTTCCCGCACAGGCCGCAGCCACGCCGATCCGGATCAGGAATTGCCGGTCCTCCTGTCGGCGGCGAGCGCGCGCGTTCCGATCTTTGGCCGGATGAGGCGGATAGCCCAGTGAATCCAGGGAGCGTGCGATCTGCGAGAGCCGCACTTCGTCCGCGTTCCAGCGCACGGCCACCAGCGAGCGCCGCAGATCCAGGCGGGCTTCGAGCACGCCGGGGACGACTCGGTGCAGCCGCTCCACCAGCCAGACGCAGGCCGCGCAATGCACGCCTTCCAGATAGAACTCGATCGCCCGCACCGTGGCGGACAGTGACTGCACGTAGAGATCTTGAAATGTCGTATCGTCGTATTCGCCGTACCGCCGACCCGTCGTTCGCGCCGGTTCGCGCGCCGCATCGGCTCCCTCGCGAATTGCGTAGTAGCGATCGAGCCCGCAGCCGCGAATGACGGCATGGACGGCGCGGCAGCCCGCACAACAGAATTGCAGTTCTGCTCCCGCCACAACCAGGCCGCGCGGCACCGGCAAGCCGCAGTGCGTGCAGACCACAGCGGTCGGCGATTCCCGGTCCCGCGCTGGGCCACCCTCCGCGCGGCGGCCGTCGTCGGCGTCGTCGGTTATTGCGGTTGGCAACACGGCGGGAGCTTCTGCGATGTGTCAGATACGTGCTGCGGCGCGCTGCCCGCCGCGGGCAGCGGGTGCAGCTGTTCGAGGGAGCGGGCGCTCAGGGAGAACCGCCCGAACACGGTGTACAGGCCCAGCGCTACGAGTAACAGCGCCGTGACCAGGGGAAGGCGCCGCCCCACCGTGCCGACCAGCGTCTGGACACCCACGCCCAACGCGGCCAGCACGGGTACCGTACCGAGCCAGAACGCAATCATGACCGACATTCCGGACAACACGTGGCCGGTACCGGCGGCAATCAGTGCAAACGCATACAGCCAACCGCACGGCAGACACGCGGTCAGCACACCAATGGTTGCCGCTCGCGGAAGAGGCGCCCATCCAGCCGCGAGCCGATTTCCGAACAACATCAGTCGCCGCAGGTAGCTGGACGACAACTGCGGCGGCCGCCAACCGGCAGAGGACAGCGCGATGGTGATGCTCACGACCACCATCATCCCACCGGCCAGAAACGCTGCCGTGCGGTGCAGTCCGAGCAGGGCACCGCCCAGATCGAACGCAGCGCCGAGCAGCCCGAACAGAGCGCCGACCGCAGCGTAGCTCAACAGGCGTGCGGTATGATATGCCAACTGCAGAACCATTCGGTCCCGCCGGGATTTGCCGACGCTGCTCCCCACGGCAAAGGCGACCAACGGCCCACACATGCCGGCACAATGCAGGCTGCCCAGGAGACTGGCGGTAAGCACCGCGACTAGGACTTCCATGGTTCCTGCCCCTTTTGCCGGAACTGTTCGGGCGATCGGATGTCGCGAACCAATGTCTGGGTGAAGACGTGGTTCCCGCAACGCACAGCGAAGCGGAATTCCCACACGCCGGGGCGCGAGAACCGCAGCACCACCGTATAGGTGCCGTCCTGATCGGGGGACAGGGAGACGGTCTGCCGCTGGTGGCCGCGGGCGTGGGCAAAGGCCACGAGTTCCACCTGGGCCCCGGTCAATGGGCGTCCGTCGGCATCTCGCAACGTCAACCGTACCTCGCGCTCACCGGCCGCATTGGACTCCTTGGCCACGTCCAGCCGGGCCGACCAGCCCAGCCGGGTGTTCTCGCGCATTTGCGCGGCGGTCTGGTCCCACTCGAGGCCTTTCCGATAGTAGTCGGGCTCGACAGACAAGGTCTCGTCCCGCGTTGCCAGAAGCACCATGGCCAGCATGAGCGCCACCTGGCCGCCGAGCAACAGCAGCACGAGTCCGGGCCACCACAGGCTTCGCCTCGGTTTGGCAACATCCGCCACGTCAGCCATCGTCACCTCGCGGCTCGTGAACACCGCTCACCGGACCCAGCAGACGGTAGGTGAACTCCCGGCGGAACTGTTTGCCGTCGGAGACACGCAGCCTGATATCGTGCGTGCCTCCAGCGAACGCCGCGCGGGGGAGCGCGATCAGCAACGCTTCGGTCCGCGATTGCCGCGCGGTGACAGTCACTGGATTGGCCGCCATCGTCAGGCGCGCCGTTGGTTCATCGATCACCGCGACTTCGTACGCCCGGGACTCGTCGGTGCGATTCTTGATCTTGATGCGAATCTGATTGGTGATCTGACCGGGCACGAGTTCCGTGAAGGGTGTTCCCAAGCCCCGCAGCAGCGTCACGTCGGCCGGTTGCTTTCGCAGGAGTACCACCGTGAAGGCGGTCAGCAGCACCAGCAACAAGGCGGGATAGACCACGACCCGCGGCCGCCACGACCGGCTGGTCATCCCAGCCATGCGGGCCTGAGAACTGAACCGCACGAGTCCGCGCGGCTTGCCCAGGCGTTCCATGACCCGATCGCAGGCATCGATACACTGCGTGCAGGCGATGCACTCCATTTGCAGTCCGTTGCGGATGTCGATGCCGGTGGGACACGTATCCTGGCAGAAGCCGCAGTCGATGCAGTCTCCCTTGGGCTCGGCCGGCTCCGCACCCCGGCCGGGTTTGTTCCGCGGCTCCCCGCGATTCGAATCATAGCTGACGATCAGGGAATCCCGATCCAGCATTACCGACTGGAAACGGCCGTAAGGACACGCGACCAGGCAGGTCTGCTCACGGAAATAGGCGAAGTCGAACATCATCAAGCCGGTCACTGCGAGCATGACCAGGAACGAGGTCGGGTGTTCGAGCGGCGAGCGGCGGATCCAGACGGCCAGTCGCTCAATGCCGACGAAGTAGGCCAGGAAGGTGTGGGCCAGGAACGCTGAAATCAGCAGGAATCCCAGGTACTTCAGCGCGGTGCGTCCCGGCGTGGCCTTCTTGCCGGGAGAGTGCCGGGGACCGGGCGGACCGTCCAGCCATCGTTCCCAGGGACGATAGACGAACTCCATGTAGACGGTCTGCGGGCACATCCAGCCGCACCAGACGCGGCCGAGCAGCGCGGTGGCCAGCACGATCGTGACAATCACGCTGACCAGAAACAGCGCCAGCAACAGCGTATCGGTGGGAAGGAACGTGAAACCACCGATGGTGAATTCCCGCGCCGGGATGTCCAGCAGAATCAGCGGCTTGCCGTGCCATCGCAGGTACGGCGCGAGCGTGAAGACGGCGATGAGGGCATAGGCCAACCAGCGGCGCGCGCGCAGGAATCGGCCTATGGAAACGCGCGGATAGAGCCAGCGGCGTGAACCGTCGACATTCAAGGTGGACAGAACGCGGTCCTCGGCCACGGGCAACAGATCGTTCAAGTCTTTCCTGCTCCTGCCTCGCCCGGGGACGGGGCTGACTGGGGCGCGGCGTCGGCGTTGGACGACTTCACCGGCGGCGACGGTTGGGCGGGCTCGGTCGGGCCAGTTCTCGTCGCGGACGCCGTCGGCCACGGAGGAATCACCACGCCTTCCGGCCCGCGCTTGCCCGGCAGGTTCTGACCGCGCAAGGTCGCCACGTACGCGGCCACCAGCACGATTTCGTTGCGGTGCAAACGGTCCCGCCACGCGGGCATCGTGAGGTTTGCGGCCCCTTCTTCCACGACCCGCGCGATATCGGTGAGCTGTTTGACGTTCTTGAAATGGTCATCGGTCAGGTTCGGCCCCACGAGCCCGGAACCGTCCTCGCCATGACAAGACTTGCAGGACCCCTTATACGTTGCCGCGCCCACCACCAACCAGTCTTTCTTTCCCATGTAGGCCAACAGCGTCGGTTCGTCGGGCGTCAACTCGCCAATCTCGGCGAAACGCAGACGCAGATTATCCACCACGGCGGCCTGATACGATTCGTCGAGCGTCCACCCGAAAGTGCCCGCATGGAAGAACAACACATACTGCACGCTGAAGATGAACGTGCCCAGGAAGATGAGGCTCCACCACAAAGGACAGGGGTTGTCGTATTCGTGAATGCCGTCGAATCCGCCTTCGGGTGCGTCAACGTAAGAGGGATGGCCGCTCATTGCCAGACTCCGCTACTAACCCGGATAATGCACGAAATCAAAAGCGCCACCACAGAACCACAGAGAACTCTGCGGAACGCAAGAGAGGCAGAATTCACAGTTTGTCAGATTCAGTCAAGTCACAATCATTACGCAACCGCTTTCCTTACTTGCCCTTTCTTCACCCTCTGTGCCTCTGAGGTGAATAATCCGGGCCAATACGTGGATCTCCACTTGCGAAACGGGTGCCATTGGCGTGAACGCTTGTCATCTCTCCTCTGGGTCTTGATACAGTCGCGCACACGCGTCCATTTCGCCGTGCGGGCGCAGCCATACCCAGATGGCAATCGCCAGAAACATCGCGCCGAAAAACAGTAAGGACGCAATGGCGACGAAGTTCATGCCCATGGCGGTCATCAAACCCTTGAGACCCATACGCGGTTCACCTCGTTTGCGTGACACTGGCCATCGTGGCGGGCGAAGCGTCCGCCGGTGGCGCTGCAAACAGATCTTTGCCAAGCCGGTCGAGGTAGGCAATCACAGCCGCCACCTGTTTGTCCGCCAGACCCGCCGGCCCCCCACCGCTCTCCACTTTGCCCGCGATTTCCGCTGCCTGGGCGCTGGCATCCGTCAGCGCGCGGGCCACGTCGGCGTCCGTATACGGCACGCCGAGTTTCCGCATCGCCATCATACGCTGTTGGACCACTCCCAGATCCAGAGGAGTCGTCAGCAACGACGCATACGGGGGCATGACCGAACCCTTGGTCACCTGTTTGGGGTCCTGGAAATGCAGTACGTGCCAGAGCGGAGACTGCCTACCTCCTTCGCGCGCCAAGTCGGGTCCGATGCGTCGCGAACCCCACTGGAACGGATGGTCGTAGATGAACTCCCCGGCCTTGCTGTACTCCCCGTATCGTTTGGTCTCGGCCAGAATCGGCCGGATCATCTGCGAATGGCAATTGTAGCAGCCTTCGGATAAGTAAATGTCACGCCCCACAAGTTCCAACGGCGTATACGGGCGGATCGACTTGATGAGGGGGACGTTGGAGCGGATCAGGAACGTGGGAATGATCTCGAACAGGGAAGCGCTCACCACGGCCACCGCCACCCACACCGAGAACCGCAGCGGCCGCCGCTCCCAGCGCCGATGCCACCAGCCCTGCGACCAGACATCCAGTTGATGGCCCAACTCCAGCACGGGGGCCTCCTGCAGCCGCGACGCGGGCTGCGGTGACTCCACGAAGTGGCGGTCGAGCGGCGGCGCCGAGATGACCGGCTCGGCGTACTTCGCCGGCGCCTGGGCCCAGGTGCGCACACAGTTGACTCCGCACAGGACCATACCCGCGAGATAGAGGGCTCCTCCTAAGGCTCTTAATAAATACATCGGTACGAGGATCTGGACGGTCTCAATGAAGTCGGCATAAGCCAGATTGCCATATTCATCCAAGGCACGCCACATCAGGCCTTGAGTCAATCCAGCGATATAGATCGGGACGATATACAGCAGGATCGCCACGGTCGCGATCCAGAAATGCGTGTTGGCCAGCTTCTGGCTCCACAATTCTGTTTGGAATAACCGGGGCATAAGCCAATAGATCATGCCAAAGGTCATGAAACCGACCCAGCCCAGCGCCCCCGCGTGAACGTGTGCTATGGTCCAATCCGTGTAGTGGGACAGGAGATTCACCGACTTGATCGACAGCAGCGGTCCCTCAAACGTCGACATGCCGTAGAAGGTCACTCCCACCACGAAGAACTTCAGAATCGGATCGACCGCCACTTTGTGCCAGGCTCCGCGCAACGTGAGCAGCCCGTTGATCATTCCTCCCCAGGACGGCATCCAGAGCATAACGGAGAAGAGCATCCCCAACGTGGATGCCCATTCCGGTAACGCCGTATAGTGCAAGTGATGGGGACCCGCCCAGATATAGATGAATACCAGAGACCAGAAGTGCAATATGCTGAGGCGATAGGAATATACCGGTCGATCGGCCGCTTTGGGCAGGAAATAATACATCAGGCCCAGAAAGGGCGTGGTCAACACGAAGCCCACAGCATTGTGGCCATACCACCATTGCATGAAGGCGTCCTGCACCCCCGCATAGACGGGATAGCTCTTCATCCAACCGGCGGGCAATTCGAGACTGTTGAATATGTGCAATATGGGAATCGTGATGACTGTGGCAATATAGAACCAAAGAGCCACATACATGTGGCGTTCACGCCGCCGATACAACGTGCCAAAGAAGTTGATGGCGAATGCCACCCAGACTACTGCAATCAAGAGATCGATGGGCCACTCGAGTTCCGCATATTCCTTGCCCGTGGTGAAACCGAGGGGCAAGGAGACCGCGGCGGCGACGATGATGGCTTGCCAGCCCCAGAAATGAAACCAGCTCAACCAATCGCTGAACATGCGTGCTTTGCACAAGCGCTGGGTCGAAAAGTAGATGGCGGCGAACACGGAGTTGCCGGCGAAGGCAAAGATGGCCGCGTTGGTGTGCAGCGGGCGCAACCGTCCAAACGCGGTCCAGCGGAGCCCCAGGTTCATGCGCGGCTCGGATAGCTGGAAGGCTACCAAAAGACCCACCAGTAGCGCCACGATGCCCCAGAGTACGGTCACGAGCAGGAAGGCACGACACACTCGATCGTTGTAGACGAAATGCTCCAGCGCTGCCGAGCCTGCGCCGGAACCATTGCCGGCGGATCGCGACGGTGACTTGTCGGAAACCATATTGTGCCTTTTGCGAGAACCGATGGCCACACTTCTCAGGGGTGAGCAGGAACTCACGTCGTCACTGCAGCGCGATTCTCAAACTGCCACCAGTAATTGTCAAGGGAGACCACCTTCTCCGTTGTCGTTCACGCCTGTCTTGCCGCGAACGTATCGGCCCAAGCGCGGTAGCGGCGGTAAGTCGCGTCGTAGGGCTTGCGGTGGCTGCGCTGCGGACGGACGGAGTGCGCCTGGCGGCCGGGCAAGTCCGAGCGAGGAGCGGCCATGGCACGAATGGCGGCGGACGCGGACGCAAAACCGCTGGCCTTGCGCCCCGCCGCCAGCACGCCGAGGATAGCGGCGCCCAAGGCCGGGCCCTGCTTCGAAGGGTGAACCGAAATCGTTTCCCCCAACACATCCGCATAGATCTGCACGAGCAGCGGGTTGGCGTGGGGCAGACCGCCGGTGGCCACGAACTTCTTGACCGGCACGCCGTGCTCGCGCAGCAGATCGACAATCCACCGGACACCGTAAGCCGACGCTTCGAGCAGCGACCGGTAGAGGTGGGCCGGTCCATGATTCAAGGTCAAGCCGAGGAATGCGCCGGTCAACGCTCCGTTCATCAGCGGCGTGCGACAGCCGTTCAGCCAGTCAATCGCCAAGACGCCATCCGCACCGGGCGGCAAGGCCGCGGCCCGTTCGGTCAATTGACCGAACGATGCTTGTCCGAGCGTGCGGCGCAGCCAATCGAATCCGTCCCCCACGGCTGCTTGCCCCGTCTCGTAGCCGAAGTAGCCCGGCAGGATACCGTCCTGGACCACGCCGGCCACGCCGGGCACGAATCGCCCTTCGGCCGCGTTGAGCATATGGCAACTGCTGGTACCCAGCACCATGACCAGTGTACCCGCGTCCGCCGCGCCGGCCCCGGGCACTCCCGCATGGGCATCGATGATGGCCGCGCTCACGGGAATCCCCGGCGGCAATCCCAGCTTGCGGGCCATGGCGGCGTCCAGTTCGCCCGCAGGTTCTCCCGGAGCCAGTAATCGCCCCGGCATCTTCTCGTGCACGACATTGCCGAATTTGGGATGCAGCGCCCTCAGGAAAGCCTCTCCGGGATATCCGTCCGCCTTGGACCACATGGCCTTGTAACCGGCCTGACAGGTCGAACGGGGCAAGCCGGCGGCCTCGCCACCGACCAGTTGCCAGACGTACCAATCCCCGGCTTCGAGCCATACCTCGGCCGCCTGGTACACGGCGGGTTCCTCCTCCAGCGTCTCGAGCATTTTGGGGAAGAACCACTCCAACCCGATGATGCCGCCATAGCGTTTGAGGAACCCTTCCTGGCGACGCTGCGCGAGCTGGTTAATGCGATCGGTTTGTGACTTCGCCCCGTGATGTTTCCACAGCTTGGGCCAGGCGAGCGGACGCTGGGTGAACTTTTCCAGCAGGCAGAGCGGGGTACCGTCGGCGAGTGTGGGTAACATCGTGCAGCTGGTGAAATCGACGCCAATGCCGATGACTTGCCGTCCCTCCGCGCCCGCCGCCTGCAATGCTTTACGAATGGCTTTCGCGGAGCTTTCGATCCAGTCTCCGGGGTGTTGCAGCGCGTAGTCGCGAGGCAATCGGTCGCTGCTGCCGGGCAAGGCCTCGGTAATCTGACCGTGCCGGTACTTGACCACGGCCGTTCCGCGCTCGGTGCCGTTCAGATCCACCAACAGAGCTCGGATGGACTCGGTGCCGAAATCAAGCCCCAGCGCCAACTTCTCCGCGACGGCCATGATCGTGCTCCTCGCTGCTGATTGAGCTTCAGTTCAGGATCGCCGGAAAGTCCACCCCACCGGCTGCGATGTAACTTATCGTCAGCCCTGGGCGAATGGTAGTCGTCGATGCATTTCCATTCCGTTCAGCAAGGGTTATTCTCTTGAAGTGATGCGCCCCCCCGCGAGAGCGCGTGCCACGCCCTTCCTCGGGAGACGGCGGCGCTCTCCTCGGGTTGTACGGAGACGATCGAATGCCAGAGGACTTCAGCTACCAGGGAACGGAACTGTCGGTCTTCGCGCAGGCGGTGACGTGGAAGCGCTATTTCCTCAGCCACATCCGCCCGTTCCTCCGCGGGCGCGTGCTCGAGGTCGGAGCGGGCATGGGCTCCAACACGCGTCTGCTGTTTTCAGGCGACGAGACACACTGGACGTGCCTGGAGCCTGACCACGAGTTGGCGCAGCAATTGCGCCAGGCTGCCGCGCGCGAACCGGCGGCCTTTCCGGCCGGGTTGCAGATCGTCGCAGGATTCGTCGAGGAAGTTGCCTTACGACCAGCGTTCGACACGATTCTGTATATCGATGTGTTGGAACACATCGCGGACGACCGGCGCGAACTGGCACAAGCGGCGCAGCGACTGGAGCAAGGCGGACATCTCATCGTGATTTCGCCCGCTCTTCCGTGCTTGTACTCACCGTTTGACGCGGCGATCGGTCATTTTCGCCGGTATCGGCGGAAGACGTTGCTGCACGCCGCCCCCTCCGAAGTCGCTGTCGTACGACTGCGTTACCTGGACAGCGTCGGTATGTTGGCCTCCTGGACCAATCGCTGGCTTCTACGCTCCGCGGTTCCCAATCCGCGCCAGATCACCTTCTGGGACCGAGTGCTGGTGCCGTTGTCGAAATGGGTGGATCCCGTGTGCGGCTACCGCGTCGGTAAGTCGCTCTTGGCGGTCTGGCAGAAACCGACCGCGTCAGGGGCAGCGCGGTCCGAAGTCCCTGACTGACCGGATGGATTGGACTGAATCTGACAAACTGTGAATTCCGCCTCTTATGCTGTCCTCCGTGGCACTAATCGTCAGCATCGTGACTTCTCGCGCAAAGTCCAGCGACCAACGGGAGCGGGTTCTCAGGCCGGTGCGGTAGCACCGATTTGGCTGGCGGTCCTACCGCCCTGTGTTCTCTGTGGCTCTGTCGTGACTCTTCTGGTTTCGTGCATTATGCGGGCTGGGCTGCTTCGTCATTATTCCCGGTTCAGCCAGACATGAAACACGGTGAGCAGCACCAGCCGGAGATCGTACGCCAACGACGAGTGCGTAATGTATTCCTTGGCCAGCTCAATCTTCGCCGGCAGAACGCGCGTCACGTATTCCTGTTCCGGATCGGAAGCTCGCGCGAGCAGTGCCGCTTCATCACGATACCGAAGGGAAGCCAGGTCCGTGATGCCCGGACGCACCGTGAGAATCGTTTGGAAATCCGTGGGGAACATTTCCACGTAGCGCGGGACTTCGGGCCGCGGTCCGACCAGGCTCATGTCTCCCTGGACCACGTTGATCAGCTGGGGCAATTCATCCAGCTTGAATCGGCGCAGGAGGCGTCCCAAGCCGGTGATCCTCGGGTCTGCACCTACGGTGATGGCCGCTCCTGTTGCAGGAGCGTCTGCGACCATCGTGCGGAACTTGAGAATGTGAAACGGGCGGAAATCCCGGCCGATACGGGTCTGGCGGAAGAGCACCGGACCGGAGGAGGTCCAGCGCACGGCCGCCGCAATCAGCAACATCACCGGCGACAACACGAAGAGTCCGCCGCCGGCCGCTGCCAGATCAACTACTCGCTTCCAGACCAAGTAGGCGCGTCGGTGATGTGCGGTGGGCGACCGAGACGGTTCGGGTGATGGAGAGGTAGTCACGGACATCCGCTGCTCCCGGACGCGATGCGCTGCCGTACGTGCTCCAGGTCATCGGCAGTATCGACGGCGATCGGTCGATAATTCGTTTCCACTGTCTGAAAACGGTAGCCCGCCTCCAGCAACCGCAGTTGTTCGAGACATTCCGCGGACTCCAGACGACTGTCGGGCAGTTGCGGGTACGCCGCCAGTACATCACGTCCGAAGCCATACACGCCGATATGCCCCCAGAAGACCGGATGCTGCAGCCACTGCGCTGGGGCCAAATCGCGCACGAATGGCACTGGACTGCGCGAGAAGTAGAGTGCCGTGCCGTCCTGCGCCCGCACAACTTTCACGATGTTGGGGTTCCGCAACTCCGGCTCGCCTGCAATCCGATAGACGGCCGTTACCAGCGGCGACGAGACCGGGTCCCAGCGCTGAACCAACGCATCGAGCATCGCCGGATCAGTGAAGGGTTCATCTCCTTGCACATTGAGAATGAAATCCCCTCGCAACTGGTCGAGCACGGACGCAATTCGCTGCGTTCCGCTGCGGCATTCCGGGCTGGTCATCAGCACCTGGCCACCCCAGCCTTCGACGGCCTGCCGGACTTCTTCCGCGTCGGTGGCCACGAACAGCTCATCGATCCGCCGAGCTTTCCGGACCTGCTGCCACACATACCAGAGCAGCGGCCGGCCATGAATATCGGCCAGGACTTTTCTCGGCAGTCGAGTGGAACCCAGCCGGGCGGGGATCACGGCGGTCACGAACATGCGATCATTCCTTCAACCGGCTGTCAGGAAATCTCTTATGCCGATGACCGAGATCCGGTCCCGGCGCAACAAACGCAGGCGTTCGCGGGTCGGTGGGGGATTGGCGCATTTTTCGGCGTTGACGGTATGCGATCGGTATTGGACGTTGTCCGATAACATGGGCCGATCCCCGTCTCTTCGCCGACCCGTGAACGCTACCACCAAACGGTCGTGGTGGTGCGACAACTGTTTCCCGACAGAGTATAATTACGAACCTTCGCGGCCGGCGCGGTCCGATGAAGGGATACACCAAGCGGATCTGGCCGAAGGAAAGGCGTCCCATGCCCATCTTAGACCTGGAAACAACCGTTTACCCCCCCAACCTACTAGACGACTTCACCAACCAGGTTGGTGAACAGTGCTGGTGGGTATTGTACACCAAGGCTCGCCAGGAGAAGGCGGTCGCGCGCCAGTTGCTGGGTTGGGAGCTGCCGTTCTACTTGCCGTTGGTACCCAAGACGCACTTGATTCGCGGGCGGCGCGTGAATTCTCACGTACCCGTGTTTCACGGATATGTGTTTCTGTATGGCAGCGAACTGGACCGCGTGCAGAGTCTCAAGACCAACCGCATATCGCGTATCCTGGAAGTGGTGGATCAGCCGCTGCTGGAGCACGATCTCAAGCACGTGTCGCGCTTGATCTCGGCCAACGCACCGCTGACCATCGAGAGCCGTCTGGTTCCCGGCAATCGGGTGCGGGTCAAGACGGGTCCCTTCAAAGGCGTGGAAGGTGTCGTTATTCAGCGGCGCGGCAAGGCGCGTCTCCTGGTCGCGGTGACGTTTCTGCAACAGGGTGTGTCGATTGAGATCGACGATTTCCAGCTGGAACCGCTGGACTAGGCTCTGCCGGCGGATCAGCGGCGCGGCAGCTGGGCCGTGCCCGCAGGACGGCGGACGGCGACGGCGGGCAATCGCTGCACGTCTGGTGGGGCGTCCGTTACCGGTCCGCTCGGCATGTCCGGTATCGCCGCGGGCGTGGCCGTTGGTTCCGGAACGTAGTCGGACGGCAACGGTGCCAACTGCGGTTCCTGCGGGACAAAGTCGCACGCAGGTACGGTCCAATACGTCGTCGAGAATCCGTAAAACGGCGCCGGCGGTGGTTCACAGCATCCGTGCGGGACACTCCGATCGATCAAGCGCCCGCACTGGGAACACTGGTAGTAGGGAGTCTGGCAGTCGCCGGCCCAGCCGACCGGAGTATGCCGGTGCAGGTAGTGCAGGGTCGACGTGCAACCGTTGAGTCCCAACAACCAAGCCACCGTCAGCCCGAGGCGGAGGTTGCGGGCCCATTGCTGTTGGTCGAGTCCACTCATCGCTTCGATCCTGCGGTTCCTGAACACGCACGCAAATGCGCGCTCCTCTCCTCACACTGCGGTAACATCCGCCGTGGTTCCTAGAAGCCACCGAACCCTCTCGGGTTACCGCCTCCTTCAAGCACGCGTCCTGACAACCGTGTTGCGGTTTCGGTTCCCAGGAGCGTGAATCCCATCAGGCGTTCGAGTGGGCTGATCAGTTTCACCAGCGCGTTATCGAACGCGACGAGTTTGTCCTCGGCAATGAACACGCGATCTCCCGGCAGGATCTGATAGTTGGTGTTGGCCGATCCGCGCTCACTCACCGCGAACCAATCAACGGGCAGGATCTGTTCCTGTCCTGGCACATTGGAGGGACGTGCGATCCACACGCGTTTCGACGACACCGGTTCGAACCCGTTCAATTGAGCGATCGCATCCAGCACGGTTTCGTTGCCCGTCACCGGCAAGCGGTACACACCGTCGCCAATCCCTGCGCCTTGCACGATGATGTAATACACCTTGCTGTTGTACGCCGCCACCTGCACCGAGATCGCGGGGGACTCCAGATACTGCGACAGATGCGTTTCGATGGCCTGTTTCGCTGCGGCCAAAGTCAGTCCCACGACCATGACGTTGCCATAGCCGCCGAGTGTTACGGTGCCGTCGGGAGCCACGATGAAATCGCCGCGCACCTGTTGCGACGCCCCGAGTTCCGCGAGGGCCAAGGCCACTTCCGGAGTCCGGACGAACTGGGCCAGGTGCTGCTTGATCGTGGATTCGGCTTCCGGGACCGTTTGTCCCGCGACGTTGACGGCACCGTATGGCAGGCCAAGTTTCACAACACCCCCGGGTTCTATGGGATACAGGCCCGAGACCGGGGACTCCGGCAATGTCCCCGACACTTGGATGCTGAGAACGTCGAGCACCTTCAGGCGGTAGGGTGATTTGGGAACCAGGCTGATCGCTTCGATCGTCAGAATGTCGGGGGGCTCGATGACGTACTCAGGCAGCACGGCCTTCGAGAGTTCGCGCGGCGCCGGGCCGAGCACGGCAGGCAATCGCGTCAGCGGGGCGCTCGGGGGCAGTGGCACGACCGTCTGGCATCCCGCCAGCACCAACCACAGGCACCAAGCCATCGCCGACAAACGCCCCAGCGGGCTGCCGGGCTGTAGATCCATCGTGTGCATCCGTTCTGTTTTCCCGTGGGACCGACGGCGACCGTCATTGCGAACGACCGCAACGCCGGTGCGTGGGTACACAGTGCGAGTGCGTGACGCCCCTCCTGAACGCTCCGCGCTCACCGAGATCGATTGGATCGAAGGTGTCATTTCCGACATCGACCGTGCAACCCCCACAGGCCAGCAGAACCCGACAATCGTTGCCGTTTCGCAGCCGGTGGTTCTGGTCGTTGGGAGTGACGAACCTGCTCCGTTGGCGAGAAATCCTCGCACGAGGCGGACGGTATCGCCCGGAAGGACTGGGAGGGTCGTAACGATTGTGCCGGACATTCCGTGGCTGCGGGCGGCGCCGGTGGAAATGTGCCGTGTCGCCGCCGGGCAGGTCCAATCGCCAACTGCCCGGCCGTCGATACAATAGTCGACGGGAGACGATCCGGCTCGCGCCGGGGGTCCGCCAGCTATTTCGACCACCTGCAAGAGTGGTATATGAACAGACCCTTTGCCCTGGCCTGCCTCACCCTGGTTCTTTGCAGTCTGCCCGGTTCGTTGGCGCTGGCCCAGCGTTCGTCCCGCTACACTCCGCAACGCCCGACGATCAGCCCCTACTTCGGGTTCTTTCAATTCAACACCACGCCGCTCCCCAACTATCAGGCTTTCGTGCGGCCGCGCGAGGAACTGCTCCTGAATACCGCGCGCGACGAGGCACGATTGGGACAGCTTGAGCGCGAGATCAACCTCCGGACCACCGGCGGAGGTACTCGCCTCATGCGGGAAGACCAGGCGGAATCCGGCACGCCGTCGCGCGCGGCCAGGTATCTCAACCTGCAACCGTATTACCCGCTGCAACAGAGCATCCGAGTTCGCCGGTAGCTGCGGTCAGTTCGGCGGCGAGACTGCCCGTATGTGTGTGACCTGTCTCGATGTGACAGTCGTTTCGGACTGGAGAACACCGTCGATTGCAGGGATCAACCGGATCCTGTCACACGCGCCGGTTAATCCTGGCGGCACAGTTCTGACCGCCCGGCGTATTGTGCCGAACTCAGCGCTCTTGCGCGAACTTCCGGAAGCAGCGGTGTTCTTGAGGCTCACGGTGATTCTCAATCCGTGGGCGCTGGCGACCCGAACTAATTCCCAAGAGACACGGACCGTTTGCTGTTCGCCATGCGCTGGCGGCAGATACAGCGGGGGGCATCTCGCGTCCATCGCTCCGGACGACTAGCCAGCCCTCCCCAGGAAAGGAGTCACGAGCAATGAACTTCCGGATCGCTTTCTTCCGCGCGATTGTGGGTGTATGGTGCCTGGTTCTGGCGAGTATCGCCCAGGCTAACATGCCCACCAGCAACGGTTCCGGCTATTACGCGGCACCGCCGGCACCCGTATTCGACGGACCCGATGCAGCCGATGAGGTGTGGGACACCAATCCCGATCAGTGCCTCCCGGGCGATTGCTTCTACTACCGCTGGCAGATCTGGGTCAATGCGATCTATCTGACGCGTCCAGGCGCGGAAGACATCAGTCTGGCCTTCGGCGACGCAAGTGATCCCAATGGCACCGAAGTCCTGGACACCCAAGACATGAATTTCGGGTTTCAGTGGGGACCCCACATCGGCCTTTACTTCTGTCTGAACGACTGCAACAGTTTCGGCGCCGAGTTCTTCACGATCGACGGGTGGTCAGCCCGCGGAGCAGCCAGCGGAGACATCTCCGTGGCATTTCCCAGTGCGGCGCACCTGCCGCAAGCTCCTCCCGTTGCTCCGTTGTTTGGTGCGGCGGAGTTCTTCTACAACTCCACCCTCTCCAGCACCGAGATCAACGTGCGGCACCGCACGAACGATTGGCTGGTCGTGCTGGCCGGTTTCCGCGCGGTCGAATTGGGAGAGGAGTTCTCCACCACGTTTACCACGGGCCCCGGCACTTCCAGCTACCTCATCGATGTGGACAACCAACTGTATGGCTTCCAGATCGGGGCGGTCACCAACGTGCGCAACGGCGTCTGGGGCTTCGATGGCTGGGCCAAGGCCGGGATCTACGGCAATTCAGCAGACCTGGTGACCAGCGAAAACCTGGTCGCGATGGGAGGCGGCTCAGCCAGTGTGGCCGCCGACGACAGCAGTGCCGCATTCGCCGGTGAAGTCGGTATCGCTGCTTTGCGGCAGCTGACGGACCGCCTGGCCGTCCGGATCGGATATCAGGCCATGTGGCTGGAGGGAGTTGCCCTGGCGCCGGATCAACTTGACAACGTGAACCCGTCCATTCCGCTGGCCATCGTGGATGTGGACGGCGGAGCCTTCTATCACGGGGGATTCGCGGGACTCGAATACCTGTGGTGATACCGGAAGCAACGACGACCCGCGGGGCCGCCGGATGTGCTCCGCCAGGTCTCATTTCTGGAATCGCAGGATGTAGTTCTCCTGGAGAAAGTCCTGCGTATCGATCAGTCGAAAACCGCAGCCTGTGATCTCCCGAGTGAACTCCTCCTGGCCGGCGCGCACGTGCTGCAGGATGAAGTCCGAGCTGACGCCCTCGATGCGTTTGAAATCCACAATGATCAACCGTCCGCCCGTGCGCAGCGCGCGCTGGATCGACGCCATCGTCTTCTGCGGGAACTCGAGATGATGATAGGTGTCGCACAGAAACACGACGTCCACGGAATCCGGCGCAAGCCGACTGTCGTCGATCGTGCACTGGACCGTCGTTACGTTGCTCAGGCCGGCCTGGCGACAATCCGCTTCAATCTTCTTCAGGAATCGCTCGGCAATGTCCGCGGCGATGACCCGCCCCGTGGGGCCGACCTTGGCCGCAAAAAGCCGCGTGAACAGTCCTGAGCCGGCGCCCACGTCGGCCACGGTCAAGCCCGGTTTCAGTTCACAGGCGTCCACGATGCGCGCACGATGATCGAAGATCTCGCGCCCTTCCTTTTCAAATCGTTCCGTCCATTGGGCCACATCCAGTTTGGGATCGGCAAAGTTCTGGTTAATCCCCGGCGCGACACTCTTCTCCTGGGCGGACACCATCATCGCGACAGCCGCCAGGCCCAGCACGTGGATCGACAACAAGGAGAATTGACGAGGCTGCACTTTTTGTCCTCCGGCAAGGGAACCAGCGAATCGTGGTGGAACACAGCAGGCAATCTGGCGGCGCATTCCGCGGATCAAGGATACCAGGGATCATCCGAACAGCAAGTCGACTGCCGCGGTTGACGCGTGGCCGTTCACGCGTCACAACAATGTGGCGGACAGGAGATTGCGGGCGAGCCGCGTCCCAATGCGCCCACGCCAGAAGATCCGTTCTTCAATACGGGAATCGACTCCTATGAACTCGGCACGAATTCTCTCGGCCTGTCTCGTCCTCACCATCGCCAGCGAGTCGACCAACGAATGGAATCTAGTTGGCGCCGAGAGCCTTCGTGTCGGCGTGGGCAAAGTGGACATCACGCCCGACTACCCCATCCGCCTGAACGGGTTCGGTTTCCGGCGAGCCGAATCGGAGGGAATTACGCAGCGTATCTGGGCCAAGGCGCTGGCGGTCAGCGGGCGTGACGAACCGCCGGTCGTCTTACTGGCGATCGACAGTCTCGGCGTGCGGTTGCCCGGTGTTGATGAGGTGGCACGCCGGCTGCAACTTCGCTTCGGTATTCCGCGCGAGAACATCGCCCTGACTTTCTCGCATTCGCACACGACTCCGAAAGTCAACGGTGCGTGCGACAACATTTTCAGCGAGCCGATTCCCGCGCCGCATCAAGCGCACATCGACCAATACTCACAACAGCTCATCGAGTGGCTGGAGCAGGCAGCGGCAGCCGCGATTGAAAGCCGGCAGCCCGCCACGCTGGCGTGGAACGTGGGGAAATTGGCACTGGCCAAGAACCGGCGCACACCCAACGGCCCGGTGGACCACGATCTGCCGGTCCTGGTCGCGCGCAGCGCCGACGGCGCGCTGCTGGCCATCTACTGCAGCTACGCCTGCCACTGCGTGACGCTCTCGCATAATAAGATCAGCGGCGACTGGGCTGGATATGCCCAGTCGAGTCTCGAACAGCGATTTCCCGGATGCGTCGCGTTGATCTCCATCGGCGCCGGTTCGGATTCGAATCCGGTGTCCGGGGTCACGGGAGACAAGATCGACGTGGCGGCCCAGCAGGGCGAGGAACTCGCCGCGGAAGTCGCGCGGGTGCTGGACGGGGATTTGCGCGCGCTGCCCGGTCCGATTGCCGCGCGATTCGGCTCGATCCGGCTGCCGCTCAACGATCCGCCGACACGCGAACAGTGGCAGGAGTTGGCCGCGAAAGGCGGTCCACCCGGCTACAACGCGCAGACGCAATTGGCACGACTCGACCGGGGTGAGAAGCTGCTGGATGCCATCGACTATCCGATGCAGAGTTTCTCGTTTGGAGATCAGCTGTTCATGGTCTTTCTGGCCGGTGAGGTGTGCGTGGATTATTCCCTGCGGATCAAGCAGGAACTGGCTGCCGGCCGTGTCTGGGTGAACGCCTATGCGAACGATTTCTGTTCGTACATTCCCTCCGAACGCCTGGTGAAGGAAGGCGGCTACGGGGGCGGTGCGGAGATCCCGTATTTCGCGCTGCCGGCGACACTGCGTGCCGGTTTGGAGCAACGGATTATCGACGAAGTAATCCGGCAAGCCGCACCCGTGTTCCACCCTTGAACGCGCCGCCATATTGCGCCGGATGATCCTGTCGGGAGAAGACGCCGCGGAACCGAGTGTCTACCAGATGCCGGCCGATCCATGAACGCTTCATCCAGTGTCCTGTTGACCGACCTGTACCAGCTGACCATGTTGCAAGCCTATTTCCTGGAGGGCCTGCAGGCAGCGGCGAGCTTCGAGATGTACGTGCGCCGACTTCCTCCCGACCGCAACTTTCTGCTGGCGGCGGGACTGGAGCAGGTGCTCGAGTATCTGGAGACACTGCACTTCACAGCGGACGAACTGGCCTGGCTGCGCGGCTGCGGTCGGTTCCGCGACGACTTTCTCGACTACCTCCGGGATCTGCGTTTCACGGGCAGTGTCGCAGCTCTGCCCGAGGGCACCGTCTTCTTTGCCGACGAGCCGCTGATCCGCATCGAGGCCCCCCTGCCGCAGGCGCAGATGGTCGAATCGCGCATCATCAACCTGCTGCAGTTCCAGACGCTGATTGCCTCGAAGGCAGCCCGCTGCGTGCTGGTCGCTCCCACCCGACAACTGGTCGACTTCGGTATGCGCCGGGCACACGGCGCAGAAGCAGCGCTGCTGGCGGCGCGTGCCAGTTACCTGGCCGGTTTCGCGGGAACAGCCACGGTACTGGCCGGACGGCAATTCGACATCCCGTTGTTCGGCACCATGGCGCACTCCTATGTGCTCGTACACGGCAGCGAGCGGGAGGCGTTCGCCGCGTACGCAGCGGCGAACCCGGACAACGTGGTGCTGTTGCTGGACACTTACGATACCGAGGCCGCAGCTGCCAAAGTCGTCGAACTGGCGCCCCGATTGCGCGCTCAAGGCACTGCCGTGCGCGCCGTGCGTCTGGACAGCGGCGATATCGCGCAACACGCCCGCGCCGTGCGCCGCATCCTGGACGAGGGCGGACTGAAGGAAGTGCGGATCATCGCCAGCGGCAACCTGGACGAATACAGTTTGCGTGACCTGGTGGCCGCACAGGCGCCGGTGGACGGTTTCGGCGTTGGCACGCGGCTCGACGTCTCGCAGGATGTTCCCTACCTCGAGTGCGCCTACAAATTGCAGCAGTACGCCGGCCAACCGCGGCGCAAACGTTCCGAAGGAAAGGCGCATTGGCCGGGAACAAAACAGGTCTATCGGCGTATCAGTCAAGGTCGGATGATGGAAGATGTGGTCACACGGGAATCCGACCCGCAACCGGGTGAACCCCTGCTGCAACGGGTGATGGAACGCGGTGCGCGCCTGACTCCACCATCACGCTTGTCCGAAATCCGCGCGCGCTCCGCAGAAAATCTGTCGCAGTTGCCCCCCGCTCTGCGAAGCCTCGAACCCGGCAGCTACCCGGTGCGCATCTCCCAATCGCTGCGCGACCTGGCAAGGCAAACCGACCAGCACCAAGAAGGTTGATGTAAAGCCAGGAAGGCTGCCTTCGCATGCAAGGCAAGCGTGCACGGGTCGGTGGGGGATTGGCGCATTTTTCGGCGCGGACGGTTTGTCATCAGGACCAGACGTTGTCCGAAAACGTGGGCCGATCCCCGTCTCTTCACGGACCCGTGCGCGCTTACGCATTGAAGGAGCGGAGCAGTTTGCGGCCCTTGTAAATGCAGCACGCCTCCGTGCCCCCCAACGGCCGCGACTTTCCCGCCGACGAGAACCAGAGCACGTCCTGCGGATCGGCAACGGCGATCCCGGCCTGCCCGTCGCGTACGGCCCGCGCGATCAACATCTTCTCGCCAAAGAAACTCCCCAACTGCAACGACTGGATTCCTTCGTAGCCGGCGTCCCGCAATCTCCGTTCGAGTCGCACCACGTCGATACGGTCGGAATCGGTGAGCACTTCCACGTCCCGTTCGAAGATATCCTCGTGCTCCGCCTGCCACCCGGCGAAGGCCGCATAAATGTCGTCGGGACTGAGATCGGCCAGGTCCGCGGAGAAAGCGTGTGTCAGGGGACCGGCTATGCCGAGATTGCTGTAGTCACCTGCCGGGAACGGATAGACGAAGCGAAACAGAAAACAACCCACGGGGTCAGCGAAACCGGGCCAGTACTGGCTGCGCTCGTCAAACAACTCCAGACGTACCGGAGGAAAACCGATCTGTGTCGGCTGCGCGAGCCAGAGGGCCAATTCAGCTTCCGCCCGGGCCACCGGTGTCTGGAATTGCAGCTCCACGCGGTCCAACAATCCGAGTTCCTCCGCATAAGCCAGCACGCGCAGCCGGCAGCTCGGTTCGGCAGCCAGCGCCGTCAACACCTCGCGACCAACTTCCTCATCGAATCGCGCCAGCGCGGCAGCGGCTTCCGTGCGCAAGCGACGATGCGGCAGGTCGAGCGCTTGATGCAACTTGCCGATGGCGTTCTTGTCGCCCAGCAAGGCACAGGCATCGCACAACGCCACGGTCAGCGATACGCTCTCTTCGATCTGCAGCGCCACCTCCGGCAGCCGCTGGTCCGCCACATCCGTCGTCTCTCCCAGTCGTGCCAGTCGCTGCACGAGTTCACCGAGCAGCTCGATGAGTTGTCCTTTGCGCGGCGTGGCGGGATGCTCCGCCATGAGCTTCTCGCGGGTGAGGTAGTTGCAGAGATCGATAATCGCGGCGGCAACACTCGAATGACGGACGGCATCCAACAGTCGCGGAAAGAGTGGAGCCGGATCGTAGTTCTTCGTCTGGAAGAGCGGGCCCAGCGCCAGCCCCACGCCGTTTCGATCGCGGGGCGGATCTTCGACGAGGAGCGCGGTGAAGGCGGCCAGATCCTCGGCCTGGAGCGTGGCCGCGAGCATCTGCAGGAGCTGGCTGCGGCTGGGATGGGCCGGCCCCAAGGCGCCATACAGACGCACGATCTGATCACGGTTGGCAGCGGACCAACCCCGGCCAGCCGCCTGCCGAGACCACAGGCACAACTGTCGAAAGACCTCGGCCAGCAGACCCTCCCGCCACGGGATGCGCGCGGTCGGGCACTCGAGCAGCGCCGCCAGCAGTCGCTCGACGTCGGCCTCCGCGGCGCGGGACAGCCAGTGCAGACGGGACCACGCATCGGACGTGAGTGCTGGATCGCGGATCTGCGACAGCAAATCGGATAACCGGGGATTGTCAGTCGTGCTCACCAGCGTTCTCCCACACCCGCCGAGATCGCCATCTCACCGTCTGTTTTCGGCCGTTGCTGCTCGCCACGCTCCCCAGAGCCCTCTACAATTCTCGTGCACGCCGGGGGATTGTCATGTCGCTGTTCGAACAGTCTGAAGCCCGCAATCTGGCGGCCGCACAACCCCTGGCCGCGCGCATGCGACCGCGCACGCTGCACGAGTTCGTGGGGCAGCAGCATTTCCTCGGCGAAGGCAAACTTCTGCGCCGACTCCTGAAGGCGGACCGGCTCGGTTCCGTGATCTTCTACGGCCCTCCGGGGACGGGCAAGACCACACTCGCCCGATTACTGGCCACCGAGACCCGCAGTCGCTTCCGGCAATTAAGCGCCGTGACAAGCGGCGTCAAGGAATTGCGCGAAGTGCTCGATGAATCACGAACCGAAGTGGCGACCGGGGGACGGCGCACGCTGTTGTTTGTGGATGAGATCCACCGGTTCAATCGCGCGCAACAAGACGCGCTCTTGCCAGACGTCGAGGAAGGACGCGTGACACTGGTGGGCGCCACCACGGCCAACCCGTTCTTCGCGGTCATTGGTGCCCTGGTCAGCCGCAGTCAGATCTTCCAGTTCCATCCCCTGTCCCCCGCCGATATCCGCACCCTGTTGACGCGGGCGGCCGCGGATCGCGAACGCGGGTTGGGGACGAGCGACGTGCGCCTGCACGATGAGGCCGTGGATTTTCTGGCCGAAGTGTGCGACGGAGATGCGCGCCGTGCCCTGGCGGCCTTGGAGGTCGGCGTGTTGTCCGCGAATCGACGGCCGGTGGAATTCACGCGCGAACTGGCGGAGGAATCGGTCCAGCGAAAAGCAGTATCGTACGACGGATCCGGCGACGCGCACTACGACGCAGCCAGCGCGCTGATCAAGAGCATTCGCGGCAGCGATCCCGATGCGGCGTTATATTGGCTCGCGCGCATGTTGGAAGGGGGCGAAGATGTGCGTTTCCTCTGCCGCCGCCTGATCATTCTGGCGAGCGAGGACATTGGTAATGCGGACCCGCACGCGCTGCCGTTGGCCATCGCGGCCATGCAGGCTTGTGAGTTCGTCGGACTGCCGGAGTGTCAACTGACGCTGTCGCAGGCCGTGACCTACCTCGCGTGTGCTCCGAAATCCAACGCGGCCACGACCGCGATCGGGGCGGCACTGGCGGACGTGCGCGAGAATCGCCTGCTGCCGGTCCCCGTGCACTTGCGGGATGCGCACTACGGTGGAGCCAAGCGATTGGGGCACGGGCAGACCTACCAGTACGCCCACGACGCAGAAGACGGCATCGCGGCGCAAGACTACCTGGGTGTGGACCGCACTTACTACATGCCCGTGGATCGAGGCTTTGAAGCCGAAATCGCGCGACGATTGGAAGTGATCCGCCGGAAGCTCGCGGAGGCGAAACAGAACCGCTCCGCAGCGCCCGGCCAAGACGCCGGCGGACGAGAATCTGCGTAAGTAGTTACAATGTAATATCTTACGTTTCTGTACGTAATCTCTGGTGTTCTCTGCTCGCGGGAGGGGCAGGGAGCGGGAATTCCCGAGATTTCTGTCGTCGGGTGCAGGAACGCACTTTGATTAGATTGCCATCGACGTGTCACGGTCCTGCTTGGTGTTGGGGCGAAATGGGTTGCCTGGGCGAGATCGCATGTGGCG
>Ga0233425_10000406_pt1 | contig 113922 bp, 88 predicted proteins | sample Watercolumn_Towu_2_FD_181712 | JGI IMG/M metagenome (GOLD analysis project Ga0233425, IMG submission 181712) | Freshwater microbial communities from Lake Towuti, South Sulawesi, Indonesia - Watercolumn_Towuti2014_140_MG | ecosystem: Environmental > Aquatic > Freshwater > Lake | place... | reverse complement strand
GCCTCTTTGACGCTAATTTCCATGATAGTTCCCTTGGGTAATTTATGATCAAAGTGTACACTATTCTAAGGGAAATGTCCACCTTAATTAGTTGGGCAAGGGTAAGGCGGGACGCAAAACCAATCTCTGGGGATCTGGAAAGGGTTTTAGCCAAAATGGTTTTCCCGGTCCGGGGGGCCCAAGCAACGTTACGGCCCGATACTAAGGTCATTTCTTTACGTTTGGTCCTGTTCCTGCTATAATGAAAAAAATTGACTTTAACTGATTGTTATGGTTTGAATTATTGGATGTTAAGTTGAAAAAGAACATCGGGAAAATCGACAGAAGCCTGAGAATAGTTGTCGGGTTGGCCCTCATCCTGGACGGACTGTTTATCCCCATGAGTGCGGGATGGCGGTGGGGCGTATTGATCGTAGCAGGGATAACCTTATTCAATGCTGTCATCGGCCTTTGACCGCTTTATTCAGTGCTCGGGATCAGCACCTGTAAAGAGAAATTAAACAATTGACCTTAACCATAGATTACCCGGTCTGCCTAAGAAAGATCAGATCGGCTGTCATTGCTCTTTAGCAGAAAGGCAACAGGTCAAATCAGTAGGGAGTAATAATGATAACGTGTGCCCAAGCCATCAGGGAAGAATTTACAGATAACGATCAAATTTTGACTACAGAGCAGATTATTGAGCAGATTCAAAAAAAATACCCGGGAAAATGGAAGGCCATCACTATTAAAACCCACCTCATAGGCTGCAGCATTAATCACAAGTCCAGTAAATGGTATCCCAATTTCCCCAAATTTCTTTTCCAGTGTGAGCCGGGGAAGATAAGACTCTTGGATCCGGAAAAAGAGAAAGAACTTAAACAGCTATCCGGAGGGGTGAGGATAAGATTTGCCGCAGAGCCAATCGGGATTGGAAAAAAAACGCCTAAAGCCAGCCAAACCCTTAAAAAAAATATGCAGCTATTTTTGAGTGAAACGCTTGACCGACTGGAACCCGGCCTCAAACCTGTCGTGGAAGAGGATCTGGATGTCTTAATCATGGCCGGGAAGATCGACCTCCTGGCCACGGATCGAAACGGGACCATTGTTGTGGCTAAGATTATTGATGACAGCGCCCCGACGACTACACTCGACCAACTCTTTAAATCCATGGCATTAATTGAAAATGAACTGGGTGAAAAGAGCATTAGGGGTCTAATCATTGCTGAAAAGTTTGACCAGGAAATAATCCGGGCGGCCGAGAAAGAACCCAACGTCTCCTTAATCAAGTATAGGGTGCATTATGACTTTGAGTCCGTGGCTTGACCTGCTGGAGCCTTTATGGAGGCCGGTAAAAGGATGATTGAATGATTTGGCTTCCGGTGCTGAACCCGGATCAAAGAGAAGAAGAATACCTCCGGAGTCAACACGGAAACTGACCGTAAAGGAGACCGAATACTCCGATGCACGTAAACAGAAGGTCCTTTTTGAAGATTTCAGGCCTGAGTATGGCCGGAACTGCTCTGAGCCAGATCGGTTTGGACCCGGATCCGGTTCAGGCCTATGTGGAATCACCTTCTCTGAGAATAAGATGGGCCAAAGAGATAACGACTATCTGCCCCTATTGCGGAGTGGGTTGCGGGCAAGTTGTCTCGGTCATCGACGGAAAAGTGATCAACATTGAAGGGGACCCTGACCATCCCATCAACCGGGGTGCCCTCTGCAGCAAGGGGAGCGCCCTCTACCAAGTGGCCAACAACAGTCAACGTCTCTCCAAGGTGCTCTACCGGCCTTCCGGCGGTAGCCGGTGGGAGGAAAAGGATTGGGATTGGGCCATCCAGCGCATCGCCGAAAAAATTAAAACAACCCGCCAGGCCCATTGGATTGAGCAGGAAAACACCATTCCCGTGAGGCGAACCGAGGCGATCGCCAGTCTGGGCGGGGCGGCTCTGGACAACGAGGAATGCTACCTGCTTTCCAAGGCCATGCGCGGCTTGGGCCTGGTTTACCTAGAACACCAGGCCCGGATCTGACACTCCTCGACGGTAGCGGCTCTGGCAGAGTCGTTCGGAAGAGGGGCCATGACCAACCATTGGATTGATATCGGGAATAGTGACTGTATCCTGATCATCGGATCGAATGCGGCGGAGAATCACCCCATTTCCTTCAAATGGGTAACCCAGGCCATGGAAAAGGGGGCCAAGCTGATTTGTGTCGATCCAAGATTTACCCGCACCGCTTCGAAGGCTCACCTCTACGCCGGACTCCGCTCGGGGACCGATATCGCCTTTGTCGGAGGCATGATTCATTTTATTCTGCAACATAACCTTTACCACGAAGAATACGTCACCGAATACACCAACGCCTCATTTCTGATTGATTCCCGCTTCCAAGGACCGGCCGAACTCAATGGGTTGTTTTCCGGGTACGATGCTCAAAACAGACGGTATGACCGGGCCAGTTGGGTATATCAATATGATCAGGCCGGCCTCCCCAAGCGGGATAAGACGCTTCAAGACCACCGGTGCGTCTTCCAGCTTCTGAAAAAGCACTTCGCCCGCTATGACCCGGATACGGTCTGCCGAATAACCGGGACTTCCAAGGAAGTATTTTTAAAAGTCTGCGAGACCTTTGGGGCAACCGGAGACCGGGGAAAGGCCGGGACCATTCTCTATGCTATGGGCGCAACGCAACACACCAATGGCACGCAAAATGTGCGCACCTATGCCATCCTCCAGTTACTGTTGGGCAACATGGGCCTGGCCGGCGGGGGAATCAACGCTCTCAGAGGCGAGAACAACGTCCAGGGTTCAACGGACAGCGGTCTGCTCTATGATCTTCTCACCGGGTATCTTAAGGTTCCGATCCATACCGATGCTTCCCTGGCCGCCTATCTGGAGCGGGTAACCCCGAAAACCAAGGACCCGCTGAGTGCCAATTGGTGGAGCAATTACCCGAAGTATATGGTCAGCCTGCTGAAGGCCTGGTATGGCCGGGCGGCTACCAAGGAGAACGATTTCGGTTTCCACTATCTTCCCAAACCTTCTTCCGGTAACTATTCGCATATCGCCCTCTTTGAGGCCATGGCTGCCGGAAAGATCAAAGGCCTTTTCTGCTGGGGGCAGAATCCGGTGGTCGGCGGGCCGAATGCCAACCTGGAGCAGGCAGCGTTGAAGAATCTGGATTGGCTGGTGGCCGTAGATCTCTGGGAAACAGAGACCTCCATTTTCTGGAAGGCCCCCGAAGTTGACCCGGCCAGGGTAAAAACGGAAGTCTTTCTGCTGCCCGCGGCGGCCTCTTTGGAAAAAGAGGGGAGTGCCAGCAACAGCGGCCGTTGGGTCCAGTGGAGATATCGGGCCGTTGCCCCTCCCGGGCAGGCCAAGAGCGACGGAGAGATTATCAGCCGGATCATCCTGAAGCTGAAAGAACTCTATGCCGGGGAGAAAGGTTCGGCCGCCGAGGCGATTCAGAACCTTTTCTGGCCCTACGGGCCCCATCCCGACATGAAGACGGTCGCCAAAGAGATCAACGGTTCTGATCTCGAATCGGGCAGGCTTCTTTCCAGCTTCATTCAGCTAAAGGACGACGGCACCACCGCAGCGGGCAACTGGATCTACTGCGGCAGTTTTACGGAAGAGGGCAATATGATGGCCCGGCGTGGGCAAGAAGATCCTTCCGGCATAGGACTCTATCCCAACTGGTCCTGGAGCTGGCCGCTCAACCGGCGCATCATTTATAATCGGGCCTCCGTGGATCCGGAGGGCCGGCCTTGGGATAAACGGCATCCGGTTATTTCCTGGAATGAGGCGGGGAAAAAATGGATGGGCGATATCCCGGATGGCGGATTTCCTCCCATGGCCCTAGATCCGGAAAAGACGAAGCGGCCCTTTATCATGCAGGCGGACGGGGTTGGGCACTTATTCGGGCCTGGACTGACCGACGGGCCTTTCCCGGAGTGTTACGAGCCCTGGGAGAGCCCTATAAAAAATATCATGTCGCCCATCCAGAACAATCCCCTGGCGATGGTCTGGCCATCGGAGATGGGCCGTCGGAGTACGGCCGAAGCCTATCCGATAGTGGCCACCACATACCGTGTTACCGAACACTGGCAGACCGGGAGCATGACCCGAAATCTTCCCTGGCTTAACGAGCTCATGCCGGAGATGTTTTTGGAACTCAGCGAAGAACTGGGCCGGGAGAAGGGCATAAAAAACGGGGATAAGGTGGTGGTGACCTCCTCCCGGGGATCGATCCAGGCGATCGCTATCGTCACCGGGCGCTTTCGCCCTTTTAAGATCGACGGAAAGGTTGTTCATGAGGTCGGCCTGCCCTGGCATTGGGGCTATGCCGGATTGGCCAGGGGAGATATGGCCAACAAACTGACCCCTCACATTGGAGACGCCAATACGACCATTCCGGAGTATAAGGCTTTTCTCTGCGATATTAAAAAGGTATAAAAGGACTGGGACGGAAATATGCCTGAGAAGGCTATATTGATTGATACGACTAAATGCCTGGCCTGCCGTGGGTGTCAGGTAGCCTGCAAGCAATGGAATCAACTGCCGGCCGAGGCGACTCGGAATTCCGGATCCTATGAAAATCCCCCCTCCCTGTCAACAAGCACCCTCACCAAAATTATCTTTCAGGAAGTAAAGAAGGGCCATGATCTGGCCTGGCATTTTCGTAAGGAGCAGTGTCTGCATTGTTCTAAGGCGGCCTGTCTGGTGCTCTGTCCGTCAATGGCCATTTATCAAAACCAGTTCGGGTTCATAGAGGTGAATCCGGATCGGTGCATCGGCTGCGGGATCTGCGAAAAGTTCTGTCCTTTCAAAATTCCTCAGGTGAATCGTTCAACCCACAAAGCCGTCAAGTGCACGCTGTGTGTTGACCGGGTAGCCAACGGGCTGGTCCCGGCCTGCGTCAAAACCTGCCCAACGGGGACCCTGCGCTTCGGTGATCGGCAGAGACTCATCAAAGAGGCTCGTCAAGTCATGTCCGGTTCAACAGATGGGCGAACACACTTTTACGGGGAGCAGGAATGCGGTGGGTTGCACGTTCTCTATCTCCTCCCGGATCATCCGTCCCTATTGGGGTTGCCTGAAAATCCCAAGATGCCCAATCCTTTTGAGGCCTATGCTTTTCTGATGGACTCTCTAAAGCCTTCCCCGTTTAAGGATAAGGTGTTAGACATGGCTGGTCTCAAATATTTCGGGCATCGGCTGGTCTGAGGCGGACCATGACCGGCATCGTGACCCCTTTTACTCCTTGGATAGGTCAGCGGAAGACAACGGATGATCCGCTCCCGATTCGGGCTATCGTTGACCTGTCCACGGTTTATCTAAATAAGGTGGCCGAAAAGAAAAGGTGCCGGGCTCCTGAGAAGAAGAGGCCAAGTGAAGGAGGGCATGGCTGATGACCAAAGGGTATATGACTCGCCGGGAATTCCTGAGGATCTTTGGGGCAACGGCCGCGGGAATCGGCCTGGCCGGGGGGATCACCTCAAGTGTGCTGGCCGGAGAAAAAGCCGAAAAAGTGCTTCCCGTGCTGAAGAAAATCGCGGCCGACCGGCCGCCGGTGGTCTGGTTTCAAGCCGCCGGCTGCACGGGTTGTTCTGTTTCACTGTTGAACGCCGTGTATCCTGATATCGCCGAGGTGCTGACGAAAATCATCAGCCTTCAGGCCCATCCAACCCTGATGGCGGCCACCGGTGAAGGGGCCTTAGGGGTTTTTGAGGAGGCGGTGGAAAAGCAGGCCGGAAAATACATCCTCATCGTGGAGGGGGCCGTGCCTACGGCTGAAAAGGGTCTATACGGACGTTTCGGTGAGGATGAAAGAGGAGATCTGACACTCCTGGACTGGGTCAGAAAACTTGGGGGAGCGGCTAAGGCCGTGATGGCCGTGGGAACTTGTGCGGCCTTCGGCGGTATCCCGGCGGCGGAGCCCAACCCCATCGGGGCAAAATCCGTAGGGGCCGTTCTCGGCAGGAAGGTAATTAATGTGCCCGGATGCCCTCCTCATCCGGACTGGATGATCGGCACTCTGGCTCATCTGCTTCTCTTCGGCCTGCCGGAACTGGATGAATATAGCCGTCCCCGGCTCTTTTTTCGGGAGGTGATTCATTTCAACTGTCCACGGTATTATGATTTTGAAAAACAGCGATATGCCCGACATCTCGGCGATGAAGGATGCCTCGTCTTCCTCGGATGCAAAGGACCCATCGCCCAGGCCGACTGCTCTCAGAGACTCTGGAATAACGGTGTCAACTGGTGCATTGGGAGTAAGGCCCCCTGCCTGGGATGTGTCCAGCCTGAATTCCCGGACAAGCTTTCACCGCTCTATGCCGCCTTGCCTGAGGAGAAGCTGAGACCGAAAATACATCCGAATGAGAAGAAAAAGCCCGGGGAGACCAAATAGATGTCGAAAAAGATCATTATCGATCCGGTGACCAGGATTGAGGGACATCTCAAAGTCGAGATGGAAGTGGACGGTGGAACCGTTGTGGAGGCCACGTGTACGGGATCGCTTTTCCGGGGGTTCGAGCTGATCATGAGAGGGAGGGAACCGAAGGACGCCCAGCAGTTGACCCAGAGAATCTGCGGGATTTGCCCTCAATCCCATGGCCTGGCCGCCTCCCTGGGTCTGGAAGAGGCCCTGGGGGTTGAGCCGCCGGAAAACGCCAGGATCATGCGAAATCTGATGCAGGGGATCAACTATATCATGTCCCATATCCTCCATTTCTATCACCTGGTCGCCCTCGATTATGTCAAGGGTCCGGAAACGGCGCCTTTCTCACCGGCCTATGAGGGCGATTACCGGTTATCGAAAAAGGAAAACGAGGTGTTCATCGGTCATTACAGGCAGGCTTTGGATATCCGGAAAAAATGTCATGAAATGCTGGCCCTTTTCGGGGGTAAGATGCCCCACAGCGTAACCTCCGTTCCCGGGGGCGTGACCGAAAAGCCGACGGTGGATAAGATCGTCTCTTTTCAGTGGCGTCTTAAGGAGGTTAATCATTTCATCGATCAGGTTTATGTACCCGATGTCCAGGCCGTGGGGAAAGCCTATGAAGATTATTTTCAGATCGGTGCGGGCTCCCGGAATTTTCTGAGCTTTGGCGTATTCCCGCTGGACAAGGCTCACCACCAACGACTGTTCAAACGGGGCGTCTATCTGAAGGGGCGGGCGGAATCCATGGACGTCAATAAGATCAGGGAACAGGTCAAGCATTCCTGGTATAGCAACGAGACATCCGATAAGAACCCCAAGCAGGGTACAACCTCTCCACAGGTTCAAAAGGGGGGCGCCTACAGTTTTATTAAGGCCCCCAGGTACGCCGGCCTGCCCTGTGAAGTGGGACCTTTGGCCAGAATGTGGATCAACGGGGACTACCGTAAGGGGGTCTCGGTCATGGATAGAATAGTGGCCAGGGCTCTCGAGTCAGAGAAAATAGGGCAGGCCCTGGAAGGATGGCTCACTCAATTGAAACCGTCAGAAAAGACTTGTCGTCATGCCGCGCCTGTTCGCCAAGGAGAAGGGGCCGGCCTGACGGAAGCGCCTCGGGGGGCCTTAGGGCACTGGATCAGAATTGTCGAAGGACTGACCCAGGACTATCAGATCATTCCCCCAACCAACTGGAACTGTTCGCCACGGGATGATCTGAATGTGCGCGGACCTATGGAGGAGGCCCTTCTGGGAACGCCGATCAAGGATCCTCGGAATCCCATCGAAGCGGCTAGGGTCATCCGCTCCTTTGACCCCTGAATAGGCTGCGCGGTCCACGTGCTGGACCTGAGCAGGAACAGCATCCGGGAGATGACGGTGATCGGTTAGTAACGTTCAAAAATGTTGGCATCGAGTCTAAGATAGCTCAGGGAGGGAATAGAGGGGGCTCATTTTCAGGGATTGTCCAAAGGGACTCTCCTGCTCCCATCCCGGCCCAACGACTAATTTTATTTGGAGCAGGGCATACACCCAAGCCTATTTCAAGCTTTGGTAATGGCCTGCCTCTAAACGAAATTCTAAGTTTGGCACGGCAAAGAAACACAGAAGAAATGGTGGACAACCCTGAAAATGAGCCCCCTCTATTCCTAGGGACTATCCAGGCTTTAATCCAATCCTAGGCACAACCCAATGCAAACACTTTTGAACGTTATCAATCGGTTAGAGAAAGGGCCGGTGGCCTAGTGATCGAAACGCTGAGACGGTCGTCATGCCAGGGAAGGAAGAAGGAGATAGAAAAGATCAGTGTCCGGTAATGATCAAGTCCTAATTTTAGGTTTGGGGAATATTCTCCTCGGCGACGAAGGCGTGGGAGTCCGGGTGATCAGAGAACTGGAACGGTCCTACTCTTTTCCTCCGGGTGTCGAGCTTTTGGACGGGGGCACGGCGGGCTTCGATCTTTTATCCCTCATAGAGGGAGTTGATCATTTGATCGTCATCGATTGTCTTGAAGGCCATCTTGAGCCGGGAACGATCGCCCGCATCATTCCGGAAATTATTCCAGACCGGGTTCTCCCTCCCCTGTCCTTACATGAAGCCGGACTGACGGAGGTGCTGGCCCTGGCCAAGCTGTCCGGGTCTTGTCCGCAAACGGTGATTTTCGGGATCCAGCCGGAGAACAAGGCATACTCCCTGAACCTTACCCCAAAAGTGGAGGAGCAAATTCCCCGTCTGATCGAAGCGATTTTCTGTGAACTGGTCCGGCTAGGCTTTCTTGTCCCGCAGGACCCCTGGCTATCTAAGAAGATCCCGTCTTAATAATCCGTTGAATATTTCTTTTTCTTTCCAATCCAAGTTCCCCTCTTTTATCTCATGATCTGGTAGTTAGGACAGAGAAGAATCTACCGGGTTGATTTGCTCAACGGATCAATATTAGTCAAGCCCAGGAGCCGGAGGGATTGGCCTTTGTAATTTTTCCCGGACAGACAAAAAAGAATCGGATCTTCCAGACCGGCTCTAATGGTCATGGCTTTCCAGGCTTCCGCTTTCTGCCGGAGTCGATCCCGGGGATTTAAAGGAAAGAGAAAAAAATAATGACTCCGGGGCGGATCAGCCAAAATTCTTTTAATCTCACTAAGAACCTTGGGTATATCGGGAATGACGTCCAATAAATTGAGGCTGATGACCAGGTCGCCAACCTTTTCGGTAAAAGGGAGGTGTTCTACCTTTCCGATTAAAAAATGGATATTGGATATCTCCCTTGCGCGAGCTAAAAGGACGCCTCGTTTGATCATATGGGTGGAAAAATCAACGGCGAAGATCCGGCTCGAAAGACAAATATATTGGGCCAGAAAAACCTCCTGCCAGCAGGAACCTGCTCCGAGACTGATGAGTTGACTGCAGGAGTCCAGACAACTCAATCGGTTTAATAAATACAGTCCCCGGTTCAGATTGCGCCGGGTATATTCCACCCAGGTAGGGGCCCAGCTTTCCCAGAAGTAGGGATTTTCCAGTTTTTGACTGGAAACCCCTTTGAATTTCTTTAAGGCCCTTTCGATCGCCTCCAGCTCTTCTGGAAGCATTTCCGGACCCAAAGTTTTATCTAGAAATCTTTCCCATTTTTGTTCAAGGGATGCCTGCTCTGGGGTTAAAGGGAGGAAATGATTTCCCCAATAGGTCCCTTGGGCGGTCAGCTTTACGGAAAGAATTTCCTTAGACATGCCGTTATCCTTTTAAAACGCCTAATGGGCGTATTCGAGCCACTTTTTTGGAGATTCCGGCCTGATGGACCACTTCCACCACATCGGCTACATCTTTATAGGCCTCGGAGATCTCTTCGACGATGGTCCCCAGACCTGCTCCCTGGACATGGATTCCTCGATCCTCCATTTCCCGGGTAATGGCCCGACCTTTGGCCGCTTTTTTAGCGGCCTGACGACTCATGATCCTTCCGGCACCGTGGCAGGTGCTGCCGAAGGTCTCGGACATGGCCTGCTGGGTTCCCAGAAGGACATAGGAATAACGCCCCATATCTCCGGGTATCAGCACCGGCTGGCCGATATCCTCATAGGCCTTGGGAACCAAGGGATGATGGGGCGGGAAGGCCCGGGTAGCTCCTTTGCGATGGATACAAAGCTTTCTTTTACGGCCCTCCCATTCATGTTCCTCAAATTTAGCGATATTATGGCAGACATCATAAATCAGATCCAGTTGAAGGGAAGCCGGTCCAAGATGGAGGACCTGTTCCAAGGTTTCCTGGACCCAATGGGAAATAATCTGCCGGTTGGCAAAGGCGAAATTGGCGGCAGCCGCCATGGCCCCCAGATAATCCTGCCCTTCGGGAGAAGCAATAGGGGCGCAGCACAACTGCCGGTCCGGCAACTCCAGGCCGTATTTGGCCGTAGCCGAAATCAGCTTTTTGATGGATTCATCACAGACCTGGTGTCCCAGACCTCGGGACCCGGTATGGATAAAGACGGTCACCTGCTGATCAAGCAACCCCAGGATGCGGGCGGCTTCCAGGTCGTAGATCCTTTCCACATACCCGATTTCGACAAAATGATTTCCCGACCCCAGGGTCCCTAACTGGTCCCTGCCTCGATCCAAGGCCTTGGCGGAAATGAGCTCCGGCCTGGCCCCGGTCAGACAGCCGTTTTCTTCGATATGCTCCAGATCTTTTGAACGGCCGAATCCTTGTTGGACTGCCCATCGAGCCCCCAACAAGAGGACCTTCTCCTGATCTTGAGGGGATAAACGAAAATCCTTGCGGCGAGAACCCACTCCGGAAGGGATGTTGCGGAATAAGGCTTGAACGATCTCTTTGATCCGGCCTTCCACGTCTTGGCGGCTCAACCCGGAGCGCAACAGGCGCACCCCTCAATTAATGTCGTAACCCACTCCTCCTGGTGAGACGATGCCTCTCTCCGGATCGAAAGCGGCCACACCCCCAATGGGAAAGCCGTAGCCCCAATGGATGTCCGGCATGGCCAGAGACGGCCCGACAATACCGGGAAGCCAGGCCACATTAGCCACTTGTTCCAGGCTCTGGTCCTGTTTTAAATCAGGGAGCATGTTCTGGGAAGTAAAGATCAGCCCGTCCGTACGCATCTTGCCTTCCCGGGGGATGAGGAAGCGGCAATCGTCAATTTTTTGGAGTTTGATTTTCTCACTCATACATTAAACCTGGATCCCGGCTTTGGCCGGAATGACTATATGCCTTCTATTCATCTCGTTAATGATAGATGAGAAACGATAACCTGGGGAAAGAATAATCCCAAAATAGGGGAAAAACAAGGAGAAAATAAGGAAGAAGAAAAAACTTCCTTCTAGAGATATTCTCCCTTTTTTCCATCTTTGGTCAAACTTTGGTCATGCAACATTGTATGGGGATTGGAGATGTGATAGACTGGAACCGAAAGAGAAAGGAGTGGTCAATATGACTGAACCGATGGTTTGGGATGACGCCCGTCCCTTCTTATTTGAAGGAAATTCCACCGGCGTTTTGGTCATCCATGGATTCACCGGCTGCCCCCAGAGTCTGCTCCCTTACGGGAAGGCCCTGGCGGCTCGGGGTTACACCGTACGGGGACCGCGCCTGCCTGGACACGGTACTAGGGTAGAAGACCTGGCCTTCCGAAAATATACCGAATGGACCGGGGAGGCGGAAGGGGCTTTGCGAGAACTGAAGGTCAAATGCGAGCGGATTTTTGTAACCGGCCTCTCTATGGGAGGGACTATCGCCTTGACCCTGGCGGCCCAATACGGTGATCAGATCGCCGGAGTTATTCCCATCAATGCCCCGGCCCTCACCGACCCTCTGTTGCGAATGGCCCCCCTGCTCAAAACCCTGGTGAAAACAAGGCCGGGAGTAGGGAGCGACATCAAGAATTCGGAGCACAAGGAATCGTGTTACGATAGGGTTCCGGTTTCGGCCGCCTCAGAACTGACCAAGCTGCTAAAAGTCATAAGGGCAATCCTGCCCCGGGTCCGTGTGCCGGCCTTGGTCATGGCCTCCCGGGAGGACCATGTGGTGCGGGAGCCGGCCAATGCCGACTATATCATGACCCATCTCGGTTCGAAGGACAAAGAGATGCTTTGGCTGGAGAATTCCTATCACGTGGCTACTTTGGACAACGATATGGAATTGATCTTTGAGCAGGCCGGGCGGTTTATCGAGAAGCACAGCAAAGGGTAAGAAGGCCTTAATCCGAAAATAGGCTTCGGAGCCTTCTGAGCCTATTTTCATGTTTGGTGGTGCCACGCCCCTAGGCGGGGCATGGCGGCTTAATCCGAAAATAGGGTTCCAGGATTCTAGGATTCGAGGGTTTAAGTGGTTTTACTTCCACGCCTTTCACTTGAATCCTCGAATCCTTGACCCCTTGAATCCTTTTCCATGCTTCGCGGTGCCCCACAAAAGACGGGGCATGGGAATTGATTCGAATAGGGGCATAACTCATGAGAAGGCCGATAATCCCAATTTTTGGAGAGAGTGTTTAACCTAAGGAGACGGCAATGAAAGAATTAGATTACTTAAAGGTTGTCGAGGAGGATATCCAAAAGGTCAAAGAAGGGGCTTTTTTAACGGTAAAGGCCGGAAAGGCCCTGAACACCATGACCATCGGCTGGGCGGCCTTCGGCTATGTTTGGAGAAAGCCCGTCTTGATGGTGGCGGTGCGTTCCTCACGGCATACTTTCGGCATCATTGAAAAGGCGAAAGATTTTACCGTAACCATTCCTTCGGGCGATTTGAAAAAAGAAATTGCCTTCTGCGGTTCGAAATCGGGTCGGGATGTGGATAAATTCAAAATGTGTAATCTGGAAACGGCTCCCGGGAAAAAGGTGGTTTCTCCGATTATTCCAAAATCGGGACACCATTATGAGTGTGCCATCATCTACAAAACCGCCATGGACCCGGCCTATCTGGACGGCACGATTGATGCTGCCCTCTATCCTCAAGGGGATTACCATACCCTCTATTTTGGTGAGATATTGGCCTGTTACCAAACCGGAGGATAGGGGACCGGCCTGTCCGGGTGAAAAGGGCTTTGGGGCCGGTTTTTCTGCTTGATTCTGGTTTTTTCTTGTTTTATATTCTCAGATGAATAATTATTTTTTTAGAAAATCAAATAGTTTATTTTTCTTCTCTTCCATTCAAGGACCGGAGCCGGGCCATCCGGCTTCCGGGCCGTAGGCATCATCTTGGATAGTCATCAATACCTATGAATTTTCTTGACATGAAGACGGTCATCTTAGGACATGTCCTGACGGATGTAGTCTGCACCGTATTCATGATATTCCTCTGGTATCGGAACCGGAAGCGTTTTAAGGGTCTTTCGTTTTTTGTGGTCGACTATGTCCTCCAACTGGCCGCAGTGCTGCTGATTATCCTGCGAGGTACGGTTCCGGATTTCCTGTCCATGGTGCTCAGCAACACCATGGTGGTTTCAGGGGCCTTGATCGTCCTCTTGGGTCTGGAGCGTTTTCTGGGAAGGCCGGGCCCTCACCTCCATAACTACGGTTTATTGATCCTCTTTGTTCTGATTCATGCCTATTTCAGTTCTGTCCAACCCAGTCTGATGGCCCGAACGGTTAACGTTTCCCTGGGCATCCTCGTTTTTACTTTTCAGACCCTGTTGTTGTTGACGCGAAGGACGGGCAGGGATATGCGTCCTTTGACCCGCGGCCCGACCATAGTTTTTGGATCCTTCGCCCTGGTCAGCCTCCTCCGGATTATCACCAGTCTGGTCGGGCAACACCCGGAAATGGATTTCTTTAGATCCGGATCCCAGGATGGGCTGTATCTCTTGATTTACCAGATGCTTTTAATTGCTCAGGCCTACAGCCTTTCCTTGCTGGTCAACCGGGCTCTGCTGAAGGAAGTCCGGGTACAGGAGGAAAAGTTCTTCAAGGCCTTTCATTCCGCTCACTATGCCTTTGTCATGACCAGATTAAAGGATGGACGCATTCTGGAAGTCAACGAGGGATTTGTAAATATGACGGGTTTCTCTTATGCAGAGGCTGTTGGAAAAACGACCTGGGAACTGGGGCTTTGGGTCAGAGAGGAGGATCGCCTATCAGCTATTGAAGGGTTGAAGAAGAACACCCGTATTCTAAGTGCGGAATATCCGTTTCAGAAGAAGTCAGGGGAACAGATGACCGGACTTCTCTCCGGAGAGCTATTCAGATTGAACGATGAGGATTGCATCCTGGCCAGCATAAGCGACATTACCGATAAGTCCATGGCCCAGAAGATCATCTCTTCCCGCCTGCGCTTGTATGAATTCGCTGCCACCCATTCCCTGGAGGAACTGCTCCAGAAAACCCTGGATGAAGTCGAGGTCCTGACCAACAGCTCCATCGGTTTCTATCACTTCGTGGAGGAGGACCAGCAGACCCTTTCACTCCAGGCTTGGTCCACCAGGACTCTGGAGGAGTTCTGTAAATCAGAGGGCAAGGGATCCCACTACCCCATCTTACAAGCCGGGGTCTGGGTGGATTGCTTCCATCAAAGACAGCCAGTGATCCATAATGACTACGCCTCCCTGGCCAATCGAAAGGGCCTGCCCCCGGGCCATGCCCTGGTAGTTAGAGAACTTGTTGTCCCTATCATCCGGGGCGGAAATATTGTGGCTATCCTGGGCATAGGGAATAAACCGACTGACTATACGGACAAGGATATTAATTTGGTCTCCTACCTGGCCGATGTCGCCTGGTCCATTGCCGAGAGTAAACGGTTGGAGGAGGAGCGGGGCCGGTTGATTATGGAGCTTCAAGAGAGCCTTGCTCAGGTGAAAACCCTGAGCGGACTTCTGCCCATATGTGCCTCCTGCAAGAAAATCAGAGATGATCAGGGTTATTGGAACCAAATCGAAAGCTACATTAGTGCCCATTCCGAAGCAGAATTCAGCCACAGCCTTTGCCCGGACTGCCTGCAGAAGTTCTATCCTGATTTTATTCAAAAAAAACCATCATCCTAAATTTTTAAGGGAGTATTAGCTGTAACTATGGAAAAGATGGATATCTATCAACGCTTGGCGGAGCACTTGCGTACCTTGGGAATGGGGTACCCGGTACGGGAAGCTTTACTGGAAATCCTGAAGGAAAAGCTTACTCCTGAGGAAGCGGAAGTGGCCTTGGCTTTTCCCACTGACCGGATACCCTTAGATCCGGTCACCGTCGAGGAGATTTCTAAAGGGCTGACCCTGTCCCCGAAAGAATTAGAGAGGGTTCTGGAAGGCCTTATCCAAAAAGGCTTTTTATTTGCAGGCCTGACGCCTGAGGGTGAAAAAGGATATGCCTGGCACCATATCGGGTTCGGCTTTCCCCAGGGTTTTTTCTGGAAAGGGGAGGACACACCCCAAGCCAGGAAGATGGCCCAATTAGTGGGAAAGTATTTCAACCGTCAGGTCACCCAGGAGGCCTACGGAAGTCCGACCAAACAATATCGCTACATTCCGGTGGGAAAGGCCGTCAAGCCCGAATTGCAGGCCGTTTTCCCGGTGCAAATGATGGAAGAGGTGATTGCCAAAGCCAGGCGAATCGCTGTGGCTCATTGCCCCTGTCGGGTTTCCTATCGGCTGGCCGGCCGGGGGTGTGAGCATCCCCTGGAAGTCTGTTTGAAATTTGACGAATTAGCCGATTTCGTCATCGAACGGGGCTTGGCCCGGGAGCTGTCCAAGGAGGAGGCCCTGGAAGTAATTCGTCAGACGGAAGAGGCCGGCCTGGTTCATTTTGTGGACAACGCCGAAGGTGAGATAAAACACAATTGTAACTGTTGCGGTTGTGCCTGCTGGAATGTGGGGAATATCCGACGGAGAAAAATTCCGCGGGACGCCATTATGGCCACTTACTTCATGCGCGGAACCGAGCAAGACTCCTGCACGGAGTGTGGAGAGTGTGCCGCCCTCTGTCCGGTGGAAGCCGTCCAGATGTCCGAAGGTGGTCCGGTTATCGATCAGGCATGGTGTATCGGTTGCGGGGTCTGCGCGACGGTCTGTCCAAGTGAAGCGGTCATCTTGTTTCGACGGGAGGATAAGCTGGGAGACGGTCCGGCGGCGACTTTCACCGAATTACATCAAAAGATACAAAGGGAAAAGAATTTAATCCGTAAATAGAAAATTAGAATCCAGAATCCAGGATAAAAACCATTAACTGAAAGAATCTCGGTTCTTTTTTCATCCTTCGTTGTGCCCGTTTAAGCGGGCATGAGGGTTTAATCCAAAATGAACAGTTTAATAATCCTTCAGGATTTTAGATCCCTAGACCTTGCATCTTGAACCGTACGCCCTGGACCCTATGGATTTTTACGGGGCCAGTTGTACCTGATCACCAAAACGGTCCTGAAGATCGCGGGAAAGGGCCTCCACGGCCTGTTGATCTGGAAATTCAACCATCAGTTCGCCACCCTCACCCACAACCAATCGACCTCGCTTTTTGACCACCTCCGCCACCTCGGCGGGTTCTACGGTCCACCAGCCGCGAGTCCTTTTAAGTAATTCCTCACCTTTCAACGGTTGAGGGGTGATTAGATCGATGGTCCGAAACCAGGAAGACCAGCCGATCTGGGCCGGGGCCCGGAGCACCGGGCTTACCGGGTCGTGGTAGATTCGGCAGCGGCCGAAAAGACGGAGGCGGATCAACTTTCGACCTCTTTTATCCATTTGATGATCAGGTCATTTCCTAGGAATAATCCCTCCGGAACAGCCATGTTTTGTCTACTGGTAACGGTAACCAGGCAGTGCAGGTAGATCTGAACGATGTCTTTTTCTTCGAGAGGGGTGCATTGCCGGGCCGAGAGGGCCCAGACCTTGTCAAAGAGGTGGAGAGCGGCTTGACGCCAGGGGCCGAGACGTTGGTCAAAAGGGGAGAGGCCCAGGGCCTTGAAAAAATCTCCCTGGGCCTTCTCCATGCCTGTAAACAATCGTCTGATAAATTGAACCTGCGGGTCTAATCCCCAGTCGTCATTTTTCAAAACAACCCTTAAAAATAATCACCTTATTCTGAATTCTGGATTCTGACTCCTGAATTCTTGGGATCATCCCAAAACCCGATTGCCTAAAAGGTTAGGGATAATTCTCAGATTACAGTGACCAAGAATCTACTACTTCTGTTCTTTCATCCTTTTTTCATAATTATCCCGGACGGCCCGCAGTTCTTCGGGTGTGCGGCAGATCTGTTCGGCCTGGATGGACTGCATATTTTTCAGGACAGCAAAACCGTATTGATCGCTGAAGGTGGTCTCTCCCCAGACGACATCTTCGACCACAGAGTGATCTTCTTTGCGCATAATCTTCCATCCCTCGGGGGTTTCCCAGGCCAGGGGCTCCCTTTCCACAGCGTCGATGACCTTTTCCGTCTCGATGGTCCCGGCCCGCTCAATAGCCGCTTTGAGAAAATAGACGGAGGCATAGGTTTCCTGGGCCATGTAGTCGGGATATTCCTTATATTTCTGATAATAGGTCTTCCCAAAGTTCCGGTTCCGGGTTGAATCGGGGGTCAGGAAAAAAGAGCGGGCCGCCACAAAAATACCTTCGGGCATTTGTTTCCCTAAAGGTACCAGGGTTTCCAGGGCCGCCCCGTCGGTGAAGGCAAACTTGATCTTATCAAAAAGCCCTAAGGGCAGGCCCTGCTGAATGAAGTTGACCGCATCCATCCCCCAGAGAGAAGACCAAACGGCTTCGGGCTTGGCTTCGAGTATTTGTTTAATAAAAGGAGTATAATCTTTTTCGACTAATTTAGGCCAAACCTCGCCCACAAATTCCGTGTCCGGTCGAAGCTCCTTGAGTTTGGTCTTGAAGGCACTCCAGGATTCATGGCCATAGCTGTAGTTGGGGCCGATATTCATCCACTGCTTATAGGGTTTGGCGGCCATATAATAGGCCCCGGCCCGGCTGTGCATCATGGCATTGCTCAGGGTGCTGAACTGGTAGCGGTTAAACTTGGCATCGGTTAAAGAGGTACTGGCGGCCTGGGCGAAAATAATGATCTTCTTGTACTGTTGGACTACGTCGGACAAGGCCAGGGCCACTCCGCTGGAGGTGGGGCCGATGATAAAATCAACCTTATCCTCCAGGATAAATTTTTTAACGATTTGGACCCCTAGATCCGCCTTAAGCTTGTCGTCCTCGAAAAGGGCCTCCACTTTTCTTCCCAGAATCCCTCCTTGGGCATTAATTTCCTCCATAGCCAGTTGAATGGCCTGGGTCCCATGTTTTCCATATCCCCCCATTGGGCCGGACATGATAAAGACTACCCCTAATTTGATTGGCTTTTCAGCGGCAGAAACAGGGCCCCAGCTCAAGATCAAACCTAAGCAAACCACAGCAATAACCATAAAACAATTTTTTCTCTTCATCTCATCCTCCTTAAAAAAAATAGGGGTCGAGGATTCTAGGATTCCTGGGTTCAAGTGGTTTTGCTTCCACGTCTTTCACTTGAATCCTCGACCCCTCGGCCCCTTGAATCCTTATCCAGGCATTGAGGCGCCCTCTAAGGGGATATAACCGTTTATCCCCTGAAAATTGGTTTCAAGAATAGCCTATTAAAAAACGGGAGTCAACTTCCAAAATAGGCCCAGATAGTCCCTGACTTTTATCTTGACAGACGACGCTTATTGCCTATGATTAGCAATCATTATCTTTGAGCTAAAGGAGAAGATTATGGACATTAAAGAGCGAGTGGCCCTGGTGACCGGCGGGGCCTCAGGATTGGGGGAAGCGACGGTTCGATACCTTTTGGAGAAAGGGGCCAAGGTTTCCATTCTAGATTTTGCCGAGGAAAGAGGGCAAAAGGTCGCCACGGAATTGGGGCCGAAAGTGATTTTTTGCAAGACCGATGTAACGAATGAGCAAACCGTTCAGGCAGCCATAGAAAAGACCATGAGCGCCTTCGGGGCCGTCCATTTTGCCGTCAATTGTGCCGGGGTGGGTACGGCCGGCAAGGTCCTGGGGAAAGAGGGCCCCATGCCGATTGCCCACTTCAATCAGACGGTGCAGATCAACCTGGTGGGGACCATGAATGTGGTGCGACTGGCCGCAGCCCAGATGATCAAGAACACCCCTAATGACGACGGAGAAAAAGGGGTGGTCATTAATACGGCCTCCATTGCCGCCTTTGAAGGCCAGTTCGGGCAGGCCGCTTACGCCGCTTCCAAAGCCGGTGTGGCCGGGATGACCTTGCCGATTGCCCGGGAGTTTGCCGGATACGGGATTCGGATCATGACCATCGCCCCGGGAACATTCTGGACGCCCATGCTCGACGGAATGGCGGAAAAAGTTAAAGAGTCCTTGATTAATATGGCCTTGTTTCCTAAACGATTAGGACAGCCGATCGAATTCGCCATGCTGGCGGCCCATATTATTGAAAACCCTATGCTGAACGGTGAGGTGATTCGCCTGGACGGGGGGTTGCGTATGGGGGCCAGATAGTTTTATACTGAAAAAATGACTTGAAAGTAGAACTTTGACAGGATTATCAGGATTGATATGCTTTTTCCCTTTCTTCCGGAAAGGCAAAAAAATCCTCTAAATCCTGTCAAAAGATTTTATCTTTCGTACTTGGTTAAACGAAGGAGTATCGTATGCGGGACGTTGTTATTCTCGGTGTGGGAATGACCAAATTCGGGATATCCTTGAAAAGCAATTTGGAGATGTTTTTTGAAGCCGGGATGACGGCCATAACCCAATCCAACCTGGAGCCCAAAGATATGGAAGCCCTTTTCTTCGGGAATTGTCTGGGGGATTTCGAAGAGGGGCAGCTTCATATGGCCCCTTTCGCCCATGCCGAATTGGGATTGCCCCTATCGGCACCGGCGACCCGTTTTGAATCGGCCTGTGCTACGGCCACCGTGGCCATTCGGCATGCGGCCCTGTTGGTTGGATCAGGGGTCTATGATCTGGTCCTGGCCGGGGGAACCGAACGGGCGGCCAAAATGGGCACGCCTCTGGCCACCCGAACCTTTGCCATGGCCTGCCAGGCCCAGCATGAATCGGCCGTGGGTCTGACCTTTCCGGGAGTCTTTGCCATGGCCGCCCACCTTTATGCCGCTAAATATGGGCTTCCTCTTTTGGAATTGAAAAAGGCCATGGCGGAAGTGGCGGTCAAAAATCATGCCCACGGCTCTATGAACCCCAAAGCCCATTTTCAAAAACCAATCACCCGTGAGGCGGTCCTGAAGGGGATGATGGTAGCTGATCCTTTGCAGCTTTTGGATTGCTGCCCTTTCTCCGATGGGGCGGCGGCCGTGGTTATCGCTGCCCAGGACCGGGCTAAAGGGCTGGTTAAAAAACCGGTGTTCATTGCCGGAACCGGCCAGGCCTCGGCCGGCCCCCTTTATCTGCAACAAGACCTGACCCGGGTCCGGGCCAGGGAACAAGCCAGTCAAACGGCTTACAGCCAAGCCGGGGTGAATCCCATTGATATCGATGTGGTGGAGTTGCATGATTGTTTTACCATTGCCGAGATCCTGGCCCTGGAAGGCCTGGGTTTTTATGATTTCGGGGAGGGTTATACGTCGGCCTTGAGGGGGGAGACGACTTTTATGGGTAAGGTGGTGGTCAATCCCTCCGGAGGATTAAAGGCCAAAGGGCATCCCATCGGGGCCACCGGGGCGGCCCAGGTGGTGGAGATTGTAGAACAATTGAGAGAAGAAAGCGGTCCCCGCCAGGTTGAGGGGGCCAGGATCGGTCTGGTCGACACCCTGGGAGGGGATTTTGGGACGGTCTGTAATTTAATTTTGACGACTTCGTAAAAAGTCCATCTGTCCCGCCTCTGGCGGGATTACGCTACATCCTTCCCCGCTTTTCAGCGGGGCAGACTTGTTGCGGCGTACTTCTATGTACGCTTCATTCCTCAGGTCTATTTACTATCCTGGGGAGGCTTGGTCGCTATCCTTGTAAGGATAGCGACCGGTCTGCGCGCCGAGCATCTGGATTTTTTTACTGTGTCGTGTCTTCAATATTTTTTAGTCGTTTATTATTTTTGAGGAGTTGATATGGAATATCCGTTGACCTATGCCCAGTATCAACAGGGTTTAAGTGAGGGGAGATTGTTAGGCCTCCTATGTCAATCCTGCGGCGCGTATACCTTTCCTCCATTAGGGGTTTGCCGGGCCTGCGGGGGAAGGGAGCTTAATCCAGCCGAAATAGAAAGCAGGGGTTTTATCCGCACATTCACCGTTATCCGGGTTGCGCCTGAAGGGATTCAACCTCCCTATATCATTGTCATGGTCGAACTGGTTCAAGGGAGCTGGGTGATCGGGCGTCTAATCAGCTTGGAGGTGGAACAGGCGGACATGGAGCTCGTCGGGAAAAAGGTCCGCTTAGAGATTCAGCCTCTCAAGGAAACCGGGTCAGATGATGAGCCGATCATTCTAAATTTTACTCTAACCTGATCGCCCTATCCTTGCCCTTGAGACCTCTGGACATCAGATCGGGGGGGCGATGGTCACCAGGAGCCGCAGATCGGTATCGGCCGCCAGACCATGAGGCTCGCTGATATCACTGACCAGCACATCCCCGGCACGGGCCGGCATGGAGCTATTATCCTTTCCCAGGAATTGCCCCGTTCCTTCCAGGATAACCATACTGACCTGCCCTTCAATGTTATGAGAGTGGACAGGAAGCATCTGCCCGGCTTTAAAATTAAAATTGAGAATTTTGAAATAAGGGGAGTCATGAACCAGCAGGCGTTTGAAGGTCAGATCCCCAAAATCATTGGCCTCATAAAGATTGACTTTCTGCATCGGGTTTCTCCTTTTCGGAAGAATGTGAATACCAATCCACTTCTAAAAGAGTACCAAATGAGTCAAAATAAGGCAATCTTTTATGACTCCCTGGAATAAAAAGGTGTGATGCACAGGGAAAAGGATGGAGAGAATTTCCTTGACAGAAGACGGCCGGGTTTTTTATGCTGGAGATAAAAAAGTAAAAACCGCGGTGAATTATGGAAGAAAAGGATTTTAGAACCCTCTTCTCTGATGATGTTTTGAAACAAATTTTTCCCGATAACCGGGCCAACCAGTTTTTTGAAGCCCTTTATGGAGACATCTCTGAAGGGGCTTATACTATTGGGCTGAAGTTTCAAAAAGTTGATTTGGCCGGAAAGGCCCTTCTCTTTGACCTGGAATTGAATGAACTGCCGGGTAAATGTCTAGCCTGTAATCTAACCTATGGGTTGCCGGAAGTTTTCTCCCGTCACCCTGTCATCAATATTAAGGGGATTGTCAAGGAAATTGAAGCCCTCCTGGGAGATAAAGCCAAGTGCCTGGATTGGAGGTTGGGAAGAACCCAGCCCGTCTCCAATAAGCTCCATACGATTCCTTTGATGATCCGCTTAGAATAAAAGCGGTTCTATTCTCTCCACTCCTTCAAATAAGATGCGATAATAGGTCTAACGGTTTTACCAGCAAGGCCTTGGCTCCGGAGGCCGTCAGCTCTTCGGCGGTTCGAAATCCCCACAAGACCCCTAAAGGGACCATCCCCGCGGCCACAGCTGTTTTCATATCCGTGCCGGTATCTCCTAAATATAAAATATGCCCCGGCGGAAGCTGCAGGAGTTGGGCGATCTCCAGGGCGGCGGTGGGGTCCGGCTTTTTGGGGATCAACGGTCGGGCCCCTAAAACAACTTTAAAAAACCACCGGCCCAATAATTCGGCGGCCATGATCTGAGTAAACTCCTGGAGTTTGTTGGAGAGGATGGCCATGGGGATGTTTTGTTTTTGGAGGGCGTCCAAGAGTTCCGGTATCCCCGGATAGGGGCGGGTTTTGTTATGCCAACGGCGGCCGTATTCTTCCCGCATAGCGGCGACGCACCGAAGGACCAGATCTTCAGTAATACTTTCTTGGGGTAAAACCCTTTTGACCAAGGATTCCACTCCGTCACCCACAAAGGTCTTATAGGCCTCCACATTGGGGCCGGTAAAACCAAAGCGGCTTAAAACCTGATTCATGGAATCGGCGATGTCTTCAATCGTGTCCAGTAAGGTCCCGTCCATATCAAAAATAATAGCTTGGTGTTTCATGGATTTCCCTGGGCTTATTGTCTGACCAACTCCACCCGTCTGTTTTTGGCCCGGCCTTCTTCCTTCTGGTTCGAGGCTACCGGGGATAACGGTCCGGCTCCTTTGGCCGCCAACTGTCTGGCATCCACTCCATATTGTTTAATCAGGGCGTTCATTACCGCCTCGGCCCGTCGTTGGGATAATTCCAGATTATAGGGTAAGCTCCCTACATTGTCGGTGTGACCGACGAGATAGATTTTCAGCTGAGGGGACTGTTTAAGTAATCGGCTCATTTCCTTCAGGGCTGTTTCCGAACCGGGTTTAATTTCGGCTTTGTCGGTATCGAAATAAATGCCGTAAACGGCTACATGGCCGGTTTTATCGATTTCGGCGGCCATGGCCTCGGCGTTTACAGTCACCAAGCCGCTTTCCATCGCCTTGGTTTCAATAATCTCCAAGAGGGTGATGGGATGGTTGAAGGTCTCTTTAAAATTGTTAATTCCACAGATGCCCACAAAAAGGGAAAGATAGATCGTGCCTTCGGGGCGGCTTAATTTGGCGGCCAGATAGCGTTGATCTTTGGGAAACTCCAGGGCATACTCGCTGATTTGTCCGCTGTTCTTAAGCCGGCGTTCCAAAGGATAAAGGAGTTGATTGAGACGCTCGCCGCATTGATTCTGAGCGCAGGAAAAGAGCGTTTCAAAACCGGCCTTATTCAGGGACTGCTGATAATTTCGCAGCACTTCCAGGGTGGATCGCCCTTCAGGAGAAGCATAGAGAATCCGGGTCACTTTTCCTTCCAGGGTCTGTTTCTTGGATAGGATGGTTGAACCGGTTTTAGGATCCGACCCTTGTTTCCCCAGAGGGAGGGCAAATGAATCGTAATCCCTCTGATCATACCCGAGGATGATCGAGCCGGCATACCGGGATATGAGCGGGTGGTCCTGACTGCCGGAAACATCGGTTCCCTGAGTCCAGCCCGGGGCCGGACAGAAAAGGAGTGATAAGGAAAACAAACCTAAAATGAACAGGGCTTTTTTCATGGATTCCTCCTTAAAAAGGCGGTGCCTGAATAATATGGGGAGACTATAAGGGAGGAGAGGAAAAATGTCAAATTTGCCGGGCCGTGATTTCTTCGGATATTGCAAAAGGGACTTGAAGCCGAGGTCGGACAACTGGTATAGTACTCCTAAAAATTTCCTGAACAAAGGGAGGACCATGACATGGCTGATTTAATGGAGATCATCCAGGGGAGACGAAGCATCAGAAATTATCTGGATAAGCCGGTTCCGGAAGATGTTCTGAAGACGATACTGGAGGCCCTGCGCTGGTCTCCTTCTTGGGCCAACACCCAATGCTGGGAGGTGGTCGTGGTTAAAGATCCCGGGATCAAACAAAAACTGCAACAGACGTTGACCCCAACCAATCCGGCCATACGGGCCATGGTTGAAGCCCCTCTGGTCCTGGTCATTTGCGGGCAGTTACAGAAGGCCGGGTGTTACAAGGGGCAGGTCGTTACCAAGTTTGGGGATTGGTTCCTCTTTGATCTGGGTATTGCCACCCAGACGATTTGCTTAACCGCCTATTCATTGGGAATGGGGACCGTGGTTGTCGGCCTCTTTGATCATAACCAGGCCAAACAGGTTTTAGATGTGCCCGAAGGATTTGAAGTGGTGGCCATGCTGCCATTGGGTTATCCCGCGAAGGAACCGGCGGCTCCCAAAAGGCGGGAAATCAGCGAGTTTGTGCATCGGGAAAAGTTTTAACACCCCATCTGAATGGATTGAACAGGGATAGCGAGCGCATTACGATAAATAAACCGACGCTTCCCAAAGGGAGCCCTTTTCAGATTGGCAAAGCCAATCGTCTTCCTTGACTGGAAGATTCCCTGTGCCTTGGTACAGGGAGCTTAAAATCCGGAGCTGCTTTATGACCAGCGATAGGGAGTGAGGGAGTATTGGCGGCAGACTTAGGCCACCTGGATATCCAATCCTTTGAGATAAAGACTTTCCGGAAAATTTAAGAGAACGGGGTGATCGGGGGCCTGCATTCTTTTTCTGAGGAGATGGGCCCTTCTTTCGGCTTTTCGGGCCGCCTGAGAAAGAAGCTCCAGGAAGATGGGGGCGGTAATATTATAGGAACACGAATAGGTGCTCAGTATCCCTCCCGGGTTGAGGCATTTTAAGGCGCGGCGATTCAGCTCCAGATATCCTTTTAAGGCCCCGGGGACAGCCGATTTCTTCTTGGCGAAAGGAGGGGGATCCAAGATAATAAGATCGAAGTGCATCCCCTCGTCTTCCGCTTCCTTAAGAAAATCAAAAACATTTTTTTTCAGAAAGGTGATATTGGATAACCCGTTGAGGTCGGCGTTCTTCCGGCCCCTTTCCAGGGCTGAAGCCGAGTCGTCTACGGCCCAGACCTCTTTGGCCTGCCTAGCCTGGTGCAGGGAAAATCCTCCGGTATAACAAAAACAATCCAAGACCCGTCCTTGACTGGGCGAATGGGCTGACAGGGTGATCCGGTTTTCTCTCTGATCGAGATAGGCCCCTGTTTTTTGGCCTTTGAGCAGATCCACTTCATAGCGAATCGGACCTTCCTGGACAAAAACATTTTCAGGGACTTCTCCGGAAAAGGTCCGGATTTCTTTAGGGAGTTGTTCTATGAGGCGGGCATCCAGATCGTTGCGGATCAGGATCGATCTGGGTTGAAGAAGTTCCAGGATTAACGAACCGAATTGGTTTAGCAACCTATCGGTTCCCGGGATTAGGGCCTGCATAACCAAATGACCGGCGTACCAGTCCACGATCAGGCCGGGAATTCCATCGGCTTCGGAAAAACAAAGCCGGCAGGCTTGATCCCCGTCTCTGATTTTTTTCCTCCCTTCCAGGGCCTTTTGGAGGGCATCCCGCCAATAGTTCACGTCGATAGTCTGCGGATGGACCGTAATCAGGCGAAAGGCAATCCGGGAATGGCGGCTATAAAAGGCCCAACCCAAAAAGACGGCTTGCCGGTTATATAGAGCGACTACCTGTCCGTTTTCGACTTCATCCAGGTTAGAGATGTCGTCCTGAAAGATCCAGGGATGGCCTGAGTGGAACCACTTCTCTCCCTTAGGGGTTAAAAAGGCCTTGGGTTTGTGCATGCCTCTATTCTTCCAGGAGGGGTTTGTATTTTTTGAAATTAGTCATGATTTTTTTCATCCCCCGGATAACGCAATAATGGGGTTCCTCCGGGATGCGGACCGATAAATTGAACCGTTTTTTGATCCGATCCGGCCACCCCTTGAGATGGGCCCCTCCGCCGACCAGAATCATTCCATGGGAGGCGATATCAGAAACTAATTCCGGAGATAATGATTCCAAGGCCAAGGCCATGCCCTGAAGAATTTTTTGAACCACAGGCTCCAAGGCCAGGCGAAGCTCAGCGGTAGTAATTCGATGTTGTCTGGGAAAACGCAAAAACCGGTGATATCCCTTAGTATCAAAGGAATAATCATCAAAGACCGGGGCTACGCTGCCGTGCTTAATTTTTAAGGTCTCGGAGGTGGTTTCCCCAATGGAAAACTGATGGCGAAATTCGAGGTCTTGAATAATGGCCTGATCCATACTGTTCCCCCCTACTTTTAAGGAGATGCAATTGACAATGCCGCTCATGGAGAGGATAGTTATTTCCGTGGTACCTCCCCCCAAATCCATGATCAGGTTGCCGGATGGGCTCTCCAAGGAAATGTCCGCCCCCAGGGCAGCGGCAAAGGGCTCGCGGACTAAAAATATCTTGGAGAAGGGGAAAAGCTCGAGCTGTTTTCGATAGGACCGGACTTCCACGTCCGTGGCCCCCCAGGGGAGGCAAAACAGGACATTGCGGATGACCCCCATTCGCTTTTGAAAGATTTTTTTGATCAAGACCTGGAGGAAGGAACTGCAGACGTCGAAATCGGAAATGACTCCGCCTTGTAAAGGTTGGATGATCTTAATCTTGTTTGGAGCTAGGCCAAGCATTTTTTTGGCCTCCTGGCCGATGGCCAAAGGCGTTTTATGGTTGTTTTTCAGAGCGACAAAGGTGGGCTCAAGCAGAAAACTGTCGTTGGAAAGGAGGTAAGCCACTGAATAGGTCGTACCAAGATCAATAGCCAGATGGTGACATAAAGGCATGGTTATTATTTCTACTGTTAAACAGGTAAATAGTATTATCAGAAGGCCGGCCTTGGAGGTCTTGTGGATTTCAGCCGACCAGAATTGCCTAGGGAATAGAATTTCTGGGTTCAGAATAGAGCTTTAGAAATAAAACCCATTAAACCCTTGGACCATAGAATTCTTGAACCCTCTTTTAAATTAAAGCCCCTCCCGATTTAATTCTTCCATGAGCTTCTTTTGGTGATCCGATAATTTTTTGGGAACTCTCACCAAAACCTTGACGAACTGATCGCCCTTGCCTTTACCGCCTAATATGGGCAGTCCATAACCTTTTAAACGTAATTTGGATTGGGGCTGGGTCCCTGGGGGGATCTTAACCTGAAGCGATTTTCCGTCCAAGGTCGGCACTTCCACGTCGGTCCCCAACACGGCTTGGGTAAAACTAATTTCTTTCTCCACGATCAGATTGGGTTCATCTAATTGAAATAGGGGGTCTTCCAGGACCTTGATTTGCATAAAAAGGTCTCCAGCCGGGCCCCCGGCCTGTCCGGGTTCCCCTTTGCCGGGGATACGCAATTTTTTCCCGGTGGTGATGCCCGGAGGGATTTTGACTACAACCTTCTCCATTTTCTTTCCTAGACGGAAGGATAATTGTTTTTCGGCCCCTTGGGCGGCTTCTTTGAGGGTTATAGCCAGTTCATACATCTGATCGGCACCCTGTTGGGGCCTGGGGACGTGGGCATAGGAGTCGCCGAAATCAAAAGGATGTCCTCCTCGATTAAAGGTGTATGACCGATACCCCCCTCCTCCCGGATGCCCTGACCTTTGACCGAAAATGTTCTCAGTGCCGCCGCCGAATCCAAACTCCCTAAAGAGGTTGCTGAAATCAAATCCCTGAAAAATATCTTCTTGGCTGTATCGTTGCTGAAAGCCGGCCGAACCAAAGGTATCATATTGTTTCTTTTTTTCTTTGTCGCTTAAAACGGCGTAGGCTTCGCTCAGTTCTTTAAACTTTTCTTCGGCATTTTTATCGCCTTTATTCCGATCAGGGTGATATTTCATGGCCAGTTTCCGATAGGCCTTTTTAATTTCCTCATCGGATGCCTTTTTGTCTACGCCCAGGATCTTATAATAGTCTTTTTCACTCATGACCTCTCCTAATTGCAGGAGGTTTTCTTCTTCCCCCAAAGGGTTGGGTTTTCTTTAATTATTTTATAATTATAGCCATATTTCTTACTTCTGTCAACCCATTCTCTGGTTTCCGACCTCTCCTTGACATTTTTCAAGCCCTTTATATAATCTTTTTTGATTGAAACAAGGGTTGGCAGGTGATACCCTTTACACTTTATTTTAATTGGGCTATCCGAGAAAAACCATTGGAATCCTTTCTGGAAAAACTGAAGAAAACACCTTTAGGGGAAACGATCTGTTTCCATCAAAGGATAGCGGCACAACCATCCCGCTGGGGAAACCCCCGCGTTCCCTTCCCGGAGCTTATTCAACGGGCCCTTATGCAGAAAGGGATCAGCCGCCTCTATGCCCATCAGATAGAGGCTCTGGAGAAAATTCAGAGGAAAGAACAGGTTATCATTTCCACGCCCACAGCCAGCGGGAAATCGTTGATTTATGTTTTGGCCAGTTTTCTCCAGCTCATCCAAGACCCCTCGGCAAAGTCGCTTTTTCTGTTTCCCCTCAAGGCCCTGGAGCAGGATCAAGGAAAGATGTTAGAAGAATGGGCTTCCATGCTTCCTTTTATTCCCAAGCCCTTTTCGGCTATTTACGATGGAGACACCCCGGTTTCCCAAAGGAAAACCATTCGCCAAAATCCTCCGGCCATTTTGATCTCTAATCCCGATATGCTCCATATGGGGATTCTCCCCTTTCACGAACAATGGAAAGAATTTTTCCAAAATCTGAAACTAGTCGTCCTGGATGAAGCCCATGTTTACAAAGGGATATTGGGGAGTCATCTGGTTCAAGTCATCCGCCGTTTACGACGTATTGCCCGTCTTTACAACAGTGATCCCCAGTTTGTCCTCTGTTCGGCCACGATCACCCAGCCGGAAATTTTTTCGGAGACGTTGGTGGGTCTTCCCTTTCAGGCCGTTCAACAGTCAGGATCCCCTTTGCCGGCCAAACATTTTCTCTTTCTAAATCCGGAGATCAGTCCGGCGGTAGTGGGAGCCCGCCTCTTCAGTTATTGTCTCTCCAGGGGAAAAAAAACGATCCTCTTCACCCAAGGTCGAAGGATCACGGAACTGATTCATATGTGGGTGGAACAGATGATGCCGGCCCTAAAGGGAAAAATCAGTTCTTATCGGGCCGGATTCCTCCCAGAAGAAAGGCGGTTGATCGAGAAGAGACTGGCCTCAGGTCAATTGTTGGGCGTTATTTCGACCAGTGCTCTGGAAATGGGTATTGATATCGGCAGCCTGGATGTCTGCCTGCTGGTCGGTTATCCCGGAAGTGTCATCAATACCTGGCAAAGGGGGGGAAGGGTTGGACGAAGCCAACGGGAGTCGGTCATAATCTTAATCGCTCAAGCCGATGCCCTGGACCAATACTTTATCCGTCACCCGGAAGATTTCTTCGGACGGAGTTTTGAAACCGCGGTCTTGGACCCGGATAACAGCCCCATCCTCAAGGCCCATTTGACCTGTGCGGCGGCAGAATTCCCTCTTTCCCCGGAAGACCCTTTCTTCCCGTCCACCCGTCACCTTCCAGAAATTCAGGAACTGGAAAAGGAAGGCCGGTTGCTCTTAACCGCCAGGGGCGAAGAATGGGTATCCTCCAAAAGACGGCCCCATCGGGAGGTCAATATCCGCTCTATCGGCGAAGCCTTTACCATTCTGAGCGGAAAAAAAGGAGGGGTTGTCGGGACCCTGGATCGCCTGAGGGCCTTCCGAGAGTGTCACCCCGGGGGGATCTATCTTCATAAGGCTGAATCCTATCTGGTGGAAGAATTGGATCTTAAAGAAAGGAATATTTATGTAACCCGCAAGGAGGTCGATTATTATACCCGGATCGTCGCCCAAAAAGAGACCGAGATTATCAAACGAGAACGGGTCAGGCCGGTGGAAAATTTTTTGGTTTCCTTCGGAAAGATCCTGGTGACGGAAACCTTTACCGGTTATGAAAAACGGGCCATTCAGGGTCAGGAACTCCTGGGGGTCTATCCGCTGGAACTTCCCTCCCAGACCTTCGAGACGGAAGGCCTCTGGATAGAGATCGAGGAAGTGATCCAAGACAGGATGAAGGAAAAGGGTTTTCAGGTCATGGGAGGGCTTCATGCCCTGGAACATGGGGCCATCAGCATATTCCCTCTGTACGCCCTTTGTGATCGGGGAGATATCGGGGGTATCTGTTATCCCCATCATCCCCAAGTGGGTAAGGGGGCGATTTTTATCTATGACGGATATCCCGGTGGAGTGGGTTTGTCCAAGAGAGGGTTTGAGATCATCGAAGGTCTCCTCCAAAAAACCCTGCATTTGATTTCAGAGTGTCCCTGTGAGCAGGGTTGCCCATCCTGCATCCATTCCCCTCAATGCGGTTCCGGCAATAAACCTCTGGATAAACAGGGTGCGCTCTATCTGACCCGGTTGCTCCTCGGACAGGACCCTCTGACGGTTCCTCTTGACCGGAATCCTTCCTTGAAGGAGTCGATGAAAGATTATCAAGCAGCGACGGGCGAACCCAGGGGACCTCGCTTGGGATTTTTCGATCTGGAAACCCAACGCTTGGCCGAGGAAGTGGGAGGATGGGGTAATAAACATTTGATGCGTTTATCGGTGGGGGTGATCTACGACAGCCGGGATAACCGCTATCACCACTATGATGAGAGGGAAAGCGAGGCCTTGATTACCCACTTGAAACAATTTGACCTGGTAGTGGGCTTTAACATTAAAAGTTTTGACTATGAAGTATTAAGAGGGTATTCTGCCTTTAACTTCGACTCCCTGCCGACTCTTGACTTATTGGAGGATATCTTTGATCGTTTGGGGTTTCGTTTAAGCCTGGATCACCTGGCGCAGAAAACCTTGGGGATTCATAAAAGCGGGAATGGGCTTCAGGCTGTTCAATGGTTTCGAGAGGGAAATTTTGAGGCCCTTTCTCAATACTGCCAACTGGATGTGGAAATTACCAAGTCTCTTTTTGAGACAGGACAGATAAAAGGACACCTTCTTTTTGAGAGTAAGAACGGTCAGATGGTCCGCTGCCCGGTTGATTGGAGTTCCCAGAGGATTGACGACCTGATGAGAAGAGGAAAAAGATTAGCCTAATCCATTAGGGATACCGGGTATCTGCCCGGTGTCCGTACCCGGGTTGAGCAACCGGAAATAAAAAGATTTTCCCGTCCTGTTCCCATAGATAAAAACCCAGGAGCCTAAAGCCCAATAAGAGGGAGCAGTATGATATATTGTACCGGATGAAAGGAGATTGGCCCTATGCCGATTTATGAATATGAATGTCAGGATTGTCATAAAAAGTCTTCATTCCTAATCATGAATCTGGAAAAGGAACTCCCGGGATTGAGCTGTAAAAAGTGCGGCAGCTCCCAGTTGAGCCGGATCGTTTCCCGAGTGAATGTGGTCAAATCCGAAGAGGCCCGGCTGGAGAGCCTGGCTGATCCAGCCAAGCTGGGAGGGTTGGATGAAAACGATCCCAAGAGTGTGGCCCGATGGATGAAAAAGATGGGCAAAGAAATGGGTGAGGAAATGGGCGGCGAAGATTTTGATCAAATGGTCGATGAGGCTATGGTGGAGGCGGAACGAGGAGAGGGTCCGGGAGGGGTTGGCGCTGATATCGACGGAGATTTATAATTTAATACCCGTCATTCGTATGTCGTATATCGTATAGAGTATTTTCTCTTGCTCTAGGACGTTACGAAAGACGACCTCCCATATACCAAAGACGCATTGGATTTATATGGCTTTTCAACATAAAGTCGGTTTTAAACTTATTCTTATCTATCTGTTTTCGCTGGGGCTGGCCCTGTCGGCGGTCTTGGTAGTGGCTGAAGCCATTATTACCCAACAAGTTCATAAGCGGCATCAAAAGAAGCTGGAAGCCCTAACCCAGAAGGTTTTTTTCAGTCTGGAAAAGCAAAAAGATCAGATTGGGGTATTGGCCCTGGCCATTGCCAATTTCGGGCGGATGGGGACTTTGGTTGCCGCCGAAGATCAGAAAAGTATCCGTTCTTTAGTCTATTCGGTGTTTAAAGAATCGGATTTGGATGTTCTCTTTGTCCTGGGAAAAAAGGGGAAGGAGTTGGTTCGATTGCAATCCGACCAGTTCCGGCAATTGGGTGCGGGAGGAAGTGCTCTCATCAAAAGGGCCATTGTCGGCAACTATAGAGTCCGGTTGAACAAATGGGAACACGGCCTGTCGATTAGCGGGAGCGCCCCGATTTTTAACGAGGAAAAGTTGACCGGGCAAGTCTTTGCCGGTGTTTTGATCGACAATCTCTTCCTGGAAGATTTGGCTCAAGATATGGATTCTTTTATGGCCATTGTCAAGGAAGGAAGGGTTATTGCCAGCACCTTCACCAAGAAAGAAGCCCGAGGAGAGGAACTGGAATTTTCCGATGAGGTCCTTCAAGACATCAAAAGTCTACTGGAGCAACCGCTTCCAGTGGTGGTGGAAGAAAAATCCTATACGATGAAATCCTTACCTCTGAGAGATCGGGAAGGAAACATCCTCGGATACTTGGCCATAGGTCTCTCCCGAGTGGAACTGACCCAAACGGTTGGCTCCTTGCGTCGTATTATTTTAGGGGTGGGGGGAGGAGGGGCTTTATTAGGCATCCTTTTGATGGTTGTTTTAACCCACAAGATGAGACGACAGATCGGATTGTTGGCGGTGGGAACGGAAATAGTCACCGCCGGTGATCTGACCAAAATCATACCGGAAATCAGTAAAGATGAACTGGGGGGGCTGGCCCGATCCTTCAATCAAATGGCCCAGTCGTTGCGGGAAAGGGATCGGATTTTATCGGAAGAAAAGGAAAAGATTCTGGCCAATGTCGATTTTCTGTCCATGATGGTCCATGACATTAAGGCGCCTATGGCCGGAGTCAGCCTGATGATCGAAACGTTGCTGGAAGAGAATCTCCCGGAAGACATTAAACAGAGACTTTTCATGATGGGCCAAAGCATTGAAGAACTGTTAAGTCATCTCTATAATGTCTTGACTATTTCCCGGATTGAGAAAGGCCCTTTTACCATTAAAGTGGAGCCTATCGATCTGAATGCCTCAGCAGCCTATGTCCGTTCCCAGTGTCAGGTGATGGCCGAACGAAAAAACATCCAATTGATCGAAGATCTGAGTCCGGGATTGCCGGTTTTCCAGGCCGACGAATTCTACCTGGAACGGTTGATTTATAATTTGTTGAATAATGCCATCCATTGGACACCCGCTGGAGGGTGGGTAAAAATAAAGACAGGTCTTCAGGGAGAAGGAGCCGGAAGTCGGATCATCTTGGAAGTCACCGATAGCGGACCCGGAATCTCTCTGGAACAAAAGGGCCATCTTTTTAGAAAATTTATGTCTCAGCCGAAAAAGGGTGACCTAAGCGGAACCCATTCCGGTTTGGGCTTGCATATCTCCCATTCCATTGTTCTAGCCCACGGGGGGACGCTGCGGGAGGAAGGTAAACCGGGAGAAGGGGCCTGTTTTGTCTGCGCCTTTCCCCTTTCTTCTAAGGATTTGTGATCCATGGCCCAGATTTTAATTGTCGATGACGACCTGAATACCTGCCAGTCTTTGGCTGCCGTTTTGAGTAAAGAAGGGCACCAGGTCTTTGAAGCCCATTCGGGGAAAGAAGCCCTGGAGAGAATACGCAGTCAGGACGTGGAATTGGCTGTGATTGATTTAATGATGCCGGGCATGAACGGTTTGGAGTTTTTTCAAACCCTCAAGGCCCTTCGTCCGGAAGTGATCGCCCTGATGATTTCCGCTCAGGCTACCGTGGAGGTGGCTGTAAGCGCCATTAAGGGAGGGATCTATGATTTTATCACCAAGCCATTTCGTTTGGGAGAGATGAAGAAAGCCATCGCCAAGGCTTTGGAGGCCCAAACCCTTCTAACTGAAAACAAACGCCTTCGTCAGGCCTTACGGGAAAAAGCCTCTTTTTCTAAAATTATCGGGACCAGTCCGGCCTTTGTTCAGATCATGGATCTGGTTTCCAAAGTGGCGCCGACCCGAAGTACGGTCCTCTTGTCCGGAGAAAGCGGGACCGGTAAGGAAATTATTGCCGAAGCGATTCATTTCGCCAGTCCCCGGGGAGAGAATCCTCTGGTAAAAATAAATTGCGGGGCCTTGACGGATAGTCTGCTTGAGTCGGAGTTGTTTGGTCATGAAAAAGGGGCCTTTACCGGCGCCCACCAACAACGAATAGGCCGTTTTGAATTGGCCAATGGTGGTACCCTCTTTCTCGATGAAATTGGGGAAATGAGCTTGGGCATGCAGGTCAAGCTCCTCCGGGTCCTCCAGGACGGTTGTTTTGAAAGGGTGGGCAGCAGTCGGACGATCCAGGTGGATGTCCGCATTATTGCCGCCACCAACCGTGATCTGGAAAAAGAGGTCCAAGCCGGGCGTTTCCGACAAGATCTATATTATCGTTTGAATGTGATTACCATTGATATACCGCCTCTCCGGGAACGGGCTGAGGATATTCCCTTGCTGGCCGTCTTTTTTTTGAATAAGTATTCTGAATTGAATAATAAAAACATAACCGGCTTCTCCGCGGAAGTTCAACAAATCTTAAATCATTATTCTTGGCCGGGAAATGTGCGGGAACTGGAAAATGTCATCGAAAGGGCCGTTTCCCTTTGTCAGACCCAGACGATTACTCTTAGTGACCTGCCTTCCCGCCTGGCCCTTTCCGATCATACGGAGTCGCATTTGATGATCCCCATGGGGATTTCCCTGGCCGAAATGGAGCAGACCGTTTTAGAGAAAACCTTGTTGATGACCAAAGGCGATAAAAAATCAGCCGCCCGGTTGCTGGGCATCAGCCTTTCGAGTCTCTATAACAAATTGGGTCGGAAGGAAATGTGATGGTCATGGTTTGGTTTCAAAGGGTATGGGTAGCTTCCCTCATCTGGATCTTGGCTTTGGCCGCGGGTTTTGGGGATTCTTGGGGGGCGGTAAACAAAAAAAACGGATCCAAGGATCTTCCCGGAGTTGAAACCAAAATTAAACAAGTCCCCGGTTTGGGAGGCCAGGCAACCCCTCATTGGAAGATCCTTTGGGAGAAAGCTCGTCAGGAAGTTTTACAGAAAAAATACCTTGAGGCCATTCAAGACTTTCGCCAGGCCCTGACCTTGAAACCAAACCTGGATGAAGCCCGTCAGGAATTAGCCCAGGTTTTGTTAATCCTTGAACGATGGGGAGAGGCTATCGGCGAACTGGAAATAGTGGTGGAACATCAACCCTCGAATCAAAAAGCGCAAAAAGATCTGGCCAATCTGCTCTCTCAGAGAAAAGAATACCGTCGGGCCAATGAAATTTATCAAAGGCTTTTGTTAAAAGATCCGGATAATCTGGTTATCCGCTTATCCCTGGCCGCCAATTATTACCAAATTAATGAGCTGGAAAAAGCCATGATTGAATGGCGTCAGGTGCTGATTCGGGATGCCCAGCATGTCGAGGCTAGGACTCACCTAGCCGAAGCCTTAGGGGCGACCAAAAGATTGGATGAGGCCGTGCTTATTCTGGAAGGTCTGGTCAAGCAGTTCCCCAAACAAGCCAGCTTTAAGAAAAAGCTGGCCCAAGCCTTGGTCTCCTCCCAGAGAAATAAGGAAGCCCTGCCTTACCTTCAGGAGCTTATCCGCCAAGATCCGACCGACCTTGAAATTCAATTAGCCCTGGCCCAAGTCCTTTCTGCGGGAAAGAATTACAATCAGTCTTTGAGTTATTTGGATACCTATCTGAAGAAAAAACCGGATAGTCAGAGTGCCCTGTTGGAAAAAGCCCGGGCCTTGGTCAACACCGGAAATTATTCTGAGGCCCTGGAGGTCTATGAGAAACTAAAGAAAATAGAACCGGACAATCTTGAATTGCGCCGTGAATCGGCTGAGGCCTATTTTACCTCCGGAAAGATTCAGGAGGCCCTTTCTGAATTTGAAACTCTGGTAAAACATTTTCCGGAAGACGTTTCCCTTTACGAAAAAATAGGGGGAATATATTTCCAAAATAAAAATTACAGCCGGGCCATTCCAGCTTTTCAAAAAATCCTCTCTCTGGAACCGGACCATCTGGAGGCCCAATTGAACCTGGTCCGGGCCCTTAATTATTCCGGGGAAAAAGAAAAGGCCTTACCGTTATATCGAACACTCTTAGAGAAACGGTCGGATCAGAATCTTCAAATGGAATTGGCTGATCTCTTGTTTGAGATGCAACGATTTGCCGAGGCCTTTCAAATATACCGTCAATTGCTGGAGAAAAGCCCGGACCTCTGGGAGGTGCGCTATAAACTGGCCATGGGCTTATATCGGCAGAAAGAATTCAACCTGGCGGCCCGGCAATTGGAGGAGCTGACCCGATTACGGCCTGATCAGCCAATGATCTGGAACTTGGCCGGCAATAATGCCTTTGAACAAGGAGATTACAGGCAGGCCCAAAAGGCCTTTCAAAAAGTTCTGACTTTAGGCGATGATCGAAGTAATATCCTCTTGCGGCTGGGAGAAATTTGGCGGCTTTTAGGGCGACCCTGGAAGGGAATCAGTTACCTGGATTGGGCCTTGACCATCAAACCCACTGATCAGGAGATCGCCTTGGAAAAGGCTATGGCCTTGATTGACGGCGGAGGGTTGGCTCAGGCCCGCCGAATCCTGGAGCCGTTGATACAGAGCAATCCGAAAAGCTTTAAGACCAAACGGGCCTGGATTCGTCTAATGGCCGCTTTAGACCGGAGCGAAGAAGCGGAAATAGCCTGGGAGCAGATGGAAAAAAGTTTTCCCCAGGAGCAAGATTTGCTTTTACAGGATCGGGCGGACTTCTATAGCCGTAAAGGAAAACGGGATTTGGCCTTAACTGTTTTGAAAGGGGCCCAGATAAAAAATCCCAAGAATCTGGAGATCCAGCGGAAGATAGGGCGATTAACCCTTCAACTGGGCCGATGGGAGGAGGCCGAAACCTATTATCGGAATTTAGAAAAAGGGCAAATCCTGCTTGATGAAGTGTATTGGGCCCAGGCTTTTCTCCTTATCCGTCAGGAACAATATGCTCTGGCTCAAGAGCGGCTGTGGCAGGCCCTGATGAAAGCGGCTGATTCCGTACGCATCCGTTTTTGGTTGTGGTGGCTTTATAACCAGGATGAAAACCGGGTCGAGGAGGCCAAGAAAATTAGGGAGGCCCTGATTGATTTTAGTCGAGATCAGGATGGCGGCCTTCTGGAACTGGCGGATTGTTATCTGGAGGTCAACGATTCGAAAAAGGCCGAGGCCATCTATAAGGAGCTGATGGAAAAAGGAGAAGACGATGACGTCCTCCTTTCTTTGAACAGGATCAATGGGCTATTAAGGATTGGGAAGAGAAGTGAGGAACTACAAGATACTCTGGAAAATGTCCAGAAGAGATTTCCCCGGAACCAAAAAATTTCCCGCCTATTGATGGAGCATTACACCCAACAAAAAGACTTTTCCCCGGCGGTCAAAACGATTGACGGTCTGTTGAGGGTTGAAGATTCCCGGGATCCCGTTTTAATAATTAAGAAGGCCCGCATCATGGAGCGCTGGAACAAGCATGGGAGTTCGCAGGAGTTATTTCAAAAATTATTAGATCCCTCGGTGGATCTCTTGTTTAAAAGAAAAGTTACGGAATTCATCTCTCACCAGGACCCTCTAGTGGCTACTCTTTTTAAAGAAGCGCCGGAGAAGAACAGTCTCACCACGGTTAATCCCATCTTTGAAGGGGCGAGGGAAAGCATCAAGGTCAATCCCTTAGAACCTAAACTCCAGGAGAAGATTAAAGCCATTATTGAAGAGTTAATGGCTGAAGACCTAATCCAGAAAAAAGTTTTTCTGGAAAAGGAGGGCAAGGATAACTTGTGGAGGAATAAGATGGTTCAGGCCCGATCTTATCTGGAGGAATTGAGGCGGATCGATCCGGATAATGAAGATGTCAATAATGATTTGAATAAAAGCTTCCGGATAACGAATTGACAGGCTCTCCTAGTCGCCCAATACGGCCCCGGAGGGTTCTGGGACGTTAAGGTGATGGGTCTCTTTGAGGATTTTTCTTTTTAAGACTTTGTGCCACCCGGTAAATTCGCCTTCACTTCGATCCTGTTCCAGATGGTCGGTCATCATTTTTAATTTCGCTTCCAGGTCATCCAGGACATTAACCATCAAGGCCTCTCTGGTCTGGGGAAGGACCGGGGAGCCGAATTCCAGCTGCCCGTGATGGGAAAGGATAATGTGCTCCAGGTTGGTTAATAAATGGGGATCATCCCAGGAATAACCTTGGGCCGCCTCACGGATCATCTCCCAACCCAGGAGGACATGTCCCAGTAATTGACCGGCATAGGTGTTTTGGGCCGAAAGGACACCTTCCAACTCTTTCAATTTGCCGATATCATGGAGCACGGCCCCGGCCAGAACCAGATCCCGATTTAAGGCCGGATACAGTTTGACGACCTCCCTGGCCAGTTGAACCACGCCATAGGTATGTTCCAGTAATCCCCCTTTATAAGCGTGGTGATATATTTTGGAAGCCGGCCATTGCTGCCAGGCTTCTTCCTGAGACCTAAGCAGGTGAAGGGTTAAGGCCTTTAAGGCCGGATGTTGAAGGTCTTCTTCCATCCAGGTTAACAGTTGATCCCAGAGAAAGGGAATATCAAGGGCGGAAGTCGGGATCAATAAATCGGGATTGAATCCGGCCAAGTCAAGCTGTTCCGGGGAGAGATGTTCAATCCCTTTGATGCGTTCGATGGTCAGTTGGAGTTCCTCCTGATACAGTTCCACCCGGCCGGCAATGCCGGCAAATTGCCCTTCGGCGAATACGGGATCAAACCGCTCCAGGGATTCGTTCCAAATTTTGGCGGTCAAGACCCCGCTTCGATCGGCTAAGGAAAGATCCAGATAGTCTTTCCCGCTCTTGGTACGGCGCCGTTCTTTTTTTTTGATCAGGAAAAACTGGTTGACTTTGTCCCCCGGTTTCAGATCGGCAATGAAGATATGGGGCATGGGACCTCCCTAAAAAGCTCAAAGCTCAAAGCTCAAAGAGATTGTTCTGATCTAAAAATTCTTGTCAAGGAGAAATGATATATTGGTTTACCTTTCAGCTTTGAGCTTTCGGCTTTGAGCTGAAATGTTTTTCGATAGCCGTAACCAGTCCGGGAATGGTATATTCTTCGGCTACAATAGACACCTTTAGCCCGTTATCCCGAGCAGTCTGGGCGGTCACGGGGCCGATGCAGGCGAGAGCCACGTTCTTCAGCAAAGGAAGAATCTCCTGTCTGGAAAACAAGGCCAGAAAATTAATCACCGTAGAGGAACTGGTAAAAGTCAGGCAGTCCACTTCGGCTCGGATTAATCTTTCCCGTAAGGCACCTTTCTCTTCCTCAGCCGGTACCGTTTTATAGGCAGAAACCACCAGGACTTCGGCTCCCATTTGTCTCAGTCCTTCCGGGAGGATTTCCCGGGCTTCTTCCGCCCGAGGGATCAGGACCCGTTGATTATTCCAGGGCAAGGCAGAGAGGGCTTCCAGCAAATATTCCGCCTGATATGTTTCCGGCATCAAATCCGGATGAAGGTGGAATCGCCCTAGGGCCTTGGCCGTAGCCGGTCCGATGACGCCGATTTTTATCCCTTTCAAGCGACGGAGGTCAAGATGAAGAACATTGAGACGGTCAAAGAAAAAACGGACCCCGTTGGGGCTGGTAAAAAAAAGCCAATTTATTTCTTCCATCCCTTTGAGGGCTTGATCCAGTCCCGACCAGTCGGAAGGTGGAACAATACGAATGGTCGGGACTTCCAAACATTCCGCTCCCAAGGCAGCCAACCGATCCGTCAACTCGCTGGCCTGTTCCCGGGTTCGGGTGACGACGATGGTCTTGCCGAAGAGAGGGCGCTCTTCAAACCAATTCAGGGTGTTTCGTAATTCGACTACCCTTCCCACCACAAATATGGCCGGAGGGGTCAGGCCGGCTTCTTCGGCCCGTTGAACGATGGTTTGCAAAGTGCCGGTAATGGTCTTTTGTCGGGGAGTCGTTCCCCAGCGGATTAAGGCCGCAGGGGTCTCCGGGGCCCGACCCTGAGCCAGAAGCCGTCCGACAATGGAGGAAAGGTTCTTAACTCCCATTAAAAAGACTAAAGTCTCCACTCCGGTGGTTTTCTGACCTAAGTCCTGTGGCGGACCCTCCTTGGTCGGATCTTCATGACCGGTAAAAAAAGCCACACTGGTGTTGTAACGGCGATGGGTTAAGGGTATACCGGCATAGGCGGGAACAGCAATGGCTGAGGTAACCCCGGGGACGATTTCAAAAGGAATCCCGGCTTGGGCCATTTCTTCGGCCTCTTCCCCGCCCCGTCCAAAAATAAAGGGGTCTCCCCCTTTCAAGCGGACCACGTTTTTCCCCTGATTCGCCCGATCAATGATCAATCGGTTGATTTCACTTTGGGGCAGAGTATGTTCTCCCCCCTTTTTACCGACATAGATTTTTTCGGCTTCCGAGGAGATGTGCTTCAAGAGTTCCGGGTTGGCCAAAAAATCATAGATGACCACTTCGGCCGTTTGCAGGAGCCTAAATCCTTTCAAGGTGATCAAGTCCGGATCACCCGGGCCGGCCCCGACTAAAAATACTTTTCCCACCATGGGTTGTTTTTTCTCCCTTACTGGACGGTTTCTTGATAAATCTGATTTAAGATCTCTTTGCCGCCGGATTGAAAGAGCCTGTCGGCCAAAGTAATGCCAAGATTCAGGTGATCGCTTAGCGGGCCTTCGATCTGATCTTTAATCAGGACCGACCCGTCCAGATTGGCAATCAGTCCTGTTACGATTATTTGCTGCCCTTGAATCCTGGCATGGGCGGCAATAGGGACCTGGCAGCCCCCCTGGAGGTGCTTGAGGAAGGCCCGTTCGGCCTGGGTACAGAGGGCCGTATCTCGATCATGGATCCCTTGGAGTACATCGACCAGTCGGTGGTCGTTCTCCCGCATCTCCAGGGCCAAGGCCCCCTGACCCACTGCCGGGAGGCTGGTGTCCAGTTCCAGATACTGACTGATCCGGTCCCGGAGCCCCAGGCGATGGATACCGGCGGCCGCCAGAATTATTCCGGCTAGGCCTTCCGTCTCGATTTTTTTTATCCGGGTGTCGAGGTTCCCTCGAAGGGAAATAATCTGAAGGTCCGGACGTTGATGAAGCAATTGGGCCTTCCGTCTCAAACTGCTGGTCCCGATCTTTTCTTGGGCGGCCAGATCGTTTAAGCTAATTGGGCCCCGGGCAATCCAGACATCCCGGGGATCTTCCCGAACCGGAACCGCACCGATCATCAACCCTTCCGGCAGCTCCCCGGGCATATCTTTCATGCTGTGGACGGCCAGATCAATCCGTTTGTCCAGGAGGGCTTCTTCAATTTCTTTGACGAAGAGTCCTTTCCCTCCGATAGCCGCTAAAGGGACATCGAGGATTTTATCTCCGGTGGTTTTGATGATGGTTAATTCGATTTGGAGTCGGGGATCAATCCGGGAAAGGCGATCTTTAACCCAGGAGGATTGCTTCAAGGCTAAGGGACTCCCCCGGGTCCCGATTTTGATTAATCTTTTTTCCACTTTCCCCGGATGGCTTAATGACAGGAGGAGCAATTATGGGAGGCACAACTGCCGCAATTCGACGAACTACCTGTGCCGACAAACCGATCCGTTCCTTTGAAGGCAAAGGTGGACATTTTTTTTTGAAGATTCTCTTTTTTACATTGGGGGCAGCAGACGGTTTCGGAGGACCTGAAGACAATGGTTTCAAAATCCTGCCCGCAATCCAAGCAGGTATATTCATAAATGGGCATAATACTTTCTCCTCACTTTTTACTATATGCTAAGCATCCCTGGCGGCTTTTTCAAGCAATCCGGAGAGGTTGTTTCTACCCTTCCAAGAGGGCCGCACCCAGCAGGGGAATCATGATCTCATGGCAGCCGATCAGGTAATATCCTTTTCCTCCTTCCAAGGTGGGGCGGTGGACGACGTTCGTGGCCGGCCGATAATGGCGAATGAAATCCATATTGACGGTAGTAAAGCGGGCTAAGGGATACCCTAAATTCCGCACCAGGGTCACGGCCTTCAGAAATACCTCCGGCAGAACAACGGCTGATCCGATATTGAGGAACACCCCATTTTCCAGGGAACGGACTACAGAACAAAAGGTCTGAAAATCCCTCTGACTGGCCTCTCCGGTGGCCCTGGCATCCATAGAAGGATGGAGGTGAATGATATCCGTGCCGATGGCAACATGGACGGTTACGGGGATATTCAGAGAGCAAGCCGAAGCCAGGAGGCTGGAAGACAAGAAAGGAAATTTGGATTCAAGCAATGATCGGCCTACGGCCCGGCCAATGCCCAAACCTTTGGCCGCCCCTTTTTTTATGGATCGGTTAATAAAGTTGGGGGTTTCACGGCACATGCCGAAATGGCCTTTTCCTAATTCCTGTTCCACATCTTCGGAAGTCCGGCCGACCATAGCCAATTCCGTATCGTGGATGACTCCGGCCCCGTTGAGGGATAAGGCCGAGACAAAACCTTGTTTCATGAGCTCGATCAGGATGGGGTTCAGACCCACTTTAATAACATGGGCCCCCATGGCCCAATGGAGGGTTTTGCCTGCTTTTTTAGCCGTCGATATCGCTTTGACCACTGACCGGAAATCCTTGGCCCCCAATAAATTGGGGAGACTGTCCATAAAAGCGGCGAAGGAATCCCCTGGAGACCAGGGCTTGCCGAAATCCTCCAGGCTGACCTTGCTCTTCCGTTCTTTTATGGAATAGGTTTTCAGTTTTTTCAGCGTTGATTTGGGGATGGCTTCGAGTTTCATAATTGACTGATAAGACCTCATTTTTTGATGGGCAGAGTATATGACAAGAAAAAAAGAGGGTCAAGGGGAAAAATAACCGGACTGGAAGGGGTCTGTAGGCCAGGCTGGAAATTATCTGGGATTAACCGCTAAGTAATCCCGAACGAATTTGTCTAAGCTTTCAGCCAATTCCTCGCGAAGAAAACCGATAAATTTGTTGGCCCCCAGAATGCCAGCGCTTCCGGTCGTCCAGGTCGGTCCGAAGCAGCCCCTCATTCGATCGCGGTCCAGGAGGACTAATTGGTTCAACTCAACTTTTAAAGAATACCCGTAGATGACCTCTTCCCGCCAACTGTAGGCATTGAGATTTACATAGAGATAGGGCTTCCCCGGTTCGTTAAGCCTCTCGGCATTATTTATCACGCGGATACCTGCCTGACTTATTTTTAATTCAACCTGCTCCCTGATTTGGTTTTTGGATACCCCGGACTTTTCCATCTCAGGATTCAAAGGCTCTATGAATATCCCTATTCCTTTTAATCCTTTTAAGGATTCTTTCTGGTCTGAAAAGTATTTAATGGGGGGAGGTTCCGGATCTTCTTTGGCCGGCGTCGCCGGTTTTTCTTTTAATGGTTTTCGTGGTGCCGCCGCTTCCGCTTGGCTTCCTATAGAAAATACCAGGAATAAACTAATGAATAATAGCGATCTGATTTTCATGGACCTCTCTCTTTATCTGGAATTCATTATATGTGTCATTAATCCTCATACTAGGCCGATGGGGACACCAGGAAGGATAAAAATTTACTCAAGGATTCTATTGATTCTGGATGCTAGATCCTGGTTAGAAAGCCGATATGGGATGCATGTTTTATCCCGAATCGGCTTTCTATAATCCTAGATCCCTCGAATCCGTTTTTGATTTAATGATGGATCAGGTCTCTGTCCAACAGGGGAGTCAGTTGGCGGCAGGCTTTTTTATAAGCCCGGCGAATCTTGTTCATATTATCGGAAAATAACAGGCCGAAGCGCATACAAACCCTATAGAGGGATTCCCTCTTGGGATCGATAACCAGTTCTATAGGCAACAGGCCTTCCGGGAGCTTTTCTTTAATACCGGTACAAAGGTGATCCCAGGCTGGAGCCAGACGTTTCTCCGCCTCCTGTAAATAATTCAGGAAGGGCACAATAACCAGTTCCACCTTCTCTTTCAACTGGTGAAAAAGTTCCGGATGGCCTTCTGCCCGGATCACCTCCACTCCCAACCGGGAAAGAAAACTGGCAATAAATTTCTGATAGGCCTCGGTAGCGTTCCCGGGGATCAGAGCCACTTTGCGAACCCCTCGTAATTCCCAGGCCGGGCCAAACTGTTTCCGGACCTGGTCATGAAAGTTTTCCAGCAGCCAGCGCCGATGATTCTCCATCCGCGCTTTGGCCCGTTTAAGCAGCCTTCTTCCGTAATAACGCAGGGTGCTGTAATACAGATCCATCTTGACCAGTCTTTTCAAAATGGCCGACCAGGAATAAAAAGAATTGAGGGCCTGGTAGGCGGCCTTTTGTAATTCTTCTGACGTCATGGACCGGGGTTTAAAAACGACATGGGTTCCGTCATACAGTTCCCAGTTTCGGGTCAGAAGACGATTTTCCTGCTCGAGGATTTGAAACGTTTCCGTACCGGGAAGGGGGGTGAGCATCATAAACTGAGCCGAGTCCACCCGATTTTTTATGGAAAAACGAATTGTTTCCCGTATGGTCTGCGGTGTATCCTCATCCGCTCCGATAATGAACATCCCGTGGATGTGAATCCCTTGACGGTGGAAGGCCTTAATGGCCTGTCTCATGGTGGCCTCATCCTGTTTTTTCCGGTAGGCCTTTAAGACCTGTGCGCTGGCACTTTCAAAACCGATATAGACCCCCCAACAGTCGGTTTCCCGCAGAAGTTCTAAGAATTCAGGATCTAAAGCCGCTTCGGCCCGAACCTGGGTACTCCAGTTGGGGTGAATGCCTTCTTCCTTCATGCGGCGGAGCAGCTCTTTGGCCCTGGGCAGATTGGCGGCAAAATTATCGTCACAGAAAAAAAGATGCCGGGCCTGGGTGGCATTGGACCGGATTTCATCCATAATCAGGTCAATAGAGCGGACCCGATATCCGCGGCCGAACATGGTGACCACCGAACAAAATTTGCAGGCATACGGACAGCCCCGGGAAGTAGCTATGGGAACAAAGGCCTGTTGGGGATTCCAACCCTGAATCAGGGAGAAATCCGGTATGGGCAAGGTATTCAAATCCCGAATTAAAGGACGATCAGGATTGGTTCCTATTTGCTTGCCTTCCCAGTAAGATAAGCCCGGGATATCTTCAAAGTTGCCCTGAGTGCGTAAAGACTCCAGGAGCTCTATCAGGGTTTCTTCCCCTTCTCCCCGGACGACAAAATGACCATGTTCCAAGGCCTCATCCGGAAGGAAACTGACATGAGGTCCTCCATAGACCACCCATTTCCCCTGAGACATGGCCTGATCTCCGATACGGAAGGCCCGGGGGATGGTGCTGGTGATAGAGGAAATACCGACTAAATCGGCCCAATTCAGGTCGTCAGCGGTAACCGTTCCGGAGATTTCTTCGACTAATACTTTGGCCTCATAACCAAGATTGCGGAGAATAGTGCCCATCAGGATAGTGCCTAGACGGGGTATCCTGGCCCGGCTGAAGACATGTTCGGCCGGAGACTTAGGTTCGATTAATAAAATGCGTTGGGGAATAGAAGATCTCATAGTCTTCCTCTGAGGACTTTAGGAGCAGGCAAGTTGCCCCACCATTAAAACAAGGTTGATTTTTTTTGGATTAACTGGCTGGATACCGCTAAATATTCACTAACCCGGTGTTATTATGATGCCTATAATAATAAAAGGAGTCATCGAATGTAAAGAAAAAAAGCGCAGAAAAAAACGGTCGGCTTTTAAAACCTTTGGACATAATGAAGATAGTTGAGTAAAGAGGAATACATTAGCCATAAGAGGAAAGGATAAAATTGTGATAGTTCGTCATCTGGAACACCCCGAAGTCCAGGCTACCCGCTATCGGGCCCATGGAGGCGGAATAGCGCACATGGTCCTCGATACCCGACATCTTCAGACCCTTATGTTTCTGGCGCACGCCTCTGTCCCGCCGGGAGAGAAACTGAGCGGCCATCTTGACCCCATGGAGGAGATCTATATTATCCAAACCGGACAGGGTCTAATGCAGGTTGAGGATCGCCTCCAGGAGGTGGGACCTGGGGAGGCCATCCACATCCCCATCGGTCACTTTCACGAGCTGACCAATATTGGAGAGGGAGATTTGACCATCCTGGTGGTGGCAGGTCTTATCCCAGGACAGGAATTAGGGTAAAAGGTATCAGGTACAAGGTAGAAGGTTGAATGGTTTAAGGTTTAACGAAAACCCTCGTACCGCATATTTTATGCCTTATACCTTACACCTCGAACCGTATGCCTTATCTTTTGGTCTTAGGCCCCTTTAATCTTCCTTTTTAGCAGGTTGGCGGCCACCAGCAGAGGATCCCAGACCGGCCCGAAGGGCGGGGCGTAGGCCAGGTCCAACCGGGAAATCTCTTCCAGGGTCATGCCTTGATGCAGGGCGATGGCCAGCATATTGATCTTTCGGCCTTCTCCGTCCCATCCGACCCAATTTCCGCCCAACAGCCTGCCGGAGGATTGATCAGCCAGAATTTTTAACAGGGTGGACTTGGCACCAGGGTAAATCCCCACCCGGGAAGATCCTTCGACCACTTGGCTGACTACCGGCAGCCCCATTTTTTTGGCTTGAGACTCATTGAGGCCGGCCATGCCGATTTCCAGGTCAAAGACTTTGACACAGGCTGCGCCGACGATTCCATGAAATTCGGCTTGGCCCCCGGCGGCGTTTTCTCCGGCCACCCTTCCTTGCTTGTTGGCCAGATCGCCCAAGGGAGCCAGGGTGGATTGACCGGTGATCCGGTGATGCTTCTCACAACAATCGCCGGCGGCAAAGATATCCGGATCATTGGTCTGCATCCGGCTGTTAACCTGAATGCCGCCTGAGGGGCCGATGGCGATTCCTGAAGCTTGAGCCAGTTCTGTGTTGGGTCTGATCCCCACCCCGACAAAATACAAATCGGCCGGAAAACTTCCTTGGTCCGTTTCCAATTGATCCGCCTTGAGCCCATCCCCCTGGAAGGCCTGGGGATTAACCCCTCCGAGATAACGGACCCCATGGGCCTCCAATTCCTTGACGATGATCGGGCCCAGCTCCGGCTCCAAACCGCTGTAAGGGAACTTGCCCCGATAGAGTAGGGTGGTTTCGATCTTTCGTTCTCGTAACCCCTCGGCTATCTCCAAGGAAATGTACCCGGCACCGATAATCACGGCTTTTTGAGGACGGTGCTGGTCGATGAATCGGCGCATCCGGATCCCGTCAGCCATCTCTTTTAAGCTAAAGACATTGGCCGCCTCTTCCCCGGATATCCCCAATCGTTTGGAACGGGCTCCAGTGGCCAGGATCAGCCGATCATAAGGCAGTAAAATCTCTTCGTCCCTATCTAAAACGGCACAGCGCACCTGCTTCTTTTCCCGATCAATAGCCAGGACTTTATGCCTGAGTTTGACCTCGATCTGCTGCTTCCGGTTAAATTCCTCCGGAGTCCTGGCGATCAAGTCTTGGTAATCGGAAATTACATCACCGATGTAATAAGGCAGTTCTCAGGCCCCGTAAGAAATAAACTCCCCCTGTTCGAGCATGACCACCTGGGCTTGAGGATTTTTTCGACGAGCCGCACTGGCCGCAGTCGGGCCGGCGGCTGAGCCCCCGACGATGAGAAGCTTCATTTTTTCACTCACTGGTCCTTCCCTCCTGTCTTTCTTCCATCAGGAAAAGAGTCGATCCCGGATGGATCTAAAAGCCCTCCGTTTCCGGCTTTTCTTTTACTCTTTATTCCGAACTTGTTCCTCTTTTTTTATTTTTTGACAAACCCTTCGGGGATCTCAAAGGTTTCCGCCGGGAGGGTCCCGGCGTCCATCGATTTGACCTCGATGGTGGTGGAGAAGAAAGGGGATCCCTGACCTTCATCACCGGGACCTTTGTCTTCGCTCTTTTTCTGAACGAGGCGGCTCATAAACCCGCCCAGGAGGCTGCCGACCCCTTCCGATCGTTCGGGCGGTTTCGAGGCTTTATCTTCCTGGGGTCTCCCCGGGCCTTTTTCTCCCTCCAGGTTCCAACTGATGGTCGTCCGGATCGGATACCCCTGGATTTTCGATATCTCATTTTTAACCCGGATCATTCCCTTGCGCATCTCTTCGGCAGAGGTTTTCATAAAAGCGCCCATAGCCGCCAGTCCCATTTTTTTGGCCTCTTCCTGGGATAACTCCATTCCCAATTTTTTGGCCAGGGCCTTCTCAAAAGCCGTCTCTTCCTGACGGACCTTTCGGATGAGGGTGGTTTCGGGGGTAGTCCAGAGGCCTGTGGTCATTGTGCTGCGGGTCTTTTCCTTTGTTTCCAGGTCTTCTATCTCCAATAACCAGATCAGTAGATATTCTTCACAAGGAAAGCCGTTAATGGTTTCTTTGGCCCCGCTTTTTTTAACCGTAAATTCCGATTTAGTAATTCGGGTGGTCGTTTTTTTGTCTTTGGGCTCCCGCTCCTCGGGTTGTATCGTCGGGGCCACCAAAGGCGCTTCCAGATAGGTCTTGTTCTTTGTATCTAAGGTCCAGGACAGGCCTTTATCGACCCGAGTGATGGTAATATTCTCCCCTTCTTTAACTAGAAGGGAGAGTATGGCCCCGGTAAACCGGGTGGTCTGGGATTCCCATTTTTTGTCCCTCTGGTAGCGATGGATGGCTGTTCCCTGCGCCTCTCCCATGCCTTTAATCCCGCTGGTCTTATAGGTGGATTCAATCGTGACATCTCCCCAAACCGTTCCAGCCAAGGCAAAAAATATAATTCCCCAACTTAAGCGGATTTTTTGTTTCATTTTTCCTCCTGTCTAAAGGTGATCTGAAGGCCGAGAGACCACAACCCTTATTGAAAATATCGGTCTGGCTGGAGCCTCGGAATTAAGAAGGGAGCGGGTTCCTCTAAAGCCCGTTCGGAATAAAAGGGCGGTTCTTCGACAGCGGCCTCTGGTTCCCGGGCTGTCCAATATGGCTATTTCCCCTGGCCGATAGCATAGCCCGACGACTTAAAAAGGCTTAGGAATCCCCTTTTAAAGGTAGTGCTGATTAGAGGAGCTTTCCCAGATCAAGGGAAACGTTAAGGGGTCTAGTGCTTAAAAATTTGAGAAAAGGCCCCCCAATTTTTTAAAATCTGTAAGGCGCTGGATAGCTGGGGATCATCCCCATTGTCTCCCAGGGCCTTTTTCCCTTCGGGCAGCGTTGAATCGGGAAGGGGCTCTTTGCCTTTGTCCTGATCTTCCATATGTCTTTCCAAGTCTTTTTCCCGCAGGACCTTGGGTTCCCGTTCAAGGGGTTCCCCTCTCCTTAATGGTTTTCCTTTGATCAGGATATCAGGGGTTATTCCTTTAGCCTGAATGGACCGGCCGCTGGGGGTAAAATATCGGGCCGTGGTTAATTTCAGTCCAGAATGGTCATCCAGAGTAATGATCGTTTGGACTGAACCCTTGCCGAAGGTCGGGGCTCCTAAAATTACGGCCCTTTTCTGGTCTTGGAGGGCCCCGGCGACGATTTCGGAAGCACTGGCACTTCCTTCATTGACTAAGACCACCAGAGGATAGGTCCGGGGAACCTTGTTGGGATGGGCATAGAATTTTAAATTTTGTTCCTTGATTCTTCCCTGGGTATAGACAATCAAGCCTGAATCAAGAAACTCATCGGCCACCTTGACGGCCTCATTGAGCAATCCGCCCGGATCATTACGCAGATCCAGAACCAGTCCTTTTAGGCCCCCTTTGGTTGATTCTAATTTTTTCAGGGCAACCTGCAAATCATCATCCGTTTTTTCCTGAAAGGTGCTGATGCGGACATAGCCATAGCCGTCCTCGAGCATTTTGGATTTAACGCTTTTAATCGGAATGACTTCCCGAACGATGCTGTACTTTTTGGGCTCTTTGGCCCCTTCATGGAGGATGGTCAGGGTGACCTTAGTGCCTTTGGTCCCCCGGATCATTCGGACCGCTTCGTTCATGGTCATGTTCTTGGTGCTCTTTTCATCGATTAGGAGGATTTTATCACCCGGTTGTAAACCGGCCTTGTCCGCTGGCGTCCCTTCGATGGGGGAGACGACGGTTAAAATACCATCCTTGAGCGTTATTTCTATGCCGATGCCGCTAAAAATACCGGAGGTTTCAATTTCCAGCTCTTTGAATTCTTCAGGGGAGAGAAAGGCCGAGTGGGGGTCAAGGGTATTCATCATTCCCCGGATAGCTCCATAGATCAATTCCTTGGAGTCTTTTTCTTCCACATACTTTTTCTGGATCTCATTTAAGGCTTCGCTAAAAAGTTTGATCCGCGGGAAAGTCTTGTCGGCGTCGGCCGCATTAATACTATCCTTGGGGTTATTCACCACAAAGAAAACAACCAGAATCAGTAAAATCAACCCTACAAATTTAATACTTCGCATTCCTTTCATATTCCCCCCAAGGTGTATTGAATTAAATTTTCTTCCCCCAATACGGTGACCTAAAAACGATTCAACGTTTCAATCATTCCCCTTGCTGTAATCCTACCTTCAGAAATGATCTCTGTGCCACTCCTGACGGACACAGAAGTCTGGATTCTTTACCCTCTACCAGGTTCCCATGGCCCTCATCAAACGGGAGTGGGCCAGGTTGTAGGCATACAGGGCTTGATAGAGGTTGTTTTTAGCCTGAGTCAATAAGGTTTGGGCATCTAAAACCTCCAGAGAAGTGGCCACCTGTTCTCGATAACGGAATTCACTTATCCGATGATTTTCTTCGGCCTGGGCGATTGACTTTTCGGCCAGGGTAAAACTCTTCTCCGCTTCCCTTAAAATCAAATAGGCGTCTTTGACCTCCAGCCGGATGAAGTCCTTGATCTGGGTCAAGGTCTCCTTGACCTGCTCCCGTTGTTTAATCCGTTCCTGCTCCAGGTAATGGGTTCGGCCCCATTCCCAGAGGTTCCATTTCATGGCGGCAACGATATCCCAGTTGTCCGCATAGACAAATGGACTTCCCGATACGCCCGGAGAGTCTCCTTGCTTTATGTAGCGGCCCTGAAGGACCACCTGGGGGAAGTATTCACTTTGAGCCAATTGAATATTCTTTTGAGCCATTTCAATCTGGGTTTCAATTTCTCTTATTTCCGGTCTTCTCTTCAGGGCTTCCTGAAGGCAGTCCTCCCAGGGACGAGTGAAGGGCTGATAGGTTAAAATATCCTGCACCTCCGTATCTTTTTCAAATGGAAGTCTGAGCAGGGTATTGAAGTTGGACTTGGCCAATAAGAGGCTGTTTTCGGCTTTAATCAGATTCTGCTTGGCATCGGCCAATTGAACCTCGGATTTAAGCAGGTCGTTTAAGGGGATCAGGCCGACATTATAATAGTCCTGGGCCACCCGGACATGGTCGGCAATCTGGGAGACCGTCTGGTCGGCGACCATATATAATTTCTGGGCCTTGAGGATATTCCAGTAGGCTTCTTTAACCTTATAAGCCAGATTCAACCTTTCCTGGGCCAATTTGATCCGGGATACATCCACTCCTAATTCAGCCAATTCGTAATTTCTGGTTATAGCCATACCGGTAAAAATAGGCTGTTCCAAAATAAGATAAAGGGCATAATTGTCTTGTGTGCCGATAGTGGTGGTGGAGGAAGGGATCTGGATCGAGCCATAATTCTGGGCCGGGGTTCTGACAAAGGGGGCCTTATCCACATGGGAATAATTATACTGGGTACCCAATTTGGGCAGGAATCCACTCCTGGCCTGGTCTTTCTTGAATTCAGCCCCCTGAATGGCCACCTGAGCCGACCTTAAAGCAGGACTTTCCTTAAAGGCCTGCTGGATACTTTCGTCCAAATTAAGGGTCTGGGGAAGGCCAGAGGCTTGGACCATGACCGGCCCAAGAAGGAGCATCAGAGAAAGGACCCCTTCCAGAGGAAATTTTATTCGTCCTGAGATCTTGGTTTTGTTCATCTTTTTCGTTAATTCCACTATAATAAAGCATTATAATCCGTTCAGGATTAAGTCAAGATATTTCTTTAATTTTTTAGGCTGAAAAGGGCCGAGGTGAACTTTTAGTTGACTTTTATCCTCTTTTTTGTTTCTTTCAGATTGCCCCTTCCGGCCGATGCCCTATAGGGCAGGATAATAAAAAAGTCTTGAATGATTTCGGACAAAGGACTTTAAGCCCATGCCTTTTTTTGGGGAACTGTTTTTAAGTGAAATCCTAAATAAGCCGGTGATCAATCAGCGGGGGGAGGAAATAGGTAAACTGGCCGATATTTTGGTCATTCCGGGAGACCCTTTTCCTCAAGTAAGCGGGTTGGCGGTAACGAAGCAAAAGAAACACCAATTCATCCCCATCGAATATGCGGATATTCTGAATAAAAAGATTTTGATGGTCCAAGAGATGGAAAAGAAGCCCTTTCCCCCGGCTCCCCCGGAAGGACATATTTTTATCCGGGACAACCTTTTGGACAAACAAATAGTCGATATCAACGGGGTAAAGGTGGTTAGAGTCAATGACATTAAGCTGGGCATGCTTCAGAACCAGTTTTGCCTGGTGGGGCTGGATGCTGGCTATCAGGGACTGTTACGGCGGATAGGCTGGGAAAGGAAAGGGACGGGAAATTTAATCCCCTGGAATTACGTCCAGCCTCTGGAAGAGGGATTGACCCAGCTAACTCTGACCTTGTCCCGGCAAGGCCTGTCCCAGCTTCATCCGGTAGATATCGCCGATATCATCGCCCAGGTCTCCTCCAAGGAACGGGCCTTGATCCTGGAGTCTTTGGATAAGGAGACGGCCGGGGAAGCCATTCATGAATTGGAAGCCGACATGCGGGTGGCTATTGTCGAACAGATGGGCGTCGAAGAAGCGGCCGATGTCTTGGAAAAAATGCAACCCGATGAAGCGGCCGACATTTTAGGGGACCTCTCCACCGAAAAGGCCAAGGCTATTTTGGAGCGGATGGAAAAGGAAGAGGCGGCCGATGTCGAAGAGCTCCTGGAACACGATGAAGATACGGCCGGCGGTTTGATGACTAACGAATATCTGGCCTTCCCCCCGGACCAGACCGTAGCACAGGCCATTGAGGAGATAAGACGCCAGTCCCCGGAAACGGAATTGATCTATTATGTCTACATCATTGATCTGGAGGAGCATCTCCTGGGGGTTCTCTCTTTGCGGGATCTGATCATGGCCACCCCCATGACTCCCTTAAAAAAACTGATGCGCACCAACCCCAAAAAAATAGTCGCCGAAGCCAAACAGAAAGACGTGGCCGAGTTGGTTTCCAAATATAATTTGATCGCCGTTCCGGTGGTGGATGAAGAAAATCACCTTTTAGGCATCATCACCGTTGACGATATTTTGAACATTCTGCTGCCTTCATCGGCCGTCAAGAGATTTTGATGTTATGCCCTTCTCCTGGTTTTCCAAAAGCAAGAATCGCGTAATTTTTTTACTGAGTCTTATCGGTCCGGGCATTATCACGGCCAATGTGGATAATGATGCCGGGGGGATCGCCACCTATTCCCTGGCCGGGGCTCATTTCGGCTATACCCTCCTTTGGTCTCTTCTGCCTATTACTCTCTTGCTGATCATGATTCAAGAGATGGTCGCCCGCATGGGAGTAGTCACCGGAAAAGGACTGGCCGATCTCATTCGAGAGGAGTTCGGAGTCCGGACTACCCTGGTTTTGATGATGGCCCTTTTGATTACCAACCTCGGGAACACCATGGCTGAATTCGCCGGCTTGGCCGCCAGTATGGAGATTTTCGGGGTTAATAAATATTTTTCGGTTCCCACCGGGGCTTTTCTGGTTTGGTGGCTGGTGGTCAAGGGGTCTTACCGGTCGGTCGAAAAAATTTTTTTGGTGGCCTGCGGGATCTATACTTCGTATATCATTTCCGGATTTATGGCCAAACCGGAATGGACCAAGGTTTTTTCTCAGACGGTCATGCCGGCCTTTCATTGGGATCGTGATTATCTGGTCATGTTTGTGGGGATCGTCGGGACGACCATCGCCCCTTGGATGCAATTTTATCAGCAATCAGCCGTCGTTGAAAAAGGCACAACCATCGAGCAATATCGCTTGGCCCGTTGGGATGTCATCCTGGGATGTTTTTTCGCGGTAGTGGTGGCCTTTTTTATCGTCATTTGCTGTGGAGCCACTCTTTTTTTAAATCGGATAGAAATCAAAACGGCTGAAGACGCTGCCGTGGCCCTGGCCCCCTTGGCCGGAAAATATGCCTCCTGGCTTTTTGCCTTAGGATTAGCCAACGCCTCCTTATTTGCCGCTTCCATCCTGCCTCTTTCCACGGCCTTCTATATCTGCGAGGCCCTGGGATGGGAGGCCGGAGTGAATAAGACCTTTAAAGAAGCGCCCCAGTTTATGTGGCTTTATACCGGCATGATTGTTCTGGGAGGGGCCTTTATCCTGATTCCCAGGGCACCCCTCATCCTGATCATGCTGCTTTCCCAGGTTGTTAATGGAGTCCTCCTGCCCTTTATCCTGATCTTCATCCTGGTCTTGATTAATAAAAAGAAACTGATGGGTGATTATGTCAACGGCCGGTTCTTTAATTGGGTTTCCTGGGGGGCCGTAGGTTTACTCATTATCATTAATACCATGCTGATCTGGGCGACCCTTCACTAGTCATAGATCAAAAGACCGCTGCACTTGGGGGTAGGGGCAACCGCTCCTTCGACCTCGGGTTCGTCAGAGACTTCTATTCCTCCTGCCGAAGGGCTTTCAAGTCTTTTATTAACTTTCCCATAATAATAACTACGTTATTCAACAAAGTGGAGCTGTTTTTCTGGAGTCATTGGCGAAAGGGCGCTGTCTTTTCCAGACTTATTAACGGGGGAAACCGCAGCTCGGCCGCTGGTTTTTAGCGGACGAGAATGCGGAGGGGGTAAAGTATCCCCCGTGGATAAGTCTGAAAAAAAGACCAGCCCGAAAGACACAGACGGAAGAAAAGACAGCTTCACTTTGTTAAAATTACATTAAGACGATTAATAAAGAGGTTTTTCCGGTCATAAGACGGAAAAAGGGTATTCCTTTAACAGTTTCCCATCCAGAAACAGCTGGGCCTTCCAAAGCCCAATAAATTTTCCTTCCGTAGGCAGTATGTCCAAAAGCCCTTTCTTAAAAGACAACCAGGACCAGGTCGTATAGCTGGGGGAGTTGGGGGGAATGTTGACCTTCATGCGGGTAGTCTCCTGGATTTTTTTGTCCGGTCGAATCCAGAATACCTTGATTTCATGCTCTCCGGTAAGATTGGTCCAGACCGTGTGGAGATAAATCTTGTCGCTTTTGGAGAAAGTCGTTACCGGAACCAGGCGGTCCAGGTCCTTAGTCATAATACTCTGAAAGGTCGGCCCCTGGGCTTGGACCTGAGCAAGGCCCAGGCACCAGATTCCCAAAACCAGGAATATCCTGCCTAACCCGTTTCGTTTAGGAAGGCTCTTGATTGGGATGCTCAAAAATCTCTTTAAGATAATAAATGGGTTTACCCTGGGATTCATGATAAGTCCGAACCTGAAGCTCGCCCAATAGCCCCATGCTGATGAATTGAATGCCGATAAAAATTAAAAGAATGGCCAGTAGAAGGATAGGCCGGTTGGCCAGGGGAGTGTCAAAAAATAACCGCTGAATGGTTAAAAAACCCGCCAAACCGAAACCTATTAGCCCGGAGATAATTCCCCAGAGGCCGAAAACATGAATAGGCCGGGTTGAATAGGTTAATAAAAATTTTACCGTAATCAGATCGAGCAGTACCCGTATCGTCCTGGAAATGCCATACTTGGAGCGGCCGAACTTGCGGGCCCGGTGGTTGACCGGTATCTCGGCAATGACCACCCCCATCCAACTGGCTATGGCCGGGATAAAACGATGCATCTCCCCGTAGAGACGGATGTTTTTGGCCACCTCTTTTTTGAAGGCCTTCAGGGTACAGCCATAATCATGCAGTTTAACTCCGGTGACCATCGAAATCATTCTATTGGCGATGATGGAAGGAAGACGTCTGGATAAAAAGGGGTCCTGTCTTTTTTCGCGCCATCCACTGACAATATCGACCCCGGATCGTATCCCGGAGACTAAAGCGGGAATATCCTTGGGGTCATTCTGGAGATCGCCGTCCATGGTGACGACAATTTCCCCATTCGCCAAATCGAAACCGGCGGAAAGGGCGGCCGTCTGTCCGAAGTTTTTTCTCAATTGAACGGCTTTGACCTGGCTGCGACGCATCGCTTCATCTTTTAACAAAGAGAAGGTTTCATCGGTACTGCCGTCATCAATGGCGATAATCTCCCAGGTCAATCCCGTGGGCTCAAGAACCTCACCAAGTTCGGCAAAGAAACCGGGGATATTTTCAGCTTCATTATAAAAGGGCGTTACAATCGAAAGATCCAATTACTTTTCCGTCCTTATTGACTATAGGCCTGGAGTTCTTCTGGGTTATTTAATAAGTTAGGAAAATAGAGGGTTTACCGGGAAAAGTCAAGGTTTATTTGCCTAAAGCCTTACGGCCTAAGGAGGCCGCCCAAAGGGGCAGAAATAAAAAGCTTTCTACGGTGAAACAAAAGAGGGCCTGCTTTAAAAAATAAGGCTTGCTCAGGTCCCGTTCCACCCGAGGAAAGAGAGTAAGGGGAGACAGAAAATGGGAATCTGAAAATGGCCAGAAAAACGGGAAGCCCCTGGGGGCTTCGGTCAGATAATCCAGCAATAGATGGGAAAGGATCAGTGAAAAGGCCAAGGCGGCTAATTTCAAAAAATTGGCTTTCCCATCCCAAACCCTCAAAATGAACAACAGGGCCAGGGAGACCAGACCGGCCATGCCCAGGCTGTGGAAATACCCATGGTGAAACCGACCGCCATGTCCTAAAAACAATCCGGGAATAAAATCCAGATCCGGTAAGGAGGCCCCCAGGATAATCAGACCATAAATCCAGAATTGTTTGTTTTTACTGAGATCATCTCGGCTAAACCAGAGATTAAATAAACTCAACCCGACCAGGGTATGGCCGTAAGGGGTGGCCATCGCTTAATATCCCTTATTGTTCATGGGGAATCGATTTACCCCGAAAATAAAAATACGCCCCTGGAAGACTGCTCAGGATATTGCCCAAGTTGGATGCCAGCCCCAGGGTAAAGGCTGAGGAGGCTGAAATCCCGATCTGGGTAAAGGTCCAAACAAACAGCCCTTCTTGGATACCTAGACCGCTCAAAGAAACGGGGATGCGCGCGAAAAACTGGGTAATGGGAATGATGGGAATCAAATAATGGAAGGGGATGGGAAGCCCCAGGGAAAGGCTGAGCAGATAGGTGGCCCCGATAGGCAGAAGCTGCTCTCCGAAGGACCAGATAAAAAACCGGCCCAAGGCCCGGGGATGATTTCGGTACAGGACAAAAGAGGTGCTGATCTTGCCTATTTTTTCGGCCCAGGGGAGTCTCCCAAGGAGGTTGGAGATCTTTGAACTATGGGGCTTCCCCCGGAAGAGCCAAAAAAGAAAGAAAAGGCCTCCGGCTAAAAAGAGGGTCAAAAGAACCATGATGGTCCGAGGAAAGGCCGGAACAAAAAGGATCAATAAGGGTATGGCCATGAGGGCCATGAGGGCCGAAGATAAGAACCCGAGATATCTCTCCATAATGATGGAGGTGATCACTTCTTCTCCATCCCTGGTGTTTTTGGACAGTTCATAAGCCCGGATAGCGTCCCCCCCCAGGGAAGTAGGCAATAGATTTCCTAGAAATGTGCCTTTGAAATAGACGACAATCAGCTTTCCAAAGGAGCAAGGGATTTCTTTGGCCTCCAATAGTATTTTCCATTTATAGGCCATGATCAGACGATCCAAAAGGGCCAGGCCGAAGTAAACGATTAAATACGGCCAAATCAGGTTCGATAGAAGTTGATTTACTTCATTTTGATTAACAAAACGGAGCAGAAACAGGAGAAGGAGGAGGCTGATCAACAGCCTCCAGAAATAGGAGATTAGGCCCTTTTTCATTGCCAACCGCTCAAACGGATTTTATCGCCAACCCGGTGGCTGGCGGCCTAAACTATAGTGTTATTTCCCGGGGTATTTCAACAAAAAAACAACCAACGGTTCTATTTGACCGGCATGCCTTCATTTGTTATACTGCTATACTTATATTTTTAACTCAGGGGGAAAGGCTATTGCAGGTTAATTGTTTGGTGACCGGTGGAACAGGATTCACCGGAAGCCACCTGGTTAAACGATTGCTGGGAAAAGGCTGCCGGGTGGAAGTGGTCGACAATGCCAAAGGGCTCTTTTGGGATGAATTGGAGGCCCTGGGGGCCAGTCTGCATCTGGGGAGTATCACCGACCGGCCTTTAATGGATCAAATGGTTAAAGGACAGGAGGTCGTGTTCCACATTGCCGCGGCCTTCCGGGGCGTCAGCCTGCCTCATAAGGTGTATTGGGAGGTTAATGTCGAAGGGACCCGAAATTTAGCCGAGGCCTCTTTGAGGCAGGGAGTCAAACGGTTTATCTACTGCAGCACTGAAGGGGTCCACGGACACATCAAGAATCCACCGGCCGATGAAACGGCCCCGATTGCTCCCAAGGATTATTACCAGTACACCAAGTGGGAAGGGGAAAAGGTGATCCAGGAATATATCGAGAAAGGTCTGCCCAGTGTGATCCTCCGCCCCACGGCCATCTACGGTCCGGGAGATCCCGAACGGTTTCTTTTGATTTATCGGAGGGTAAAAACCGGAATATTTCCCATGTTCGGCTCCGGAAAGATCTTTTATCACCCCTTATATATCGATAACCTGAGTGACGCCTTCGAGTTGTCCATGGAAAGAGATGAGGCTTTGGGCCAAACCTATCTGATCGCCGATGAATCCTATATTTCTATTGAAGCCTTGATCCGGGAAACGGCCAAGGTTATGGGTATTCAGGTTAAAGTCCCTCATTTTCCCTTTTGGCCTCTTTGGGGTGCGGCCTTCCTCTGTGAACTGGTCTGTAAACCCCTGGGGATCACCCCGCCCATTTTCAGACGAAGGGCTGACTGGTATCGGCAAAACCGGGGCTTTTCCATTGAAAAGGCGAAAAGGGAACTGGGGTACCTTCCCAAGGTGGGATTAACCGAAGGGCTCACCCGGACTTACCGCTGGTATGTCCGGGAGGGTTATTTATAAAAGCAAAACGATGTGCGGTATTTTTGGATATAATTGGGCTGACCGCCTGCTGGCGGAAAAGATAAGCCACACTCTCCACCATCGGGGACCGGACCAAAAAGGATGTTATACCGACGAGGCGGTCTCCCTGGGGCATCTCCGTCTATCGATCATCGATCTTTCCGAACTGGGCCGGCAACCCATGGACAATGAAGATGGATCGATCCTGCTGGTCTTCAATGGAGAAATTTATAACTTCCTCGAGATCAGGGGGATCCTGGAGAAAAAAGGGCATCGGTTTAAAAGTCAGACCGACTCCGAAGTCATCATTCACGCTTATGAAGAATGGGGGCTGGACTGTCTGGGCTATTTAAGGGGAATGTTTGCCTTGGCCATCTACGACCGGCCCCGAAAGCGTTTTTTTCTGGCCAGGGACCGCCTGGGCATCAAACCCCTGTACTACTATCACCGCAACAATACGTTTGCCTTCGCTTCGGAGATCAAAGCCATCTTAGAGATACCAAAGGTGGAGAGGAGCGTAAACCTTCAAGGGCTATATTATTATCTGGGGTTTGAATTCGTCCCCAGCCCTTTAACGATGTTTGAAGGGATTCAAAAGCTTCCACCCGGACATTTCCTGGTCTATTCCGATCAGGGACTGGAGGTCAAACCCTATTGGGATCTCGTTTTTAAGCGCACTTCCAAGACCAAAGAAGAAGCGGTTGAAGAAATGCGGCAACTGCTGGAGGAGACCGTTCGTCTGCATTTGATTAGCGACGTTCCTTTGGGGGTCTTTTTGTCCGGCGGATTGGATTCCAGTACCCTGGTGGCCCTCATGCGCCGGTTAGGGGTCGATCCCCTGCGAACGTTTTCCATCGGCTACCCCGATCCCTCTTTCAGTGAACTCCCTTATGCCCAGTTGGTGGCTGAACAATTTGAAACCCAGCATACGGTTCTGATGATCCCGGAGGTGACCCGGAAAGACCTGGAAGAGGCCGTCTGGCACCTGGATGAACCGATGACCGACCTCTCGGCCTTGCCTCTTTTTCTGGTCTGTCGAGAGGCCAAAAAACATGTGACCGTCTGTCTGTCCGGGGAAGGAGGGGATGAAATCTTTGTCGGCTATGACCGATTCAAGGCCAGTAAGGCCGATGGTTATTACCGCCTTTTGCCCGGCTGGCTTCGGGAAAAACTCCTTTACCCTCTGCTCGAGAAGCTGCCGGATCAACCCCAGAAAAAAGGGGCGGTCAATATAGTCAAAAGATTTGTGGAGGGTTCCTATTTGAATCCAGAGGGAGGCCATCTGCGCTGGCAGTATTTTTCTTCACCGGAATGGGACTCCCGTCTGTACCATGACCGCTTCAAAGACCAGGTCCGGATGGATCCCTTTGCCTTGATCCGACATTACCGGTCCCAATGCCCTTCGCCGGACCGGTTGGACCAGGAAATCTATTTGGATTTAAAATTTATCATGCCCGATTCGGTTTTGATGAAGGTCGACAAAATGAGTATGGCCCATGCCCTCGAGATCCGGGTCCCTTTTCTGGATCATCGTTTTGTGGAATTCACCGCTACCCTGCCGGGTGACTGGAAACTGCAAGGTTTCCAAACCAAGGCCATCTTCCGAAAGGCCCTCAAAGGGCTGCTCCCCGATAAAATCGTCTATCGGGGAAAACAGGGCTACAGCCTGCCGGTCAAAAATTGGCTCCGGGAAGGATTAAAGGATTACCTGATCTCTCGGTTGAACGAATCCCCCCTTATCCGGGACCAGATGAACCTGACCTTTGTCAATCAGATCATAAATGATCATCTGGCCCATGTTCAGAACCACAATCACACCCTCTGGGGACTTCTGAATCTGGCCATCTGGTATGAACATTTTTTTTAGACTGAACCGGTTACGCCAGATCAGACAGGCCTTTGGTCAAGGAAAGACCCTTTTATCCTATCTGCCTTCCCGGGCATGGATCGAGCTGACGGATTATTGCAATCTAAGGTGTCCCCTCTGCCCTAACCAAGCCCTGCCCAAAGAGGCAAAAGGATTTATTGCCTGGGACCTGTATAAAAAAATCATTGACCAACTTTCGGGAGAGGTTTTTGACCTCAACCTTTTTCATCGCGGGGAACCGTTACTGCATCCGAAGGTCATCGAAATGATCGAGTATGGGCGGCAAAAAGACATTTCCTGCCGGATACACACCAATGCCACCCTTCTTTCCGAATCTCTTTCTCAAAGGCTCCTGGACTCGGGGTTGGATATGCTCTCTTTTTCCTTTGACGGCGCTCAGCCCCCCGATTATGAGAAAAACCGCTTTCCGGCCCGGTTTGAAGAAACCCTGGAAAAAATAAAAACCTTCCTGGCCTTAAAAAAGGAAAGAGGGCAACCAAGACCGGTGACCATCCTGCAAATGATCAGGACCAATCCAGCAGACCCGGATCAGCAGCTCAAGAAATTCCTGGCTTCCCTGAGAACCCTGGGTCTGAACCGGGTGGTCTTTCGCCGGCCCCACAACTGGGGCGGGGCTATCGGCCTTCCAGCCGGTAGTCCCCTGTCTCCTGAGCCACTTTCTGCTTGCACCTTTCCCTGGTATGCATTAGTAGTATACTGGAATGGCCGGGTTGGACCCTGTCCCCAGGATTTTTTTAGCCGAATCATCTTGGGTGATTTAAATAAGCAGTCTGTCCGGGAGGTGTGGAACGGACCGGTGATGGAAAAACTGCGGGCAGACCTTGCCGACCGGCAATACGGTCTCCTTAAACCCTGTGACCAGTGTGACCGTCCTCGACGTCAGACCTTTTCCGGGGTTCCTCTGGAATATATAAAAACGTTTCTCAAAGAAAACCTGTTGGGATATCATTAGACCCTATGGACAATAAAGAACCATCCCCTTTAAAGATATTAATGATCGCCCCTACTCCCTTTTTCGCCGACCGGGGCTGTCATATGCGCATTTTGGGAGAAATTCAGGCGTTGCAGAAATTGGGTCATCAGATCATCCTTTGTACCTATCACCTCGGCCGGGACATCCCGGGAGTAAAGACGATCCGGAGCCTAAAGATCCCCTGGTATAAAAAATTGGAGGCCGGATCATCCTGGCATAAGTTCTATATCGACGCCCTGTTATTTTTCAAAAGTCTGCGGATCTTCTGGCAGGAAAAACCGGATGTCATTCATGGCCACCTGCATGAAGGGGCGATTATCGGCCATTTTGTCCGCAAGTTCAGCTTTCGTAAGGTTCCGTTGGTCTTCGATGCCCAGGGAAGCCTGACCAAAGAGCTGGTGACCTATTCTTTTTTCAAGGAAGGATCTATCCTGCAGAAACTCTTTTGGTCCCTGGAAAAATGGATCTCCCGGATGCCCGAATATTCGGTGGGCAGTAATGTCTCGGTTTCGGAGTTTCTGGTTCGTGAGATGCACCTGCCTGAATCCAAAGTGGCAACGGTGATCGACGGGGTTCATACCGATTTTTTTACTCCCCCTGCTCAGGTCAATGACCTGCGGAAACAATTCGGTTTGGCCCCCCGGACCCCTGTTGTTTTATATACCGGGGCCCTGCTGAAGTCCAAAGGGATCGATTTTTTATGGCCCGCTATTCCCCAGGTGATCAAACAGAATCCGGAGGTCGTTTTTGTTATTGTCGGCTATCCGGTTGAGGAATCCAAGGCAACGGTTGAGGCCTTGGGGGTGGCGGAAAAGGTTATTTTTACCGGGCAAGTTGATTATTTTCAACTTCCGGACTATCTTTATCTGGCCGACCTGGCCGTGGATCCCAAGCTGGATGAAGCCGGGGAAGCGAGCGGCAAAATCATCAATTACATGGGGGCGGCCCTGCCCATTGTCTGTTTTGAGGGACCCAATAATCGAAAATTTTTGGGAGAAAACGGTATTTTTGCCCGTTCGGGAGACTCCCGGGATCTGGCAAATAAGATTCTGGAAACTTTGGCTGATCCGGATCGGGCCAAAAAGATCGGCTTGAATAATCAGCGAAGGGTGGAAGAGGTCTTTTCCTGGAACGCCAACATCAAGACCTATGACCGGGTATTCCGATCGGCCCTGAAGCCTCCCCCGTAGCTTCAAGGCGAGGCTTCGGGGATCGGTTGCCGGTTAGGAATTTTTTCCTCGGATGGAATGGCCGCCCAATTGACTGAAATACTTGATTGTTTGTTCTATCCCCAAAAATTTGCTTGACTTTTTCGGATTATTTATTATTAAATCGCCTCCTTTACGATCAGTTTTTTTAACTGACAAGAAATCAAAATACTAGGGGAAGATTTATGAAAAAACAAAAGCTGGGGCGGACTGGATATTCGTTATCACTTATGATGGTATTTGTGTTACTTATGCTTGCATGCAGTGGGGGAGGTGGCTCATCCAATTCCAGTTCCGGTTCTAATGGTTCTTCCTCAACCTCAACAGCGCCGCCTCATGGGCAGGCCACGGTAAATCTTCTGGAACGATCCCTCTTCCAGGGAAGACAACTCAACTCAGCCACCTGGAGCGAGCTGGAGGCCTACTGCAAGGCCGGGCCGACCCATCTTATCATAGCCGACATGCCCCTAATATCTAACCACATGACGCGGGCCGGCTTCGACGCCCGACCCCATATGCAATACTACGCCTTATCCCGGACCATTGCCGGGGCAAATTGGAATCCGGGAGATGATTCCGAAGCCATTGCCTTGTTTAATCTCCGGGACGAGATGGATGCCTGGTGGTTCCGCTACATCAATGCCGTGGTTGGGATCATGCAAAGAGCCCCTCAGACCACGGCAGTAATCATCGTAAACGACGCCGTAGATTATTGTGGGCGGTCCCTCGGTAGTGGCACCACTCGAGCCACGGGATCGGTCTCAAGCCGAGTCTCCATGGGGGATACCGTCCCGGATTAATCAAAACCGTCAAAACGGGCATCCCTTGACCGGGTTATTCCGGCCTTGGGGATGCCCGACCTCTTCCTCACTTTTTGCCAAGGGGCCAAGGGCCTCCTCTCAACCCTCCAGCCGGAATCATCAAGAGTTACCCCTTGAGGAAAGGCTTTATTCCTTTAATGTCAGGCTGAATACGGCCAATCCCAGCTCCCGACCGTCATTGGAATCCGCCATAAGGTCGGCAGGTATCCGGACGGGTTTTACCCGGATGATCACCCTTAGGACCCCTCCGGGATTAAGGGTAACAGGCAGATCAATTTTTAGATCAGTCCAGGTAGCCGAAGGCAGAGAAAAGGGTTGTTCGGCCAAGGGGAAAAAGATAAGGCGGTCCGCTGCCCACTGGATCTCTATGGACCCTTCCACCCCCGAACCCAAAAAGGGATCTCCCGTAAACACCCGTATACCCAGCCGTCCTGAAGGCTTCTCCGGTTCGAGAAAACTTTCACTCTTTTGACTTGACCAACGCATCCACCCCTGCTTCCAGCGCTCCAGGTGATGCCACCCCAATCCAAGCTGAGGCCAGTCCCCTGGTCCCATGGTCAAGGCGGATTTCATGTTTGTTCGGATAAGGTATAGTCCTGAAAGGGGACTCCATCTTCCATCGTTTCCAGCCCTTAGCGGTGACCGTCCACATTCCTTTTGGGCTATTTTTCGCAAGGCCTCCGGGTTGGGGCACTCAAGACGGAGAAGACCATCCCAGGCCAGGGCTATCCCCAGATCACGGGTATCGGCAATGGAATACTCATAGTAGTCCAGACCGGCGGCATGGTCGGCCGGTCTCCAGGTCGGGCACTCTAAAGATAATTTAAAGAATCCCTCATCGGCGAGATAAGCCGGCAAAACCAGGGAGACTGGAACGTATTCCCGACCGGGCAGGAGCCCTATATCCCCTAAATGACCTTTCCCAACTTTGATTTCCATCCTGGCTATGGGTAAATATCGGGGAGCCAGAAAGATAAGGTGCAGAAGAAAGACCTGATACGGGGCCCCACTGGACGGCAGGTCAATCTCCGTTCGGTGTTGAGTCCAGCGGAAAGGGGTGGCCAATATCCGGCCGGTACTTCCCATATGAGCCGGATGTTTCTCCACTTCATAAAATCCTTGATTGGTTATCTCCTCCGGCGGGAGCAATTCGAGATGATGAGGTCGATAGGATTGGATGAAGAGCGTCGCCCGAAATCGCGGCCAGAGCTTTTTTATGATCCAAGGGAAGGCCCCGCTCCAGGAGAAGGCCGGGTCCAGGCACATTGTATAGGAGACCTGTGATCCCTCATAGCGATACATCTCCTTATTTTGTCCTTCAAGCATATAAATCAATTCATCAGCCGTGTATTCACGAATATGCCGCCCGATTAGAATGGATTTGAAATTTTTATGCAAGGGGAGTCGAATATCGGGGTGAATGGTCCGGCCGACGGCGAGATTAAGGAGATTGTCCAGCTTGGAGATATTGGGGGTGGTCAGGATGATTCGCCCTCCCGGTTTGAGGACCCGGAAGGCTTCCCGGAGCAGATGATAGGGATTAAAAGGCAGATGTTCGATAATTTCGGCGGCCAGAACCACATCGAACGATTGGTCCGGAAAGGGGAAGGACTCCTCTTCAACGTCGGCCAGAACCAGGGGAATTTGGTGGGAGGCCAGTCTCTGAGTAAAGAGTTCCAGTCCCCGGGCACTTTCCATCGTGCCGGTCAGGGCCTGTACCTCAAATCCCAAGGCCTGGACGGCTAAAGTCAGATGACCGGGGAAGGCTCCCACATCCAGGAGGCGTTTCCCTGAACCCGTTCCCAGGAGCTTCAGCGTATCGGTAAAGCGGGCGGTATGAAAATCGAGGTATTCTTTCTCCCAAGGGGAAAGAGGGCCTGCTTTTTGAAGGATTAATTGTTTTACCTGGAGATTAGACCACTTCCGCCCTTCCTGAAGGGGTATCCCCTGTTCCACAGGACGTTCACTGGGCATCACTTTCCACTATGACGATCTCTGCCTTGGACAAATGGCGGGCTCGTCTTTTGGAGCCGAGAAAGTTGACGAGTTCATTAATTATGGCCATTTCGTGTTTGTCATTAATAACGTCCTGACGATGGATCAGATCCCGCAAGGCCACTTCGAGGACTTCGATGGCCGTTCCAGGGGGGATGGCCAACAGATAACGGGTCGGGGTTATTTCAATTAATTTTAGCCAGGGAATTTTTTTTAGCATCCTGCTGGGGCCGACTACGATCAGGGATTTTCCCGGTACCATCTCAACCAGATCCACCGGCTTAAACTTAGCCCCTCTCGATCCGATTACCGCTTCGACGGCTTTGGCCACGGCCAGTGCCCGATCGGGATCTATAAGGGCGAGTTGTTTCAGGATACGTTGGGGCAGGGTCATGGTTACCGGTTGCCGGGGCTCCTGAAACTTCGGGGGTCTTCCTGCTTTTCTTTTCTCTGCCTTCATGCCTTTGAGCCGAGGAAATTCAAGGCTATTTTTAATGTCTAAATGTGGGAATACAGCTCCGAAAGTATTTCCTTATACTCTAAAACCATTAGAAGAAATAATACTTCAGTCCTAAACCGACAATCCAGGAGCTCATGTTAAAGGTTCCGGTTTGTTCACTAAAGACTCCGCGGCTGTCAGCCAGCTGATAGGTTAACTTGGATTGCGTTATAAGATATCGGAGATCAAGATTTAAAGCCAAATGTTTCCAAAAAAAATAATCTACGCCCAACCCGAATAATGGTCCCCAACAATCATCCGCCGTAATAAGGCGACGATAATCGGTATAATCCTGCACCCTGTTTCCTTGTCCAACCCAGGAATTATACGTTGCCGGACTTGGGAAGCCATAACGGTGCCAGTTGGCTGCATTGAAATTGGCTTTAGTATAGGCTACTCCCCATTGAAAATATGGAATAATAGAAGGATGAAAGTCAGGCAAGCGGATTTGCATGGCCAGCATATAGTTCTGCCACTCCAAATTCCCATCACTCCAGTTTTTATCATAATCAGGCTGGTTCAAGGCCATGGCTTTAAAGCTATCATAGCCGAATTCAAAGGCCAGATACCGGGATAAATTAATCTGAATTAAGGGTTTGATCGGGGAATAATTTTGCTCTTCTTCAAGGCGATTGAGGTTTCCAATCATATTCTGGTTGGCGTCGGTCAGGCGAAAGTAGGTCGAGCGTAATCCGACAGCGATGTTGAAATTCCCCTTGTCGAATAAAAAAATCAAGGGATTAATGGTTTGGTCCCCCGATTCTCCTACTTTAGGTTTTTCAAAGATTCCGTCCGCAAAGCAAAAAGAGAAAAGAAAGAGCATCTGGAAAGCGAAGGCCAGAGAAAAGATCAGTACCTTTTTCATAGGGTCCTCCAAAAGGTTTGTTGGCCACTATAATGGTAATGAGTTGCCGATTTCAAGAAAAAAAAAGCAGAGACATGGAGCGGAAAACGGTTGTCCCCTGGTCTTTTTGGATCCCATGTATGCAGGCTACTTTGTTTCACCGACCATCGAATTCTATGCGTATCATCCCAATGACGCCGTTCAAAAGACTTCGGTAAACGCCAAGCTCACGGGAGAGAGCGGAGGAAATTAACCGGAAAACAAGGATAGAGGATTCTAGGGTTAAAAAAAGGACGAGAACCCTAAGCGGCGAGGCCTGCATTTCGAGGTTATGTGAACCCCCCCTGAATATCCCCTGCGGAAGCACGGGGTTATTTACTGAATGGCAATCCGATCTACCAGGAGGTCCGCCTTGCCGGCAAATTTGACCCGGTAACCGAGCTCACAGCGGAAAGGGACTTCGAAGCCGACTTCTATCGTTCGGTAGTTCCGAATTTTCAGGTCCTCGATAGACACTATCCGGGAGGCCAGGACCCGTTTCCCCAGATCTGTGGCGATTTCCAGCAAGGCCACCTCCGTTCCCGGGGGGAGGGTGGGATGACTGGCCAGACGCAGAAAAAATGCGGCGGTATATTTCCCGGGCTCAAAGGTCCGGTAAGGACCATAGCTTAAATAGATCGGAGGATGGAACCCGGCCTTGCCTAAAACCGCTTCTTTATTCGAAGCCTGTTCATCGGGCACCACCGTCCCGGTCTGCCGAAGAAGGTCTTCAGCCTCAACCTGACCCGGTCCGGGTTTTTGGTCGGCAAAACCGATCAGAACCGTATTTAATTGCAATGAGGCCCGGCCGGAAAAATAAACTCGAAAACCGACTTCACCGGTGGAGGATGTCTCAAATTCCACGGGGATATCGGTCCAAACCTTGGGATTCTTAAAATCGTCGCTTTTCAATACCCGTTCAGCTATCAGGTTTGTCCTCCTTCCAAGGATTTCCAACCGCCCGATTTCTCCACCGGATTCGGGGATTCCGGATTTGAGTCTAAAGATGGCCCGATATTTCCCGGAGGGGAAGAACCGGTGAGCCCCCAGGGTCAAATATCCGGGACGATCCCGTCCGGATAGGGCCTTAACCACATTTCCCTTCATGCCCGGCCTGGGAATGAGTCTGCCCTTTTTTAATCCTTGCTCATCCATCAACAGGTAGTAGCCTGAGGCCGAAGAATCCCATTGATAGCTGCCGGTTTCCAGGGGCAGATTATGGACATAATATATGGCCGATAAAGGCGAAGTGATCTGGGAGGCCGTTTCCCGGAAAAGGGGGGAAGGGGTATGCTCCTTTCCAGATTCTGAATGTGAAGGGATTTGGAGTTTGAAAATATAAACATCCTTATCCTGATCAATGAGTTTCAGAAAGGGAGAGGCCATCAATCGCTTCAAGGCCAGCCGCGGGGGAAAAGGGCTGACCTTTTCACTGTAAATCTGATAATTGTCATGAAAGGTAATCAGGTCGGCTTTCAGTCTTTTCAATAGGTCTCTTTGAGTCTCTCCCAACTCTCCCTGATCCAGGGGATAGAGGGGCCAAAAAACTTTGGAGATATAATCCCGGACCACCACCGGGGCATACCCGTTGATCATGGGCCGTCTAGTCCGGGTAACGGTATATTCATAGGCGGAGGACTGATGGGAATCCCCGGGCCAGATCGGAAGTTCCAGAAGCAGACTCCCTTTGGGGAGATGATCCTGGATTGCCGAATAAATCCGGTTATGACCGGTCAGGAGAGAGATGCCCAGAGGTTGATAGGTATGATACTCGGCCAGGACCAAGGGGATAATCAAAAGCGGAATCCACCGGCCCAGACGGTTCCGGCCTTTGGCTGCCAGCCATTGGCGAAAGGAGGCCAGGGAATGGGCGGCTAATAATCCTAAAAAAATAAACCCGACCATAACAAACCGGCCCGGCACCCGGGGATAATTAAAAAAAGGCAGATAATGGTAGAGTATTTCATAGACCGGAAAGTTGGTCAGGGTGGGGCCAAGAGTTAAAATCACCGCCCCAAAGGCCAGCAGGCCGGCCAGGGCCAGCCGCTCCTGATTCCTGGCCTTGTTCCTAAAGAGGGGGATCAGACCCAGGCAGGCCAGGATAAGCAGTCCCCAGCCCAGGATGACAAATCGTTCCTGGTTGATGTCCTGCCAGAAAAAAAGGTTGGGAAGCCGGGGGGAGAAAAGGAGGACTTCCTGGATGGTCCTTCCTTTACCGGCGATGGAAGGAAGGAGAACGGTTTTGCGCATGTGCAGCAGATAAGCCGAGGCCAGGGTTAAGCCCGTCCCGACGGCGAAAAGGAGACCGATGATCATCGGGCGGTCGAAACCCAGTCGGTGCTCCCGGTGTTTAATCCCTAAGCGGAGGAGGTAAGGTATAAACAGTCCGGCGGAGATCAGCGGAAGAATCAGTCCCAGACGGGGAATGGCCGTTTTGTATTTCAGGGCATAGAGAGCCAGGGGTAGAAAAAACAGAAAGGCCTTGCCGAGGCGGTTTCGAGCTTGAATAAAAGAAAAGGTCGTCAAGCGGGCCAAAAGGGCGGAGAGGAAAAACCAGATCAGGAGAACGGTGATCATCCCGAGTATCAAGTTCTGGATCAGGCCCGAATGCCAAAAAGGAAGCCCGGTTTTTGACCCGATCTTGATCCAGAGAAAGCAGGAAAAGGAAAGGCCCCCGAGGATGACCCCGATTAATCCCGGCCAAAGAGGTTCGTATTTCTCCGGCCGGTTTTCGACCGAAGGAGCCGGCTGGAAGAGGAGGAGACGACTTGGCAGATAAACCCCGATGGTCAGGGCGGTCAGAAAACTGGCGTGGGGCTCCATCAGGGACATGAGAATGAGACAAATTCCAGCGATCCACCCGTATATCCAGTTTCGTTTAACCAGGTTCATTTCCAGAAAATAAAGGGCCAGGGGAAGCAAAAAGATGACATACCCGAAAAGCTGTCCCCCGGCGATGTGACTGACCCTGTAAGGAACCACGGCAAAGATCAGGCCGGATAAGGTGGCCGCCCAGGGGTCTTTGGTCCAGGTGGAGGTCAGCAGAAAGGCACTAACTCCGCTTAATAGAAAAGATAAAAGGATTAAACCGTTATAGGCCCCGATGGGGCCAAGGGGCAGCAGAAATACGTAAAGAATGGAAAAAGGGAAATTGGCATAAACGGCACTCATTGGCCCTGAAGGGCCGTTGAATTCGTAAGGATTGGTCAGCAGGGATGAAGCCCCCCAGAGATTGTCCGAGAAGAGCCAGAACCAGTAAAAAGACTGGAGGTGGTCCCCGGGCATCAAAGGCACCTGCTCAAATCCGGAAATGGGCCTCAAGGTATAAGGAATGGCCGAAAAGAAATTGGGGACTAAGGGCCAGGTAAAGACCAGACCTGCGATCAGCAGACAGCCCAGACAGAGGATCAGGGAACGCTTAGTCAAGATCGGTCCCTGCAGGAGAACCAATCAACGAAAAGACGTCCGGGGCCCATGATTATTCCTTCCCCCTTATTTTGACGACCTTGGCCGGATTGCCCACGGCGATAGCAAAGGGAGGGACGTCCCTGGAAACCACCGAACCGGCCCCGACAATGGCGTCCTTTCCAATGGAGATGCCGTCCAGGATAACCGTTCCGGCCCCGATCCAGCCATTCTTTTCCACTATGATTCCACCCTTACAATCGATTCCCTGATGACCAACGGGTATATCGGTTCGATCGAAATGATAATTCCCTCCGGCAGCCAGAAAGACCATCGGTCCTATGACGACATTCTCTTCAATGGTCACCGGACTGGTATCCACGGCATGGATGATCGAATGGGCCCCTAGACCCACATGATCCCCGATGGTAATATCCGAATTTTTACAGCCCAGGATACTATGACGGCCGAACATACACCCTTGGCCGATGAAAATACCCTTATTGGTTTCCCCCTTGGCATCCAGGACACAGCCGTCATCAAAGATGCATTGGTCCATAATCCTGATTTTCGAGGGATAGCGGATGACCATATTCTTCCCCCAGACGATTTTCCGGCCGCAGTCCGGGATGAGGCGGGGATAGAACATTTTCCGGCAGAGCAGACCCAAGGCCCCCGGCAGGCCGGACATGAGATTGAATAACAGCTCATATTTCAGGAGCTGCCAGAGGGAGGTGCCGCCGACGACATATTCCTGATACAAGGAAAGGGGTCCCTTTTCGGAATAATAGTCCTGGACTTTTTTGTACCTGCTCATGGCCGTGGTTCGAAAAACCGGTGGAGATAAAAAACTTGTACCCTCAGGGTATTTTTGGTAAAGCTATTATGAATTCAGGCAGATGTCAAGACAAGAAGCTATTCATGCCAACTCAATGCAAAATTCCGTTTATTTTTTAATTATCCTCATCGCCGGCATTGTCGCCCGTATTTTACCCCTCACCTCCCTTCCTTTTGACTCCGACCAGGCCGTTGTCGGCTTGATGGCCAACCATATGACCAAGGGAGAGTTCCCCCTGCTTTACTATGGTGATTCGTACGGGGGTATGCTTGAACAGGCCCTGGCCGCGGTTTTTTTTCACTTCTGGAAGATGGATCGATTGGTTTTGCATCTCATCCCCTTTCTGATCTCCATCTTGTTCTTCCTTTCCATTTATCAACTTGGTGCTGAACTGTTTAACCGGACGGTGGGTCTCCTCGGTCTGCTGATAGCGGCCTTCCCGCTCCATTATGGGGGTCTTTATGCCGCTCTGGCCAACGGGGGGTATATCGAGATCCTCTGGCTGGGAAATATCCTGCTCATCGTCTGCCATCGGTTGGCCCTAAGGAAAGTTTTTATTTCACCACCCTTTTGGGGGTATTTCATTCTGGGCTTTTTAAGCGGTCTGGCCTGGTGGACCCACCCGCTCAGCCTGATTTATCTGGTTTCCGGCTATGCCTTCCTGATCTTCAACTCCCGTGAGTTTGTTTTCAGAGGCCGTCTTTTCCTTGCCATCTCAGGGTTTATGTGCGGAAGCCTTCCTTTCTGGCTCTGGAATATGAAAAACGGTTTTCCTTTTTTCCGCTTTGTCCAGGCGGAAGAATCCGTAGACTATGGAGCCAGACTCGTAACGGTCGGAAAAAACATCATGGGTTTTTTCGGGTTGGATCTCATCCGGGGCCAATGGTCCATCCCGGTCTATCTGTTCGTCCTGCTGGTCATCAGCAGCCTGATCTTCCCCTGGTTCTCCAAAAAGAATCTGCAGCTCCATTTCGGACGAAAAAAAGGTCTATTCCTGCTCTGGACCTTCAGTCTGGTTTTTATGCTCATTTATGTTTCATCCCGCTTCAGTGAAGAAGAGGCTCTCAGATATCTCCTGCCGGTATACTCGATTTTCCCCATCAGCCTGGCCCTGCTGGTCTACTTACTTTATTTCCGGAAACGGTTTGTAGCCTTTTCCCTGCTGGCCGGTGTTTTAACTTTCCTGATTTATGGATACGGCCTTTCTCTCGGACTGTACAAGGTTCACCAAATAAAGAATCAAAATCGGTCTCAAGTGGAGGAGTCGCTTAGACAGTTTCTAAAGGAGAATCATCTGCGGTTCAGCTATTGCCCGGAATATTGGAGCGGTGGGCAATTAACCTTCGACGCCGGGGAAGATTTGATTTTTACCCAGCCCTTCAATGACCGCTATCCCCTTTATACCCTGATGGCCGATGCGGCCCTGAAACCGGCTTTTGCCCTGGACGGGAAATATATCGAAAGCTTTGAGTCCATGTTTCAGGCCCTGGGGGGCAGTTATAAGAAAAAGCTTCTGGCCTTTTCCCCGGGGGTAAAAGGGTATGCCCTTTATTATGACTTTCAGCCTCCTCCCAGATCGGGGAAGGAGGTCCTGCCGGTTAACTGGAAAGGTTTCAGTAACCTTAATCCCGAGCAGGCGGGAAAGGCTTTTGACCGAGACCTCTCCAGCGGGTGGTCCTCCGCCACCTACCAGAAGGCCGGGATGGTTTTTCAAATCGACCTGGGCGCCCCTTGCCGGATAGACCGTCTGGTCTTGCTGCCGGTCAATCAGAAGGAGAAGGAATTTCCCGTTCATTATCGTCTGGATCTTTCCGCCGACGGGAAAGACTGGTTTCTTTTGGCCTCGGTCCGAAATAATTGGGCCTATTTATTCTGGTCTCTGGACCGCCCGTTTTGGAAATTCAGAAACGGCCGGATGGAAATCAATGGAAACCGGCAGAAGGCCCGTTTCATTCGGATCACCCTGACCGATGGCGCTCCCCAGCCCTGGACGATCGGCGAAGTACAGGTTTATGAGGCCGTTGAATCGAACACTTCTGGTCTATTTTCGATGAAGGAACTTCTTGCCTTTTTAGGTAATAATAAAATCAAGGCCCTTTATGCGGACATCGGCCTTTCGGCCCGCATCACCTCTTTAACCCAGGGAAAAATCAAATGCCTTCAGGATGACTACCAGCTTGGCCATATCTCTGAATTTCCCACAAGGCGGTACAATGAGGCCTTTCCTTTTTTCAACCGGCTGGAAAGAAGGGTCGATTTCAGCCCTTCTTCGGCCTTTGTGGTGGAAAAAGAAAATGGCCGGGCCTTTGAGGAGGCTCTGAAGAAATGGATGCTGACCTGGCAGGTCGCCGGTTTGGGGAATCGCCTGATTTACTCCCATTTCCAAGATTTCGAAAAATCCTCAGCGAACAAGAGGCAAAAGGCTTCAAGCCGATATTACTGGAATGGGACCGGTTTATTTTTGGTCGATTCTCCAGGGGGAGGTCGGCCATGAAGGCCATCCGACCAATGGCCGAACCTCTTCGGCGAACCCATCTCCTGATCATTTTTCTTCTGTTTCTATCGGCCACCGTGCCCATGATCCCCCTCTTCCCTCATTTTTTCACGCATATCCCCGGTGATGTGATGGATACGGCCGAATATCCCCTTAACGAATGGTGGACGGCCCATGCCCTGCTGGATCTGAAGACCAATCCCTTTCAGACGGATTACCAGTTTTATCCCCTGGGGCAGAATCTGGTCCAGCATACCTATACCTTTCTGGACGGCCTTTTGTATGCGATGGTCCGTCCTTTTGTTTCTCTGATCGTCTTTCACAATCTGGTGATCTGGATGACCCTGGCGGCCAATGCCCTGGCAGCCTATTGCCTGATGTATTATCTGACCAAGACACCCTGGCTGGCTTTCATCGGGGCCCTGGCCTTTGCCCACTGTCCGACCCTGGCCAGCTATTATAAAACCGCCGGTCTGCTCGAGGTCTACGCACTCACCTTTTTTGTTTTCTTTTCCTTTTTAGCTATCGGTGAAAAACGCTTCCGATGGACGGTCCCTGCCGGTCTGGCCTGGGGTTTGAGTCTCTATAATTATCCCTATTATTTTGTCTTCGGAGGGATCTGGTTTATGCTTCTCCTGGGGTATCAGCTCTGTCCCTGGGAAATAGAAGGAACGCCGGCCCAAAAGGAATCGCCCTTCCAGCGGATGGCTTTCTGGATTATTCTGACCGGGATACTCCTTGTCCTGATTTTTGCCCCTCGCCGTATTTGGGAGTGGCTGATACGTTGGAATCTGCTTAACTGGTGGACCCTATCCGGGGTTACCTTTTTCTTAATTTTAATCCGGATGAGTTTCCGCTTACAGGCCCTAAGGGGAAAATCCCCCGATCCCTCGCCCTCCTCCTCTGAGGGGGGAGGGAAGGGGTGGGGGTGGAGAAATCAGTTTCAAAGGGATTTCGCACTAGTTAAAAATTTTTTACCAGTAGGCTGGAATCCCCTTCCCTTTAGAGAAGCCCTTTTACTGCTCGGGTATTCGGTCCTGATTTTCGTAATTGCTGCTCTGGTGGGGTTTCCCTATTTCTCGGCATTTCTGAAAGATCCGTCCACCCGGGCGGCCGTGGGCAGCCTTCCCTCCGATTTTGCTGCTTTTAGTGTTGACTTGGTGAGTTTTTTTGCCCCTTTCAATGTTTGGTTGGACGGCCTTTATTCCCAAGTGGCCTTCGACTGGCTTAAGGGCCGACCGATTGTCGGCACGCCCGCCTTCCTAGGATACGGTTTTTTGGCCATACTGGTCCTGGGGATGAGACAGTTTTCCGGAAGACCGGAATGGCGACTCTGGCTGATCGGCTGGGCGATTTTTTTTCTCTTTTGCCTGGGGCCTTTTTTAAAGGTGCACGGTCTGATCATCGACTCTCTGCCTCTCCCGGCTTACTTGGTGCGTTATGTGCCGGTTCTGGAAAGCGCCAGGACCCTTTCCCGTTATCTGGTCCCGACCATGCTGATCCTCTGTCTGCTGGTTTGCCTGATCCTGAACCCTTTGATTGTCGGCAGCCGGCAGGGGAGACGAAAAATCATCCTCGGCGGTCTGTTTCTTTTAGTCGGATTCGAATACGGTCTCCTGCCTTATGCCAACCCGATGAAACTGACCAATTATCAGGCTCCGCAGGTGTATGAGGTCCTGGCCCGGAAGGCCGAAGGACGGGCCGGGGTCCTGCTGAACCTGCCCCTTCTTCTGCACAGCGGTTCTTTCACGGAAGGGAGAGGAGAGACCCGGCAGCTGTATTACCAGACTGCCCATAAGCAGAAAATGCTCGGCGGGGTCTCTTCCAAGCTGGATGAAAGCATTCCGGTTTTTTTTCGGCAGCTGCCGGCTGTGGCCGACATCTTATCCCTCCGGCCGGTGGAAGTGGAAGAACTGGCCGGCCTGATCTACGCCTATGAAATTGACTGGATTGTCCTGGATAAGCGGTATTATCAGCCGGAGGTCCTCAAGGCATATCTCGGGCTGTTCAGGGCCTCTGCTTATTTAAAGCCTTTTTTTGAAGATGGGAGATATCTGGGATTAGAGGTGGAGCCGAAGAGTCCCGAACTGAAGGCCCGGGCCTTAATCTATTGGACGCGGAACGAATCTCTTCAGGCCTTGGTGTATCCTCCTTTTACCAGGCCCCTTAACGTTTATCCTCCCCTGCCGCTGGAGCTGATCATCCCCACAAAGTTATGGAATGACCTGGAGATCCAGTTTCCGGAGGAAACGGTCCGGATCTTTAATGGTCTGGTGCTGGCCGTGGGGGATCATCAAAGGAAGGAAGTGTCTTTCCCTGCTTCAGGGATTGAGGGAAAGTATTCCGGGTTTGGGCTCAAGTTGGGAGAAGTGATCCCGTTGGCCCCGCACTCTCCGCCGACGGTTCGACTGATGATCACACCGAGTAAAAAGAGGGATAAAACAAGAACCGGAGGAAGTCCTTTCCCTTTTTCCGTAATCAGTTTGGGACAGGCCTCCGGGTTTTCTCAAAGCCCCGGACAGGCCCTTTTCGCAGGGCAACATTATTTTATTCGCCAAAGGGGGGTTACCGCTTTTCGTCTTTCCGATCAAGGGAAGGTCAGGGAAAAAAAATGTTTCGATACCCATGCCTCTTCAGGAGAAAGCCAGGCCTTGAAACTCTGGCTGGACCATTTTCCGGACAAGGCTTATCTGGCCCTGGTGGTTTATGATGACGCCAGCCGGTCCCTCGGCCCGGAAGTCTCAGAGACCCTTTTTAGGGAATTTGGAGCGAAGGAGCCTTTGAAACAGGGGGACTGGCGGCATAGTTATGTTTTACTGAGTAAAAAAGGAGCATTAAAAAATGAGGTTCGCGAAGCCCATACCATAGCCAAACCGGCCTTCATTCATTCTGAGGGACAGGCCGTCCGGATATCCGGCCTTCGCCTCAAGCTCCCCTGATGGTCGGATTTCTAAAAACAGATGGACCGCGAGTTGGTGTTCTGTTATGGTGGCTAGGCTTATATTCGTCAAGACTCGCCTATAACCGTTAAGGACCTTTTTTCCGCATGAAACGTGATCTTCGTTTAGATACTTTTAGGGGTCTTTTCCTGGTCTGGATGGCCTTGAATCATTTGGGTGGACCATTACATCCCTATCTCTTTCAGTCCCTGGGATTTATTTCTTCCGCCGAACCCTTCGTTTTTATCTCCGGGGTTACTGCCGGGATGGTCTATGGCCGGATCGGCCTTCACGAAGGGGTGTCCAAACTCCGCCAGCGGGCCTTCCGCCGGGGCCTGGATATTTACCTGTTCCATCTGGCCGTGTTCGTCCTGGTGATCATTCTGGAATGGACCATCACCACTCCAATGTATCACACCTTTTATGTCACTATGAATCCTCTACCCCTGGAATCCCCTTTGACGGCCCTGGGTCTGGGGGCAACGTTACTCCTTCAACCGGGATTTTTAGACATCCTGCCCATGTATAGTCTGTTTTTGCTGATCACCCCCCTGGTCATCAACCGCCTTAAATCTCCAGGGGGCTACGGGTGGGTCTTTGGGGTTAGTATCCCGGTCTGGGCCCTGACCAACTATACCGATTTCTGGGACCGTCTCCAAAAATTCGGGGCCCAGTTTCTCCCCCTTAACTTGGGTTTCTTCGATCCCCTGGCCTGGCAGTTTTTGTTCGTAGCCGGACTGTTCTTCGGGTTCCGACGGGCCGCCGGGATGACCTTTCCGGTTAATAAACCTCTGATCATCCTATCTCTTATTGTCTGTCTGGGGATTCTTCCGATCCGGTATGGGTTGATTTCCGTGCTGCCTTTCGGTATTGATCCAGGGGCCTTAACCGTCAGGGAAACCTTCGGTCCCTTACGGGTAATCAATATGGCGGCCCTGGCTTACCTGGTCACCTGCCTGGGGATTCGTTTCCCGAACTGTTTTGAGTGGCCCTTTTTTTCCTTTCTGGGCCAGCACTCCCTGCAAGTCTTTTCCTTTCATGTAGCCCTGCTCTATTTGATCAGACCTCTGTACGGCCTGGTCATCCCCTTGGGCTGGACGGCTATTCTCCTGTTTAATTTTCTGTTTATCGGTACCCTGGCCATCCCGGCCTGGCTGCATATCCGCTATCGGGTCTTGGTAGAACGACAAAAGCCAGCCTAAGTCAGGGTCTGTCAGAAAATTCTTGACATTTGGGGATAATTCCTTTTTAAATGACTTTTAATATTCCTTCCTATTATCCCAGACAGACAAAACAACCGGAAGATGATGCTGAAAGACTTGGTAAACAAATGGGCGCTGATTACCCTCTTGACCCTGATCCTCACCGGGTGCAGCGGTGGGGGGGGAGGAGGTAATCTCACCGTCAGCGGAAGCGGGTCGTCCTCGAACGCCTCCGGTCAACAGAAGGTAGTCTTTGCCGGGGCCTCCTCCATCGCCTACGGCAACTGGAGCGCCTATTTCGGGATCCCCATTGAAAATAACGGCGTTCCGGGTATCGAAAGCACGACGTTGGCCAATACCATCGCCAATTATGTGGCCTCCCATCCGGATAAGATATTTATCATGATCGGCTTAAACGATGTTCAAAAACGTCTTGAGGGCCAGGTGGTGGGCAATATTTCAACGATCATCGATAAGATCAATGCCGTTTCACCCGGTACGAAGATCTTTATCCATTCCATCCTGCCCATGAACCATGCTTCCTATAATGAAGTGACCGAAAGGGTGAACCCCCAGATCCAGGCCTTATGTGAGCGCAGAGGGGTAACCTATCTCTTCATCCATAACCATTTTAAAGCCCCGAACAGGGTGGTTGATCTGAGTCTGTACCGGACCGACGGCATCCATCTGAACGAAAACGGATACAGTGTCTGGGTCAACGCCATCCGGAGACATGTTCTGTCCTGACCGGGCGATTTTACTTCTTAATTCCCATGCCCCAGGGGGCACCACGAAGAATGAAAAAGGATTTTCGACGAACGCCGAACGCCCAACGACGAACGTTTTTTCCGTATACACTCTTTTCCCCTAACAACTAAGTTCCCTTCCAGGTCTTTCTTTCTCCTTGACCCTCATCAAATCCCTATTCTATACTTCATGAGCCGCCAGGCCCAGCCTTTAGGGGCCTGGTGCCACGAAAGATAAAAAGTGATTTTTGAGAAAGACCGATCAAAAGACCATTAATCACCATTAAGCTACGATTCGCACTACTGTAGGTCAGGTTACGACCGAAGGGAGTTACCTGACAATTTAAAAGGTTTTTTTGATAACATGTCAGGGAGCCCTCCGGGCACCCTGACCTACAAATTTATTTTCATACTATTCTATACTTCTTTGGATATGAACAAACCGTTCCTGATCCGGCTTTTTTGGACGATTTTTCCTTTTCTGCCTCTATCTCTATTTTTTTCCGGTCCAATGGATCTGGCCAAGAATGTGGACGGGCCGGCAGTGATTATCCCGGCCGGACATTCAAGGCCCTTGGACGGCCGGGAATTGCCGGAATGGTGGACCCGATTTGATTTAAATCTTCGCTTTCAAGCGTTCCCCGATTGCCAGGCCTTGAGGGTCGGTATCAGCCCTGAACATGAAGAACAACCGGTCCGCTGCGATCAGGAGAAGGCCTCGTTCGTCCTAAGGACAAAAAAAGGGTCTAAGACCGGAATGACCCTCATTAACCGGACCGATCAGGATTTGATCATCTCCAAAACCAATCTGAATAATTATTCAGCCATCAATACGGGTGCTCCCCGGGTGGCCGTTCTGCTCTCCCCTTATGCTTTCCCCGCTTGGCCGGCCCTGCAGACCCTTGGTTTGCTCCTGGCGGCTTGCGCCGTGCCGATTCCGGGATTAATTCTTCTGCGGAGCCGGGTGGGCGGTCGAAGGCCTTTTCAACAGGTCCGGATACACCTGATTATTCCCTGGTCACTTCTGGCCTTTTCTTTTGGACTGCTCGTAATGGGCCGACACCTGCTTCTTTCCTGGGAAACCGTTGTGACCATTGGTTTGGCCGGTTACCTGTTGGAGGCCGTGACCAGTCGGTTGATGAGGGAAAAACTTATGGTGCCCCTGGTCCTGTTCCTCATCCTGATCTGTTTCGCCATCCTTCTCGGAACGGCCTTGGGTGTGGGCATTCCTCCGGAACGATTCGGTGTGGAATTGATTTATCAAACCCATTATATCACCACGGCTATCTATGCCGGGGCGGCTTATCTTGTCCTGGTTATTATTCTTTATCGGAAAAGAAAGGAGTGGTTTTCACCTGATCGCCATTTGTTCCTGTCTTCGATCTGGTTTGTCTTTTTACCGTTGTTGGTTGTTTATCTATCCAACGGTCTTTCGGGATACGGCGGGGATACGACCTTTAACAGCCTGCTGCCCTGGAGGCTACTCCAGGGAGAAGGGCTTTCTTTCTCCAAAGAATATGTGGCGGCCAAAGGGAGTTGGGGCCTTCTGGAGATAGGGGAGTACTTTATGCCCACTTTTCCCCTAGGACCGGGTTTTTTGGGTCTGCCAACCGCTCTGATCCAGTATTTTTTTTCAGCCGAACCGGTCCCCAAGCTTATCGCCTGGAATCAGAAGGTAACCGCCGTCTGGGTAGCGGCCCTCTCAGCGGCCATTATTTTTCAAGTCATTTATCTCCTGGGTCGGCGACTATGGCTGAGCCTTCTTTTGACCGCCGCCTTTGCCCTGGGGACCACCCAGGCAACCATATCGGCCGTTATTCTCTGGCAACACGGCCCGGCGGTTCTGCTCATATGTCTGGGTCTTTATTTCCTGGTCAAAGGCCAGGAAGGGTCCCCGGCCTATTATCCTCTGGCGGCCCTGCCTTTGGCCTTCCTGCCCCTGATGCGCACCCAGGCGGTTTTATTTTTTCTGGCGGGTCTGGCCTCGGTGATGCTCCTCCAGCCCCGGCTGGTCGGTCGCTTTATCCTCTGGTCCCTCCCGGGGATAGTCTTAACGCTCTGGGTCAATCTGGGTCTTTACCATACCATCTTGGGAGGGTACGGTTTTCAAGCCTCGGGAGATCACTTTACAACCCCGATGCTGGAAGGGGTAACGGGGTCCCTGTTTTCCCCCAATCGGGGTCTCCTGGTTTTTTCACCCTTTCTGGTCTTGGGAATAGTCGGCGGTGTGATCGCCTGGGCCAGACGCTCGGTGCCGGCCATCTCATTCGGCTCGGCGGCTATGATCTTTTTTCTGATTCATGCCAAGTACGCCCACTGGCACGGCGGCTACTGCGCAGGGCCCCGTTTCAGCAGCGAGCTGGTGCCGGTATTGATTTTTTTCAGCTTTTTCTTTTTCCATAAATTCAAATCACTGCCGGCTTATCTGACCGGCTGGATTCTTGTCCTCATCTCGATAGCCATAACCCTTCCTGGCTTCTTTTTCATGCGCCATCAAGGACAATGGAGTGTCTTTCCTGATGTGGACCGCTTTCGACAGGAACGAGTCTGGGACTTTCGGGATTGGTTGCCGATCCATTTTCGATATTATCTCCAACTGAAGCAATATCAGGAAACTCCGGCCTTTCCCTTCGTTACTAAATCGCTGGAACCCCTGCCTTCCAGGGATCACCTCTACCGGGCCAAAGCCATTCTGGATAAGGAACCGGTGGAGGTTCTCAAGCTGACTCAGATTCCCTTGAAAACAGGTCGCTATCAGATACGGTTTACCGGAGAGGCTCAGGAAGCCGTTGGAGCTAAAGTCATGATGGTTTTTGGCTTCACCGGCCAAAAAACGGAAGAAACACTCCTGTCTATCGAACCAAGACCGGGCCTGATTCTCAGCCGCAGGGTGGAGATCGAAAAGCCAACCGCCCTGGATGTCCGTCTTATACTCTCCGGGCAGGGATCTCTTATTTTAGATACGGTTCAGATCATTCCGCTGAGCCGCTCAAAATAACTGCAACTCGTGAATGGACCAATAATTGGTCGGGTCCCGCCCTTCCTGTAACAATCTCAAGTACCTCATTTGAACGGGAGAAAAAAAGAAGCGGGTGCCGGTCATCTTCAGGAGGGTCTCGCCGGTCCAATAGAGCCCCGATTCGGCCGTGGTCTTGATTTCCCGCCAGGTTTCCCTGTCAAGAGAAGCAAGCAGTTTGAGAGAACGGGGGTAATCGTTTGGCGACTTACCCAAAGACAAGGCACATCCCCTGACCGTCAGGGTTTGTTTGAAATCGATTTGAAAATAGATGCCCGGCTCCTGGGATTTCCCAGTGGTCCAGCGGGTAGCCGGATTGCCATCCAGGGCCTTGCCCGCATCCCGTGGATTAACGTTGGATGTGACCTCCCAGTCGGTCTTGATCAGCGGCCTTGGGGGAGACGAACCGGGAAAATCATAATAGATTACCAAAGGACCGATCATTGTTTGTCGATAGGCCTGTCGGCATTCCCCGAGCAGATGCTCTAATTCTTTATCTTCTTGTTTGACGGCCAGAGCGACTCCCCGGTCAAGTCGGGCCGGGGTGAAGGTGTCGGCAGGAGGATCATCTTCCCCATTTTCGCCGGTAAACAGATTGGATGGGGGTGTTTGAATTTTCCAGCCGCTCTTTACCCGGATTTCGGCCGAAAGCCAGTGATCGGCATAGACGAAATGAATGCCTTGCTCCTGAAAAAAATTGAGGAGCTGAGTTATGTCCCCTTCCGTGGGAATAGGTGATGCCCCTTTTTTAGAATGATCATCCGGGCTGAATAAAAACAGCTCATTGATCGACCAGGCATTTCCATTACTGTCCTGTAATAAACTGATTTTAACGAATCGACAGGGTTGAGCCGGGAAAACGGTTTCAATCCTTCCCTGTCGGACTTTGGTCAAGGGGTTGGGCCCGGACCAAAAAGTCGGGCCATGGTATTCCGGGACTTTGGAAACGGTTTGCCAGGTCCTTCCGTCCAGGGAAAGGGATACCTCATAGCCTACCGGCACCTCTCGGTAGTTGGCCGGAATATAGGCGATTTTCCCGACGGTGGCCACTTTCCCCAGATCGATTAAGAAGTAGGTCCCCTGTTTTTGAGGCCCCCTGGTTCCCCAACCGGTAGCGATATCGCCATCAAAAGCATTTTTTACATCCATCGGATAGAGGTCCGAAGTTCCGGTCCAAAGGTGACGGGGAATCGGCTGAAAAGATTCGGCGGGCGGGTGGAAAGCGGTATAGAGTAGATACCCATCGCCGGCTTTGATTTTTTTAAAGGACCCTCCAATGGCTTTGATGTTGTCTTCAAAGACCTCGGATTCTCCTTGGGAAAGATAGGCCAGTCGTCTGGAACTATCCACCTGATCGGCGTATTTAGGGTAGCCCTCCTGATAGAGATCGGAAGCGATCAGGGCCTCTTTACTCTTAAACGTTAAGGTCTTTCCTGGGACGCCATAATAAAAGCGGTCATACCTGTTTTGGGTCAGAAAGCGGATCAGGCGATCTTCCGAGGCCTGCTGATCCTGATAAGTTTTGTATTTCCCGACGTTAAGAACCGTCCAGCCGTCATGCCTGACCAATCCGATGAGATTTGAAATAAGGATCAAGGCCAGTAAGAGCCTGGACAACACTGCCTGTTTTTTATTCAGATTGGCCAGAAAGAGGGAGACAAAAACGGGAAAACAGACGTAAAAAGGCAGGAAATATTTCTGATCGTTGTCGCTCAGGCGGCTGCCGTAGTTGGTGGCCAGGTGCAGGAAGAGGTTCAGTAAAAAAACATGGATCAGAAGGTCCCCGCTGAAGTCACGGTTGAGACCGAGAGTCGAGGCCGAACGCAGGTTTTTGCGGAAGATGAACAGGTAATAAAAAAAGGCCAGAAGATAAATCGGCCCGATAATCAGATAACCGATGAGATCCCCTTTGTTCTCAGTCAGGGGAGGAAGAAAGCCCAGGAGGATGGGGAAGGCGTTGGTGAAAAAGTCCTTTAGATAGGGAAGCAGATTGGCCAGGGCCCCCGGATTGGTGATCCCGGCGATGGGGAAGTGATGGGTGACATTATAGACCCAGAGGGGAGAGCTGCCGATGACGAAGAAGAACAGGCTGAAGAAACAGTTCAGGCTGAAAACTATTTTCTTGTTGTCTAAAAATAGAAAAAACGCTACTGGCAGTATAAAGGTAATGATCAGATAGTTGGTCCACCAGCCGACCCCTCCGATCACTCCCATGGTCAGATAGAGGAGCGTTTTTTTCGAGGGGGAAGATTTCCGGTAAATGACCTGATGAGACAGGAGGAGCAGCAAGGTTCCGAAAACCAGGGTAAGGGGATAATGGGGTCTGGCTTCATGAACCCACCGTAAGAAAAATAATGGCGGCAGCGCCAAGAGGAGAATACTGTAACGGGCCACCAGGCTGCCGAAATAGTTTCGGGCCAAAACAAATAAGAGAAAAAGAAAGATAAGGGAGAGAAGGACCGGCAGGAGTTCCAAAGCAAAAGGGGTCGCCCCGGTCAAGAGGAAAAGGGCCCCGGCTAAATAGGCTTCCAAAGAACCCATGAAGGCCTGGCCGTAAAAAAATACCGGAAACTCTCCGTTCATGACCCGCAGGCTCATGAGGCCCACATTGGTTTCATCCGACCAGAGTTCAGGGGTCAGAAGGGTCAGTCCTCTGACCAGGATGGCAATCAACAGAATTAGAAAAAATAATTTTTTTTCCTTACTTTTCATGCTGTCTTTAATGCCCTGCAACGAACAGGGGGGTGGAGAATAAAGTCCTCATAAACAGGTCGTCTTCTCCTTAATTCTGGACGAAGTGGGAAATAATAAATGGTATAGGAATAAGGGAATAAAAACAATCAACCAGTAACGGGCTATTTGGGCGCATATAAGCGAGACCATTTGCAGGACCTGGGTACTCTGAGAAAGGGTCTCCAGAGCCTTGGGATCGATAGACTTTAAAAAAAGAAGAGGGACCTGCTGCCCATCGGCTTGGACCCAAAAGAAGTCTAACAGTGCCTCTCCCCCAAGATTCTCGAATCTGATTTCCATCAGGTGTTGGCCTTCCGTCAGATGAATGGATGAAGTCATTTCCCGAGGTGGATGGAGACCGCCGTTGTTCAGGACAAGTCTTCCGTCGATCCAGATCCAGGACCCGTCATCCGATTCGGTCCCGAGAACATAGTCCCCGGACTTTTTTATTTCGATCAGTCCCATGAGACGGAATTCAAATCCGTCACGATCCCAGCCGGGAGTCTTGTGTCTGGAAAAAGGTAAAATGAGTTGGGTCTGGATTTCTTTGCGGGTGAGATTGTCTCTGGACCAGATCAGCAGTCCACTGTATCCAGGCCCCTGGCTCTGTTGCGAATAACGACCCGCCACCCAAATGAGCCCAGATACCGCCTTCCCCGAGGCGATTGACAGGATCCCAAAGAGCAGAGGAATCAGTACGAGGAGAAAGACGGTTCGTTTTTTATTTTTAAGCCACACCCTATTCGTCCCGCCCCTTTATTTTCAAAATGACTATTTCCCGGTTGGTATAAACAGTGGTGTAGGTCCTGCGGAACCCTTCCAGGTCCACCTGGTGCTTTTTCAGCCATGCCTGTTCATCGGGACCTAGAAAAAGATAGTCCACTTTATATTTTCCCAGAAAGGATTTTATTTTTTCCGGGTCGGAAGCCAGAAAAAAAGTCCTGATTTCTTCTTCCCAGCGGTTGACGTCTGCTTTTTTTTCGGTCCGGTCTAGGTGGAAAGGAAATCCGAAGATGAGCACCCTTTCGCCCAGGCCCTCGACGGTCTCCGCGGCATACCGGCTGTCGGGAAAAATTAAAAAACTGCTCTTCGGGTGAGTCGTTTTCCGGATAAAGGTTCCGGCGGCCACCTGTTCCGGCTTAATACTCCCGCTCCACCCTTCCTGGATGCGGGTGGACACTTCCTGGACATAGGGGGGAACAATGAGAAGCAAAATCGCTGTGAGGGCGGTGATGACCCCTTTTTTCCCGTACGGTTTTAACGAACCCAGTCCGATTCCGGCCAGCAGGGAGATAAACAAATGATCCAGCAACCAAACATGGCTCGGATTGACTCCTCCTCTTCCCAATATGGAGAGTGTGGCAAAGAGCAGGGAAAAGGGCAGGATCCAGATCCGGGTCGACGGGACCTTGAAAACCGCCCAAACAGCCAGAGGGATGGCCGGACCGTTAACCGCCAGATACGACCAGGCCCGTTTGAGGAGTAATTCTTTACTGAACTGAAACAGATAAATAGGCTGGTCAGGTGAACTGGGTTGAAAATATAAATAAAAGGTTAAGAAATAAGGGAGAAAGGTCAAATAGAATAATAAGAAAGTCCTGCGGAAGTTTTTTCTCAAAACACTGATGAAAATAAAGATCGAAAGGCCGGTTAGAAAAGCCAGATAATAGGCCGGATGGAAGAAAGGTCCGATGGAGCAGATGCCCAGGGAAAGAAAAAGGTTCAGCTTTTTGTTCTCTTTTACATAGCGGATGAAAAAATAAAGGGAGGCCAGGAGGGGCAGAAGGGCCGGTAGGGCATACCACCCCCATAACAATGAATACCCGGTGGCTACATAGAGATGCTGGTAGCCGAGATCAAACCAGGGGATCCACCCCCGCCCAGAAAAACCTTTCAGAATCCAACCCAGATGTCTGCTCAGGGACAGGAAAAGGATAGCGGAAGCACCGGCCAGGTGGTTTTCGGTTGTCTCCAGGGTAATTTTGTAAATCCAGCCCAAGAAGATAAAACTGAAAAGGACGGACATAATTTCCAATAATTTCCAAACCGAGATATCGCCCAGCTTATGGATCATGGCAAAAACCAGCCAGAATCCCCAGGGCTGTTTCAGGTGGAGGAAGGAGGCCTCCGGATTTCGGGGGGGAAAATTTCTGGAAAGCTCATTAATAATGCCTGAGAAATAGATCCAGTCTTCGCAATAAGGACCGAAACCGGTTAGGTCATCATACAAGACAACCCATAAACAGACGAAAAAAATTAATAAGGCGACCAGAGAATGGTGTTCTTCCCCCTGGTAAAGGATTCTTGCCTCGTTCTTCGGCAGGAAGGTTAAGACCAGCAAAAAGATATTTAAAGAGCAGTAGATGATAAAGACGTTGATTGTTCCCCAGACCAGGCAGGCCGGTAAGATGATCAGCGGACTGAGAAAAAAACTAAGGGAAAGGGAGCCGACAGCGGCAAAAAAAGGGTCTTTCCAGAGGCGCAGGCGCTCGGAAAAAAGATACCCCGGCAGGAGGCAGATGAGCAGGAGAGCGGCCATCAGCCGGGTTTGAGGAAGAAGGAAACCGATATTGGTCCCGATCACTAGGACCAGATACCATGACGAGGTTCCCCTCTTTTCCCAAAACCCTTTAAAAAGAGTGGAACCCATGACTTTTATTTAAATCGTTTCAGCTTTAGGAAAGAGAGGATCAGCAGCAGGCCCAAACTGAGACCGGTTATAACCAGACCATAGTAAAAAGGGGTGTAATGAAAGGAAAAATCAACCTGATGAGTGCCTTTAGGGACATAAACACCTCTCAAACCATAATTGGCTCTGAGTATGGGGGCCGGTTTTTGATCGATCGTGGCTTTCCAGTAGGTATTGTAGGTATCGCTTAGAATGAGAAACTTATCCTCTTCGGTCTTCGAAGATACCCGGATAAGGTGGGGGGAATAATGGGTTATTTGGGCCTCCCTGGTCGAAAAGGATGAGGCCCGGGGCTCTTTATACCCGGAGGGCAGAAGATCCAAAATGACATAATCCCTGGGATTACAATTCTTCAGTTCAGTTAAAACGGCTTTCTGCCATTCCTTTTCTTTTCCGGGCTCTTTAGGAATGGCTTTCCCGCGGGCCAGGGTGTAAACCCTGGGGAAAGCATAATTGTTTTTGAAGGTGCTTGGGGCGGTCAAGTCAAAACGGTCTTTGATTAAGCCTTTTAGGTTCTGGTTGTTCAGTAGAATACTCTCAATTTCGAGCATTCCTTTCGGCCAAAGATATTGCAGGGATATTTTGATGATTCCTTTGGTTTCTTTAAGGTCCCGTTCGAACAGATAGACATGCTTCTTAAATCCCTGATTAGGGACATCTAAGGACCTGGCCAAGGGAGCCTTCTGGTGAAGTATCTTGATATTCGGACGGTCGATGGCCCATTCGGCGGTTTCCGTACCCGCCCGAATCGGAACGGTTTGACTAGTACCGTCCTGTCTTAACAATTCAAGGCGGGCAACGGTGGAACCCTGGGGAATGGATTCGGAATAACCCAGGAAAGAATGCATCGTCAGTTTGGAAAGGGAGAGAGGCTCTTTCAATTCAAACTCTTTATTGCCGAATTCCCGCCCTACCTTAAGGCTGTCGGGAAAGGGGTCCGTTTTGGGTTTGGCCCCGTCAATCTGATATTTGACGTTGAGCATATCCAGAAGGCTCGGATTTTTTTCAATCAGAAAATACAGCTGAAGGTATTCGGAAGGAAATTGCAGCGAAACATAATTCGGCATGCTGTCCAGATCATAGGCGGTGACATTCTTTTGGTATCGGAGCAGGGGGGGCAATAATCCTTTTAAGTTTCCAACCCGGAATAATTCCCGATCTTTTATTAACTCTCCGGCAATGACTTCGGCACTTTCCGGGATGATCGCCGGGTCTTTACGCGACATATGACCGCCGGGGTCGGGCCCGTAGTTTACACTGATCATTAATAAATCCAGGCAGACCAGGAGGATTATGGCCCAGTTCAGCGTCTTCCCCGGGATTCCTTTCTGTTGGCCTAACAGGATCAGGTAGATTGCTCCCAGGACGAATAGAAACAGAACATACCCTTCAAGCAGGGTCTCGGAGGGGGCTACCTGGCCTCCCCGGCCCTGAAAAGAGGTCAGGAAAAACCAGGAGAGCACCAGGAGAATCCCGGCCCCCAGGACAATATAAAAGACGACTTTGACGATATGAACCAGTCCATCTAATCTTTCCCGGAGGGAATTCTCCAAAAGGAGATTGACGCCGTATCCTGCCAGGATAGCCAGGGAGAAGGTCATTAGACAGTTGAACCTAGAAGGGATGCGAAACAGATCGAGGCCCGGAAGAACGTCATATAGAATTTTATATAAGGGGGTCAATTGGCCGAAGGCCAACAGTAAGGAAAAAAGGGCGGTCAGGCCGAAAAAGGTCGTTTTATTATCTTTCGAATGGGCCATGGCCCAGAGGCCCAAAGCTAATGGCAGGATTCCGATATAACTGAGCTGATCGGAAAAGTCGCTGGCCGTATAGATATACCACTTCGGGATGATGAAACTGATTAAATTTAATACCGGATAGGAGCCATGGGCCTTCCACCCGAAGTCAAGCGACTCCCGGAAGGAGCCGGCCCCGCTTAAGAGGACAGGCAATAACTGGACCGCCGAAAGGCCCAGACAAAAAAGAGACATGAGGACAAAGTAGCTCGTATCCTGTAAGAATCCGCTGAATGATTTTTCTCGCATTCGCCGAAAAACCTGAAAGCCGTAATAAAAGAGAATCCAGAGGAGTATGAAGTAGAAAAAGTTGGCATGTCCGGCCAGAAAAGAGATGGCTAAAAAAAGACCGGCCATGACCGACCAGATCCATTTTCTGAGGAGAAGGGCCTTATCCAGGAAATAGAGGATTAGAGGGAACCAGATGAAGGTTTGAATCAGATTACGATGTTGCGGGTTGGCCAGTAAAAACCCACCCAGCATAAAGGAGAGGGCGCTGACAATGGCCGAGGTCCGGAAAAAGCCTAACTGTCTGGTGTAAAGGTAAGCAAAAACCCCGGCCAACCAGTAATGGACCGCCAGGAGGACCTGGAGCCGATCGATATTATAAAAAACGGCGAAAAGACCGATAAGCAGGTCCGGAGGGTATAAGGCGCCGAGATCGGCGGAGAGATAGGGGATACCGGTTCCCAAATGGGTGTCCCAGAGAACCAGGAACCCGTTTCGAAGCTGCTGGTAAAAATAATCCCGCATGGCCATGAGTTCGACAAAATCATCGGAGAAAAAAATCTTGTCTTTGGGGAGGAGGAAGTTCCAAAATTTAAATAACACTAGTACGGCAAAAAGAAGGTAGGCCAGGAGGTCTTTTCGGAATTCATGATTTTGGGGAGGTTTCATGTCAATATTCACTAGAATCTTTAAATCTCATTGATTCTTTCTGAGCCCGTGAGTTGACTATGCTATTCATGGGTGTCTTAAGTTTGGAAAAGAATATAGTATACCCAAAGCAGGAGTCAAGGGAAATTGGGTCTAAAAAAGGTCTAATAAAAGCTTGACTCAAATTAATCCTTTATGGTAAAGAGGACCTTCTTTAATATGGTTTTTACATTAAAAATAATAAAAACTGGAATTTTTACATTAAAATTAATGAAATCTGGAAAGGAGTTTGTTAATGAAGGAGTTTATGGGTAAAATAAGGCAGTTAAGTTTATTAGGGCTTGTTATCGGCGGAATGTTTATCCTAATCGGTTGCAGCGGCGGTGGAGGGAGCAGCGGTGGTAGTAGCAGCAGTAGCACCACCACAACAACCACCACCACTACTACCGCCGCCGGAAGTGAGTTCGTCGGATCATGGAGGATGTCAGATTCTAACGACACCTTTTATTTTTATTTCGATTCAAATAATACGTTCGTCGGTTGTGACGTTCCGGATAGAACGAGAGTACATTTTTCAGGGACTTGGTCTGTCTCCGGCGGTACTCTTAGGGGTCCTTTCACCAACCCGGGGGTCGGTACCGGCGAAATTGTCTGCACGATAACCAATAATGTCATGTCTATGGATTTCATTGAACACTGGCATACTCCGTTCAAACATCTTGCTTTTACCGGAAGTAAGTTTTAATCTCTTTTAAGGTTAATTTCCCCGCAGCGACTCGACTGAGCGCGCCGAAGTCTTGCTGCGTCAACCGTCACCCCGGGGAAGACATTGTGTCATAATAATAAAAAACGCCATTAAACCCGTCATACCGGCGAAAGCCGGTATCCAGGAAATAGGAACTGGTTCCTGCCTTTGCCGGGACGTCGCCTGGATTCCGTGTCGAACTTCGCTTCCACGGAATGACAAAAACATAATTACGACACAGTATCCGAGTCCGGAATGACATTGATGAGATTTTGCTACCCCGTAGCGTGCTGCGGGGTAGTTCATTTTAAGGCAATTTTTACTGACCTTAACCCCTCAACCCTTATGAACCCTCTCCGTTGTTTCAACTTTATCGGCTCACCGGTAGTGATTTTTTGAGGATAGAAAAAATCTGTAAATCTGCTTTTTGAACGTATTTGTTAGTTTTACTTAAAAAAAACAGCCATCTATAATTTTTTATTTGACAATTAATGATAATAATATTATAATTATAAACAATTAATGATAATAAATTTATATGTAACTAATTATTATCATTAATTATTAATATTTTTTTAGGAGGACCGATGGCGATAAGTAAATTACTTAGCCTACGATTTTGCCTATTGTTTCTAATGTTAATTGGATATGGTTGTGATTCGATGAATTGGGATAAAATAACCAATTCCGGGGCCAGTTCCAGTTCCAATGCCAGGACCACGACCAGTACCAACACCCCAACAACCACGACTACTACCAATACTCCGACAACCACGACCACTACCAATACCCCGACAACTACTTCAACCTATCCGGCCCATGGGCAGGTAACCGTCAATATGCTTGAGCGAAATCTTTTTTCCGGAAAACAGCTTAATACGGCGGTCTGGAACGATCTGGAGGATTATTGTAAGGCCGGCCCAACCCACCTGGTTATTTCGGATATGCTCTTGGTCCCGGGTCAGATGAGCCGGGCGGGATTTCCCGGGCGGCAGAATTTATTATGGTATGTTTTATCCCGTACTTACGCTGGAGCAAACTGGAGCCCGGGAGACGACAGCGAGGCCAGAGTATTATATGACATGAAGGATGAAATCTACTCCTGGTGGGACAGATATCTGGCCGGTGTAATCTCGATTATGCAGAGGGCCCCGCAAACCACTGCGACCATCATCGTCAACGATGCGGTGGATCATTGTGGACGATCCCTGGGGAATGGCTCCTACCAGAGAATGTCTTCACTCGGCTCCCGGGTATCCATGGGGAGTACAGTCCCCGACTAATGGACGGGTCTGCCTAATTCCATAACCGGGCAGGGTCGGAAGGATATCGCCTTCCCGGTTTTTGGATCTTCCTTCCTCCATCCCTCCACACCCGGCAGGGTGGTATCCATCCGACCCTGCCCGGTGTGGGGGCCCTCCTAACCCCTTTCTCCTCAGGCTTCGGTTTTTATTCAGCACTTCACGGCCATCGTAATCGACTTGAATAAACCAAGCAAAAAGGGTATATAATACCTACCTTTCCTCACAGGATACGACAAAGAAAAAGTCAACAAAGCCCATGCGTTTCCTGAAAACCCATTACTTAAATGACGGGAAACTGTTCAATGACGGTCGCCCGGTTGATCTGATTCAGATCGAAAAGGAAGAGGATTATCAAACCCTGCTGACGAATATCCTCCTCTCCGGCTATTATAACCATTCCTATTTTGACCGCCACATCGATTATCGGGAGGAGACCGTCAAGTTTGATGCCTTCTTCCTCTCCTCCATCCTACGATTCCTCCGGCCCAAATCTATGCTGGAAATGGGCTGCGGGCGGGGCGATATGCTTTTCCTGCTGGGGCTGGACCGACGGGTCCATGTCCAGGGGATCGAATTCAGCCCGGACGTTTTAGAAACGATCTGGCCACCCTTGGCCGGAAAAGTGATTTGTGGGGATATCCTGGAGGTTTGCCAACAGCCCCTTCTCCAAACCCGCCGTTTCGATATTTTTTGCGCCTTTGATTTGTGGGAACATATCCCCCCCGGAAAATTATCTGAATATATCGCTTCCTTTGTGGCTTTGGCTGAAAAGGATGCCCTGTTTTTCTTTACCATTCCGGCCTTTGGCGAGGATAGGGTTTTTGGAGAAGTTTTTCCGCTGGAATTTGAAGAGAATCGTGAGAGATTTAGTAAGAGGCTTCCCTTTGACCATTTAATCGTTGAAACCACTGATCCGCCTATCCCGGTTAAAGGGCATCTGATTTGTGCCCATACGGATTGGTGGCAAAAACAGTTTGAAACCCATGGTTTGATCCGGCAAGAGGGATTGGAAAGGAACATACACACTTTTTTTGATGAGCATCTCTTTTATGCCCGCAAGAGTTTTTATGTTTTCTCCTTGAATACGCCAGAGGCCCATCAGCGGATAAATAGATTAAAAGAAAGAAGGTTAACCTTATTTAGAAAGTGGAAACTGTTTGTGGCCGTGCAGGAAGATATCGAACGTGTGTTACAGAAGGAGGAAAAATCCTTTATTGATCTGAAGGAACTTAAATTGACGGTCAACCATGCTGAATTTTATATGCTCCTAGACCTAAGGAAACGGCTTAAAAAGTGGGTCGGCCAGCCTCCGGAAGGGGGAAAACCCAGGCTTGTCGGACGAATATGGCGATCCCTAACAGACAGGATCATCGAAAGATTTCTGGATATTTATCTAAGAACTTATAAAAAGCGCCATTATCTAATACCATAGGGAAGGCCATGGTCCAGTTCAGAGTGTCTGTTCGAAAATACTGGGTGTATATACCTGCTGTATTGCTTTTAACTTTATTGGCTGCGGCCATTGCCACGTTCGCTCCCCGCCATTTCTATCGTTATTGGGGTTACCTTTCTTTAAACAAAGTTGAAAGTCGTCTGACCGAAGAGCAAGTTAAGGCGATTCAAAATCATCTCCAGGGGCTCAGGGCCAAAATCGTCTGGTCCTCCAGCCGTACGGGCAACCATGAGATATTCCTGATGACCCTCCCGGACCTGAAGATGTATCAACTGACTCGTAATGCCTATGTGGATTACTATCCCCGTTTTTCTCCTGATGGGGAGAGCATTGTTTTCTGCCGCAGCCAACGGCCCTGGGTCTCGGAAAGGGAAAACGATCCCTGGGACGTGTATGTCTTTTCCTTGACGGCCAATCGAGAACGGCTTCTGGCCAAGGAGGCCAATTGGCCGCAATGGATCACCCCTTCCCGAATATGTTTTGTCCGAAAAAACAAAATCATGGTCAAGGACCTGGAGTCTGGAAAAGAGGAATTGATCCTGGACGGTACTCAAGAGCCGGTAAAGGCTGAAATCGGCACACCGGAATTTTCCCCTCAAGACCCCAATCTGCTGGCCTTCTCGCCTAGGGGTAAGATGGACGGCGTCTTTATCCTGGATAGAATGAGGAAAAAATTTTTACGATTCGGCGGAGGGTGTGAGATCACCTTCATTCCACCGGGAAATGAAGTAATCTGGGTGGAAGGAGGGGGGAACGGCGGGACCCAGATCTTTAAATCTTCCATCGGTCAGATCCAAATGATTCCCTTCATGGACCTTCCCGGCCGATTCAGTCATGAATATTTCCCCCGGCTCTCCAGGGACGGGAGGTGGCTGGTCTGGGCCGCCTCGGAGGGTGGACATGAACATGATATTGCCGATTATGAGATTTTTTTGTGGAAAGTCGGGGTCCCCTTCAACCAGGCGGTTCGTCTAACCTTCAACTCGGCCAATGACCGCTGGCCGGATATGTATCTGGAAAAGTAATCAGATCGAGCCCGTCTTTTCATAAAACAAATAGTTCTCCAATCAGATGATCAGTCCCTTGAGGTCTGGACCGGCTTTTGTTTTCCGGCGGGAACTTCCGCAATATGGAAGTCGATTACCTTAAAAGCCAGGCTGCGCCGGTCCGTTCCTTGCCGGGGTCTTACTGCCGGCCTGTTGGTTCTAAATTCAAGGATATTAGGCCCGGGTTGCACCTCTATGGCCAATCGTACCGGCCGATCCTCAGAGGATTTCAAATCGCAGCTTGTCTTGAATACTCCCTTAAAGAAGATTTCAACCCGGCGCGGTTCCAGGGTGCCCAATCCAAATTCTAGTTGAACATCACCCGGCTTAGTCCGACTGTTGACAATTTCAACCTGGGCATTCCCATTGCTCCAATACCAGGTGTGGCCCGTTCCACCGCCTTCCTCCGAATAAAACCCTTCCTTAAAATGGGGACGATAATCCGATAGGCGAAGGGGAACGGGGAAAAAGGATAGGCTAATATTTTCCAATTGAAAGAAGGCATTGCTCTGCATGACGGATTGCCTCAGGCCCCCCTTCTTTAAAGTAGTATCAACGGCGCCGACGTAAACATTGGCCTTCAGGTCATTCATGGACCGGCCATCGATGGTAATTTTCGGTTTTGGTTCGTCCGGCGATAAGGTTCCGATAATTTGATAGGTCCTTTGCCGTCCCAAGAGGAATATATTACAGGTGTTTGATAATGGTCTAAGACCGGGATTATTTGTTTTATTAATTTCTGAAAATATCAGGAACTGCGTTAAATCCTTATTTTCCTGCCAGATACTAAAAAAGTAGAGCTTAACAGAAGGGTTTTGATTGTAGACCTCCTGGATTTCCTCCTGGCTGGAGGTTATCTTGATGTTCCGGTTTGTTTTCAAGCGCACATAGTCGCTCCAATAGGAGGGGTGATTGACCACTATCCCTCTGTACCGCCAAAGGGTCGGGGCATAAACCATGCTCCGGTCCGGTATTCGGTTAAACTCCTCTGTCTGAAGAAAAAGATCAAAGGCCTTCCATTTTGCCTGGGAAAGCTGCTGGTCCAAGGTGATATAATGATTATAGAAGTCGGTGGCTAAACTGGAGACAAAGACCATTCCGGAGGCTACCCCAATGAAGACCAGGTGGAGTATTTTGCGGGAAAAGATAGTCTGATTGATGCCTATCAGGAGGGAGCCGACAAGCACCATGGTTCCAAAGAAGGCAAAATAGCAGGGGACGTATGCTAGGATGCCCTGGGCCACCCATTCCTGATATTTAGGACTCAAACCCAAGGGGATTACCGGCAGGATCATCAATCCGGTGCCAAAGATGAGAGTGATCAGGAAAGAATGTCTGGTTAAGATAGTTCCGCCCCGCCGAAGCAGATACCCTGATGCCAGGGCCACTAGGCTTCCCTTGAGGAGCCAGTCGCCTTTCAGATGCTTAAATAAGGCCGCCCATCCCGGATAATCATCGGTTACTCCGTCAAAAGTGGCGACCATGCTACCGGGATCGTTAATATAAAAATAACCTGGGAGGGTTGAGCGGACGAATTGCCCCACAACACTGAAGAAAGATTTAAGAGAGAAGAGATCACCCAGATGCACTCCCGGATTTTTCCCCGGGAAAAGGCTGCGGAAAATGATATAAGTCGCCAGGTAGACACAAAGGACCACCAGATGAGGGGCCATCAGATGGAAGGTTCGCACCCCTGCCTGGTCTGTAGGGCTGTCCTGGCTCCGGCGGATAACGATGAGTAGGGGATAAAGAACAAACAAGGGCAGGAATGATTCATAGGTCAGGCAGGCAGCCAGGAAAAGAATGGCGCTGAGAATAGTATATTTATACACCCCATGTTCTATCCCCCTTAACGTGGCCAGGATGGATAAAAAAAACAGAGATAACCCTGAATGATAAAGGAAGGGATAAGCGGTTATTAAACTGTGCTGCCAATTATTTTGCAGAAAGGCCAAAGCCAGAACCGTCACAAGCAGGGCTAGTTCTTTGGAGGTGGAGAGGTTTTTGACCAGCAGATAATAGAGCCAGAAATTTAAAAGGATGGATCCCAGGCGGATCGCCTGGTAATACCAGATCGAGTCAAAGAGATAAGGCAGCTGTGCCCCGAGGTATCCAATGGCAAACTGAAAGCGGCCCTGTTCCGTGGCCTCCTTTAGGGCCGAGGCTAGACGGGAGGATTGGTTGGCTTGAAGGGCGGCGTAGGAGTCGTCATTGGTTGTAAATTTGGTTTGCAGGTGGGGAAAAAAAGTGAGGATGACTACGGAAAACAAAAGCAGGAAAAAAAGAAGTTTCTTCTCGACCATTATTGGCTTTTAGATAGATCAAGGTTTATGGGGCCAGCAAGGGATCAGGGTTATTTTATTATAGATTTCTTACCTTTTAATCAGCTAAAAGTCAAAAAGAAAAAAGGGCCTACTCATTTTGTTTTGACGAATGCTTTGAGAGAGGATACTATCTGATTTCGGAAATAACGTTCGTCGTTAAGAGTTCGTCGTTCGTCGAAAATTTATTTTCATGCTTCGTGGGGCCACGCCCCAAAAGAGAGGGCTTGGCGGTTTAATTATAAAAGGATCTAAATGGATTTACGTGAAATCAATGCTCAGTATTCTAATCGCCATCCCTGGGAATTGGCCCGGGTGGCGGCCTTAAAGAAAATCCTTAGCCGAGTTTTGTCCGATGGGCAGGAAACGGCAATTCTGGATCTGGGATGTGGTGATGGGTTCGCCAGTCGTGAGGTCTTCAAAGAAAACAGGCAGGCTAAGGTGACCTGTCTGGATATTTTTCTGACCCCAGACCAAATATCCGAATTGAAGGAAACCTGCCCCCAATTTGAATATGAAACCAGTTATCAATCTCTTGGAAAGAAATCATTCGATCTGATTCTTATGTTGGATGTTATCGAGCATGAAGAGGATGATCGGGCCTTGTTAAAACGAATGATGGACCACCATTTAGCCCCTGGGGGGAGCATCGTCATCTTTGCCCCGGCCTTTCCCCTTTTGTTCGGAGACCATGATCGGTTCCTTAAACATTTCCGTCGTTATAAGAGAAAAGGGTTGATCAATCTCGTAACAACCACCGGGCTTGAGGTGGTCTCCTCGGGTTATTTATTTTTTCTTTTACTGTTCCCCCGATTCCTATCCGTGCTCCTTCAGAACATTTTGGGCCCAGCTTCCTTTAAGGGGAAAGGAATAGGAAAGTGGGACCATGGCCGCCTGGTCACTTCTTTTTTTACCTTTTTATTAAACATTGATAATACAACCCTCTTATGGTTAAATAAGGTCCAATTTCATCTTCCAGGATTGTCTTTATGGGTCATATGCCGCAAACCGCCATTATTATCCCCTGTTACAACGAAGCCAACCGCTTGAGGCCGGATGATTTTTTAGAGGCCCTGGATCATACCCAGGGGCTTTCTTTCCTTTTTGTCAATGATGGCAGTAAAGACCAGACTCAAAAGATTATCGAAGATATCCAGGTCCTTTCGCCCCAACGGGTTAATTGCCTGGCTCTGGAATTCAACCAGGGTAAATCGGAAGCTGTCCGCAAAGGGTTTTTATTTTCCAGGAATGGGAATTTTGATTATGTCGGGTTCTGGGATGCGGACCTGGCCACTCCCTTAAGGACCGTTAAGCCCTTCATCGAGCAATTGGAGACTCACCCTGCCGTCTTAATGATCATGGGGGCCCGAGTGAGACTTCTAGGCAGAGACATTCAACGACTAAGAGGCAGACATTATTTGGGCAGAATATTTGCTACCTGGGCCAGCCTGATCCTTAAATGTGATGTTTATGATACCCAATGTGGGGCTAAATTGTTCAGGAATACGGAATTGGTCCAACAAATTTTTTTGGACCCATTTATATCCAGATGGGTGTTTGATGTGGAAATTATTGCTCGATTATCCAAACTTTTGAGATCAAAGGGGCAAAAATTAGAGGAAAGGGTCATTGAGTATCCCTTAAGACAATGGACAGATGTGAAGGGTTCAAAATTAAGGATGATTCACCTACTATCCATAGGGTATGATTTACTTAGGATTTCCTTTAAGTAATATCAAAAATCGATTTAAATATCCGGATGAATCTTTTTAGGGGGGACAACAGAAAGAAAAAAGAGGGGCTTTCCTTGAATCCATCATGGCAAAGATTAGTGTAACTTATGCGAATTATTAAATCAAACCTGTTATGTGATGGCAAGATGTTTAATGATGGCCGACCGGTGGATTTGATCCAAATCGAATGAGAAATAGATTTTGATATTTTATATCATAATATTTTTAATTCAAATTATTATGATCTCTCATATTTTCAATCTCATATTTATGATAAAGGTTCCACCTTAAAGTTTGATGATATTATTCTCGCCCTCATACTTAAATCCCTTGAGCCAAAATCTCTTTTAGAGTTAGGTTGTGGTCGAGGTGATGTGTTATTCCTGTTAAGGCTAATCCATGACGTAAAGGTGCGAGGAATAGAAATTAGTGCCGAAATTCTAAAAACCCTATGGCCTTTGATAAAAGGGCAAGTGGATTGTGGAGATATTTTAGAAGTTAGTAAAAAAATCCATTTTCGTGGGAATAGGTTCGACACTATTTGTGCTTTTGATTTATGGGAGCACCTCCATCCTCAAAGGCTGCACGAATATATTGAGGCAATGGTAGCGTTGGCAAAAAATGATGCCCTCTTTTTTTTTGCAATTCCTGCCTTTGGAGACGACAAGGTTTTTGGTGAAATTTTCCCCTTACAACTGGAAGAGAATCGAGACAAATTTGACCGAAGGCTTCCTTTTGATTTTTTAAATGCTGAGTCATTATCTCCGATCATCCCAACAAATGGTCACCTCATTTGGGCCCATACCGAATGGTGGCAGAATCAATTCGAAAAGCATAAAATGGTCAGACTTGAAGAGTTGGAAAAGAAGATCCATTTTTTTTTTGATGACCATCTGTTTTATGCGAGAAAAAGTTTTTATATTTTCCGTTATGACTCCCCAAAAGCTAAAAATAGGACAGAAAACCTCTTGCGCCTGTCATATAGTTTCTTTCAGAAATGGAAATTTCTTCGTGAGATGCAGATCGTCATCGAAGATTATCAAAACGGGAATGGGGGGGGGCTAATCGATTCTGAGGGACTTAGAGCGACTATCCATCATGCAGAACTCCAAATGATCCAAGAAATGGAATCGAGGAGACAGCAATGGGATCAAAACACTTCTTTCCTATACAAAAAATGGATTCGGATTGCCTCTCTGTTTTCTAAGAAAATAAGGCAGGATCGTCGAGAGTTGGATGATTATGTAACCTTCTCCGAAAGATTAAAATATTCTAAGGAAAACTCTCTTGAATAATCAATAGGCAGAAAAATAGATGCACTCTAATTTTGTTAAAAGCTCCTTAAAGCATCTCTTATTTTAGTAAGCTCCCAAAAGACAACTGAACATTCTCACTGGCTCTTTTTTTTAAGAACCCGGAAGACGATATACAACAACGCCCCACTTCCCAAAGAATAATCCACCACCTGAGTCAGTAAATGCATGGCAAAGGAGACCAGGACGGCCTGGGAGGAGGGAATCCCCTGGGTAGATAAGATGCTGCCTAAGACCCCTTCATAAAATCCGAATCCCGCTATCCCGCTGACGGGCAAGCCGGCGGCCGCTTCCGAGCCGATCAAGCCCAAAAGGACCATCCAAAAAGGGAGATAATACCCGGCCCCATAAAGGGCCTGGAGGACCGTCCAAAGGAGGAGATAAAGGGAAAGATACTTGAGCCCGCGGATCATCAGGGAAAGACCGACGGTAGGCCAAAAGATGCCTTTCTCCCTGATCGTCAGGAAGGAGTAACCGATGTTTTGGATTTGCTGGTCCATCTTTTCCAGCCAGGGATGCTTTCCCCAGTGCCCGGAGGTCTGACCGGACCACTTGGCCAGGAGTTTAATCAGAGGACCCAAGGATAGAATCAGGATCAGGGCCACAAGCATGATCAGCAGGGCGATGACCCATAACCAGGGGTAGCTTTTATGAGAGAGCTGACTTTCTACCAGAATGGCCAGACCCAATAAAGGGGCCATGGCCATCAGATCGAAGAGGAAGGCATAGGCGAAGGAAGACAGGCAGGGTGAGAGGTCGACCTTAAAGGCCCGGTTTAGAAGGACGATATACGAGAGGCTGCCGGTGCGAGCCGGGAGGAAGTCGACCAGCATATTACGAACGCCGGTGACCAGAAGTAAGTTGCTGAAGGTCGGAAGGACTGAACTATGAGCGGATTTCAAGAGAAGCTGATAACGAAAGGTCCTCAGAAGAAGTCCGCCGAGATAAAGCATCAGATATCCCAGCAGATAAAGGGGGTTCAATTGGAAGATAATCCGCTGCCAGTCCGACCAGTGGCTGCGGGTCAATAAATAATAGACCAATAGCCCGGTAACGGACAGGGAAAGGGCCAGAAGGAGGATTTTTTTCATGCCTTATCCGAAGAGGGTGTTTATGATCATTAATTCCGAAAATAAGTACAGCGGTTTCAGAATCATAGCCTAACCCTTTAATGGTGGCAAGGTTTTCCGTCCTGTTTTTTTGTTCGGGAAATTATCAGTTTGCGGAAAAATTCGTTTTTCACAGGTTGCTCAAAAAGGTCCAGATACAAGGCGCCCGAAATTCTGAGGAAAGAGGCGTATATAGAAATACGCCGCAATGACGAAGGATGAAGGCAACGCAGTAAATGGGCCTTTTTCAGCAACCGGTTATTCCTTTCGACCTAGACCAAGGCATACCTGAAAAACAACTGGCCCATAAAGAAAGCCAGAGGTATGGCCAAGAGAAGAAGGGCCATCAGCATTTTCCAGGAGAGACGTGAGCCGAGAATAATAGACGGGAGTAAAAGCGCTTCGGCCCGGGTGAGGGTCAAGCTGGATCCCAGACTATAGTGAAAAATCCAATAGACCAGAATAAAAAGGGCCATAAGTATATCCACCGAACCCTGCGGCGGCCGGCGAAAGAGGAGTGGCAGCAAGAGAACGATCAAAAGAATAAAAAGAAAGCCTGTTTGACCGGCAACGACGGCTTTTTGTTGACCCCGGGAACCTGCCCGTGATTCACTTTTGAATAAACTTGGTTTTTTTAAATCGGTGCAAGCCGCCCTCACGGGAAATAGTTTATGGTTATCATCCGGACAAAGATATAACCCATTGACCGCTTTTAAGGCCATAAATGGAGCACTGGCTTGGACTTCCTCAAAAATGGCCTGAGGGCCGATCTGCGGACATCGAACCAGAACGGTTTGGCCATCATCCTCGGATAGACAAAGGAAGAGACCGGTATATGCCCGGAGGGCTATTTTTTTATCACCCAGAGTGATCCGTTCAAAGGTTTCCCAATCGCCGGGAACACTGCGGTTAGCCAGGAGGGACTGATTGTCGGCGCATAAGAATCGCCCGTCTTCGGTTTTGAAGGTGACCAGAGATAGTCCGGAGGACGACCACCAATGCTCCGGATGGAACACGGGTTGAACGGCTCGCGAAAGTGTGGCCAAGGGATTGGACAACGTGTGATCATATTTCTGATGGACCTTGAAATAGGCATCCCAATGGCCTACCTGAACTTGAAAAACAAGGGCCGCCATGGCCGGTCCGAGACAACCTAAACTCATCAACAGTAATCCGGACTTAACTTTTTTTTGCATCAAAAGGTAGAGAAAGCCTATCCCCGGTAGGAGAATTCCGGAGGGATAAGAAAAACCGGCACCGGCGGCAGCTAACCCTGCGCTGATAATATTCTTCTTTATCAGATAGTAGAAGAAAAGCATGGTAAAGAGAGTCAATAAGGAAATCGGGAAAATAGCGTGATGGTAAACCTGACCAGGGAAAAAGGCCGCCAGGAGTAAACAGAGAAGACTCTCTTTTTTAAAAGAAGTTTCCAAGAATCCATTCCAGAGAAGGATTAGGCAAGCCAGGTGCAAGACAGCCGAAAGAACCATGGCCGTCCATCCCAAGGTGGGGAAAAGAAAAGAGACGCTTTGTATCAGTAAAGGGTATCCCGGAAACCACCCGCTGGTGCCGCACCAGGTATGGGAGGTGGAATGGTCTTCGGTAGTGCAAGGATAAAGGGTGAAGCCCTGCTTGGCAATGGAGAGATAATGGTTGGAGTCGAAACGTTTCCAGGTTTCCGGCTCAAAAAAATCGATCCCGGTGGATTGGGCGGCTAAAAAAAGAAGGAGTCTGGCTAGAAGGAAGGCCAGAAGAGGCGGAACAATCCGATTAAGGAAAAAGTTGCCTTTCAGGGAAAATGAATAGGATGACGATATCGGGGATGGAGACGTCATGGATGAGTGACGATTTTTATCACCTGTTTTCGGAAAGAAGCCTAAAGGCCTCAATGTCAGTATAGTTTGCATCCGGAAATTTGAATTTCCGGATGCAAACTAGTATAGGAGAAATATAAAAGGGCGGGTGAGCGGAGTCAATAAAAAGTGGTTAAATCAATTACTTATTTTCAAGGCGCCGCACATCGAAGGCGGGAAACCCACCTTCCCTTTGCTCAATGGGGAAAGGGGATTTAAAAGCCGTTTTCGAACCAAGGACTTGGCGATTTTTATCCCTTCCAAACCACTCCGTTAAATAGTTGTCGGTTGATACTGATCAACTTGAAAGGCTTGCAAAATAAAGGGGATAAGGTTATAAATCTATAGCCAAATAGGCATAAGGAAATTTTCTTCTCCATCAGGAAGACAAAAGATTCCTTCTCAACGGATCAGATTATTAATACGATGAAAAACTTTCTGAAATGGCTCCTTTTTCCTTTAGCCGGTTTCGTCTTAGCCGGTTTCTATCTTTTTAATGTGGGGAATGACTTTAAAGCGGAAGAAGTCAAATTCGAACCCCGAAAATACCAGGCCAACCCGTTGTCCGGGATGGAAGGAGTAGCTGAGATCGACTGGCAGGGAAAGCAGGTTTTATCTATTAAAGAAAGGGCTGTTTTTAATTTTACCTTTTCCCAAAACAGGACCTTGGTTTTACAATTAAAATACCGTCTGCCGTCTCCTTCGGCCAAAGGAGGGTTAACATTTTTTCTGAACAACACGGCCATATCCGACGTTCCGCTTCAGCCCTTGACAAAGGGATTCGACGAATACAGTGTAACCATTCCCTTTTCGCTCCTCAGGCCTCAAGGAAACCGATTGGAACTTGTAAGATCACCTGCTGGGTCCGACCCCCTCTATATCGAGTCACTCAAGCTTCGAAATTTTACAGGGTATTCCACCGGATTGTTGACTGCTTACATCTTGCCCTACCCTTTAAAATTTTCCTTAGGGGAGAGAATCAGTTGGAACGCCCAGTGGGCCACCTATCTTTTCTCTATGGTTTTTTATTCATTAATGGGCCTGGGTTACGGCTTTTTACTCTCAAGGCGTCTCCACCTAGATTTTCCTCAGGCTTTGGGAAAAGGGTCTTTGGCCTTACCACCCTCTATCATTTTGGTCGGTATTGGGATTTTGATGTCTTGGATTGTCTCCGGACACCTCTTTCTAACTCTGAAAAGTTTTTTATTATTAATTGCCGGTCTGACTTTAACGGCCATGGCTTGGCAGCTAAACTTCATTAAACCGATGATACCGTTTCTAATTAAAAGGTGGCAAAGGATTGTTCATAAAAAAGAGCTGGTCATTTTGAGCCTAACCGCCGGAACGTTGCTGTCCGTCCTTTTCCTCTATTCCCTTAAGTTCGATAAACAGATCACCGGTTTTATGGTTATAGGGGATTATTTTGAGGCTCCGCATATCTGGACTTCCCAAACCCTGATCCATAGAGGCAGTGTGGGCTATGACGGCCAGTTTTATTATTATATGGCCCACGATCCGTTTATCCTGGGGGAAACACACGGCCATATTGATTTCCCGGCCTATCGCTATCAGCGTATTGTTTATCCTCTAACCGCCTGGATTTTGGCCCTGGGTCAGGCGAAGGTCATCCCTTATACGATGGTGGCGGTTAATTTCCTGGGGATCTTAATGGGGGCCTACTTTCTCATGATCATCCTCCGCCATTACGGTCGAAGCCCCTGGTTCAGCCTCTTTTATGTCACGGTCTGGGGATTCTTACTTTGTCTGTTACGCAGCCTCCCCGAACCCCTGGCCCTCTCCTTTGTGGTCATGGCGGTCTGGGCCTACCTGAAACACAAACCGCTTTGGCAGGGAATAGGCCTCACTTTGGCCGCCCTCACTCAAGAGACGACTTTATTAGTGGCCATGGCCTTTCTCTTCGTCCATCTTCAGGAAAAAGACCGGCGGACGTCCCTCTACATGCTCTTCCCCTTTTTAGGCTATTTGTGTTGGCAGGGGATTATTTTTTTCCATTTTCAGACCTTTTCCTTTCTGGGGGGGACCCAAAACTTCGGCCCCCCTCTTTGGGGAATCATTGAAAAAATCCTCTCCCTGGGATCGAAGGGACTATCTTCGGAAACAATGGCCGAATTGGTCTATTTGCCCCTGATCCTTTTGCTCTTGGTTGCGGCCTTTTTCGGGGTCTATAAAGAGCGAGATCCTCTTAGTCTTTCTTTTTTGGGATTTGCCCTGATGGCCGCCTTTTTTAATAAACTGATTTGGGTGGAACCCTGGTCCTATGCCCGGGCCACTTTAGGGCTGCTGGTTTTTAACCTTTTGATCTTTACAAAAGAGGGTAAGCGTATTAATTTGTTTGGCCTATGGCTTTACCCGATAGTTTTTCTGATATCGTTATGGTCCATGAATCTTTTTTAATGAATATTTTCACCGCAGAGTTCCCAAGAGCGCAAAGTTAGAAATATCTCCTTTGCGTCCCTGGAGGCTCTGCGGTGAACAAACCTCTTTTCCAAACATCTAACGTGCTGCGTTTTTTTTTATTCCGTTATGATCAAAAAACATTTTAACTTTTTCATCGTAATTATCGTTTGGTCATCTCTCATAACAGCCGGTTGTTCTTCGCCCTCCGGGAAGAACGTTCCGGCTGGGGCCAAAGGTTCGCCGCCTTTTCTTCTGGGGGCCTATTACTACCTCTGGTATCCCGAAAACTGGCGGGACGGTTATGTCAACGGACTCCTGACCCCGTCCCAACCGCCCGCCCTGGGCGAATATCATTCCAGGGACCTCAAGGCTATTGAACAGCAGATCGCCTGGTCTTCTCAGTTCGGAATCGATTTTTGGGCCGTCAGCTGGTGGCCGGGTCATGTTGAACTGGACAGAAAATTACATGAAAATATCCTTAAGGCCAAAAATATCGGCGATATCAAATTCTGCATCTTTTATGAAACCGCCGGACTGGGGATGATTGATGAACGGATCACCTTCGATGCCGAGAGGACCAATAAAATGGTGTCCGATTTTAAATACCTGGCCCGAACCTATTTTGCCCATCCCTCTTATTTGAAAATCAAGGGAAGACCGGTAGTCATTATCTACCTGACGCGCACATTTAACGGGGATTACCCAAAAGCCGTCAGCAGCCTGAGAGGGGCCCTAAAAGAAATGGGCTATGATCCCTTTCTCATCGGAGATGAGATCTTTTGGTATGTCATCCGGTCAGCCCCTCTGCCCCCTTCCCCGGATCCGAATATGAGCCGGATAAAATGCTTCGATGCCATAACCGCTTATAATATGTATGATTGGGCCAGGCCGAAACAGATGGGCTACGGGGGGGGCAGCACCTTTCTTTCCGATGTCCGAGATCTTTATCAGAAATATCAGAAAGCGATCGGAAAAGAAGTCAAATTCGTACCGGCGATCATCCCGGGCTATAACGACCGAGGGGTCCGGCTTTCGGAAAAACATCCGGTCATTCCCCGCCAATTCCGGGAAGGGGAGGAAGAGGGTTCCTTTTTCACTCAGGCCCTTAAACAGACGGTGGTTCCATTTATAAATCCCGATCTCCCCATGGCCCTGATCACCTCTTTCAACGAATGGAATGAAGGAACCCAAATCGAACCGACCGTGGAAGGGCCGATCACCCGCCGGGATCAGAGTCCCTCCCATACCGAATATACCCAGGGCTATGCCTATCAGGGCTACGGGCTGAAATATCTCAGCATCCTCCAGGAGACCTTTGGGGCCATTAGCGGGCAAGTGACCGATGATCGGCAAGGGGAACCTCTGACCAAGGCGAAGATATCCCTTTTCAAAGGACAAGAGGTCTGGACGTTCGGCCTGAGTGACAGCCGGGGCTTTTATAATCTCTCCCGATTTAACCTCCCTCCGGGCAGTTATGAACTGCGGGCGACCCTTCCCGGATATGAGGAGACCGTTTTGAGGGTGACGGTAGAGGAGAAAAAATCGCTCAGCTTGAATCTGAAGCTGAAAAAGAATCGATGAAACCGTCAACTAAATGGATCGGCCTTCTTCTTTTGGGATTGGTCGTCTCAACCCGTCTTTGGATGGTCGCCCAGGCTCCCAGTGCTTTTGGTTTCGAACCCGGAGACGTGCATCCCGATCAGGGAGTGGTCGTCTTAATGGCCAAGCATATTCTGGAGGGAGGAGAATTCCCTGTCTTCCATTACGGGCAGGCCTATCTGGGATCTCTGGAAGCCTTTATGCTTTCGTCCTGCTATCTGGTTTTCGGGATAAATCTTTGGGTGATTCATATTGTCCCGGTGGTTTGCTATACCTTCTTCTCGTTTTTACTCTTTCTCCTAGCCCGGGATCTCTCCGGAACGCCGACCGGTTTATGGGCCCTCCTTTGGTGTATCTTTGCCCCTATAACCCTCAGTGAATACAGCGTCATGCCTCAGGTGGGGAATATCAGTGCTCCCATGTTCGGAACCGCCCTCCTTTGTCTAACGATAAAAAGCCTGAAGACTTCAGACCATTTGATCAAGAGGAGCGGTTATGCGCTGTTAGGACTTCTGGCCGGCATAGGCTGGTGGACCAGCCCGATGCTCATCTATTACCTTTTTACCATACCCCTCTTTATTTTACTGAAAGAACCATGGAGGGAAATTTTAAAGGGAGGATCCTGGGGAGTCGTTTTGTTTTTTGTCGGGGCCTTGCCCTTCTTCTGTTATTACGCCATCGATCCTCAATTAAGAGTCCTGGGAATGGGAGAAGGATATTCCCTGAAAAACCTCAAAGAGGGCCTTCCCCTCTTTTTCCTGGAACGGATTCATTATTTCCTCGATCTCGATAAATTTTTCACCCTACATCCGGTCTACCTTTGGCTGGGGGCCTTCATTTATCTAGGGGCTGTTGTGTTTCTTTTTTGGAAATTCCGCCGGGATCTGGGCCGTCTGTTCAGGCCGGGAAGCTGGTCGGAGATCTCCCCGGGGTTTCTCGTCGTTCTGTTTTTTCTGATTTTTGTAGGTACCCTTTCCAGCAGCAGCCATATCCAGAGAAATGCCGCCCGCTATTTTTTCCCTCTGGCCTCTTTCTTCCCGATTGCCCTGGCCTGCTGGGCGACCTTATCTCCCCAAAGGTGGCGGCTTATTCCCATGGGGCTTTGCCTTTTATTGTTTTTTGTTCAGGGGGTAGCCGGCTGGAGATTTATCAGAGACCAGGCCCCTTCGGCTGAGTCGGCCACAAAAACCTATATCAAGGTGGCCCAGACACTGGAGGCCAAAGGAGACCGTGAGATCTATGCCTGGCAAAATCCCGGATCCGAGTTGATCAATTTTTATACCCGGGAACGAGTCATTTCCTCCAGGCCCATGGGAGAGCGGTATCGCCCATATGAAGACAGGCTGGAGGCCTCTGTCCGACCGGCCTTTCTGGACCCGGGGGACAAGGATATCCGTCCCAGTCTTAAAGTCATCGGCGGGAGTTGCCATCAGGAAAAGCTGGAGACATACCAGGTATACAGCCGGTTCAGACCTCCAGGAAGGGCTTATCGTGAAATACCCAGAGAGGGTTTTCGGATTGAGGCGTCCGATGAGCCGGGTCTTGTCCGCAAGATGATCGACCGCCGGCTGGATACGGGTTGGAGTTCAGGCCGATCGAAGACTCCTCATATGTGGCTGAAGATAGATCTGGGGAAGCCCTATTCTTTGGGGATGGTCCGGTTAGTTAACCCGGGGGACCAACACGGGAACTATTCCCTGGCTCTTCAAGTGGAGACCAGCTTGGACGGCCTCCATTGGGACATGATTATTCCGGAAACCCGGATGGACTTTTATTACTGGGACGGACCGCGAATCTATTTTTGGGAGCTGAATTATCATTGGGCTTGCCGTGTTGGGCCGCTGAAGGCCCGCTATGTAAAGATCACCAACAAAGAAGCGGAAGAAAGATTTCCCTGGAAGGTCGGAGAGCTTTACGTCTATGAAGACCAGGGTGAACAAGATGCCGATCCGCCGGATACCCGATTTATGGTGGAGAAGATCAACCGGCTGGGGCTTAAAAAAGTGTATGCCGGAAGATGGCTGAGTGCGAAAATTAAAGAGGCCACTCAGGGGAGAACAAAGACCGTCCAGACGTTTACCTATCCTTCCTTTGACCGTTGGCCCCAATCCCGGGTGGTGACCTTCGGACCCGGGACAGGGTTTCTGGTTGAGCGTCAGGACCAGCCCGGATTTGAGGAATTACTGGCTGCGGAAAATATAAGGCCGGTTCAGGAGACCTTGGGCAGATGGAACCTCTATTATTTCCGGGAATGGGGCCAAAAGGAAAAACAACTGGAAACCCACCGGGGATTCTGGTGGACAGGGTTTGGGATCTTAAAAGTTGGACCGGAGGTTTGGCAGGAATTCCATCGCCGTCGTCTGGAGGAGTGGAGTTGAACAGGTCAAAAAAAATATATTCGTTAAAAATCAAAGAATCCAAGCCCGTTAATAATCCATGATCAGAACGAAGCATTATATCTATCTCGGAGGAATCTTAGGATTGGGGGTGATCATCCGCCTCCTTTTTCTGGTCACCCCCTCCATGGACTCGGACCAGGCCGTAACCGGGTTGATGGCCCGCCATATCTTAGGCGGCGAGTTTCCTTTTTTCTTTTATAAGCAGGATTACTGCGGAAGCATTGAGGCCTATCTGGTCTCCACTATCTTTCTCCTCTTCGGCGCCAACCGGTTTACGCTGGGTTTGACCATCGGTCTGCAATCTATCTTTCTGGTTGTCTTTCTTTACACCTTGACCCGAACCATGGCCGATAAAAAGACCGCCCTTCTGGCGGCCTTGTTTTCGGCCCTGCCGTCGTATTTTTTGATTTTTCACTCGGTCCTGGCCCGGGCCGCCTACATAGAAATCCCCATCTTCGGCGTGGTCCTGTTTAGTCTGATCCTGAAAATCATCGACGGCCGAGGCGGACAAAACCCGAAGGTCTTCCTCCTGGGGTTTTTCTGCGGTCTGGGGATATGGACCCATTTATTAATCGTTTTTTATCTTCCGCCGGTTTTCCTGTTTTGGTTGATCAAGGACCGGTGGTTCTGGATACGCTCCTCCCTTCCAGTCTTTGTCCTCGGTCTGATCCTGGGAGGGGGGCCTCTTTGGGTCCATAATACGGTTCATCCGCTGGCCACCTGGCATTATCTTTTTGATACCTCAGGCGGAGGGGAGCCTTTTTTTGAATCACTGAAGGCCTTCTTTTTATACCGCTTTCCGGAGGCCCTGGGAGTCCGCTATAATGAAACCAATACCTTTTTCATCCCTTACTTTTCCCACCTTCTGTACCTTATTTATCTGGTCTCGTTTTTGTTGCTTCTGTTTTTAAGAAGAAAAAACATGGCCAGTCTATTTAAACGTAAACCGGATTCGAGCAATGGTCCGGATATCCTGCTTTGTTTTCTTTATCTGTTTCCAATTATTTTTGCCCTGAGCGGATTTGCCGCCGGCCATACTTCAAGATATCTACAACCCTTGTTTTCCGTATTGCCCTTCCTCTTGGCCCTCCTGGTGATGAGGTTATGGTCCTATTCGTCGACCCTGGGTTTCTTCTTTTTGGTTCTTTATCTCTTTTCCAATGTCTTCGGAATAATGACCAGTCTTCCGCTTATTTCCCCAAGAAAATTGATCGAATATCGGCAGGCCAGAGAAAATGACCAGCGGCTGTTCGGTTTTCTTAGGGAAAAGCAGATTAAATTTCTCTATACTCCCGACTACTGGACTTCCTTACGTTTGACTTTTGATGCCCAGGAAACGATTCTTTTTGCCCAGCCTGTAGGCGATCGGTATCCTCTTTATACCGATCGGGTTGACCGCGAGCCAAAGGCCGCTTTTCTGCTTAAAGGCGAGAACCGGGAGTTTGAAGAAACGTTAAAGAATATAGGGGGGAGCTTTCAGAAAAGCCGGGTTAACGGATACAGTGTTTATTATGATTTCTCGCCGCCGCCCTACGGGTATAGGGAGCTGGACCCGTCCGCTTGGGTTGTGTCTTCCAATGATAATCCAGCGGCGACTCAAAGGATTTTTGACCGGGATCGCCACACCCACTGGTCCACCCATGGTCCCCAGAGACCGGGGACTTATCTCCAGATCGATCTGGGAGCTGTCGTTTCCGATCTGGGTCGTCTGACCCTCCTTTCCGGTAATCCCGCCGAAGCCCCGCGAGGCCTCCTGGTGGAGGTTTCCAGGGATGGACGAACATGGCAGACCGTGGGCCAGACCTCCGGATTTTGGGGGACCCTTTTCTGGGCCGGGCCCCATCCCTTCTCCCGCCCTCAGCAGTCCCGGATGGACCTGGTTTTCTCTCCCCTGGCCGGCCGTTACGTCCGGCTCACCCAACTTGGGCAGGATCCTGAACAAGTCTGGTCCGTTTCCGAATGTTTTCTTTACCGGGCTGAATCCAGATCACAGGAGGTCCCCGAGGATATGAACCCCCTGATCTCCTTTTTAGACCGGTACCAGGCCGGAGAGATCCTGATGGATCCCTGGACCCAATCCCGCCTTCCCCGGGACTGGCGGGCAAAGCAGAGGTTCAAATTCCCCGATCCGGAAGATGACCATTATGTCCGGATGCTCTCTAATCCGGTGTTTGTCGTTGAAAAGGACAAGGCCTCGACGCTGGTTAATTTTTTTAAGCAGAAAATGAACCGCCCTTTCGAGCAGCAGGAAATCAGCGGCCGGGAAGTTTTTTTCTTTCCTCCTTCCAGGGATCGATATCAACCTCTGGCCTCGAAGGGCTGGCGGTTCCAGACGAATTATAATCCCGGAAAAGCCTCTTGGGCTGCGGATGGAAAGCTGATCACCCGTTGGACCACGGAAAAGCCCCAGGAGCCGGGGGCTTTTTTCCAGGTGGACTTGGGGAAAAGGGAAGAGATTGCCCGGATACGGATCCTGGTCGGCAACTCCCGCAGTGATTTTCCCCGGGGCTATGTGATTCAATCCTCTATGGACGGCCAGACCTGGAGTTCACTTGAACCCCTCCTGAGCCCTGTATCCCTCTATTGGACGGGTGAAACCCTCTTGAAGGGAGGGGCGGATCTGGATTTTATCCTGCCGCCGACACCGATGCGTTTTCTCAAAATCACCCAGACCGGTAAGGATAAGGTCTTTTACTGGTCGATTCATGAGCTGGAGCTGTATCGTTTAATGGGTTCAAGGTAAAAGGTTCAAAGTGCAAGGAAAAATATCAATGGTTAAAGCTCAGACCCTTTAACCTTGGACCTTGTACCTCAGACCTTAAACCTATATTTTACTCGGTTGACAAAGAGAAAAAAAGGAAGGGTGCGAAGACATGGAATCAACACAGCAAAAGGAATCGCTGAGCCGACTAATCCAGGAGAGGGTGAGAGACCTTCATCTCATTCAAAAGGATTTTTTAGAACAGTACACCCAGAACTTGGTTGACCTGGCCGCTGAGCTAGCCCGGGCCTTTTCTAAAGGAAATAAACTCATGATTATGGGCAACGGCGGGAGTGCCGCCGATGCCCAGCATATGGCCGCCGAATTTGTCAATCGTTTTATGATAGAACGACGACCTCTCCCGGCCATGTCTTTAAGCACGGATACGTCTATTCTCACCGCCATCGGCAATGACTATAGTTTCGACCAAGTTTTTGAAAAACAGATCCTGGCCCTGGGGAAGTCGGGTGATATCCTGATCGGCATCAGCACCAGCGGCAATTCGCCCAATATCATCAGAGGGTTTAAAAGTGCGCGGGAGAAGAAGATCATGACCGTAGCCTTAACCGGCAATCAAGGCGGGAAGATGATCGAATGGGCCGACCGGTCCCTGATCGTTCCTTCCTCGATCACCCCGCACATTCAAGAGACGCACATTTTGGCCATTCATTTACTTTGCGAGATGGTTGACACACTCTTATTCCCCAGTCCTTAGAGATTGGGGAGCTTAAAATCCTTTGGCCCCAGTGGCCGTACCGATTTTGTTGTGGTATAAGGGCCTCCAGGGCGGCGTGAACGTGCTGGTAACCCGCGCGGCGGTAGGGAATATGGATACCCGTAAGACTCAACGAATTTCAGCCCGATATTCTTCCGCGTCGGGTTCACTAGCTGGTTATGAAACCCTTTTCATTCAGCCTTTTCTGTTCCCATTCTTCGAGCATGTTTCAATTCACCCATTCGGACAATAACGTAGGCAATGAGGGCAACAGCAAAGAAAATCAAAAGCATCCAGGCGATTCCTTGCAGTGTCTCGATGACAGTCCGGTAAAGCTCCAACACCCAGCGATCATTGGTGAGTTGCACTATTCTCTGTTCTTTGTCTCCCCGCCATGGGGTAATGTATTTCTCCAATTCGTAGATACGAACGCCCGCCGACACACCCACAACAATAATCGCAAACTTGAGGTACCTCAACCAAGCGTCGCTTATTTCATCGGCGATTATCCGTTTCAAGATGCTTCCCAGTGGTTTTGAGAAAAATCTGACGACAATGAGCGATACAAGCAGGCTAACCAAAAGAGTCACACCGAGCAGAGCAATGAACATGTTCCTCCCCTTTTCTGTCTTTCTATTTCATAACAAGTTATTCTAAAGTTTTTCTGTACATCTATTCAATTCCAAGATCCAAAATATGGATATAGCCTATGACCTGAAGGATCTTAAACGATTTCCGTAGGACAAATACTATTGCCAAATGGGGA